>ERZ772816.118-NODE-118-length-84337-cov-10.784830_pt1 | contig 84337 bp, 91 predicted proteins | sample MGYA00511359_ERZ772816 | MGnify/ENA primary metagenome ERZ772816 (study PRJEB29015, sample SAMEA2737710) | human gut metagenome | biome: human gut; feature: human-associated habitat; material: faeces | place: China | collected 2012 ...
CCGTCTTTCCGTTGCTCCGCAGGAGCAGGAAAGACGGGCCTCATGCGCGAGGACGTTTTCAAAACCAAGCCCGGTCCCGGCCGGACAGCCCACGAACGCTACAGGTTCTTGACACCCATCGCGCGCATGGCGTTCAGGATGGCGATGATCGCCACGCCTACGTCGCCGAACACGGCAAGCCACATGTCGGCAATGCCCAGCGCTGCCAGCACCAGGATCAGCAGCTTAACGCCCAGCGCAAAGATGATGTTCTGCCAGACAATCGCCATGGTCTTGCGCGCCACGCGGATCGCGCGGGAAATGTTGGACGGCTTGTCATCCATGAGCACAACATCGGCGGCCTCAATCGCTGCGTCGGAACCCATAGCGCCCATGGCAATGCCCACATCGGCGCGCGTAAGCACGGGTGCGTCGTTGATACCGTCGCCGACAAAGGCGAGCTTGCCCTTGCCGCTTTCGGCCGCGAGCAACGCCTCAACACGCTCGACCTTATCGCCCGGCAGCAGCTGCGCGTGGAACTCGTCGAGACTGAGTTGCTTGGCCACAGAAGCCGCAACCTCCTCGCGGTCGCCCGTGAGCATGACGGTGCGCTTGACGCCGGCGGCGTGCAGGTCGCTGATCGTCTGCTCGGCATCGGCCTTGACGGTGTCTGCAATCACGATGTGGCCGGCGTACACGCCGTCAACGAGCACATGCAGAATCGTGCCGACGACCTCGCAATCGGGCGCTTCGACTCCGGCCGCGGCGAGCATCTTTGCGTTGCCAACGACGACGTGCTTGCCGTCGATGGTTGCCGTCACGCCATGGCCCGCGTCGTTGGTGGAGTCGCTTACGCGCTTGGGGTCGACCTCGCCCTGGTAGGCGACACGTACGGACTGCGCGATGGGGTGATCGGAGAACGACTCAGCAAGGGCTGCGACTTCGAGCAACGACTGCTCGGTATAGCCGGCCTCGGGGTGTACCGCGACCACCGAGAACGTGCCGTTGGTGAGGGTGCCCGTCTTGTCAAAGACGACGGTGTCCACGTCGGCGAGCGTCTCGAGGTAATTAGAACCCTTGATGAGAACGCCCAGCTTGGACGCGCCGCCGATGCCGCCAAAGAAGCTCAGCGGCACGCTGATCACGAGCGCGCACGGGCAGCTGACGACCAGGAAGGTCAGGCCGCGCAGGATCCAGTCGGACCAGGCGCCGGTGACCAAGCCGCCGCCGAGCGCGAGTACCGCGGCAGCGCCGGTGACGGCGGGCGTGTAGATGCGGGCAAAGCGCGTGATGAAGTTCTCGGTGCGCGCCTTCTTTTCGCTGGCGTTTTCTACGAGCTCCAGGACGCGCGCGACGGTGGACTCGCCAAAGGGCTTGGTGGTGCGCACGTGGATGAGCCCCGTCATGTTGATGCAGCCGCTGATGATATCGTCTCCGGTTTTGGCCGGGCGGGGGACCGACTCACCGGTAAGGGCGGCGGTGTCGAGCTGGGTTTCGCCTTCGACGATGACGCCGTCGATGGGCACGCGCTCGCCGGGCTTGACCACGATGACGGTGCCGACGGCGATGTCATCGGGGAAGACCTGTTCGAGTGTGCCGTCGGGTTGTTCGACGTTGGCGTAGTCGGGTGCGATGTCCATCATGGCGCTGATCGATTTACGGCTCTTACCCACGGCGTATGCCTGGAACAGCTCGCCGACCTGGTAGAACAGCATGACGGCGGCGCCTTCGGCCATGTGCGGATCGGTGTCGGGGAAGAGCACCATGGCAAACGCGCCGATGGTCGCGACGGCCATGAGGAAGCTCTCGTCGAAGGCCTTGCCGCGGCGGATGTTATTGAATGCCTTTTGCAGTACGTCGTAGCCGGCAATCAAAAACGGCACGAGGAACAGCACAAAGCTGGCGTAGATGTCGCCCGGGGTGCCGAATGCGGCAGTGAGGGTGCCGAGCTCATCGAGGGCGTACACCACGGCAAAAATGCCCAGCGCTACCAGGATGCGGTTGCGCTTATGCTCGAGTGACTCTTTTTTCTTGCGCTTCCTCTTTTTCTTCTTGGGGTCGGCGGTGGCCATGACTCGTATCCTCCCATTTGAATGTATGAACACTCGCTCATACAATTTCGCGAGCAAAGGCCGCGGCAAGCGCGGCCTTGCGTGTTGGCGTAAACCTGGGCTAGAGAATGATCTCGCAGTCCGGCTCGGCGTCGGCGGTGAACTCCACAACGCGGTCGAGGACCTCGTCGAACTCGGCTTCATCGGCCTCGAGCGTTAGCTTCTGGGTCATAAAGTTGACCGAAACGGACTTGACGCCCTCGAGCTTGGCCAGCTCGTCCTGAAGCTTACGCGCGCAGTTGGCGCAGTCGATCTCATCGAGCTTAAACTGCTTTTTCATGGTGGGTTCCTTTCCCTGTATTTGCGGCTTGGGTGCAGGCCGCGCTGGTACCGTGGTTAGTCGCTATTCGCAGATGTGGCTCATGCCCTGGTTGAGCATGGTGTAGACGTGGTCGTCGGCGAGCGAGTATAGGATATTGCGCCCGTCGCGCCGGAATTTAACCAGGTGCGACTGCTTGAGTGTACGCAGCTGATGCGACACCGCGGACTGCGAGGTTTCGGTCGCTTCGGCGATGTCTGCCACGCAGAGCTCGCGGCCCATGAGGGCATAGAGGATCTTGATGCGCGTGGTGTCGCTGAAGACCTTGAACAGGTCGGCGAGGTCGTAGAGAAGTTCCTCGTCGGGAAGGTCCTCGGGCGAGCAGGTGGTGGGGATTGCGGGTTCGGTGGCCTCGATGTCGGGTTTCGTTTCATCAACGCGGATGCTCATTGCAATATCCTTTCATATGAACACGCGCTCATATAACTTACTTCCGATTATATGATCGCATGTTCACATGTCAATACAATTTGCGATAATTTCGATGGCTGCTTGCCGCCTCTGCGATTTTCTGTGGGTTGGGATGCATCGACGCAATGCTCGCCAACATATTTTGAGATGTTCGGCCAGTATGCTAAGATAGCCGCCTCGAGAAGCATTAGAACTGTTCATATTTGTACTTTATCTTGTTAAATACCGTGAGAATCAGTTCTTTCTCTACGGGAGTTCCTGCAGAATCAGTTTTATCTAAAGTTATATTGAGCATTGCCGCGGCAAATCCGGCACATCGGCGGCCGAATAAGTCGAAAAATGTAGGTGGACATCCGCAGAGATTGACTTTAGAAGAGTGAATTCTCAATCAGATCAATAATCGTGTCGTCTTCCGTGCGGTTTTCATCGTTTTTTGCGGACATGTCGCATTCCCAAGGCCCATTGATTTCTTCAGCAAGGGCCCCGACGTGTTGCATGTCGTCGGGTTCGGGCACATCGTTGATGCTCGGGTCATCAGCTTGCGGATATTGGCTTGCAATTTCGCGCTTGGCGGACTCTTCTTCTTTGAGAGCCTCCAGGACGCGGCGACTGTATTCGAAGTAGCGCCGCAAGACAAATTGACGAAGAGTTTCTTGCAGGATGGCGAAGTTATCCGGGAGTCGACCAGGCCAGATCTTCTCGCGAATGCGAATCGCTTCCATGACCCGTCTAAAAGCGGACTGCTTGAAAAACGAATGACGACTAACTGTGATAACGGCATATCCCATGTTTCGCAGCGTGTTGCGGCGTTCCTCGTCAATTGATTGCTGCTCGGGCTCGTCGTGGTAAAAGCCGTTGTATTCGATATCGGTCATCGAATTCTCGAGCAGCGCGTCGAGGTAGAAAACCATCCGTCGCGTTAGGGCGGCGTATCTTTTGGGGACTGGGATCGGATAATCCGTTTTGATAGCGCGTATGGCTAAGCCACCCATTGACTTGGGCATCGTCAGCATCATGACAAACGCCGTTTCGAGTGGGGAGCGACAGCCTTCGCGTACATAAGAAAGTGCCTTAAGGGCTTTATTAGATCCACGATACCCCGACGCCTTTGAAAAGAAGGCTCTGAGCTCTTCAACGCTGGTTAGGGCCGGGCGCTCGCGATATTGAGTTTCGTTGGACGTTTCAAGCGCGTAGGAGCCGCAGATTTCAAAGTAATACTCAACGAGCTCCGAAAGGTTGAGGTCGGCTGTTGCTTCTAACGCGCACAGCTTGATATCGACGATGAAGACGTTCGGCTCGAGTTCTAGGTAGCTTTCTGCATCAAACGTATAGCGCGTGCAGTGGCAGATGCAGCCCTTGCGGTGCCTTTTGGAATTATTGGAAAACGTCAGCACATGGATGCTTTCAGAATCGACATTCTTTCTGTTGAGCCATGCTCGTGCCGCTTCCAGGTCGGACGTGGTCGGCGCAGACGCCGTGATCTTTTCCATAGGTATGGGATCGGTCGCGTAGCTTGCGAGCGAGTTGGCTGTTTGGTATACAGCGCGTGCCGTGGTATGTGACAGAACGATTCCCATACGCGCATGATGGCATAGCGGACGCCACATACGCCCGAAACTTCGGGCAACGGTATTGGGGTGCGGCTTATCTTCTGCGAACGGTGGGTTTTTGAGCTGTCGTATTGAGGGGGGCAGCTTCGGCCGGGGAGGTTTCTGCCAGCTGCGCCTTTTTTGGTGAACTTTAGTTGCGGGTTCGTAGCTTCTGGGCGTTTTTACCGACCGCCCAGATGCCTCACCAACATAATTTGAGTTATTCGGCCTTTTCCTATACGAATGGTGCGATTACAATGTCCTATTTGAATTGATTCAGGTAGATTAATGGGGCTTGGTTGCGAAATTAAGGCGACTACAGCACTCGATTGCGGTTCAAGGGGCCTTGACTAGTGGTTCAGCTGGCCGAACAACTCGAAAAATGTAGGTGGGCCAACCTGTCGACTGTGTGAAGCACGCGTATTTGCTTGTTTTGATGAAAACTAGGGTGCAGCCATAAGGCTGCGCCCTAGTTTACTGCGTGCCGGTGCGCCCAGACGGATTGCGCTGTGCCTGGCAGGCGCTCCCGCAGATGGATCGGTTATTTCGCGAATAGGTTCTTGAGGTTGAACTCGGCTTGGACGGTGCGGAGCATGAGGTCGGTGTCGTCCAGACCCAGATGCTGCTCGTTGGCATCGGCGGCGAGGGTTCCGCGGCGGCGCGCCCAGTTCTCGAGCGCGGCGGGGGCGGACTCGCGGGGGAGCGAGCGGACGTCGGCATCCAGGCTGCGGCAGATCTGGCGCGAATCGATGACGATAATCTTGCCGGCACGGCGCGCCTCGGCGTAACCGTCCAGGTGAATTTTGAACCAGCTGTCCTCGAACGCGGCGTTATGCGCCATGTACGGGTATTTCTTCATGAGCTTGAGCAGCTGCTTTTGCAGCTCCTTGTTCTCGCGGAAGGGCGTTTTGCCGTCGATGTCGTCCCAGGTGATGTGATGGATATTCGACAGCGGCACATCTTCGCCGCGGTAGATATCGGGCAGGCCGCAGTAGTGTGCCTCGGCGTCGTGCGGGACGGCGTCGCTGGTGAGCTCCATGATCTCCCAGCCCACGTTGATGATGTAGCCGCGCTCGGGTGCACGGCCGGTGGTCTCGATGTCGATACCGAGCACCGTGCCCTGGATGGGCTTGCGGGCGTACGCCACGCCGAGCGCATCGCGGTCGCCGCGGATCTCGCGCATGACGGACGCGGCGGTTCGCTTTTGCATCTTGCCGATGGCGGAGCAGGTATCGGCGTCGGACAGGCCGCGCGAAAGCGTCGCGGGCGTCACGTTGCGCAGGCGCGCCTCTCCAATCTGGTCGCACAGGTCGCGGTTGCGGTCGGCCAGGTCGCGCACGGTGGCAAAGTCGAAGCCAGGGTCGCCCTCGGCGGTAAAGTACTCGGTCTCGAGCACCTTGAGGGCCTCTTCGCCTTTTTGACGCTCGGATTCCATGGCGGCGTGATCGCCATAGATGAACATGGGGATAAACGGCTGGCGCTCGTATTCGAGTGCTTGCGAAACGTTCATATACTGCTCCTTGGACGGGCCGCGTCGTGCGGCTCGGGGTCAATGAGATGTGGCGAGATGATAGTTTACCATATGCAACTATTGGCATCACGCCTAGGACAACTACAATACCCTAGTTGACCGCTAGGACTTTTACAATGCTGCCGAAAGACACGAAAGGTTCCATCCGTCATGGATTTGCTGATTGATATTTTGCTCGACGCCGGCAAGGACACGCTCTCGCTGGTGCCGTTCTTGTTGGTGACATATCTGGCCCTCGAGACGTTAGAGCATGTGGCGGGCGATCGCGTCAACGGCGCCATCAAGCGTGCCGGCGCCGCGGGCCCCGTGGTTGGCTCGTTGCTGGGCATGGTGCCGCAGTGTGGCTTTTCGGCGATGGCGGCAACGCTGTACGCCGGTCGCGTCGTGACGTTGGGCACCTTGGTTGCGGTGTTCCTCTCGACCTCCGACGAGATGTTGCCGCTGCTACTTGCCGAGCAGGTTCCCGTGCAGACTATGGCGATGCTTTTGGCTTCGAAGGCGCTGATCGCGCTGGTCACGGGCTTTATCGTAGATGCCGCCATTCGCGGCCTGCGTCGCAACGCCCGTGCTCATGCGGCGATTCGCCGTACCGTGTTGGGAACCGCTGCCAACCCGGCCCACGTGAACTGCGCGCACGATGACCACACTGGCGGTGACATCATCGACGAGGTGGCCGAGGCGGGCGTGAGCGCCGACCACATCCACGAGTTGTGCGAGCGCGACCATTGCGGCTGTGATGAAGACGAGGACGAGCACGAACACGGACATGGCCACGATCACGGTCATGAGGGCGAGCATGAACATCATGATGGCCACGGTCGCTCCCACTCACACGAAGGTGCGCCCGCCGTGTCGATTATCCGCAGCGCCATCTCGCATACCGTGCAGGTATCGGTATTCATTTTCCTGGTGACGCTGATTCTGGTCGCCGTGCTCGAGACCTTCGGCGAGTCCGCAATCGAGCAGTTCCTGCGCGGCAACGAGACGCTCGCCGTCCTGGGTTCGGCGCTTGTCGGCCTGATCCCCAACTGTTCTGCGAGTGTGGTCATCACGCAACTGTACCTGGAAGGCGCGCTGCAGCTGGCCCCGATGCTCGCCGGCACGCTCATCTCTGCCGGCGTGGGCTACCTGGTGCTGTTCCGCACCAATCGCAGCGCCCGCGAAAACGTCCTGTTCCTGATCATGATGTACGTCATCGGTGCCGGCTGGGGCCTCGTTCTCTCTGCCTTTGGTCTCTAAGCCCAAAATTCTACCTTGGTCAGCGTAGCAGCTCGGTGAGGTTGCGCTTAAAGCGGGCGCGGTCTTCGCTGGTGAAGGCTGCCGGTCCACGGGTGCGACCGCCGGCGCGGCGCACTTTCTTTTCTTCGTGACGAATAAACAGCTGCATATCGATGGTGGCTTTGTCGTACACGCGCCCGCGCACGCCGATGGCGGCGGCATCGCGACCGAGCACCATGCTCGCCAGGCCAATGTCCTGTGTCACGACCACATCGCCTGCCTGCAGGCGTTCGACAATGGCAAAGTCGGCGCTATCGGCGCCTACGCTCACGTCGAGCGTTGTGACCCAAAAGCCACGTCGCGCGTGCTCGGCATCGCGTGGGTCGTCACGGCGAATGTGCCGCTCCAGGTTTTGCGTGCTGTTGCCGGCAACAACCACGGCGACGCCCGCCCGTCGCGCGCAGTCGATCGACTCACGCGTGACCGGGCAGGCGTCGGCATCAATAAACAGCGTTCGCGGCATCTAGTGCACCAGCTTGCCAAAGCGGATAGCGCGAATAACCAGCGTTACGCCAAACACCAGGAGCGCAGCGCCGGTAAAGATGACGAGCATCTTTGCCGACCACAGCGGATAGATGAACACGAACACGCCGGCGATGATGGAGAGCGCGCCGCTCAGGATGGCGAGGGCGCGGTTGGAAGAAAGCTCGGACTCCAGAATCGACATGATGCCCTCGACAATCCAGCCAAAGCCGGCCACGACCACCACAAGCGTGCTGAGCGTCGCGGTCGAAAGCGCCTGGTTGCGCAGGATCACCACGCCGCCCAAGATGATGAGCAGGTTGGCGAGGATGCTCGTGACGCGCCAGCCGGCGGGCAGCAGCGGCTCAAAAATGGCGGTGAACAGCCTGACGCCAGCCGTGATCACAAAGTAGAAGCCCAGTACGGTCGTCAAAAAGACGAGGGTCTTAGCGGGTGCAAACAGCAGCGCGATGCCGGCGATGAGCGCGATGACACCCGTGGCGGCGTAGATCCAGCGCACGGCTTTAATCGCCTTGCCTGCCATGCTCTTCTCGTCAAATCCAAACAGACTCGATTGTTGGTCGTCATTCTTAAAGATGCCCATGAGGCCTCCTTTCCGTGCGGCGTAAGCCGCGATCGTTACAACCAGTATCGCCTAAAGGCGCTGGCGTATGGGCCGGGGAGGGCGAAACGCAACCCAAAGGCCCCGATTTGTTTCCGTTGTTCCCCACGTTGCGATTTTCTATTCAACAGGTGTAGAACATTGCAGCTCTGTTCGTTATTGCCTGCGTTTTAGGTTAGATTTTCCTAAGAACAATTGGCTTTTTGGGGGTCCCTATGAACGAAGCAGTTCCCGTGGTGCCGTTGAGCGCCGAGTCGATGGCAAAGCAGGGTTGCGAAAAGCTTGGCCTGGATGCGTTTGATGCGCTGATCCGTCGCGCCCGCACATGCCGCCGTTTTGACGAGTCCATGCGCGTGCCGCGCGAGTTTTTGCTCGAGCTGGCAGAGCTGGCGCACCTGGCTCCCTGTGGCGCCAATGCTCAGCGCTTGCGTTTTCATGTGGTGAGCGGTGCCGAGGACTGCGCTCGCGTGTTTGACGAGCTCGCATGGGCCGGGGCGCTCAAGGACTGGCCGGGTCCTGCCGAGGGCGAGCGCCCGACCGGCTACATTGCAGTTCTTGCCGAGCGCACCGTTCCCGGCAAACCCGCCGCGCCTATCACCGAGGTCGACACGGGCATCGCGGCTCAGACGATGATGCTCGCCGCGCGCAGCGCAACGCCTGAGGTGGCGGCTTGCATGTTCAAGGCCTTTACGCCCCGCGCGATCGATGCGATGGGGCTCGACGGCGACAAGTATGAGCTCAAGCTGATCATGGCTTTTGGCGTACCGGCCGAGACCCAGGTTATCGACGCGATCGATTCCAACCCCGACGGTTCTATTAATTACTGGCGCGACGAGGCGCAGGTGCATCACGTGCCCAAGCGTCCGCTTGCCGACGTGCTGGTGTAGTTGCGTCGTTGCGGCGCGATTCGGCGGCAAGCCACCGCAAAGGTGCCTGTCCCCTTTGTGGTGGTGCGAGAGGAGGGCGTGTGTCCGATCTGTATTTGGTTCGGCATGGGCAGACCGAGCTTAACGTGCGGAACATTTTGCAGGGCTGGCAAGACTCGCCGCTCACGGAGTGCGGGCGCGAGCAGGCACTGGCGACGCGCGCGGCGTTTGAGGCGCGCGGCATCTCCTTTGACCACGCGTATTCGTCTCCGTTGGGTCGGGCGCGCCACACGGCCGAGCTGATCGTTGGCGAGGATCTTCCCATAGAGCCGGTCGATGATTTGCGCGAGTGGCGCCTGGGCTCGCTGGAAGGTACATCAAATCGCAAGATGCCGCCGCAGCCCTGGGGCGATTATCCGGTGGCCTTTGGCGGCGAGTCGGAAGCGCAATTCCGGGCGCGTATGGTCGCGGCGCTGTCCCGCATTATGGCCCGACCGCAGCACAACTGCGTGCTGGCTGTCTCCCATGGGTCTGCCTGCCAGGAGTTTCTTGAGTACGTGGCCGGCGGGGGAGAGCAGCCCGACAACGGTGCCGTGCTCCATTTTGGCTATTGCGACGGGGCGTTTTCGCTCCTTGATTGGTAACGAACGGAAGGACCCCCTATGAATAAAGACTTGTATCTGGTCCGTCATGGACAGACAATATTTAACCTTAAGCGTATCATTCAGGGGTGGAGCGATTCGCCGCTTACGCAGTTGGGCTGCGACCAGGCGGCGCGCGCCGGCATGTTCTTGCGAGCGCGCGGCATTGAGCCCGATCATGCCTACACCTCGACGCTGCATCGCACGGAGCAGACCATCGCCAGCCTGTGGCCGGGCCTTGCCTACGAGCGCCTGGATGGCCTGTGCGAGTGGTTCTTTGGCGACTTTGAGGCCGAACGCGTGATGCTCATGCCCGAGCGTCCGTGGCGTGACTTCTATCGCCAGTTTGGCGGCGAGGGGCAGATGCGGGTGCGTGAGCGCATGGTGGAGACGTTGACCGATCTGATGCGACGCCCGGACCATTCGTGCGTGCTCGCGGTGAGCCACGCCTCGGCCATCAAGGAGTTTTTGGATCATGTGAGGGGAGCGGCGGCCGACGAGCGTGAGCGCGTGCCGGGCAACTGTTCGGTGCTGCACTTTGCGTTTGACGATGCGACCGAAACATTTGAGCTGGTTGAAGTCTTTACGCAGGAAGATTATGCGCGTGAGCTGGGTCTTGAGCCGTTGACGGCAACAGCGGGTCCACAGCGCGGGTAACGCAGGCGTGACGATACGGGTCGCCGACATACTTGCTCGATGCAAAAGGGGCGGAGATGCATGCGCTGGCATTGCATCTCCGCCCTTCGTTTGTTGGACTGCCGAGTCTTTGCGCTGAGCGTTTAAGTCCTGCTAGTATCGTGCAATCTGGTGAGTGAGCAGACCCGTTGGAACCTGCGGCGCGCCGCCTGCGACCTGCGCGGCAGGGAACAGCGCGGAAATGACAAAGTTGAACGGCTCCTTGCCCGTGTAGGTGCCGGCCGCGCGGGCCTCGTCTGCCAAGAGCTGTGCCGCCCCTGCCAGCGCGGCGACATAGGCCGGATCGTCTGCGGGGGCAGGCTCCGGTGCCTGGTCGAGCATAGCGTGGATGGCGGCAACGGCGTCATTGCGTTTGACCTCCCACACGCGATGCGTAATGCCGGCGGGGTCGGTGACGGCATAGAGTGACGCACCCTCTTTGGCGGCACCGAGGATGATATCCATGACGGGCGAGGCTTTGTAGGTGAGCGTAACAGGGTGAGGCTGCACCTTAAGCTCGGTGATTGCACGGGCGGCCGCTGCTACATCTGCGGAGGCCGCGTCGCCGTCACAGGCCGCGTCGTCGCCCGCCAGTACGCTGACCGGGCAAATCGCCACAACGCCCGTCACGCGCCCTGGCTCTCCGGAGCATTCGTACACGTAATATGCCGAGCCCGGATCTTTGAGCATGAGCCCGTCGGCAATGGCGTCGCGCAGGGCGTCGTTGCCACTCAGGATGCCGCCCATCTGCGGCAGCGCTTCGAGCACGCGATCCTGGGCTGGGCGGATGCAGGGAAACGGAAGTGCTTTCATGGGCGGTCCTAACGCGCGAGTCGGTTTGTTCGCGGCTTATTATGCCCCAACTTGGTTGCTCGCGTCCCAGAGCGTGTTATCGACAAGCGCGATCAGCACGTTCTGGCAGCGAACGATATCGGCGTGGGGAACATATTCGTTGGGCTTGTGCGCGAGTGCCAATGAGCCGGGGCCGTAGCTCATGCAATTGCGGTTGCCCGTCTTGCCGGCAATGACGGCGGTGTCGGTGTAGCCGGTAAAGAAGCCGACGGTCGTGTCCACGTCCGTCACGTCATCGGCGGCACGCTTGAGTGCAGCTAGAAGGGGAGAGCTCGGGTCGCGCTCGATGGCGGGGCGATCGCCCGTCACAACATAGCTGCCGTGACAGCCGGGAACCGCAGCTTCGGCAGCGGTGATGGCCTGCTCCACCATGCGTGTCGCGGCGGCCGTATCGGTCGGCGGCGTCAGGCGCATGTCGACCCAGACCTTGGCGTGGTCGGGCACGACGTAGGGGCGATAGCCGACCTCGATTTGTCCAAACGTAATGGTCGAAGGCCCCAGCTCATCATGCACGGGCAGCGCCGCGAACGCATGGCGAAGCGAACACACGACCTCGGCCATGGCGGCGACGGCGTCTGCACCCTTCCAAGGCTGACTCGCATGCGCCGTGCCGCCGGCCATCTCAATTTCGAACCACGTGCGCCCCTTGTGCGCCACCTGAATCTGCGCGTCGGTGGGCTCGGTGTCCAGCACCCATTCGCGCGAGCCGATCCAGCCGGAATCGATGGCGGCCTCGGAGCTGCGCATAAAGTCCTCCTCGTCGACCGAGCAGATGAGTGAGAAGCCACGGCGGGTCAGCTCGCCGCTTGTCGCTATGCGCTCGAGTACGTGGACAATCGCGGCAATGGCGCAGGCCAAGCCACCCTTCATGTCGCAGGCACCGCGGCCACAGAGCTTATCGTCCCGCACGATCGCTCCGAGCGGCGGAATGTCCGCGTCCCAGCCATAGCCCAGCGTAAGGGTATCCATATGGCAGATATAGACCAGCCGCGGCTCGTCGCTCAAACCGGGCGCGGTGACCATGAGGTTGCGGCGTCCGGGGAGCACTTCGAGCTCCTCAATCTGCACGGCCTCGAGCGTAGAACTATCAAGTTGTGCCAGCTGCTGCTCAATGAGCCTCTTAATGAAGCGCTCAATCTCGTCCTCATATGCGCCCGGGTCTGAGCTGTCAACCTTCACAAGGTCCTGCGCAAGCCGCCAGGCAAAGTCCTCATCAACCATATGCATCCTCACAATTAGTCTGCTTTCCAAACTGATTGTAAGCCTCCTGAGAGATCCGCGGCGCGCGTGGCGGTATTTACCGTTCGCAGGCGGAGCCATCGCGTTTGCCGTCCGAGCGGGCTCACAAACGACGTAGTGGGTACGTACCCTTCATGGACGACATGCTGTGCGACATATCTGCCTTTCGGTGTCACCGGATACCTCCACAGGTCTTGGCAATAATGCCAGACCTGCCCGATTCTGCGGACGATCCGCGCAGGGAGCACCTATGCGAGCATCCGCTCGTCACGCATTTCCTGGCCACCCCGTTACATGTGTTGGCACAGGGCAGCTGCGGACGTAAGGGCGATCGCATCGTCAGGCATGTTTGGAACGGGGAGAGGCCGTTTGGCTCCGTGCGGCAGACAGAGTTTGGTCTCGATATCGCGTCCCCGCTCTTTACCTTGCTGACACTGGCCTCCTCGGTCTCAAACGAGCGACTGATCATGTGCATGTATGAGATGTGCGGCACCTTTGCCGTGTGCAAGATTGCGTCTCAGGTAAAGTCGGCGCTTGAACAGGCATACGGGGACCGGTGGGGCGATGCCCGGCTGGGCTGGGAAAACGTAAAGGATGCCTCGGGGAATCCAACGGACTTGTGGAAACGACCTCCCTTGATTGAGCTCTCTGAACTTGCAGAGTACGTCGATAAGATCCGGGGGCTTCGCGGTGCTAAATCGTTCACACGTGCCGCAAAATGCGTTACGGGGGTGGCGGCATCGCCGCTCGAGGTCCAGGCTTCGATGCTGTTTGGTCTTTCGAGGTTGCGCGGCGGTGAAGGGCTGCGCCTTACCAATAACGTTGAGATTCGTATGACGCGCAGTGCCCGTCTGATTTCGGGGCTTGATAGGCGCTATGCCGATATCCTGCTGGCAAATAAGGACGGCAGCCGAGAGTGCCTGGTTGAATGTCAAGGTAAAGCCATTCATGGATCCATAGAATCCAAGATCTCGGACTCCGATCGAACGACGGCCTTGCAAGCGATGGGATATCCCGTCGTTCTGATGACCTATGGCCAGCTGGTTGACTCCGATGCCTTCCGCGTAGTGATGGAACTCATCATGTCCTATCTCGATGTGCCGCTGAAAGACAAGACGTCGCGGCAGCAGGAGCTCGAACGGCGGCTTCGTGAGGAAATTTTTATCGATTGGGCGGGAATATAGTCGCGCAGGCAGAAAACGCTCGCGCGAGCTAGAGTTTTGGTCGCAAAAAGGCTTCAATTTTGCCTTGGAAGGGCTTTAAAAATGCTATCCATAAAAAGTTGTTTCGGAAAATCGACAGTCAACTTGAATGTGGTATATAGAGATTGATTTTTACCTACTAAAGTCCCTGATAAAGCTGTTTATCAAAGCGGGTGTGCTTGGTGATTTGGGTCTTACTGTCGATTATCCGAAAAAACTTGTTCTGGGTATCATTTTAAAGTCGTCCGGAGCAACGAAATCGGCCCCCGTTTCGCGAAAACGGGGGCCGAATGGGGCTTCATGGCCTGCCTGGCAGGCTTGCCGCCGGCGCTATTTGATCACGCGCACGCGATACATCGACGGAATCTGCTTGAGTGCCTCGATGGTGCTGCTGTCCAGGTGCTCGTCGGTGTCGAACATGGTGTAGGCGTTCTCGCCGGCGGACTCGTTGGTCATGCGCTGCACGTTGGCGTTGTCCTTGGCGAGGATTGCCGTGATCTGGCCGATCATGTTGGGCACGTTGGCGTGCAGGCAGGCGATGCGGCTCGCGGCGCGCGCCTTGCCCATACTGCAGGCGGGGTAGTTGACGCTGTGCGCGATATTGCCGTTTTCCAGGTAATCCTTGAGCTCGCTGATGGCCATGTCGGCGCAGTTGGCCTCGGCCTCGCCGGTGCCGGCGCCCGAGTGCGTGGTAATAAACGTATTGGGCATCTTGACCGTCTTAGGCGTGGCAAAGTCGCAGCTAAACCAGCTCAGCTTGCCCGCGCGCAGGGCGGCGTCGACGGCGTCCTCGTCAATGATGGTCTCGCGCGCGTAGTTAATGAGGACGGCGCCCGGTGCCAGCAGGTCGATCTGCTCGGTGCTGATCATGCCGATGGTGTCGGCCTTGCTGGGCACGTGTACGGTGAGGTAGTCGCAGCCGCGGCAGAGGTCCTCGAGCGTGCCCACGCGCTGCACCTCGCGGCTCAGCACCCACGCGTGCTCGACGGAAATGAACGGATCGTAGCCGTAAACGTCCATGCCCAGATCGACGCAGGCGTTGGCGACCTTGGAGCCTACGTTGCCCAGGCCGATGACGCCGATGCGCTTGCCCTTGAGCTCGCGGCCCACAAAGGCCTTCTTGGCCTTTTCGGCATCGACCTGAATCTCGGGGTCGTCGGCGTTGTCACGTACCCAGTTCATCGATTGCACCACGCCGCGGCTCGAAAGCACCAGCATGCCCAGGACGAGCTCCTTGACGGCGTTGCTGTTGGCGCCGGGGGAGTTAAAGACGACGACGCCCTTCTTGGCGTACTCCTCGACGGGGATGTTGTTGACGCCGGCGCCGCAGCGGGCGATGGCGCGGATGCCCTCGGGCAGCTCGTAGCCGTGCAGGTCGGTCGAGCGCATCAGGATGGCGTCGGCCTCCTCGGCGCTGCTTACAAACTCGTAGCCCTCGCCAAACTCGACTTTGCCGTCTTTGGTGATGTCGTCGATGGTCTTAATCTTGCGCATGGAAAACTCCTTAGCAGGTTTTGATCTAAACAGGGTGGTCTGAGGTGCCTGGTCGGCCCGCGTATTGCGGGCTAGTTAGATCGCGGACTCAAACTATGCTGCGCTTCGAAGTCCTTCATGTACGTGGCCAGTGCCTGCACGTCTTCCATGGTTACGGCGTTGTAGACGCTGGCGCGCATGCCGCCTACCATGCGATGGCCCTTGACGTTTTGAATCTGGTACTCGGCCGCTCCCGCGACAAAGGCAGCGTCGAGGTCGGCGTCGCCGGTGCGGAAGGTGACGTTGGCGATGGAGCGGCTGTCGGCTTGCGTGGTGCCATGGAACAGCTCGCTGTGCTCGAGCAGGTCGTAGAGCAGGTTGGCCTTGGCCCAGTTGCGCTCGGCCATGGCGGTAAGTCCGCCGGTCTCCTCGACCCAGCGGAATACCTTGCCGCATACGTAGATGCCAAAGGTGTTAGGCGTGTTGAGCATGGAGCCCTTGGCAGCCTGGGTCTTGAGGTTCAGGTACTGCGGCGTCTGCGCAAAGGCAGGGCCTTTGGCGATGAGGTCGTCGCGCACGATAACCACGGTCACGCCCGCGGCGCCGGCGTTTTTCTGCGCGCCGGCGTAAATGAGCCCGTAGCGCTCAACGTCGAGCGGCTGCGACAGAAAGCAGCTCGAGACATCGGCGACCAGCGGCACATCGCCGCAAGCGGGCAGCTCGTGGTACATGGTGCCAAAGATGGTGTTGTTCTGGCAGATGTAGACGTAGTCGATCCCGTTGCCCGCGGCCTCGGCGGCAATGCGCGCGTTTATGTCGGCCATGGTGGGAATGCGGTCGAAATTGGTGTCCTCGGAGCTCGCGAGCAGCACGGCCTCGCCGTACTTGGCGGCCTCCTTGTACGCCTTGTTGGCGAAGTTGCCGGTCACGACGTAGCCGGCGCGGCCGCGGCGCATGAGGTTCATGGGGATGCCCGCAAACTGCAGTGTGGCGCCGCCCTGCAAAAACAGGACGCGGTAGTTGTCGGGGATGCTCAGCAGGCGACGCAGGGTTGCCTCGGCGTCGTCGATGATCTGCTGGTACATGCTAGATCGATGGCTCATCTCGAGCACGGACATGCCGCAACCGCGGTAGTCCATCATCTCGTCGGCGATCTCGGCGAGCACGCTTGTAGGAAGCGCGGCCGGGCCAGCTGAGAAGTTGTGCACACGTGCCATCTTCTAGTTCTCCCTCGTAGTCGTTTGAACGTTCGGGATACTTTAGCACAGTGGAGCGCCAGGCGCGACCGCATCACGGTAAAACTCGAGTGCGCCGCTATGATTTACAGGATGGTTACATGGGGGAGGGGTGCTTTACTTCTCAGGCAAATCCAAATCTGCGAGCGAAGACATGGGGTTCTCTAGGCGCTTGATCTTTTCGTCGCAAATTAGCTACCTCCTGGCCCCTATGACGCCAGCGTGGCGATGACGGCTTCGTCTCCGAGTTGGATTTGGGTGTCGCCGTCGGGGATGATCGTTTGGTCTCCGCGCTTGAGCATCACCACGATAAACGGGTGCTTGCCCTGCGGCACGTCGCGCAGGCGCTGAACGGCTAGGCGTCCATGGGTCGTCACGGTGACCTCGCGCAGCGTAACCTCGGCACGCTCTTCAAACGTTGGGGCGGCCATAACCAGAAGGTCGCCTTCCTCAATGACCGTATCGCCGTTGGGGAGCACCGGGTGCGTGCCGTCGCGTAGCGCCAGGACCACAAGCATGTCCGTCGCACTGCCAATGTCGGCAAGCGAGCGACCGGCAAACGGATGCCCCGCTCCCACCTTGAGCTTGACGAACGACATGCCGTCCTCGTCGCGGTAATCATTAAAGGTGCGGCGCACGCCGCGGGCCGCATCGATCATGTCGAGCTTTTTTGCCACTGCCGGCAGCAACGAGCCCTGCACCACAATGCTCGACACGGCAATCACAAAGACCAGGTCAAACAGGTCGTGTCCACCGGGAACGCCGGCCATCACGGCAAAGAGGCTAAACACGACCGAGGCTGCGCCGCGCAGGCCCGCCCAACTGATGAGTGCAACCTGGCGGGGGGGGGTTCGTCTTAAAGGGCGCCAGCAGCGCACCGACAGCGATGGGGCGGCTCACGAAGAGCATAAACGCCATGAGTGATAGGCCCGGCAGCAGCATTTGCGGCAGGCGGGCGGGCGTCACGAGCAGGCCGAGCAAGAAGAAGATCGTCATCTCGGCCATCTCGGTGAGGGTATCAAAGAAGTGCGCCATCTCGACCTTGCCGGTGATGTCGCTGGCCCCCAGCACAATGCCGGCAAGGTACACGGCCAAAAAGCCGTTGCCACCCAGGTAGCTCGGCAGTGCGTAGGCCACGATGGCCACGGCAAACAAAAAGATGGTCTGCGCGCCCTCGGCTGTTGCATGCGCGCGCTCAATCAGGCGGCTGGATGCCCAGCCGATGGCAAGGCCCAGCCCCACGCCCAGGATAATCTGCTTGGCCAGCAGCATGGGGATGTCGATATTGCCGCCGGCCGCGAGGGTCGCGAGCACCGCGGTGAGCATGTAGGCGACGGGGTCGTTTGAACCCGATTCGACCTCGAGCAGCGAGTTGGTGCCGTCACGCAACGACAGGTTGCGCTCGCGCAGCACGCTAAAGACGCTCGCTGCATCGGTGGACGCCACAACCGAGCCCAGCAACAGGCCGCCGATCCAATCGAAGCCCAGAACCAGGTGCGCAAACGCGCCGGTGATGCCGGCGGTGATGACCACGCCGAGTGTGCTCAGCAGCACCGCGGGCGCGGCGACGGGCTTGGCGCGGTCGATATTGGTGTTAAAGCCGCCGTAGAACATGATGAACAGCAACGCCGTGCTGCAGACGGTTTCGGTAAGCGCGTAGTCGTTAAAGTCGATGTGCGCCGGGCCGTTGACGCCCAGCAGCATGCCGAGTGCGATAAAGATGAGCAGGGTGGGGAAGGGGAGCTTTTTGCCGACAGGTTTGATGGTCAGGCACAAAATGATGACGAGGCCGATAAAGAGAAGGATCTGGTTCATGGACGGTGTCCGCTCCTGGGTGGTTGGCGTGGCACGGTCAATTGTCTGCGGTATTTGTACCCAAAGATGGTGGGTTTATGGGGTTGGATTGCGGGCGTGCGCGATATCGTCATAGACGGCTGCCGTCTTTGCCTCTGCTCGGAAACCCTTTCCAGCTTTATTGCAACGGAGTACAATGGGTAACGTTTAAGTTCAACTTGAAGTTTTAGTTGCGGCGCCGGGCTTTGGCCGCAATGCAAGGAGAGGCGTACCATGGCGATTTATGTGACATCTGATGCTCACGGGCACGTGCGTGCGCTTGACGAGGCCCTGTCCAAGATTTCGTTGACGTCCGACGACACGCTGTACGTGTTGGGCGACATGATCGATCGCGGGCCCGATCCGGTCGGCGTTATTAAGCTCGTGCGCTCGCTGCCCAACGCCCGCGTGCTCAAGGGTAATCACGAGCAGATCATGCTCGATGCCATCATTGGCCAGGATCCGCTCGATGCCGAGACCTGGGATATCAACGGTGGCTGGACTACCCGTCAGCAACTCAACGACATGGAATTTGAGGCGTACGAGGAGCTGATCCGCTGGGCTGCCGCCCTGCCGCTCTATGCAGTGGCCCAGACTGCCGAGCGCCCGTATTTGCTGGTGCATGCCGGCATCCAGACCGAGGCTGCTCGCGCGTTTTTGCTTGAGCACGGTGTCGATTGTGGCAACGGCAGGGGAGCGGTCGATGCCGATGCCGAGTTGCTGCAGCAGATGCTTGCGGTGCAGTCGTCCGATGACCTGCTGTGGATTCGCCATGGCTATTGGGATGCGCCGACGGGGCTGCTTTCTGTCGAGGGCAAGGGCCCGGTCGTGGTGAGCGGCCACACGCCCACGGTGTCGCTCGGGCGTTATTGCGAGGTCGGCGGCCTGGCGGGGCTCGATGAGGAGTCGGGCCGCGGGCAGATCGTGCGCCTGGGCGGCGAGGATACCGCCGGCGTGCCCGATCGCATCGACATCGACTGCGCCGCCGCCACTGGGTCGGAGTTTGGCCGCGTAGGTATCCTGCGGCTCGATGATGGGGCTGAGTTCTACGCGAATATCAATCCTGGAGAATGATGGCGCAAGGGGTAGCTAATTTGGAAATGATTTTTCTGGGACGGGGATTAAATAATCATTTGGCTGCCCGCTGGCTAAGTGAGTAGGCTTTTTTGGAAATGCCGAGCACCCAACATATTTGCCTCAATAAAACCGCAGATCACAGACTTGTATTATGTCGGTGTGGTCGGGGATTCGGTAAAAGTCTACTCACTTAGTTTTGCGTGATGCATATTGTCCGCAACCGGACCCCAGCCGGGGTGATTCCATCGCAAATTCCGGTTCCGGGGGCAGCTAATTAGGCTCCGTACGGGTTCCGGTCTCGCTCGATGCGCTGACGGATGTGGGCGTACTCGATTATCAACAACACCAGCAGTAGGGCCATGACCGCCAGGTAGCTCACCACAGCGCCCATCAGACCCAGCAGCTCAATCAGGATCACCGGCAGCACCACGCTCACGGCGAAGCAGATCAGGTAGATCTTGGTGACGTCGCCGGCGTGGCGCAGCACCGTGATGATGGCGTAGATAAAGTCGATTGCCGCGGTGACGCCGCCGGCGACGACCATCAGCAGTGCCAGCGTGCGGTAGCGCTCAAAGTTAAGGCCGTACATAAAGCTCATGATGGGGATGCCGGGGCCTGCCATAAATGCGGCGCACGCTCCGGTGATGACTACGATCAGCGTCATAACGGCAACAATAATCAGGTCAAAGCGGCGACGCTTGCGCGGATTCGCCCAAATGCTCGATAGACGCAGGAGCTGCGGTTTATAGATAAATCCAATGCTCAACAAAATGGCCTGCGCCGGAAAAAACAGCGCATTAAAGTACAGCTGATACTTGTAGGCCAGCGTGCCTTCCATCACAAACTTGGGCATGCTTTCGATAAGGTTGAACAGGAACAGCGCGCCAAAAAGCGGGGCGCACTGGACAAACAGGTGACCGACCTCGCGCAGACTCATGCGGCGTGATTTTTCGGTCTCGAGCAGGGCGAGCGGCGCGGTGACCAGTACGAGCGAGGCAATCGCGGCGATGCCCATGGCCATGGCGGCGATGGGCATGCTGCGCGTGAGGAACAGTGCCACGCTAAAGACCGCGATGACGCCGGCGGAACGCAGCGTTTGACTCATGCCAGCCAAGTAGAGCTTGTCGGCCTGCTGCAGGCGGCCTTCGTACGCGTCGGCGACGCCGTCGATGACCTTGTAGAGGTAGACCCCAAGGCCGATCGTCGCCATATGCGCGTCATAGCCGCGGACGCTGCTATAGAGCAGGCCGCAGCCCAAGGCTAGGGCCCCGCAGATCCAACGATTGAGCTGGTAGGAGGCGAAGGACGTCTTTTCGTCGATATCCGAGACCTGGAAGTTGCGCACGCCGTAGTTGCACGCGATCATGATGAGCGTGCCGGTGACAAAGGCGATGGAGAACTTGCCTGCTTCTTCGGCGCCCACGAGCTGCGTAGACACGATGGTGAGCAGGGGAAACGTCATGCCCCACACGGCGGTGCCGATGGTGTTCCAAAGGTAGTCGCGATGGGTGGCGTGATCTTCGTACTCGGCTTCTTGTGCGGAGAAGCCGCCGCCGTAGACGGCTCCGAGCAGGCGGTTCCACCAGGCATTGACCATGCGGTGGATGGGGCCGGGCTGGCGATCGCGCTCGCGGCGACGGCGTGTGGCCTGGCCGTTGTCGGGACCGCCGGCGTTACGCTGGCTTAGCTCTTGGATGCGTGCGAGCTCCTCGGCGGTGTGAGATGCGGGGAATAGACCGTTCTCGATGCGTCCGCCCTGCCCGTGCGCCCCGCCCGATACGGTGGGGTCGGTGACGCCGTTACGGCGGGCGATGGCGCGGCGAATGCTGTCGAGGGGCGTGATGCTCAAGGCGAGTCCTTTCTATTACTGCGCTCTAGTATAGACGCGACGGCGTCCGCTCGTGTTTTTGAACCGGTTGTTCAATAATTTCGGCGGGCGGCTGTAATTTGTCGGCAAACGTGCGGTATCCTGATGAAGTTTTGTGACACCCCTATGCCGCCCGCGCGGTAGCAAGGAGCTATGAACCATGGACGTCGCCGCATTCCTGCTGGCTCTTGTGCCGATCATTTGGCTTGTCGTGATGCTGCTGTGCTTTAAATGGCCAGCTTGGAAAGCCGCTATCGGATCGTTTGTCCTTTCGTGCGTGCTTGCCCTTGCGTGGTGGCATTTGCCGACGGCGCAGATAGCCACGGCCTCGCTCGAGGGCTTTTTGATGGCCCTGTGGCCCATCGTGCTCGTGATTATCGCCGCCGTCTTTACGTATAACCTGTGCGTGCGCACGGGTGCCATGGACGTGATCGGCAGCATGATCACCTCCATCAGCAGCGACCGTCGTCTGCTGGCGCTGCTCGTGGCGTGGTGCTTCGGCGGCTTTATGGAGGGCATGGCCGGCTTTGGTACCGCCGTTGCCATTCCCGCCGGCATGCTCGCGGGCCTTGGTTTTGAGGCCGTGCCTGCCGTGCTGATCTGTCTACTGGCCAACGGCGTGCCCACGCCCTACGGCTCCATCGGCATCCCCACGGTGTCCGTTGCCGACCTGGTGGGCCTGGACCCGCTGCATTTGGCGACCGTTCAGCTGGTGCAGCTCGCACCGTTCTTTGTGGTGATGCCGCTGCTCATTGTATTGGTCGCGGGCCGTGTCGCCGATGATCAAGGCAACGTTGCGAGCGTAAGCGAGCGTCTGCACGGCGTTGCCGGCGTGGCGCTGCTTTCCGGTGTGTCCTTTGTCGGCGCGGCCTTGGTCGTTGCCATGTTCGTGGGTCCCGAGCTTGCCGTGGTCGTGGGCTCCATCGTATCGCTTGCGCTGACCGCCGCGCTTGCCATGCATGCCGAGAAGTCGGGGCATCTGGATGCACGCTTTCACATGAATATCGAGGCCGGCGAACAGCTCACCGCTAAGTCGGCGCTTTCTGCCTGGTCGTGCTTCATCCTGATTTTTGTGCTGCTGTTGGGTACCTCCAACCTGGTGCCCGTCGTGCACGCCGCGCTCGCGCCGTTTGCGAGTCACGTGCAGGTGTATTGCGGCGAGAACCCCGGCACGCTTACGTTTTCGTGGATCAACACGCCGGGTGTTTGGATCTTCCTGGCTGCGTTTGTCGGCGGTGCCATTCAGGGCGCTTCGCCGCGCTTGATGGGCGAGGTGCTGGCCGCGACCGTCAAGCAGATGATGCCGACGGTCATTACCATGCTTTCAGTGCTGGGTTGCGCCAAGGTGATGGGCTATGCGGGCATGATCTCTTCGATCAGCGCGTTTTGCATTGCGGTCGCTGGCGGCCTGTACCCGATTCTGGCTCCGTGGATCGGCGCCGTCGGTGCGTTCGTGACCGGTTCGGGCACGTCCTCAGGCATGCTGTTTGCCCCCATCCAGAGCCAGGCCGCTACGGCGCTGGGTGTGAGCGACTACTGGATGGTCGCGCTGAATGCGCTTGGCGTTGCTGCCGGTAAGATGATTTCGCCGCAGACGCTCGCGATCGGTCTTGCCGCCGTGCATGTACGCGGTAAGGACGCCGAACTCCTGGGCGCGGTGCTGCCCTACGCTGCCGGCATGCTGGTCCTGATGAGCGCCATAGCCATGCTCGGCCAAGGCCTGCCGCTATAGTTGGCACTTAGGGACGTTCCTTATGTGCCGGCACTTTGGGAACGTCCCTAAGTGCCGGCATCTGGGGACACTCCTTGGTTGTTGCCTGTTCAAGAATGTCCCGAATGGCTAGTCGTTTAAGAACGTCCCCAATGACTAGGCCGCTTGCGTGCGATTTTTGACCGTTGGGCGGGTGCTTCGCGGTTGCCGCAAAAACGTTTTTGCATATCGGGTACAACGGGCTTTATGTGAGTAAAGTGCGCGCCGCGTCCACGTGCCGCGTTTTTAAAGGAGGCCCCATGCCTGGTGTTACCCCTGCAGAAGTTCTGTCCAACTTTGGCATTACGCTGGTCGAAGATCCCGCCGAGAACGAGCCCCGTCTGCTGGTCGATCTACCCGCCGCGGAGCTCGTCGAGCACGCCATCCGCCGCGAAGAGGGCCGTATGGCGTCCAATGGCGCACTCGTGATAGAGACGGGGGAGCGTACTGGCCGCTCGCCCAACGACCGCTTTATCGTCGACACGCCCGATGTGCACGACAAGATTGCCTGGGGTGCCGTCAACCGCCCGCTGTCTGTCGAGAGCTACGAGGCCATCAAGGCCGGCGTCGTCGACTATCTCAACGAGCGCGACGTGTTCGTCACTCGCGGTATGGCCGGTGCCGACCGCAACTACACGCGTCGCCTGCTCGTCGCCTGCGAGCGTGCCAGCCAGGCGCTCTTCATTAAGCAAATGCTCGCCCGTCCGCTCGCTCGCGAAATTGCGCGCACCGGTGAGCCGGACTTTTGCGTGCTTGCCGCCCCTGGCTACCAGTGCGACCCTGCCCTCAAGGGCCTCAACTCCAGCGCCGCCGTGGTCATCAACTTCCAGGAACGCGTGATTCTGGTCGCCGGCACCGGCTATTCCGGCGAGATCAAAAAGTCCATCTTCAGCGTCATGAATTACCTGCTGCCTGTCGAGGACGATGTGCTGCCCATGCACTGCTCGGCCAGCATGGATCCCGTCACGCACGAGACCGCGGTGTTCTTTGGCCTGTCGGGCACCGGCAAGACCACGCTTTCGGCCAACCCCACGCGACTGCTGATCGGTGACGACGAGCACGGCTGGTCCGACATGGGCATCTTCAACATCGAGGGCGGCTGCTACGCCAAGTGCGAGGGCCTGGACGCGTTCCACGAGCCCGAGATCTTCAACGCCGTTCGCTTTGGCGCCATCTGCGAAAACGTGGTGCTCGACGAGAACCGCAAGCCCAACTACAACGATGTCTCGATCACGCACAATACGCGCGTGGCCTATCCCGTTGAGCATATCCCCAACGCGTGGACCAAGGGCATGGGCACCATCCCGAGCGTCGTGCTGTTTTTGACCTGCGATGCCTTTGGCGTGCTGCCGCCCATCTCGCGCCTGACGGCCGATGCCGCCATGTATCACTTTGTGACAGGCTTTACGGCCAAGATCCCCGGCACCGAGGTCGGCGTCACCGAGCCCACGCCCACGTTCTCCTCGCTGTTTGGCGAGCCGTTTATGCCGCTCGACCCTATGGTCTACGCCAAGATGCTCGGCGAGCGCATTGCCGACGGCCGCACGCGCGTGTACCTGGTCAATACCGGCTGGATCGGTGGCGGCTACGGCGTTGGCCATCGTATCGAGCTTGCCTACACGCGCGCCCTGGTGGCCCGCGCCCTCGACGGTACCATCGAGGATAGCGAGTTCGTGCACGACGATATCTTTAACGTCGACATTCCCACCACGTGCCACGGTGTGCCCGACGGCATCCTGGTGCCGCGCCAGTACTGGCAGAGCACCGCGCGCTACGACGAGGCCGCGCACAACCTGGCGGTGATGTTCGAGGAGAACTTCGAGAAGAAGTACTCGCACCTGCCCGAGTCCGTCAAGGCCGCCGGCCCGCACGCCCAGGTGCCCGCCGAGGCCCGTCATCGCGGCCGCGGCCTGCTGGGACTTCGTCTCTAGCATCGCCGCGAGTTCAAAACCACCACAAAGGGGACAGGCACCTTTGTGGTGGTTTTGCTCGGGCGGAAGACTCGGGTTACAATACGCCTGACATATCGCCCCCTTCTCCGGATGGGGGCAGCGTAAGCGCTCTTGTGGCGGCACCGTAGGACTTTGAAGGTGGCCGTCGTAAGGGCGCTTTTTGTTTAGGCACCCGGGCTCGGGCGCATGCTATGAAGGGAGAGTACATGAAGAGTTTCGTTGCCGAGGATTCGTTTTGGGAACTGTTTCCGCAGGCGGCTATCGGCGTTGTGGTCGTAAAGGGCATGAAGCCCGCGGTGCAGATTTCCCAGGAGGACGTGGATGCGATTGCCGCGCTGCTTGACCGCGCCAATATCGATGCGGAGCGTCATCTGACGAGCGATACCATCAGCGAGAATGCGCCGGTCAAGGCATGGCGCGAGGCGTATCGTCTGTTCAAGACTAAGAAGGGCGCGCGTTGTTCGATTGAGAACCTGCTTAAGCGCGTGCTCAAAGGCAAACCGGTCGGTCATATTACGCCGGCGGTGGATATCTACAACACGGTGTCGCTGACCTATGCGCTGCCTGTTGGCGGTGAGGATGTGCACGCGATTGAGGGCAATCTGCGCTTGGCGGTGACCGATGGCGGCGATGCGTTCCTGCCGCTTGGCGAGGAGACAGATGATCCGACGCTTTCCGGCGAGCTCGCCTATATTGACGATGCGGGCGCCGTGTGCCGCTGCTGGAACTGGCGCGACGGCGTTCGCACGGCGCTGTCCGACGATTCTGCCGATGCATTCCTGGCGATTGAGTGCGTGGAGCCCGAGCGGATGGGGGATTGCCAGGCTGCCGTTGATCGCCTCGCTGAGTTGCTTGAGCGCTATCTGGGAGCGACGGTTGTCGTCAAGACGCTTGTGACTCGCGACAATCCTTGCGTGGAACTGTAGCGACGCCTGCGGATCAAACTCGACGGTCACAACCACCACAAAGGTGCCTGTCCCCTTTGTGGTGGTTTTTATGTTGATGGGTTAACAAATGGGGCGCGTGGGGCTGCCGGTCGCTGAGTACGGCTAAGATGTTTACTCGTTAGCATTATGCAAGCGAAAGGCGGTTGTCTCCCATGCAGCAGAGCGACGAGACACGTTTCGAGGACTTTGTCGGACTGATCAGCGGTCTCTACAAGGAGATCCAGCGCATTAAGGCATCTGAGGGCGCAAGGCTGGGCCTCAAGGGCTCCGATGTTATGTGCCTGTACTATCTGGAGCGCAGCAAGGACGGCTTGACTGGGGCCGACCTCGCCCGCATGGCAGGCGTGACCCGTGCCGCTGTCTCGCGCACGCTGGCGCATCTGGAGGAGGGCGGCTACGTCGAGGTCGAAGATTCGGGCGATGCTGCCGTTAAATACCGTGCCCCGGTTCGTCTGACCACGTTGGGTGGCGAGAGCATGAACGAGGCCGATCGCATTATTCGCGAAGTGCTCGACACCACCGGCAAGACCATGGGCGTGGAGCAGCGCGAGCAGATGTACGCGTCGTTGCGCACGATTCTCAACACCCTGCGCGAGCTGTAGAGCCGCTGGGGCATTTGCTTCCGATAAACAACTGCAGAGTCCCGTTTGAGCGCGTTCGCCGTGCCGGGGCATTGCTGTCAAAATTCCCTGCGCGAGGCCCGCGCAAGAAAGGATCAACTATGTCTGTCCGCATTATTACCGATTCCGCAAGCGATATGTCGCCGGCCGAGCATCCGGCGCTGGCCGTTTTGCCGCTGTCCGTCACCTTTGGCACCGATGTGTACATGGATGGCGTCGACATCGACCACCAGCGTTTTTACGAGATGCTCGTGGAGCGCGATGAGCTGCCCATGACCGGCCAGGTCAACCCGTATGCCTTTTCGCAGGCGATTGCCGAAGCACGTGAGGCCGGCGACGAGGCCGTGATTATTACCGTGGGCGCTAAGCTTTCGGGCACCAATCAGAGTGCCCGTACCGCACTTGCCGAGGCGCCAGGTGGCGACGTGTTCGTGGTAGACAGCAACAACGTCACCCTGGGCGAGCGCGTCCTGGTCGAGTATGCGCTGCGCTTGGTGGACGAGGGCCGCAGTGCATCTCAGATCGCGGCGGCTGTCGAGGCCGTGCGCGACCGAGTTGTGGTTATTGGCCTGCTCGAGACGCTGGAGTATCTGGTGCGCGGCGGTCGACTGTCTGCTGCGGCGGGCGCCGTGGGTACGCTGCTCAACGTAAAGCCCGTGGTGGCTGTAGAGGACGGTCTGATCGTACAGCTGGGCAAGGCGCGCGGCTCCAAGAACGGTCGTAACCTGCTGAACCAGAAGGTCGAAAAGGCGGGCGGCGTCGACTTCGCCATGCCCCTGGCGCTTGGCTATACGGGACTTTCGGATGCGGTGCTCAAGAAGTATATTGAGGACAGCGTGGCGCTGTGGGCTGGCCACATCGAGGGCGAGCTGCCCGTCCATACCATCGGCGCCACCATCGGCACCCACGTAGGTCCCGGCGCCGTAGCCATAGCCTTCTTCCAGCCTACCAACTAACCGACCTGCCATAAACCACCACAAAGGGGACAGGCACCTTTGTGGTGGTTTATGCTTTTCCGGATGGAAAGGAGTGAGCAATGGCGTCTGAGGGCTTTTTTGAACGGGTGTACGAGGTGGTCGAGCAGATCCCCGAAGGGATGGTCGCCACGTACGGTCAGGTGGCGCTGCTCGCCGGTCGTCCGCGGAGCGCGCGTTTTGTGGGCTATGCGCTGCACAGCAATCCGCGCCCCGGCGAGATTCCCTGTCACCGTGTGGTGTTTGCCGACGGGCACATTTGCGAGGGTTTTGCTTTTGGCGGTCCCGATGCTCAACGTGAGCTTTTGCTAGGGGAGGGTGTGGCGTTTAAGGACGACATGCACGTCGATCTGGGCGCCTGTCGCTGGCCTGCCGGACTCTAACGGTTCTGCCGTGGCTAAAACCACCACAAAGGTGCCTGTCCCCTTTGTGGTGGTTTCTTTCCTGTAAGCATGGGGCAAACCCATCAGGTCTGTTATCCCATAATGAGGTACTGACGTTTGGTTTTAGGGGGGCACTAACTTTGATTGTTAGTCCCGCTTACAGCAACCGATCTTGGTAAATCCCTGCGGCGCTTCTTCGCCTGCGGGGATTCTTGGGCTGTCGCTTCCCAGATATGCTTCTACATGCCGCGCGAACGCTTGCCACGACCACTCGTCTTTATCGGCATCAAGCCGATCGGGAGAAATCGCGTTGAACAGGCACGTTGGAATCTCGTGCTCGTGCAGATTCTTAGCGATACATGGTGTGCAGCCCTTGTCGTGGTTGACAGGGTTAAATGGGCATTTCCGGTCGTTGCAGGTACAAAATGCAACTGAGCTCATGGGACTCCTTCCGGTCGGTCGGGTCTGCCGTAAAAGCTGCCGCATGTTAAACAATAGGGTGTCATTGCTTAACAGTATATAGCCTCAAGGTGCTTGCGACTTAGGGGTTCTGCCAAGCGGCTGAATATCTCGGCGACCGACCTCTGAAGAAAACAAAACCGCCGCAACGAGGATTGTGCTCATCGCGGCGGTTTAGTTTGAGTGTTGTTTATTGCTCTCGACTAGTACACCATACCCATGGCGTCCTGAACCTCGGCCAGGGTCTGCTCGGCAATCTCGTTGGCACGACGGTTGCCCTCGTGCAGCACGTCCTTCACATATTCCAGGTCGTTCTCATAGCGCTGGCGACGCTCGCGGATCGGAGCGAAGTACTCGTTGACCGCCTCGGTCACGTATTTCTTAAGCTGACCGGAGCCGCCCATGCCAATCTCTTCGGCAATCTCAACCTCGGAACGACCGGTGCAGATGGCGGCTGTCGAAAGCAGACCGGACACGCCGGGGCGGTTCTCGGGGTCAAACGTGATCATGCGCTCGGAGTCGGTCTGGCTCTTCTTAATGCGCTTGGCCGTCTCCTCGGCGGTCATCGAAATATTGATGGCGTTGCCGTAGCTCTTGCTCATCTTTCGACCGTCCAAGCCGGGCAGCAGTGGGGTCTCGGACAGCAGCGCGTCGACCTCGGGGAACACCTTGCCGTAGCGGTTGTTAAAGCGGCGGGCGATGGTGCGGGTAAGCTCGATGTGCGGCAGCTGGTCGCGGCCGACGGGCACGACGTTGCCCTTGCAGAACAGGATGTCGCAGGCCTGATGCACCGGGTAGGTGAGCAGAAGGCCGGTGAGCTCGTGGCCCGAGGCCTCCATCTCGGCCTTAACCGTGGGGTTGCGCGCCAGCTCTGCCTCGGAGACCAGCGACAGGAACGGCAGCATGAGCTGGTTGGCGGCGGGCACGGCGGAGTGCGCGTAGATCATGGTCTTGTCGGGGTCGATGCCGCAGGCAAGGTAGTCCATGACCATGTTGTACACGTTGTCCTGGATGTGCTCGGTGGTGTCGCGGTCGGTGATGACCTGGTAGTCGGCGATGAGCACGTTGGTCTTGGCGCCCATGTTCTGCAGCTCAACACGGCCCTTGAGGGTACCGAAGTAGTGGCCCAGGTGCAGACGGCCGGTGGGGCGGTCGCCGGTGAGCATGGTGAACTTCTCGGGCGTCTTGGCCAGGCCCTCGCGAATGGCGTTGCTCTTTTGCAGCGCGACTTCGTAGCTGTTCTCGTTTGGCATGATTGCTCCTAACGTTCGTTCGCAGGTCTTGATGATAGCGTGTTTATTGAGGGGTGGGCGTGAGTGGGTGAGGGACTGTCGGGAGTCGGCTTTCATGTCCGTCGCGCCGCCCGCGCGAACGGCTGCCAACGCCTTAGCCCATCCTCGCCAGCAAACCCTAGCGCCTGTGGTGCCGCTCTTCCTTACGCTCTTCCGCCGCCTGCTCCTCCTGCTTAAAGGCGGGGTCGTCGGGGGTTACCAGCTCGTCCTCGTGCGTGCGCTTGTTGTAATGGTGGCGCAGCACGGGCTCAAACAGGTGCAGGTGCTTGGCGAAGGCTGCCGAGCCAATGGCGAGCACGGTAAAGATGAGCACGCGCATGGGGACCTCGACCTGATTAATGGCGGCGGCGCCGGCCGAAAGCATGATGCACCAGGCATAGATGAGCAGTACGGCCTGCTTTTGGTTGTAGCCCTCCTGAATCAGGCGATGGTGGATGTGGCCCTTGTCAGCCTGCCCGATGCTAATGTGGGCGCGCTTGCGGCGCACGATGGCGCTAAACGTGTCGATGATGGGCACGCCGGCAACGATGAGCGGGATGATAAGCGAGGTGAGCGCGGCGGTGCGGCTCACGTTGAGCAGCGAGATGGAGCCCAGCGCAAAGCCCAGAAGCAGCGACCCCGAGTCGCCCAAGAAGATGCTTGCGGGGTTGAAGTTGTAGCGCAAAAAGGCCAGGCAGGCGCCAAAGAGCGCAATGGAGAGCGCGGCGGCGTCGATGCGCCCCGAGAGAACGGCCATCGAAAACATGGTGAACGATGCGATGCCGCAGATGCCCGTGGCCAAGCCGTCGAGGCCGTCGATGAGGTTAATGATGTTGGTGAATGCCACCAGATAGATCACGGTGATGGGGTAGGCGAGCCATCCGAGCATGATTTCGCCGGGGGCAAACGGGTTGACGATGACGACGATCCGCAAGCCGCCGATACAGGCGATGAGCGCGGCGAGTACCTGACCGGCCAGTTTTTGTTTGGGCTTGAGCTGATAGACGTCGTCGATAGCGCCGGTCGCAAAGATGACGGTAAAGGAGAGCGCCAGCATGGGATAGCTAATGTGAAGGCGTGGGTGCGGCACCAGGACGGGCGGCCAGCCTAGGTGCCAGGTGCCTAGGATTTGCACAATGCAGGCAACGACCAGGCCCAAAAACACCGCCGTTCCGCCCAAACGCGGGATGGGCTTGGTGTTGATGCGGCGCTTAGAAGGATAGTCGACGGCGTCGAGCTTAATTGCCAAGCGCTTGACCAGGGGCACCGTGAGGAAGGTCGTGATAAAGGCCGCCGCTGCCACGCATAGATACGGTATGTAGCTCGGGGATAAAGCCATGAATCTAAAAACCGCCAAGCGTCGAAGGAAAAGGTCAAAGGTTGCTGCGCAAAAAGGCGTAGCTGACCCATGATACTCGACCGAGGGGGTGCGGAGGTTTGCACCGTGCGATTATCACGCGCTTACCAGATATTGGGATGTTGGTGGGGATTCTGCTGGATGCCACTGAGCGTCCATGTGGGGCCTGCAGTGGCGGTATTCAGAAAAATCGGCAAAAGAAAACCACCCCCCACGTTACGAAAATGAACCCACCTAAAACAGGTGGGTGCCCTCATCGACTGTTCCAGCGTCCTTAACAACGAAGGATACCTGTACTAGGTACGACTGTGTGGGCTCCCTAAATAAACGCGACGGTTCACCCAGTTGCTCCGCGGGGGGCGGAATATCTACATCATAAAGCGGCACTTTGTCGATTCCAGTCTTGACATTACAAAAATCGTGTCGGACGATTACGGCGCCTTAGGGACGGAGCCGTCTACGCGGCCTGGCCCTTTACGTTTGAGCTGCTGAATCGTTGTTTTGGAGCATGTTTTTATGCCGACGTCGTTGACCGAACTTTTTTCGCCCGCTTGCCATTTGTGTCCGCGCCGTTGCGGTGCGGCGCGCGATGGGGGTGCGCGCGGCGTTTGCGGTGCTAACGACACGCTCAAGGTGGCCCGCGCGGCGCTTCATATGTGGGAGGAGCCGCCCATTTCGGGCGAGGCCGGCTCGGGCACGATTTTCTTTAGTGGCTGCTCGCTCAAATGCGTCTACTGCCAGAACCACGAGATCTCGACCGGCAATTTTGGCCTTGAGATTTCGCCTGAGCGCCTGGTCGAGATTATGCTGGAACTGCAGGACCAGGGTGCTAACAACATCAATTTGGTGACAGCGACGCACTATGCGCACCTGTTGCCTGCCGCGATTGCCGCGGCACGGACGCGCGGGCTGGTCATCCCAATCGTCTACAACACGAGCGGTTACGAGCGCGCGAGTGCCGTGGCGGCGCTGGGCGATCTGGTCGACGTGTGGCTCACCGACTTTAAATATGCCGATGCCGGGCTTGCGCAGTCGCTTTCTCATATTAAGGATTACCCGCGCGTGGCCGTGTCGGGCCTGACACAGATGGCGTGCGAGATCGAGCGCCGCGGGGGAGAGCTGGTGGACGAGGACGGGCTCATGAAGCGCGGCATCATCGTGCGCCACCTGGTGCTGCCGGGGCATGCGGACGATTCGTGCCGCGTTCTGGACCTAGTGTGGCAGACGGTGGGCGACGTGCCGATCTCGGTCATGAACCAGTACACGCCCAATGCCCTCATGCGCGAGCAGGGCGGCGATCTGGCGCGTGCCGTGACGCGCGAGGAGTACGAGCAGGTGCTCGACCATGCCGATGACTTGGGCTTTACGACGATGTTCTGGCAAGAGGGCGGCGCTGTAGACGAGAGCTTCACCCCGGCCTTCGACACCACCGGCGTCCTTACCAGCGCAAAGTAGCACGTTCGCCGATGATTTTTCTGGGACGGGGATTAAAAAATCATCGAGAGGATCGCCTGTTCGAAAAGTTGTCAAAATAGCCGCGCCCCAAAAAGACTGGTTATTGGGCGTTGACAGTTGGCGAGCCGTAGGTAAAATATCGACTTGTCCTGGGGACGTAGCTCAGTTGGGAGAGCGCTGCCGTCGCATGGCAGAGGCCGAGGGTTCGACTCCCTTCGTCTCCACCCTTGGATTTGATAAGCCGCTGACATTGTGTCGGCGGCTTTTTTTAAAAGAAAGGGCTATACCATGGCCGAGCTTGAGTCCCAACCACTGTCTGCCGAGGAGCGCGCCGAGTTGGAGGAGCTCCGCGCCGAGAAAGCTCGTCGCGAGGCCCAGGAAGAGGCCCGTCGCGAGCGCGAGGAGCTGACTGCCCTGCGCGCCGAGCGTGCGAAGGCCGAGGAGGTCGCCTCGAACGCCGCATCCGAGCGCAAGCCCGCGCCCGCACCCAAGCCCGCTGCTGCGAAGCCTGCACCTGCCGCGCCCAAACCTCAGCCTAAAAAGGCCGCTCGTCTTAAGTCCGTCGAGCCCAAGCCGAGCCGTGACGAGATGACCTTTGCCCAGCGCATGGTTACCTCCAAGGAACCTACGGGCGAGAACGAGATCCCTGGCATGGCGCCGGCTCAAAAAATCATCATTGTCCTTGCCCTCATCGCGTTTGTCATCTTTATGGGCTACACGATCCTGACCAGCATGGGCCTGCTCTAACCGATTTGCATCGGGCGTCATGTCCGCATGCTCTGCTCTCGTCCAACCCTCAAATTCTGCACCACACATCCGAAAGGTCGCCCCATGGCTTTGACCGATATCTCTCATCCCACCGACATCGCAATGCTCACCGATCTGTACGAACTCACTATGGCCCAGGGCCTGTGGGAGAGCGGCAAGGCCAATGAGCAGGGTTGTTTTACCGCGTTTTACCGCGATCATCCCTTTGGCAGCGCCTATGCCGTCATGTGCGGCACCGCCGAGCTGCCCGAGCTAGTCGAGAATCTGCGCTTTACGCCCGAGGATATCGACTACCTCGCCTCGCTCCAGGCCCCGGCCGGCGGCGCGATGTTCAAGTCCGCATTCCTCGACTACCTGCGCGATTTTCGTGCGCATGTAAATATCGACGCCGTCCCCGAGGGCGAGCTCGTCTTTCCACGCGAGCCCATGGTGCGCGTCACCGGTCCTGCGCTCGAGTGCCAGCTGCTTGAGACGGCGCTGCTCAACATCGTCGGGTTCCAGACACTTGTCGCCACCAAGACGGCGCGAGTGGTGCTGGCGGCGGACGGCCGTCCCGTGGCCGAGTTTGGCCTGCGCCGAGCCCAGGGTCCCGATGGCGGCCTGGCCGTTGCGCGCGCGAGCTACGTCGCCGGCTGCTCCTCTACGTCCAATGTGCTCGCCGGCCGCCGCTACGGTATTCCCGTCTTTGGCACGCATGCGCACAGCTGGGTGATGAGCTTCGATTCCGAGCTCGAGGCCTTCCGCGCCTTTGCCAAGTCGAGCCCCAAGAACTGCACGCTGCTCATCGACACCTACGATGTGCGCGAGGGCTGCGAGCATGCCATTACGGTTGCCAAGGAGATGGAGGCGGCGGGCGAGCGCCTGTCGGCTATTCGCATTGACTCGGGCGACCTCGCCAAGCTCTCCAAGTATGTCCGCGGTCGTTTCGATGCCGAGGGCCTGCCCTATGTGGGGATCTCGGTTTCTAACGATCTGGATGAGTACACGATTCAGTCGCTGCTCGACCAGGGCGCGCCCATCGATAGCTTTGGCGTGGGCACCAAGCTCGCGACCTGCTACGACCAGCCGGCGCTGGGCGGTGTGTACAAGCTTTCCGCCCGCCGTGCGAGCGAGGCCGACCCGTGGACGCCGGTGGTCAAGCTCTCCGAGCAGCCCTACAAGCGCACGATCCCGGGCGTGCAGCGCGTGCGCCGTTATTACGACGGCTTTGGCGGCCCGGTCTGCGACATGATCTACGACGAGGACCATCTGGTGGGGGAGGGCGCCGCGCGCGGCAATACCCTCGTGGCCGTGAATGATGCCGCCCTGGTGACCGACGTGTCGGAGCTTGAGTATCGCGAGCTGCTGGTGCCGATCGTGCGCGATGGCAGTGCAGTGGCTCCGCGTGAGAGCATCCAGGACGCGCGCGAGCGCTGTGCTTGGGCGCTCGATCATCTGGACGCAGCTTTCAAGCGCTTCCTGTACCCGCAGACCTATGTTGTGGGCATGGAGCAGGGCCTGGCTCAGGTGCGCGACGAGCTCGTGCGCAAGAACATGGCCGCGGCTTCGGCTTTCCCCTGGGCAAAATGATTCCTTGGGCGGTAGGGGCGAGTCACGCTCCCTTGGCCGCCAGCTCGGCCGTTCGCTGAACAGTTGATTGGTTTGACGTATGACGACTTCTTATAAAACGATGGTGGTAAAGATCGGTTCGTCCACGGTGGTGGGCGCCGATGGCAAGGTCAACCGCGCCTTTATCGGCGGACTTGCCGACCAGGCCGCAGCCCTGCGCAAACTCGGCTGGCGCCTAGTCGTGGTGAGCTCGGGCGCTATCGCCTGCGGCTATCCCGTGCTGGGCTTCGACCGCAAGCCGGTTGGTGACCTGCCGAGCCTGCAGGCCTGCGCCTCGGCTGGTCAGTGCATCATCTCGTCGGCCTACGACGAGGAGTTTCATGCGCGCGACCTGCTCACATCGCTCGTGCTGCTCACGCGCCACGATACGGCCCGCCGCACGTCCTACCTGCACGCCCGCGACGCCCTGCTGCGTCTGGTGGAGCTTGGCGTGGTGCCGGTTGTCAACGAGAACGATACCGTTACCGTCGATGAGATCAAGTTTGGCGACAACGATACGCTGGCGGCGCTTGTAAGCTGCCTGGTTTCTGCCGATCTGTGCGTGACGCTCTCGGACATCGATGGCCTCTATACCGCCAATCCGCACGAGGACCCCACGGCCGAGTTTGTCCCGGTCGTGCATAAGATCGATGCCAAGATCATCGCCTCGGCGGGCGATTCTTCCACATCGGTGGGCACGGGCGGCATGATCACCAAGATCCGCGCGAGCCGCATTCTGATGACGGCGGGCATTCAGAGCGTCATCTGCTCGGGCGAGGAGCCCGATGCGCTCGTGCGCCTCGCCCGCGGCGAGAGCGTGGGAACCCTGTTCGATCCGCCGGCGGAGCGCCTGGACATTGCGCCCCGCAAACTGTGGATCGCGCTAGGCGACAAGGCCCACGGCTCGGTGACGGTTGATGATGGTGCTGCGAAGGCGCTGGTCAGCCGGGGCTCTTCCCTGCTTGCGGTGGGTATTCGCGAGGTCGATGGCGCGTTTGCCGAGGGCGATGTGCTCGACGTGTGCGACCCGAGCGGCATGGTCGTCGCCCGCGGTATCGCCGAGGCCGATTCGGACGTGCTGGAGCTTGCGGCCGGCCGCCGCCAGGATCAGATTGTCAGCAACCGCCTGCTGGCGGATCTGGCCGAGAAGCCCGCGATACACAGGGATAACTTGATCGTATTTGCATAAAGAAAGACAGTGCTGTGGATCGTTTCCCGCAGGGCTGTCTTTTTCGTGCCGGCACTTGGGGACGTTCCTTTTGTTAGAAGATCCGGCGCAGGTCTCCGCGGTTGAGGGCTTCGTCGAAGAGGTGCTTGAATACCACGCTGCCGTGCAGGCCGTCGTGCTCGAACTCGTTGGTCACCCAGGCGTGCGAGTTGCCCACGCGGCTGAGCGTGTCGAGCTGCATGCCCGAGTCCACGTACATGTCATCGAAGTATACCGCGGCCTGGAGCGGTACCTCGTTACAGGCCAGGCGCTGCGGGTCGTAGATCTTGTCCCAGCTGGTGTCCTCCATCAGCAGGTCCATCGCCGGCTTGAAGGGCTTAAGTTCGGGCATCTGCTCAAACATCCACGGGAACATGGCCTCGCCGGTAAACATGAGCGGGCGTGCGAGGGTGTCGAACTCGGCACGATGGGCTTTCTCTTCTGCTGCGGCCCAGCGAATGGGCATGGTGTCGCCGTCGGCGTAGATGAACTCCTGCAGTGTCCAGTACAGCGGGTTCGTGCGCGTATTGGTGCGCTCGAAAGCGCGCATCAAAAAGCTGTCGGATACCGAGGCGCCGCAGCTCAGCGTGCCGTCACCATCAACAAACGCGTGGTCGATAATCCAGTGCATGCGCTCAAAGCTCGGCTTCATGCCAAAGTCGCTGCCCATGAGCTGCAGGCGCTCGACCGTCATCGGCGAACCGTCGGGCAGTGCGGGTTTTTGCACCTCGATCGCATCGGCCAGCGCCGCCACGCGCTCGACATCGGCGGGGTAGCGGTCGTAATACTGCTGGGTCTTGGCCGCCATGCGCGGGAAAGTGTGCGCGTAGACCTCGCTGGCGCTCGCCGGCACGTGCGGAATGCCGCCGCAGGTAAAGCTTGCCGTCACGCCCTCCGGGAAGAGGGACAAATAACTCAGCGTCAAAAATCCGCCGTAGCTCTGGCCGATCGTGACCCAGGGCTTGCCGCCAAAGCCCACCAGACGCAGGTACTCAAAATCGCGCACGATGGAGCTGGCGAGGTGACGCTTGAGAAAGTCTGCCTGCGAGCGGGCCGCATCGGCGCCGGTTGCCTCCGCGCGCTCGCCCAGGGCTGCGATCGTGCGTCCGTCAACACAGCTGCTGCGTCCGGTGCCGCGCTGGTCGGGCAGCACGACACGGAAATGCTTGACGGCCTCCTCGATCCAGCCGTCGCTGGTGGGCGACAGCGGACGCGGGCTCTCGCCGCCGGGGCCGCCCTGCAAAAACAGGAGCAGCGGCAGATCGTCGTTGATGCGGTCGGGTGCGCAGGCCACGCGGTAGAAAAGCTTGATGCTCTCGGGCGCGCCGGCGATGGGCGCCGGCATGGCGCCGCGGCGCATGGTGCTGCCGACGGCCAAAAGCATTGGCTCAAGGCCGCGCCAGTCGAGAGGGACATCGATGCTGTGGTCCTCGACATACAGGCCGGGGACGTGGTACGAAGTGATGAGCGCCATGTAATGCTTCCATTCGTTGCGGTGTTTCGGGTTGACCAATTCTACCGCCGTCGGCGAGGATGCGCATAAATCGGCTACCATGGTTGGCAAACATCTAAGAGAAAGGGCCGTCCATGTCGGTCGATATAGCCACGTATGTCCACGATCTTGCCGTCGAGGCCAAGGCCGCTTCTGCCGCGCTTGCCACGGCGAGCGATGCCCAGCGCCAGGAGGCCGTGCGCGCCATGGCCGCGGCGCTGCGCGACGGTGTCGATTGCATCATTGCCGCCAACGAGCTCGATATGTCTGCCGCGCGCGATGCGGGCACCTCGGCCGGACTGCTCGACCGCCTGCTGTTGACGCCCGAGCGCGTTGACGGGATGGCCACCGGCCTGGAGAAGCTCGCTGAGCTGCCCGATCCCGTGGGCCGCGTGCTCGACCATCGCGTGCTTGCAAGTGGTGTGGACCTTACGCGTGTGACTGTGCCGCTGGGTCTGGTTGCCATGGTCTACGAGGCACGTCCCAACGTGACGGCCGACGCCGCGGGCATCTGCATCCGCACCGGCAACGCCTGCATCCTGCGCGGCGGTTCGCTGGCGTATCACTCGTGCGCCATGATTGCCGAGCTGCTGGCCGATGCGCTTGAGGCCCAGGGTTTCCCGCGCGAGGCAGTGTCGATGATCGAGTCTACCGACCGCGAGGCCACCGGCGAGCTCATGAAGCTCCGCGGCATCGTCGATGTGCTCATTCCGCGTGGCGGTGCGGGCCTGATTCAGCGTTGTGTGCGCGAGTCGCTCGTACCGGTGATCGAGACGGGCACGGGCAACTGTCACATCTACGTGCATGAATCCGCCGACTTTGATAAGGCGCTCAACATTATCGTCAACGCTAAGACGCAGCGCGTGGGCGTGTGCAATGCTGCCGAGTCGCTGCTGGTCGACCGCGCCGTGGCAGACACGTTTTTGCCCGCGGCTGTGGCTGTGCTGCACGACCACGGCGTGTTCATTCACGGCGACGAGGCCACGTGCGCCGCATGCGCCGACGCCGGTCTTGCCGAGGGCGACGACTACGTGGTCGCGACCGAGGAGGATTGGGGCCACGAGTATCTGGCGCTCGAGATGAGCGTGAAGGTCGTGGCGGACGAGGATGAGGCCATCGCGCACATCAACCGCTACGGCACCATGCATTCCGAGGCCATCATCGCCGAGGACGCGGACGCTTGCGAGCGCTTTTTGGATGAGATCGATGCCTCGGCCGTGTATGCCAATGCCAGTACGCGCTTCACCGACGGCGGCGAGTTTGGACTGGGCGCCGAGATCGGCATCTCGACCCAAAAGCTCCACGCCCGCGGCCCCTTTGCCGCCGAGGCCCTCACCACCTACAAATACAAGCTCCGCGGCACCGGCCAGGTCCGCCCCTAAACCTCTCGTAAGCAAAAACCACCACGAAGGAGACAGGCACCTTTGTGGTGGTTTTTGCTTCCTCGCGCATTCGTTCGTTGCTCAAGTGTATCTAAGCATATTTTCGTTAAGCAATAGATGGCATTTCGGCAGGTGGGCGGCATAATCGGTGAATAGATTCTCGCCGCTTTGCGTGCGTCGCGGGGTTATTTTTGACATGAGAGCAAGGAGATGCCCATGTCAAGAAAACCTCGGCAGAAATCGCAGATTGGCCTATATCACATTACGATGAGGGGCAACGGCAAGCAGCTTCTATTTGAGGATGATGCAGACAGGAGGCGGCTGTTGTCGCTTGTCCGGTCGTCGTTATCGAGGTTCAACGTCAAACTTATTGCTTGGTGCCTGATGGGCAATCACGTGCATCTTGTCGCGAGCGATCCCGATGATAACGTAAGTGAGTCCATGCACCTTGTCATGTCTTGCTACGCAACATGGTATAACCGCCGGCATGGGCATGTCGGCCACGTTTTTCAGGATAGATTTTCGAGCACTCCCATTTCGAGCGAGGAACATCTTCTCGATGCTATTCGATACGTGCATTTCAATCCGCAAAAAGCCGGTATTTGTCCGTATGGCGAGTATCGATGGAGCAGCCATCTGGATTATGCTGAACGCGACCCAGCTATTGCGACGGTCGATTTGGCGTTTGTTCGCCTTGCGTTTCCGCGCGCTTGCGACTATCGGGCCTTTATGGACGCATCCGATGTCGTGGTTGTTCGTCCGTCAGCGGGTGGGCGCATCGATGAAGATGAAGCTTTAGATGTGGGGATATCGCTGGTTCGCTCGTTTGGGCTGAGTGAGCTTTCCGATGTTAAAGCCCTCGATAAGGCCAAACGAAATGAGATTTTGGCTGCGATGCGGAGCGCCGGCCTTTCGATCCGTCAGATTCAGCGCCTGACGGGTGTAGGGGAGTGGTCGATTCGCAAGGCAGGTTAGCTCGTTCTGATGCAAACAAAAACCACCACAAAGGTGCCTGTCCCCTTTGTGGTGGTTTTAGTGTTAGGCCTGGAAGGTGTCGCGATCGGGAGCGAAGGACTGCATGGCCGCGATGGTGCGGTCAAAGAGCTCGGGGAGTTCCCAGCCCAGCATCTCGGCGCCCTGCGAAATCACGTCGCGCGAGCAGCCGGCGGCAAAGCGCTTGTCCTTGAACTTCTTCTTGAGCGACTTGGTCGTAAAGTCCATGACGCTCTTGCTCGGTCGCATGATGACGGCAGCTCCGATCAGGCCGGTAAGTTCGTCGCAGGCAAACAGGATCTTCTCCATCTGCAGCTCGGGCTTGGGCAGCGAAGTGTTGAAATCGGACGTGTGCGACTGAATGGCACGGATGAGCTCAGGAGAGGCGCCTTCGCCTTCGAGGATCTCGGCAGCGTAGATGGTGTGGTTCATGGGGTCGTCCTCATGCTCCTCCCAATCCAGGTCGTGGAGCAGGCCGACGATGCCCCAGAACTCCTCGTTCTCGGGGTCGAACTCGCGCGCAAAGTAGCGCATGGTGCCCTCGACGGTTTCGCCATGGGTGATGTGGAACGGATCCTTGTTGTGCTCGTTGAGCAGTTCGAATGCGCGGTCGCGGGTGATTCCGGCGGTAAGCGACTCTGCCATAACAGACTCCTTGTGCTCGTGGGTATCGATAAGAGTGAATACTACTAGAACAAGAAAACCACCACAAAGGTGCCTGTCCCCTTTGTGGTGGTTTTGGCGTGGGCAGGTTAGTTGAGGGCGGCTTGGGCTAGGCGGGCTTCGGCGGCCTCTTCGGTGACGCCCAGGGCCACGGCGAACTCCTCTATAGAGCGGCGCTTGGCCTCCTTGAGCACACGCATGTAGTAGGAACTGGGCTTTTTATCAGCTTCCTCGGCCTGGCGAATGCGGTGCATCATGGTTTTTGCCACGCGGACCGTCTCGGGCGCGCCCAGCTTGAGCTGCTGCTTAAAGTGCGTCTCCTCAAGCGAGCTGTTGCGCTCGGTAAAAGTGTCGCACTCCAGCTCGTCGTAGTGGCTCAGCAGGTGCTCGGCATCCTGCTGAGAGATGGCGGCATGCAGACGGTCGGCTTGCGCCACGGGGTACATGAGGATCGTCTGCGCATGTCCCTGCTTGGTCTCGAGCAGCAACATGGGCTGCGGCGTGTCGTCCCTAAAACCGACGACGGTGCAGACTCCCTGGCCCGGATGAATGACGTGTTGACCGATTGAGAACATGCTACCTCCAGCTTATACGAATTTGCGTATGTCTAGAATACCACGCTGACGTGCGCAAACCATCGCTTTATACAGGAAAAGCACACAATTCCGATAGGTAAGAGTATTCGATATTCCGAGCAGCTCATGAACGTGTTTATGCATTTTCGGCAGGTGCACAATCAGCAGGCAAACCGCCATCTTTGAGTGGCCCTGTGCGAGCTGTAGTCATTTTTGTGCATATGCAATATCGATTAACTTTACCCTGCGACAGTAGCTACCGCTTGTGATAGAGTGCTACAAACTCTGGCTTTTGCCCTACGAGTGACCAAGAGCTCGGGGGCTTTAACACAAGGAGGATCTATGCCCGAGAAGATTGAAGAGCTGGTACGCGCTGCGCTTGCTGCGGCCCAGGAGGCCGGCGACCTTTCCGCATTTGAACTTGATGATTGCGCTATCGAGCGACCGGCCGACACTTCTCATGGCGAGTGGACCTCCACCATGGCCCTGAAGTCCGCCAAGCTGGCTCACTGCGCCCCGCGCAAGATCGCCGAGGCCATCGTTGCCCATATGCCCGAGGACCCCGCGATTGAGAAGGTCGAGATCGCAGGCCCCGGCTTCATTAACTTCTACCTCTCCGTTGCCGTCAAGAACGCCATTTTTGGCGAGGCCCGCGAGAAAGGCATGGACTTCGCTAAGTCTAACGTCGGTGGTGGCCTGAAGACCCAGGTCGAGTTCGTCTCCGCCAACCCTGTCGGCCCCATGCACATCGGCCACGGCCGCTGGGCCGCTCTGGGCGACTCCCTTTGCCGCGTTATGGACCACGCCGGTTACGACATCCAGCGTGAGTTCTACATCAACGACCACGGTTCTCAGATGAACACCTTCGGCAACTCCATCAGCACGCGCTATATGCAGCTTGCCGATATCATTGCCAAGCAGGGAGTTGATATCGACGAGGCTCACAAGCTGCTGATCGCCGACCGTGACGCCTTCGTTGCCGACGAGAACGACGAGCATCCCGAGACCCATCCGTACCAGGACAACTTTGCCGAGACCCTGGGCAAGGACTCCTACGGCGGCGACTACATCATCGATGAGGCTGCCGAGTTCTGGCGTACCGACGGCGACAAGTGGGTCGACGCCGATCCGCAGGAGCGCATGGAGAGCTTCCGTGAGCGCGGCTATGTGAAGATGGTCGACAACATGCGCGACCTCTGCCACGCCGTCAACTGCGACTTCGATCGTTGGTACTCCGAGCGCTCGCTGTATGTGAAGGACACCGAGGGCGAGACCGCCGGCACCTCTGCCGTCGACCGCGCTTTTGAGAAGCTCGACAAGATGGGCTACCTCTACACCAAGGACGGCGCCCTGTGGTTCCGTTCCACCGATCTGGGCGACGACAAAGACCGCGTCCTAATCAAGTCCGACGGCGAGTACACCTACTTCGCCTCCGACGTCGCCTATCACTGGGATAAGTTCCAGCGCGTCGATCACGTCATAGACATCTGGGGCGCCGACCACCACGGTTACATCGAGCGCGTCCGCTGCGTCTGCGACGCTCTCGGTTACCCCGGTAAGTTCGAGGTTCTGCTGGGCCAGCTCGTCAACCTGCTGCGCAACGGCAAGCCCGTCCGTATGTCCAAGCGTAAGGGTACCATGGTGACTCTGCAGGAGCTCGTCGATGAGGTCGGCTCCGATGCCGCTCGCTACACGCTCATCTCCAAGAGCTCCAATCAGATGGTCGACTTCGACATCGAGGCCGTTAAGAAGCGCGATAACTCCAACCCGGTCTATTACGTGCAGTATGCTCACGCCCGCGTGTGCTCCATCCTGCGCCGTGCCGCTGACGTTACGCCCGAGCAGGCTGACGAGATGGGCATGAAGGCCGTCGCCGCCAAGGCCATCGGTGAGAACGTCGATTACTCGCTGCTGACTGATCCGACCGAGCTCGCCCTTTCGCGTAAGCTCAACGAGCTCACCGACCTGATTGCCAGCTGCGCTCGCGATCGCGCTCCGTTCCGTCTGACGCATTTTGCCGAGGAGCTCGCCGGCGACTTCCATAGCTTCTACGCTGCCTGCCAGGTGCTGCCGAGCGAGGGCCGTCCCGTCGACCCCGAGCTTTCGCGTGCCCGTCTGGCCGCTTGCGACGCCGTTCGCGTGACGCTCGCCCTGGTGCTCACCCTCGTTGGCGTCTCCGCGCCCGAGCAGATGTAATCTGCGGTTCATTTGACCGTGTAGGTTCGGCTTTGCTGAGCCCTATAAGCCCGATCTCCATGCGGAGGTCGGGCTTTTTGCGTTTGGCGGGGCTTTTTGGCGTGTTGGAAAATGCTACAAAAACGCAACTATACCGCTTTACGGGGCTGAATCGCTGCCTGGCGACCATAGCGACAGCAGTGAAAATAAAACCGCAGGTAGACGGCTTGCCGAATATTAAAAATGCAGGGTATGGTTGGCTTGCGCCGTTCTTGCACCGTAATCCGCCATAGTTTTGAAAATGACCCCTTGGGGACGGAGGAAAACGGATCATTTATGTCCCGGGGGAGAGCGGTACGAAACCGTCCGCCACGAATCGGGCTTATCTACTACGTTTAGTCGCATACCCCGAACCATGTCGAAAGGCGCGATATTAAAACCGCAGGTAGCGGGATTGCGATTTTAGGAAGACCGAGGGAATGGTCAGGGGTCGCGGGCCAAACGTAGTAGATAGGCGCGATTCGTGGCGAGTCGATCCTGGGACTGACGATTCTGCCCCCGTGCCTCGTGGTCACTACGATCTTTGGGGGCTCGGCTGGCCTCTCCATATAAGTTGCAGTGGAATAGTTCCTGTTTGGGGCGGCTGCCGGGTTTTTCAGGAGCTCTTTCACTGCAACTTATGAGAGCTGGATTTCGCCGCCCGCGGCTTTGTAAAGAGTGTCCCTTTTGACTAGTCGTTTAAGAACGTCCCCAATGACTAAGTTGCAGGTGGCGGCGGTTGTGTTACACTAACGCTGCGTAGTTGACGCAATCATCTCGATACAGATCAATGATGTCCGTCGTTTTGAACGGAACTAGACTGTTTAGCCGCCCTGAAGGTTTATGCAGGGAGCATGTGATCACAGGGCTTGAAAAGAAAGTTGAGCAAACACTGTGTCTGATCAACAGCAAGAAAACGAAATAACGACGACGCAGGCCGCTCCCGCTGCACCGGTTGCGTCGGACCAGGTCACGGCGCCCGCGCAAGCCTCGGCTCCTGAGACGCCCAAGGCTGCTTCGACGCCTACGCCTACAGCGGCTGAGAAGGCCGTGTCTGCAACTAGTGAGGAGGCTGCTCCGGCAAAGCCCAAGCGCACGCGCCGCACGGCCAAGCCTGCCGCTGACGGCGAGGAGGTCACCAAGCCCAGGCGCCGTACCACGCGCACGACGCGCGTCAAGCGCACCGTTGCAACTGACTCCTCGGCGCCGATTTCCGATGAGGTCGCGCAAGCACGTGCGTTGGCGCAGATTAGCGAGGCTCAGGTGGTGCGTGCCCGCCGTCGTGCTGCCGAGCGCGAGGCCGCGGCTCTGACCGAGCTTGCAGCTCCGTCTGTGCCCGAGACGTCTGCCGCCACCGAGACCCCTGCCTCCGACCAGCCGACCGAGAAGCCGGCACCGCGCACACGCCGTCGCACGGCTGCTAAGGCAGAGCAGGTTGCCGAACAGGTAACCCCCGAGCTCACTGAGGCTTCGGTCCGTTCCGCGGCAGGGAAGGGCGCATCGCCTGCTGAGCCTGCTGTGCCTGTCGAGGCCGGCGAAGTTCCCGTTGTCGATCCGGCTTTGCGCCCGCACCGTCGCGGTCGCAAGCCCAAGGCCTTCGTCGAGGCCGAGAAGGCCGCAGCCGCAGCCGCCGCCGCTCGGGATGCTGCGGCGACCGCCGAGTCTGCAACCGCTGCCGACGCGCCCGTCCAGGATGCTACGACTTCCGAGGCCGCTCCCGCCGATGCCGAGCCCGCCGACGTCCGTCCCGGTCGCAGCCGTCGCACCGCTGCTAAGCGCACGTCCAAGGCTAAAGCCGCTAAGAAGGGCGCGTCCGAGGATTCCGCCGAGACGACCGCCGATGCATCGACTGATGTCGCCGAGCCTCAGGACGTCGAACAGCCTGCGTCCGAGAAACCCAAGCGCGGCCGTAAGAAGTCCGCTAGGGCCAAGGCCGCCGAGCAGCAGGCTGATGTCGAAGCGCAGGTCGATACCGGCGCCGAGGCCAATGACGCCGCCGCGGCCAATGCTGACACCGCCGCAACCGATGGCACCGCGCCCGCCGAGGGCGAAGACGGCGCTCGCCCCAACCGTCGCCAGCACAAGCGCAACGACGAGCGCAACGAGCGCAAGGATGACCGCAACAACGACCGCCGCAACCGCCAGCGAGATCGCAAGCAGCGCAACAAGGAGCGTAATGCCGCTCCCACCGAGCCCACGCTTTCGCGCGAGGAACTCGCGGCCATGAAGGTCGCCGAGCTGCGCGAAAAGGCCAAGGAGTTCGAGATCGAGACGACCGGCAAGAAGAAGGCCGAGCTCGTCGAGGAAATCTACACCACCGCTGCGAAGGCCGAAGGCTTCCGCGACATCAAGGGCATTCTGCAGATTCGCCCGGACAGCTCCGGCATCATCCACGCCCATGGCTACATGAAGTCCAACGACGACGCCTTCGTGCCTGCCTACCTCATCCGCTCCGCGCGCCTGCGCACGGGCGACGTCATCGAGGGCTCGCTGCGTCCTTCGCGCGGCGGCGACAAGCGCGCCGGCCTCGCCAAAATCACGACCGTCAACGGTCTGGACCCCGAGCAGATTCGCAACCGTCCCAAGTTCGGCGACCTCACCCCGGTCTATCCCAACGAGCCGCTGCGCATGGAGCACGGCAAAGACTCCATTACCGGTCGCGCCATCGACATCGTGTCGCCGATCGGCAAGGGTCAGCGTGGCCTGATCGTGTCCCCGCCCAAGGCCGGCAAGACCACGATCCTCAAGAAGATCTGCCAGTCTATCTCGATTAACAACCCCGAGGTGCACCTCATCTGCCTGCTCGTCGACGAGCGCCCCGAAGAGGTCACCGATATGCAGCGTTCCATCAAGGGTGAGGTTGTGGCGTCGACCTTCGATATGCCCGCCGACAACCACACTCGCGTGGCAGAGCTCGTCATCGAGCGCGCCAAGCGCATCGTGGAGCTGGGCGGCGATGTCGTGGTGGTGCTCGACTCCATTACGCGTCTTGCCCGCGCCTACAACTTGGCGGCGCCCGCCTCGGGCCGCATCCTTTCGGGCGGCGTCGATTCGGCGGCCCTGTATCCTCCCAAGCGCTTCCTGGGCGCAGCCCGTAATATCGAGAACGGTGGCTCGCTCACCATCCTGGCCTCTGCCCTCATCGACACCGGTTCCAAGATGGACGAGGTCATCTTCGAGGAGTTCAAGGGTACCGGCAACATGGAGCTTAAGCTCGACCGCGACCTGGCCGACCGCCGCATCTTCCCGGCTATCGACCCCGTTGCCTCCGGTACGCGCAACGAAGACCTGTTGGTCGACGAGCAGATGCGTCCGTTTGTCTTTGGTCTGCGTCGCATTCTTGCCGGCATGAACAACACCGAGCGCGCAGCCGCGTCGTTTATCAAGGGTCTTAAGGGCACCAACACCAACCAGGAGTTCCTGGTGCGTTCGGCCAAAAAGCACAGCGACTACGAGCAGACGTTCTAGGTTGTCATCCACGCGCAGCGATAGTCATCAATGCGATAAAGGGTCGGGGCTTTGAGCCTCGGCCCTTTTCCATATCGCCGCTCCGCGCTTATTTTTGACCATAAGACTGGCAAGCAGCAGGTTTCCCGTTTCAATCCGACATCGTCGCTTGCAATCGACAGGGCGGTTTCGCATAATAGCTTTTAAGCTTCGCGACGGAAAACGCAGATGAAACGAACCATATACCGTTGCTTTGGGACATAGCCCCGCTTCATCTTCTCTCGCGCAGCCAACTGAATGATGCGATTTGGGTGCTGGAAGATGGGGAGAGCTCATGGCTTCTTCTGATGCAACACAACGAGCAGTCCTTGCAGGACTTTCGTGCGGGATCGGCCTTGCCGCTCCCGTGGTTATGTATGCCGCGACGCTGCCGTTTTCGTCGGTGAATGAGACGGTCGTGGCGGGTGCGGTTCCCTTCGCCGTGGGCGCGGTGGCGGGCGTGGGCATCTATGCCGCCTCGCTGGGTATCTCCGAGTATCGTGCGCAGCGTGAAGAGCGTCTGTTCCAGCCCGATGCCATGGGCGGTGCCGCCAATCTCAATCAGCATCAAAGCGAGTTCAAGACCGCCTCGATTCCAGCTCAGCAGCAGGATGCGACTCCTTACGCTGCGGCTTCTGCTTCTCAGGCTCAGGCGGAGCAGTCTACCTCGGCATTCCTTTCCGGCCTGACCGGTGCGTTCCAGCGCCGTCATGCCGATGATGGTGTCCCTACCATCGCTCGAGCCGCAGATGCTATGGACGAGGCGGAGGCTTGGTCCATGATCGACAGTATACTCGACGACGATTCGCCGGTGAGCTGCGACCCTGCACGCTCGCGCGACGTCTATCAAGTCGCCATCGACGAGCTCACCAATGGCGGGCAGACTGGCTCCTTCAATCGCGATGACATCGCCGCCGCGGCACGTGCCGTGTCTGGCTCCCAGGCCGCCCCTGCGGGCAGCACGGCGGCTTTCGTGGCGCTCGTTGCCAACGCCGCAGCCAATAACGCCTGCAGCGCCACCTCGGCGGACGTGAACGCTTCTGCCGATAATTCGTACGTTGATGAAGCCATGGCCGCGGATGAGGAGGCCGTTGCCGCCCGCCGTGCCGCCGAAAGCTCGCTTTGGGGCGCTCCTGCCCAGCAGCACGCGGCTGAGGCTGCGCCGTACAACGCAAACCTCGCCAGCATGCCTATCATCTCCGGTGCTGCGGGCATCGATCTCGATGACCTCGATGAGCCTGCAGCCATCACCGCATCGATTGATGCCCAAGATCGCATCGACACCGGCGACCTTCCGGACGCCTCGCTCGAGGTTGATGTCCCTATGGCCGACTACTCGGGCCACGAGAACATGTGGGCCGCCGCCACCGCGATTCTGGATGAGATCGACGAGCCTGCTCCTGTTGCGGCCCCCGCTCCCGTCGCTGCCCCTCAGCTTGCTGCCCCCGCCTATGTCGGCCGTCACAGCGCTGTGTTCCCCGAGGATACCGCCCGTATCTCGCGCGAGAGCATCGAGCGGGCCGAGGCTATTGCCGCCGGCATTATGGAAAATCGTCGTCACGAGCGCGTCAATCAGATCCTAGAAGAAGAGATCGAGCGCCTGCAGTCCTCTACTGCCAAGCGTACGGGCCGTGCCTATCTGAGCGTTATCGAGGGCGGTACCGCCAGCTTCGCGCCGCTCCGCGCGGAGGCATAACTTCTGCATGGTTAAGATCAATCGAAAATGGGCGGTCGTGACCTGCCTGATGGCACTCTTGATCTGGGGCAATTCGCTGGTTCCCGGCTCGGGGTCGGGCTCGCTGAGCCTGACGGTCATGGAAGCTATCCGCGGTTTCCTGCACGGCGTGGGACTTCCATATGCATGGGTGACCAACTTTGTTGTTCGCAAGTGCGCGCATTTTACCGAGTATATGGTGCTCGGCATCCTGGCAACGCATGCGTTTGATTTTGAGGGCCGGCGCACCTTTGACGTGCTGCTGCCCACGGCGGTGTTCCTGCTGCTGATTCCCTCGATCGACGAGACGATTCAACTCTTTGTGCCGGGACGCGCCGGCATGATCACCGATGTGATGATCGACTGCTGTGGAGCGGCAACGGGCGTTGTGCTCCGATATCTCTTACGGTCGCTGATGTGCGCCAAAAAGGCCGCCTAGGACGTATTGTTTGGTCCTAGGCGGCCTTTTTTATTTGGGGGTTTATATGAGGCGTGGTGGCGTTGTTCCGTAGGTCGGATTTGCCGGGCGTGCCACGCCCCGTGGGTGCGTCTGCTACTGAAGCGCCTGTGCGCCCAGGGCCAGGCAGCCCATAATGCCCTGCTTGCCCTCGAGGCTGTTGTTGACGATGTAGTTATCGATGTCGGCCATCTCGGGCGTGACGATGTAGCCGTTGAGCATCTCGGCGCACTTCTTGCGCGCGAGCGGCACGATGGGGGTGTGGTCGGCCACGCCGCCACCGATGACGATCTTCTGCGGCGCATAGCACAGGATGTAGGTCATGAGTGCCTGCGCCAGATAGCCGGCGAGCAGGTCCATGGCCTCCGGGTCATCGGCCATCTCTCCGGCGCTCTTGCCATTCCAGCGCTTTTTAACACCGGGGCCGGCGATGAGGCCCTCGAGGCAGCTGTCATGGAAGGGGCAGGCGCTGTGCTCGCCAATGGTGTCGCGCGGGTCGCGCGTGACCAGGATGTGACCGGCCTCGGGGTGCATCATGCCGTGCACAAGCTGGCCGCCCGAGAGCACACCGGCGCCCACGCCGGTGCCGATGGTCAGGTAGACCACATCGGTGAAGCCCTGAGCGCAACCAAAAGTGACCTCGCCCAGGCAGGCGACGTTGACGTCGGTATCGTAGCCGCAGGGGATATTGAGCTCGTTTTGGATGCTGCCCAGCAGGTCAAAGTAGCGCCATGCCGTCTTTGGGGTCTCTAGGATCTTGCCGTACTGCGGCGAAGCGGGGTTGACCGCGGTGGGGCCAAACGCGCCGATGCCCAACGCGGCGATGCCCTTGTTCGCAAACCACGCGTTGACGGCCTCGACGGTCTCCTGTGGAGTCGTGGTCGCGATCCGCTCGCGCTCTAGGACCGTACCGTCCGCATAGCCCGTGGCGCAGACCATCTTGGTGCCACCGGCCTCGAGCGCTCCGATAAGCTGCTGCTCTGCCATAATGTTCCTCTTTCTGGGACGAGTTGCTCCTTCTCTAAAGTATAACGCTCTAAACCATTTAAGAAAGCGCTATAAAAAGAAACCTCGTGACCCAACGGTTCGCGAGGTTTCTTTAGTGCCTTTAGTTACTGGGTCGTCCTTACCCGCGTGGCTCGATTTTATCACGCAGTGACTTGAGGTTTTCGAGTGCGGCGATAAGCGTTTCGTCGCGCTTGGCAAAGTGGAAGCGGATGAGGTGGTTGACGGGCTCGCGGAAGAAGCTCGAGCCGGGAACAGCGCCCACACCCACCTTAGACGCGAGGTCCTCGCAGAAGTCGAGGTCGCTGTCATAGCCAAACTCCGAGATATCCATCATCACGTAGTAGGCGCCCTGCGGCACGTTATGCTCAAGACCGATGCTGTCGATTCCCTGGCAGAACAGGTCGCGCTTGGCGGTATAGAGGTCAAGGACCTCATCGTAATAGCTGTCGTCGAAGTTGAGGGCGGTGACGACGGCTTCCTGCAGGGGAGCGGCGGCACCCACGGTGAGGAAGTCGTGGACCTTCTTGATGCGCTCGGTGATCTGGGCTGGGGCAATAGTGTAGCCCAGACGCCAGCCGGTGATGGAGTACGTCTTAGACAGTGAGCTGCAGCTGATGGTGCGCTCAAACATGCCGGGCAGCGTGGCCATGTACACGTGCTCGTGGGGCGCGTAGACGATGTGCTCGTAGACTTCGTCGGTGATACAGTAGGCGTCGTACTTTTTGCAGAGTTCGGCGATAAAGGTGAGCTCCTCGCGGGTAAAGACCTTGCCGCAGGGGTTGGACGGGTTGCACAGGACGATTGCTTTGGGATCGTTGTCGCGGAAGGCCGCCTCGAGGACCTCACGGTCGAAGTCAAAGGTGGGCGGGTTGAGCGGCACATAGATGGGCTCAGCCCCCGAGAGAATGGTGTCAGCGCCGTAGTTCTCGTAGAACGGCGAGAAGATTACGACCTTGTCGCCGGGGTTCGTGACCGTCATCATGGCGGCCATCATGGCCTCGGTGGAGCCGCAGGTGACTACGATATTCTCGTTGGGGTTCACCGGCATGCCCATAAAATGCTCCTGCTTGGCGGCAAGCGCCTCACGCATGGCCTGGGAGCCCCAGGTGATGGAGTACTGGTGGTAAAGCGGCTTGGGGTCGGTGGCGATGGTGCTGAGGCTATCGAGCAGCTGCGCCGGGGGATCGAAGTCAGGGAAGCCCTGCGACAGGTTGACGGCGCCGTACTTATTGGAGATGCGCGTCATGCGACGGATGACGGAATCGGTAAATAATGCCGTGCGGTTGGAGAGTTCTTTCATGCTTGTCCTTTCGAACTTCAGGGTGGGGCAAGTTTACTCCTATGAAACCGGTGGGATTTGCTTGAAATGGTCTCGAACTACTCTTTTCAAAATTCTTGAAAATTGGGGCTTGCATCGCGTGGCGTTCCTTGCAATAATAGTCGAGCGCGAAGCGCACAGGACACGGTGGGTGTAGCTCAGTTGGCTAGAGCGACGGGTTGTGGTCCCGTAGGTCGAGGGTTCGAGTCCCTTTACCCACCCCAGTTCTTGCTTCGTGTTGATATCGGGTCGTTAGCTCAGTTGGTAGAGCAGGGGACTCTTAATCCCAAGGTCCAGGGTTCGACCCCCTGACGGCCCACCAAACAACGCACAGGTCAGCGCTTCGGCGCTGGCCTTTTTTGTTTGCCGAGACCTCAAATCATAACCGTCCGTTACCGTTCGCGTTTTACGCCCCCTGCCGTTTATGCGCGGCAGGGGGCGTTTTATGCATTTTGCAGGTAGCGGACCTAGAAAATGCGTTTTAGAGCGTCTCGGCGTCCCGACCGGTGCCATTAAAACCGCCGTCCGCGCCGCCGCCCTCGACGATCTGCAGGGCGCGCCCGACCTGCCTGGCGGCCTTCTCGCGCTCCGCGAGACCCGGTTTGATGTAATGGCGGTAATCTGTCCCCAGGTCCGTGTGGCCATGCAGATCCATGATGCTCAGGGGGTCGACCTCGGTCGCCGCCATGATGGTCTCGGACGTGTGGCGCAGGGCCTTGGGCGGGATATACCGCAGGTCATGGCGTGCGCACATGCGCCGCCAGGCGCGCACGAGGTTGTCGCCGCGCATGTTCACGATGCGCTGGCCGCTCCAGTCGCGCACCTGCTCCGTAACCGAAGTCCCTCCTTCGACGGTTATGCTCGGGCGCAGCTCGTCCATGATCTGGTGCAGGCGCTCGCGGCCTGCCAATAAAACCGGCACGGTGCGCACGGAATGGGCGTTTTTCGTCTCCTTCACGCCGTCCTCGTCCGTGTACGCGCGGCAGACCTCGATGTACTCCGACACGGTCGGCTGGCCCGTGGCGAAGTCGTAGGTCGTGGTGACCTTGAGGTCACACGGGCGCACCGCCAGTGCCTCCTCCTTGCGCAGGCCGCTCAGGCCCAGGATGAGGTAGGCGTTCATGACCAGGTCCGCGCGGTCGTCGCTTGCGGCGAGCCTGCGCAGCGCCTCGGCGGCCTCGGGGATGCTCCACGGCTCCACGGGCGCCTGCTTGGCCTTGGGCGCGATGACGCGCCGGCGGAACGGCTCCACCGACACCCACCCGTCATCGAAGGCGCGGCGCATGACGGCGCGCAGCGTCGTCTTGGTCTTGGCCGGCGCGCCCGAGCGCTCGATGCAGCTTCGCATCATGTCGTGCGTTATCTTCGAGATGTCCGTCGAGCCCAGGACGGGGGAGATGTAGTTGTCCATCTGCCCGTCGTACTCGCGCAGGCTCGCGCGGGAGCGCGGCTTGCCGCGGTTGCTGGGGGAGTCGCGGAAAACTCCCCAGTAGTACATGTCGAGCGTCACGCCCGCGTGCGCCGCCTGGGACACGCCCAGCTCCTGCGCGAGCTGGGCGATGGCGATGTCGGCCTCGGTCTCGGTGCCGTGGACCGTGCGCGACACGCGCCGCACGCGCCCGTCCGCGCGGAAGCCCGCCTGCACGCGGATCACCCACTTGCCGGGCGCGACCTCGCGCTTGGAGCCGAGTTTTGACCTTGAAGTATCGTTGGTTGCCATATAATGGTCCTGCCTTTCCCTTATTTGCCGGAGGGCATGCCCCGTGCGGATCCGCCAAGATTGCCGCACGGGGCTTTTTGTTTAGATGCCGAGCCCGCCCTGCTGGGGCTACGCTTCCGCCGCAGCCTTGCATGGACGGCCCGCCCCGGGCTTGGCCGCGATGCGGTACTCGATGGAGTCGCGCGACACCATGCGGGTGTTGCCGACCCTCCAGCTGCTCAGGCTCCCGTCGCGGCAGAGCTGCGCCACGCGCGCGGTGCTCACGCCGAGCATCTCGGCGGCCTCGGCGGCGGTCACGGCCGGGATGTCGGACAGCTCGACGCTGGTCGCGACGGTGACGATCGTGCCGCCGTGGGACGGCGCATGGCCGAGCCCGCCGCCCTCGAACTCCGCCCCGCGCTCCAGCGCCGCCAGGGCGTGGACGCGCAGCCAGTCGACGGCCATCTCCACGGCCTCCTCGTAGGTATCGCCTTCGGTGGCCCCGGCGAGCCCGCACGGCTCCACGGCGTAGCCGCCCTCGGGGTCGGGGTAGACCTCGAACTCCTGCATGACGATCATGGTGGTCTCCTTTCCTGCGGTGAAGGGGAGGGCGGGGCTAGAGCAGCCCCGCTTCCTTCCTGATTCCCCTCGCGGTCGTCTCCTTTATCTCCCGGTGCCTGGGCACTGTCACCGTCACGTCCCCGCGGCGGAACTTGTCGTGCTTGGCGCCGGTGCCGCTGAGCTTTACGTAGCCCGCTTCGGTCAGCTCCCGCTCGAGGTCCCTCTTCTTAGTCACCGCCTAACTCCTTTCGACAATTAAATATTAGCACAGCTAAGTAATAAAGTATATAAAAGATTAGCGCGATTAAGGATTATATTTAATCAGCGGCGGGGTTTTCTGAGCCTGCGCCGTTGGAGGTTTTTTCGGAAAATCCTAAAAACCCTGCCGCGCCGCGGGTCATAATCGTTATGAACACCACTTACGCTCCTGGAGGTACCCATGGCTCGCTGCAGCGTCGGCGCATATACGTACGAGGACGATTCCTGCGACACGATGATCTACGACGGGCTCACGGGCATTCCGCTGAGCCTTGGGTACGAGCTCGTTTCGCAGGAGCGCGGGGACACCGTGAGGGTCGTCGCCCTGGGCGTGAAGGACGACGCTGCGGGCCCCGTCCCGTTTGCGACGCTCAGGCCGTGCGCGTACTCCCTGGCATCCGAATACGACGTGCGCGCCGTGAGGTGCCTGCAGACCGGTCAATGGGTCCTCATCGGGTACATGGGCGTCTAGAGTAAGCCTGCGACCTTCCAGCCGACAGCTAGAATGGTTCATAAAAGGTCCCCTCCCATCGATACGTGCCCCTGGGCTCTTCGCTTGGCGATAGTTGGGAAGGTCGGATAGGGCGTGCCTTCGGGTGCGCCCTATCCTTTTAACTATCGCCTACGCCCCGAGGAGCGCCGCGAGCGTGCCGATCGCCTTGGCCACCTTGGGGACGAGCCCTGCGGCCTTGGATGCGAGGTCGAGTGCGTCCTTTGCCTTCTCGGCGAAGCCTCCCTCGTCCTTCTCCTCGGCGGCGAACCGCAGGTCGGCGAGGGCGAGCTTCACGGCGGCGAGGTCCTCGGGTGACAGGCCCTGGCTGCTCGATATCTGCTTGATCGTCTGGTTGAAGTCGACCGTGACGGTCGCCTCGACGGTGGCGGTCGCCCTCGCCTCTATCTGGTCGGCGGTCGCCTTGGCCATCATGTACTCGTACTCCATGCGGTCCCTGTGCGCGAGCAGCAGGTCGCGGATCGTCTCGATGGACGTGATATCGACCATGCCGGGGCTGACGTTTGCCATCACCCGGGTCCCGGTCTCGCGCTCGATGATATCTCCGAAAGCTGTCACGTACTTAGCCACCACCTTCTGCCTGAGACCGGGCGGGTCGCTCTCGATGACCTCGTCGCACAGGTTCACCAGGCGGTCGATTGAATCGTACATTCCCATGTTATCTGCCAATCTCTCAGGTGGTTCCGTTGAATGCCTACGCGGACCTTACTTGATCCTCTTCCAGCCCTTCGCCTTCAGGCGCTGTAGCCTGAGCTTGGGAGAGCTCGGCCTGGTCGCGTGCCGTCTCCAGGATCTTCGAGCGCCTCTTCTCGGTGCTCTGCCGGTAGCAGGCGATCAGCTCGCCCTCCGCGCCCGCCGGCGCCGCCGGCCTGTCCTCGGGGTGCTCCTCGTACCAGCCGAGAAGGTCGTTGGGGTCGGTGTTAAGAGCTTTAGCGCACTTCCAAAGCTGCTCAATATCGGGAAGAGTCTTCCCTCGTTCCCAGTTGCCTACCGTTTTGATGTCAACGCCCAACGCGTCTGCCAGATCGGCCTGCGAATATCCGTTTTCTTTCCTAGCCTGCTTTAGTTTTAGGTTCATCGCCACCTCCAATATAGGGAAGTATTTACCGAGGATTCTATAGATAGGCAAAAGAAAAGGCAAGAAAAGCCCTAGTTTGCTATTGCAATCGGGAAAAGATTCCCTATACTCTGATTTGCACAGGGAATAAGTTCCCTATTTCAGAAGGAGGAAGCCATGAAGTTTTCAAAGGACGAGTTTGGCGCAAACCTGCGCGCCGCCCGCGCCCGAGCCGATATGTCGCAGGAGCAGCTCGCCAACAGGGCCGGGCTCTCGGCATCTTCAATCATCGGCTACGAGAACGGCTCGATGGTCCCGGGCGTCGACAAGGCGTATGCCATCGCCCAGGCCCTCGGCTGCACGCCCAACGACCTGATGGGCTGGAACACGGACGAGGCAGCGTAGGGATGGGGGAAGAGATGGAAGGCAAGAAGGTGGGCGAGGTCGTCCTTATGGGCAGGTGCCCCGATGCCTTAGAGCTCGCGGAGAAGGTGAGGGCGGCGTCTGAGCACCTTCGGGCTGCAGTCGAGATTCTCGAGGAAATCGGCGAGGTCGAGCTTGGTGTCGAGGTCATTGGGTACCAAGGTCGACCCCAAAGTGGGGAGGCGGAAGAGGAGTGAATGGGGAGAGGGAAATGACTGTCAAGAGCTACGAGCTGCCCCACGTCGTCACGACGCTGGGCGGCATGGTGACATGGGTCGACGAGGACTCCGAGTGGCACACGGAGGTGTTCGCCTTCCTGGTGGACGCGCGCGACGCGTTCTACAGGCACGTTCAGGCCGGCGACACCGCCTCCCTGGCGCGCCTGGTGAGGCTCGACCGCAGGCAGGCGCTCGACCTGGCGTCCTGCGACGTCTACGAGATCGACCCGGAGCCGGGCGAGTGGCCGTTCGGCGGCGGTCGCGAATGACCCGGGCGCTGCTGGCCTCGGCCGTCGTGATGGACGCCGCCGGCTGGATGTGCGCCGCGCAGGGGGCCTACGGCCTGGCGCGGGTGTGCTTCTCGGCCGCGCTGCCGTTCATCGCGGCGTGGGCGCTCGCCTCGCTCTCCGACTGAGGCCGGGCCCGCCCCCGTCGCGCCACGGGTTCCGCACCGCCCCCATTCCGCGGGGCCCGTGGCGCGACGGGGCCGGACTCCCTACATCCGGCCCGCAAGGTGTCCGCCGCCGACTTGGCGGGGCGGCGGCACCGCTCCCTTTGGCGGGGGAGCGCCCTCCGGCTGCATCTATCGGTGCGGCCCTCCGGCAAGGGATTGGCTCAACGAATGAAAGGAGAAGGCCATGTGGATGTCGATAGCCAAGGGCGCGCGTTACGCCTGCTGCGACAACGTCACGTTCCGTGCGATGGTCATGCAGGGGATCATCCCGCGCTACCCGTCGCTCAACCCGAACAGCTCGCGCGAGGTGGTGAGCAGCGAGGACATCGACGCCGCCATCAGGGCGCGCGGGGCGGTGCCGGCGCTGCCGTCGCCCGACTGCGTGCCGGCGCGCCGACCGAGGCGGGTGGCGTGATGGTCGACCTGGTCTGGGAGGCGGGCTGCCGCCTCGGCGCGTGGTGGGACTCGCTGCCCGAGCGCGTGCGCAGCGTGGTGTGCGCCGTCGCGATGCTCGCGCTTCTGGCCATAGCCGGCGCCGTCGAGGGGACCGCACCGAGCGGGATGTACTACTAGCTCCCATTTATCTTGACAGCTGCATAGCGATCGGGGCGGCGGCCCGGGGAAGGGAGCCGCCCTATGGAAAGAAGAAAGCCGCCCACCTGGGCGATCATCCTGTTCGTCATCTCCTACAGCGTGTTCTTCGCCATCGGCTTCGCTATAGCCCAAGCCACGAGCGGATGATGGCGATCAGGCCGTGGCCGTAGGTCCCGCCGAAAAAGCCCGCGACGGCTCCCGAGACCACGCTGAAGAGCGCCACGAGGTAGTCGTGCCTGCGCCCGCCACGGACGTTCTCGCGCTCGATGCGCGCCGCCTCGTCGCGGTCGCGGAACCAGCAGCGCCCCTCCGAGGTCAGCTCGCCGAATTCCGCCCGCGGGCCGGGCACCGGCTGCGGCGCGATCAGGCCCTTTTCCGCAAGCGCCTCGTAGACGGCGCGCTCCCTGCCGTATCCCGGCGAGTACCTGCATTCCTCGTTTCCGTGCGCGTCGGTGGCCGTCGCCTCGGACAGCTCGCCGTAGAGCCTGCGGGCTATGTGCTCGTCCACCGACCCGCCGTTCTCCTCAATCTCGAGGAGCCTCCTGAGATAGGACTGCTCCTCGCTCGTCAACTCGACCATCCGGACCTCCGCCCCGATCGCTATGGCAGTTCATGCGAGGCCTTGGGCCTCGAGACAGGAGGATACATGCAATTCGAGAAGAAGTCTGTGCGCCTGGGCGATATCCGCCCGAGCGGGCAGAACCCGCGCGAGGACTTCGGCGACATCGGCGCCCTGGCCCGCAGCATCGAGGCGACCGGCGGCGAGCCGCTGAACCCGCCCGTGGTCGTGGCGGACGGCAACGTGTTCCGCATCGTGGACGGCGAGCGCCGCTACCGCGCACTGTCCTCGATTTACGGGGAGGACCGCGAGGTCTCCGCGCTGGTGGCGGAGAGCATGGACGAGGCCAACGAGCTCGTGGCCATGCTCGCCACCGACGACAAGCGCCAGCTGACCGAGGCCGAGCGCGCACGCGGCGTGCAGCAGATGCTCGTGTTGGGCATCGATGAGCAGCGCATCGAGCGCGCGAGCCGCGCCACCGCCGGGCAGATCCGCGCTGCGCGCAAACTGCGCGGGAGTATCGAGGGCCGCCAGGTGACGCTGGAGCAGCTCGAGGCCGCGAGCGCCTTCGACGACGAGAGGGACGTCGAGGCGGTCCTCGCCGCGGGTGACGGCTGGGCGGGCAAGGCCGACAGCATCCGCCGCCGCAACGAGCGCGAGGAGGCCAAGGCCGAGGACTACGACGCCTTCGGCGATGCGGGCATCCCGGTGGTGATGGAAAAGCCCGAGGGGTTCGTCTACACGAACTGGGCAAACTTCGGCGATGCCGCCAAGAAGCTCGAAGGGAAGGACGTCACGGGCTTCGTGGCCGTGATGGCTGACAGATACTGGGAACTCTACAAACCGGATGACAGATCGGGCGCGGAACCCGAGAAGACCGAGGAGGAGATCCGAGCCGAGCAGGAGGCCGCGCGCGAGAAGGCGGCGCTCGAGGAGCTGTACAGGAGCCTGATCGGCTTCGTGGCGTCCGGCGCTTTCGCCATGTCCAAGGACCTCATGATGGAGGTGCGCGTGGGCCGCGAGGACCCGCCCGCGCTGCTCATGGCGATGGGCGGCGACAGCCACCCCGAGAACGAGGAGCGTTTCGGGCTCGTGCGAGACGAGTTCGCCCGCAACCTCAAGGCGTGCAGGCCCAGCGAGTACGAGGCCGGCTACTGGCTCATGGCGGCGGCCAGGGGCATGGCCAAGCTCGACAACCGCTGGGGCGGCGACGACGCGGAGGCGTGGCTCGAGCACTATGACATCTTCTGCTCCGCGGGCTTCGAGCCCGGCGAGGAGGACGTGTGGCTCATGGAGAGGGTTCAGGCGAGCGCCAAGGAGGAGGAGAAGGATGAGTAGCGAGAAGAAGGTCAGGGTGACGGTGGAGGCGTGCGGCGAGGCCCGCGCTTTCGAGTGCCGTTGCGCGACGGTCTCGACCGCCAACGGGGACGGCTCCGGCGACTCTTGCTTCGTGGGCGCGACCAGCACCAGGGACCTGTTCGCGCTCGCCTGCGAGTGCACCGACGCGCTCTGCGTGGCCTTCAGCCAGGCGGGCGTCCCGGACAGGAACGCGCGCAAGCTCGTGCTCATAGCCGCCCTCGGCGCCAATCCCCATGGGCACGCCGACAGCATCCAGACCACCGACCTGGACGCGCGCAGGGAGATCCGCGACATGGCTGCGGAGCTTGGCGTCGATGCCGACATCTAGCGAGCGCCGGGCGGTCGTGCAGCGCGGGGCGGACGGCCGCTGGTTCGCCCGCCCCTACATGGGCACCGACCGCGCCACGGGCAGGCGGATCAGGCCGTATAAGTCCTGGGACGGGGGCCTGACCCGCGAACAGGCCCAGGCCGAGTGCGACAAATGGGTCGCGACCTATATCCCCTCCTCGGCGCAGGACAGCTCCAAGCGCCTGTCATCGATGCTCGAGACCTATGTCTCTGACCCGGTGACCGGCCTGTCCGACAACTCGGTCGCAGCCTACCGCAGCGTGATCAGGACGATGGTGGAGCCGACCATCGGGCGCATCCCCTACGACCAGCTGCAGCCGTGGGACGTGTCGGCGGCGTACCGCACGCTGCTCGCGCCCAGGACGGGCAAGGGGCTGTCGCCCAAGACCGTGCGGCTCATGCACTCGCTACTCAAGGTCGCGTACGGGAAGTGGCGCCATGTCATCGGCTACAACGTCATGCTCGAGGTCCCGGCCCCCAAGGTGAAACCAGGGGAGCCGTTCGCCCTGTCCGAGCTCGATGCGGACGGGCTGTCCCGCGCGATGGTGTCCGCCATGTCCTCGCACGACGCCACGGGCGCCAACATCGCCCGGCGCACCGAGGCCATGGCTGTCTTCCTCGCGCTCCACACGGGCATGCGGGTCGGGGAGGTCTGCGGCCTGCAGCGCCGCGACTGGCGCCGCTCACTGCACGACATCCACGTAGCCGGGCAGGCCGTCGAGAAGCCCAGCCTGCACAGGCAGCCCTTCACCAAGGGCAAGCGCTCGCGGAACGTCTCGATCCCGCCGGCGGTCGAGGCGCAGCTGGAGCGCCACCTGGCGTGGCAGGACACGTGGCTCGTCCGCAAGGGGCCGGCCGCGCCCCTGATCACCTTCGGGCCCGCGGGAGGGCTCGCGAGGCCGTCGACCGTGACGGCCCGGTTCAAGGCGATCGCGCGCGAGCTCGAGCTGCCCGGGGAGACGGTCTTCCACACGCTTCGGCACACGCACGCCACGTGGCTGCTCACGCACGGGTGGGACATGCGCCTGGCGCAGGAGCGCCTGGGGCACGCGAACGTCAAGACGACGCTCGAGATATACGGCTCGGTGCTGCCGGGCCGCGACAGGGAGGCCGCCGCGGCCTTCACCGATTCGATCTACGGAGGTGATATGGATGGATAAGTTCAACTTCAACCGCGACTTCTACGAGGGCTGCCGAGCGCTCGGCGACAGGGAGGGCATGGCGCTCGCCTGGGCGATGCTGAGCTACGGCTACGAGGGCATCGAGCCCAAGCTGAAGCCGGCGACCATGGCGGCCTTCAGCTTCGCAAGGGGGCGCATCGACGCCATGGTGAGCGGCAGCATGGGCGGCCGCGCAAGGGCCGCCAAGTCTTCCGGTCGGGTGCCTTGCCAAGGGGGTAGCCAAGGGGGTAGCCAAGGGGGTAGCCAAGGGGCTACCCAACAGGGTAACCAACAGAAGGAGAAGGAGAAGGAGAAGGAGATAACCCTTGCGGGTTATAGAGCGGCCCGCCAAGCCCCCGACGACTTCGACCCGCCCTCGATGGAGGACGTCGAGGCCTACTTCGCCGCCAACTGCCTGCGCGGCGACCCCCGCCAGTTCTTCGACCACTACGCCGCGCAGGGCTGGACGCTGCCGAGCGGCCTGCCCGTGACCGACGTGTGGGCGCTTGCCCGCAACTGGAGCCGCAAGCAGGTCGGCTTCGATGCCGACCGCAAGGCGCGGGGCGGGCAGACCTCCCAGGAGGTCGAGCGGGCATCCGTGTGGAAGCCCGTGAAGACTGATGCGGAGCGCATAGTCGAACTCAGGCGCGAGCTGGGTGAGGCGTCATGATCACCCTTTGGGAGATGCTCGAGAACGAGAAGGCCGACCCCGCCCACGGCCGCCCGCTCGACCTGACGCGGATCTACATGGCAAACGTCATGTCGCACGGGGATGCCGCCCGGCTGACCAAGGAGCAGGAGCTCCACGACACGGAGGCGCGCGAGGCGCAGCGCGCCGACCTGTACGAGAGAGTCGCCGCCATCGCGGGCGGCAAAAAGCCGGAGGGCGAGGAGTCGGAGAGCGAGGACCCGGAGCGCAGGTGTGTCAATGGTGTGCCAACGGGCGCGGCGGAGTTAGGGCAGCAGACGCTGGGGTTTCCGCCGCTAGACGGCGCAGGCGGCACGGCCGAGGAGGCCGAGGCCGCAATTAATGCCATATTGTCCGAAGAGAGAAAGCGAGAGACGTTTTGACCGAGATCTCAGCGGTGATGAGGGCCTACCGTGATGCCCTCGACAGGCACCAGATCCCCTGGGCCGACGACACGTACGACACGGGGCCGGTGGGCTGCCACCGGATGCGAATCGAGCGCACCAAGACCATCCTGGACGAGCACGAGGTGAGCGTGATCTGGGGCTACCAGTGCCTGCCCGCGCTCGAGCCCGACGATTCCGCCGACGACGGCGGGGAGACCGAGATGAGGGTCCGGACCGTGGGCATAACCGATGGCTATCCCGACTACCTGGAGGTCATGTACGACCCGATCAGCGCAGATCCGTTCGTGGCCGCGCCCGGCGACATCCTCGCGGAGGTCTTCGGCGTGAGGGGTGAGTCGCGATGAGCTACGTGTGCGGACCCGCCGACTGGATCGACCTCGCCATCGGCAGACTCGAGGACGCGAAGAGGTCGCTCGGGGAGTGCGACAGGGTGCGACATGGTGCGACAGGGTGCGACATCTGCGACGAGCTGCGCCAGGCGAGGCGATGCCTCAACAGGGCCCTGATCATGGTCGCGGAGGAGAGGGAAATCGAGAAGGATTGGAGCACGAAGTGAGCGAGCGCCTTATGGTCGATAGCTTAATGACTGCGGACGGGGAGGTGGTGCAGCTGCCGACGCTGGGGCCGCTGGGCCCAGTCGACGCGGAGGGCGGTCGTATTCCGCTGGACACCAAGGAGCTACTCGACGCCCACGGGGAGTGCAGGAAGGTCGAATCGTACGAGTTCTCGACCTGGTCTCAGCGGTGGGTCGTCCACTTTGACTCCGGCCCCGGCTCGTACGCCGACGATTGCCACCTCACGCCTCCCGACAGCTTGGAGAAGCTGGCGGACGATTTGGATAGAGTCGCCGACCGCCAGGATGGAACCGCCTGCACGTATCTCGATCGCGACAGGCGCGATTGCGAAGGGTGCAAGTTCGAGCATCGCGACTGCACTTGCGTCGAGGCTTTCCTGCGGGACGTGGCTGCCCGTATCCGCAGGCTGGGCGGTGAGAGCAAATGAGTTGCTATTTCTGCGGCGGGTCGCGCATCGCGTCGCTGCACTCCGCGCCCGACCGGGACATCCGGAACCGGTCCGTTGGGTCCATGGCCCTGACGCGCCGATACGACGGCGAGCCGATCGTCAGGGTCGAGCTGGATACCAGCGTGGAGCTCGACGTCTCAGTCAACGGCTCGTGCGGAGAGACCGTCGGCGCCGACGTGACGGCGACCGCCTACATCGAGGACATCAAGTACTGCCCGTTCTGCGGAGAGGAGCTTTGATCCGCTCGGCGACCGACTTGTTCCGCGCGCCGGGCGCTCGTGCACGGTCGTGCCGACGCGCCGCGGGTGACGGCGGCGCAGATCGGGGAGACGGAGCGAAGGGCGAGGGCGCTGCAGCGCGACCGCGCCCGCGCACTCAAGAGGTCGAGGAAGGCGAAGAGATGAGGTTGTTTGAGAAGCTGTGGCGGATGCTCGCCGAGAACCGTCGCGTGCGCAAGAGCATCGAGGCACGTCGCGCCCGCAGGTGCAGGAGGTCGATGAGATGGCAGTGATGTGGGACGTGCAGGAGAGGACGTGCGCGGTCTGCGGGAGGGTCTTCATCCCGCAGGCCCCGAAGGCCAAGTACTGCTCGGATGCGTGCCGCCGCGAGCATGAGCAGCGCCGCGCGAAGGAGGCCCGGCGCAAGGGAGTCAAGCCGAAGCGCGACAGGGTGGACCGCTATCTGGCCGGGTCGGGGCCGGCGCACGACGAGATCATGGCCATGCGGCGCGAGGTCGCGATGAGATATTGAGTTTCCGCAGGTAGACATAGGTAGATATATAATTAAGGCCGCTGGCGTTGGAGCGCCGGCGGCCTTTGGCAAAGACGCCTCCCGGCATCCTCTATGTGGCGTAGAGCATGGTACCACGCGGGAGGTCACATGGATGCACGTGAATATTTGGAGACTGTACGGGCCGCCCAGCGCGGCATCGACCGCAGGCTGGCGGTCATCCAGTCGATGCAGGCGCGCGAGCAGGTGCGCGCCCAGCGCTACGACGCCGTGGGCAAGGGCGCGCACGGCACGGACTTCATGAGGTCCACCGACGACCGCATAGACTACGAGCGCCGCAGCGGCGCCGAGCTGTCCGAGCTGCGGCATGAGGTGGAGCTGGGCCGAGAGCTGTGCGCGGGCGTGCGCTCGGCCAACCCGGGCAAGCGCTGGGGCGACGTTCTGGAGCTGCGCTACTGTGAGGACCGCACGCTGCAGGAGATCGCGGGGACGCTGGGGGTGTCGGTGAGGTCGGTGAACTCCGACCTGTGCGCCGCCCTGGACTGGACGGACATGGTCGGGCTGGCGGCAGCCCGATCCGGTCTTGGCCGCGCCGCAGTCTGAGCTAGATATAACTCTATCGAGACCCGTCGGCTCCGCGCCGGCGGGTTTCTCTCTTCTTGCTGGCTGCACGCGATTGCACACGGTTGCACGCCGTTGCACACAATTGCGCGCGATTGCCTACAGTTGCACGCGATTGCACGCAATTGCACACCGTTGCACGCTTCGGTTGGGATATAACTAGGGTGTCGATTCGCAGCGCCGCCCGCGCGGCATGCGGGTCGGATGTGCATGGAAGCACAGATGAGTGGCCGGGGTCCCCTTAGCAGTTCAGGGCCCTGGCCTTTCTATTGAACGACAACGTAATGAGGTGGGTCCGTGGTCACACGCGAGGCTATCGTTCGCGCCGCAAGCCGGTACGACACCGTAATGGCGTGGGCTTTCCGCCGCGCCCTGGGCATCGCCCGCCGTGCGGGCAGGCGCAAGTGCAAGGGGGCCGGCAAGGCCGTCGAGCGCCTGCGCTTTACGGGGCTCGAGGAATGCATGGCCAACCGGGGCCGCTCTCCCGTGGAGCGCTAGCCATGGCCACCAAGACCCGCTACGCCAACGGCCACGCCCGCCGGCAGGTGCGCGCATGGCTCAAGGCGCAGGGCCTGCCGTGCCACATCTGCGGCGGGGCCATCGACTACGACCTGCCCGCGGGCGACCCGATGAGCTTCGAGGTGGACGAGATCGTGCCCGTTTCCAAGGGCGGCTCGCCCGTCGACCGCGCGAACGTCGCGCCGGCCCACAGGATCTGCAACGAGCGGCGCGGCAACAAGAGCCTCGCGGCCCTGGGCAAGCCGATCTCGCCGCGCCCCCGCGACGTGGGCTGCTCGACCTCGCTGCCGTGGTGAGCCGACCCTGGGGGATGGCCCCCTCCCCGGGGGCCGAGGGCTCGCCCCGCGGCATTGCGCCTTTTTTGCGCAGGCCCTAAAACCGAGTCCATACCGGGAGGTGCATGGAATGTCCACGAAGTCCACGAAGCCGAGGGGCAAGCCCTGGACCGCGGACGAGCGGGAGTTCGTCAGAAACGCGTACCCGGCGCTCGGACCTGCGGCTATCGCGAAGAAACTCAAGCGCTCGCGCTCCGGCGTGTGCGCCCTCATCAAGAGGATGAAGGAGAGCGGCGAGATCGCGACCGGCGAGTCCACGGGGCAGTCCGCGGGCGCTGGCATCTCGGCGCCCCCGGCCGACGGCCCGGACGGCCGCCAGGACACGCTCGGGAGGCTCCGGTGGGTGCGGCAGGTCATCGAGCGCCAGCTCTACGACGCCGAGCCCAGCCAGGCGGCCCGGCTCGCCAAGGAGTACCGCGAGACGCTCGAGCAGATCGAGCGAATAGAGGGGGCCGGGGAGGACGGTGGCGACGATGTCATCATCAACGCCGTCTCGGTCCTGCGCGACGTCCTCGGCTAAGCCGAGGCTCCGCCTCGTCCAGCCCTACGAGAGGTCCATCGGCCCGCTCGCGGTCGAGCTCGCCCCGACGATGGGATACGACCTCGTGCCGTGGCAGGAGCAGCTCGCCCACGACATCGGCGCCGTGGACGCGAGCGGCAAATGGGTCCACCCCCGCGTCGGCATCTCCATCCCGCGCCAGCAGGGCAAGTCCGTCGACCTCATCGTGTGGGTCGCGATCATGGCGGCGCTGGCCGGCTACAAGGTGCTGTGGACCGAGCACAACTACTCCACGACCATGGAGATGGTCGCCCGCTTCCGCAAGATCTTCGGCCGCCGCGTCGGCGACACGTCCGAGGGAATCCCGCGCTGGCGCAAGCTCCTGGTCGAGGTCTGCTCCCAGACCGGCCAGGAATGGATGCGGTTCAGCTCCGGCGGCGTCATCCAGTTCTCGACGAGGACCAAGTCCTCGCGCCTGGGCTTCTCGTTCGACATCGTCATATATGACGAGGCCCAGGAGCTCACGGGCATCCACACCCAGGTCGTCAACCCGACCACGGTGTCCGGAGCCAAGCACAACCTGATGATCGTGTACGCCGGAACGCCGACCCGCGCCGGCAACCCCGCCGAGGTGTTCAAGAACCTCCGGCAGCAGGCGTGGGAGGGCGGCGAGAAGGCGTCCGACCTGCTGTGGCTGGAGTACGGCGTCGAGGAGGTCGGCGACATCTGGGACGAGAGCCGTTGGCCGGAGGTCATGCCCTCGCTCGGGTACCACGCCGACATCCGCGCCATTCGCACCGGAATGAAGGACATGGACGAGCTTGGCGCCGCCCAGGAATACCTGGGCTACTGGCTGCCACCGCAGACGCAGGTGGAGCCGCCCGTCATCGGCGCCGACGCATGGGGCGAGTGCCTCGTGGGGAGCGGCCCCGAGCTGACCGCCGGCTGCAGGATCTGCGCCGGCGTGAGGTTCAGCGCCGACGGCTCGACCGTCGCCGTGGCGTGCGCCGTGCGGCCGCCCGGCTCGCCGACCGTGCACGTTGAGCTTCCCTTCTGCAAGGACCCGGAGCCCAGCACGGATTGGCTGGCCTACTGGATCGCCGCGAGGGCGGGCAGGTACGCCTGCGTCGCCATCGACGGCAAGGCGGGCGCCGGCGCCCTGTGCGACAAGCTCGAGGGCATGGGCATGCCCAAGGACTACATCCTGCGCCCGAGCACCGACCAGGCCGTGACCGCCGCGAGCCTCATCTCGTCCGGCGCGAAGGCGGGCTCGGTCACGCACATCGCGTGCCCTGCGCTCGACCTCTCCGCCGAGACCTCACCCAAGCGCAAGATCGGCTCGTCGGGCGGCTGGGGCTTCGGCGGGGACAACGCCGCGCCCATCGAGGCCGCGGGGCTGGCGCTGCTCGCGCTCAGCACATCGAAGAGAAAACCCGGAATGAAGGCGAGGGTCACTTGATCTCGATACCTTACGCCGTGGCGTCCGCCGACGGCCTGCTCGAGGAGGACCGCGAGACGGTGCGCTGCCTGCTCAACAGCTGGCAGACGCACTACAGGGGCAACCTCCTGCGCTCGGACTACTACGAGGCGCGCAACATGCTCAAGACCTCGGCATCTCCGTCCCCGACTCGCTGCGCGACCTGGAGGTCGCGTGCGGCTGGGGCTACAAGTGCGTGGAGGTCATGCGCGACCACATCGCCTTCGACGGGTTCACGTGCCCCGACGACGCGGACTTCGACGACCTGCTCACCTCCGTGGCCAAGCGCAACAAGATGGCCACGCGCGTCGGCAAGGCCGTCAACTCCGCGCTCAAGTACTGCTTCTCCATGCTCGTGGTGACGGCGGACGAGGACGGGCACGCCCGCATCTCGGCGTACCCGCCGACGCTGTGCACGGGCATCTGGGACGACGTCCACGAGTGCCTGTCCTCCGGCATGTTCGTCGTCTCCTTCGCCAAGGACCGCGGGCGGCCCACGAACCGCCCGGACTGGGTCAACGTGATGCTGCCGGACCGCATGGTGCGCATCCGCGAGGTTCGCCGCAACGAGTGGGCGGCGGAGTACGTGGAGCACGGCCTGGGCGCCGTGCCCATGTTCGTCATGCCGCACAACCCCGACGACGACAGGCCTTTCGGCGTGTCCAGGATCAACTCCGAGGTGCGCTGGAACATCGACTGCGCCATGCGCGCCAACGTCAACGAGGAGATCGCCGCCGCGTTCGCCGCGTCCACGCAGAAGTACCTGCTGGGCACCGACGGCGACGCGTTCGCCGACAAGACGAAATGGAGCGCCTTCATCGGCTCCATCTTCGAGGTCACCAAGACCGAGGACGGCACGATACCGCAGTTCGGCCAGCTCACGCAGCCGAGCATGCAGCCCATGACCGAGCACTTCGGCAACCTGTGCAAGCGCATGAGCGCCGCGACCGGCATCCACGTGGGGCAGTTCGGCATCATGAGCGACAACCCCAGCTCCGCCGAGGCGATCTACGCCGAGAACGAGCCGCTCATCCTCAAGTGCAAGAGCTTCATCCGCGAGGCCAAGGCGGCGCTGGCGAACGCCGCGACCGCCGCGATCGCGACGGAGCTCGGGTGCTCATACGAGGAGGCGGAGGACGCCTGCGGCGTGTCCGTCCACTTCCTGAACCCCGCCATGCCGACGCTGGCCCAGCAGACAGACAGCTCCATCAAGCTCGCGTCTGTGGTGGACGGCTTCGCCGGCACGCCGACCTTCTGGCGGCTCAACGGCCTCGATGACGACGAGGTGCGCAACGTCTCGTCCGAGATCAGGCGCAACGTGACGCGCTCGGCGGCGCTCGACCTGATGGCGGGCGTCACCCAGGCGGCGGAGCCCGCGCCGCCCGCCGATGATTAGCGCGGCTGAGTTCGCGGCCTACAACCGGGCCGTGGCGAAGATAGGCAACGGGGCGGCATCCGACGTGGAGGCCGCCGTGCTCGCATGGTGCCGCGCCCACGAGGGCGCGACCGTCGCCGAGAAGCGCGAGGCCGCGAAGCTCATCATGGAGGGCTTCGTCCAGGGGTACGACGACGTCGCGGCGGAGTTCGCGGCGCAATGGTACGACGACCTCGCCGAGCGCAACGGCGCCAGGCTGCAGCAGGCCGTCACCATGACGACCTACAGGCCAGAATCGGTCGATACCGTTGCCAGATACCAGGCGAAGAAGCTCGTGGAGGGCGGCGACGCGGCGTTCGCCAGGGCGTGCGGCGAGTACGCCCGCAACGACGCGCTGCGCAGCCTGAACGAGACGATCATCTCCAACGTGGGCCGTGACGGGAGCGCCGGCGTGCGCTTCGCGCGCGTGCCGACGGGCTTCGAGACCTGCACCTTCTGCATCATGCTCGCGAGCCGCGGCGCGGTCTACCACACGCGCAAGTCCGCCGGCGAGTTCAGGCACTTCCACCGGCACTGCGACTGCAAGGTGGTCCCCGGCTTCGAGGACGACCCCGACGCGGAGCTCGTGGAGGGCGTGAGGCCGGAGGAGCTGCGCGAGCGGTGGGCACAGTTCAAGAACATCGACGAGGACGAAAGTCTGACGAGTGCCGGCAAGGACGCGGCGAAGCGTGCCGTGCTCGGTTCGCCTGGGCCTCCAGTCGTGTACAAGAAGCCGAAAGAGACCTTCGCGCACGAGCGCGGCGGGTCCTACGACCTCGCGGCGCACGAGGCGCTTCGGGCGGCCGGTCACGAGGTCGTCGTCCGCAAGGAGGGCGCGCCGGAGGGCTTTTCCAATATCGACCTGTTGCTCGACGGCAAGCTATGTGAGCTGAAGAGCCCGACAAGCGATGCGTCTGGCGTCAACGGGCTTAGGTTCATCGAGCGCAATATAAGAAAGGCAGTGCGGCAGTTCGAAAAGGTGGAAGGTGGGCCGGTAAAGCCTTCTATCGTCGTGCTTAACTGCGAGGAAGTCCCTGTGACAAGAGAGGACGCGCTGAAGCGCGTGCGGCTCGAGATGTCGAGGCATGACATCGACCGCGTTATCTTGTTGACCAGGGGCGGGGCCATAGACGACATAAAGAAATAAGCCCCAGGTTAGCTATCCAGCACGCCCAGGGCTTTTCTAATCAGATTATACACACCTGGCTAGCACAATGGCAGTGCGGCGGTCTCCAAAACCGCTTACCGGGGTTCGATTCCTCGGCCAGGTGCCATCGGGGCGTGGCGGAATGGCAGACGCGCGTGCCTCAGGAGCACGTGGGCATCGCCCGTGCGGGTTCGAGTCCCGCCGCCCCGACCAAAAGTTGAACCAGGCCATCCGCACGGGTGGCCTTTTTCATGCCGAAAAGAGCCCCGCACGGGGCAAGACGATGCCCCGCACGGGGCGGAAATGGAGGGAGCATGGCCCAGGAGACCACGCCCGCCGAGACCGATCCGACCAACCCTGCACAGGGCGGAGACGCCGGTCAGGAGCCCGACTACAAGGCGCTCTACGAGAACGCGCTGAAGGAGTCGCGCAAGTGGGAGAGCCGCTCGAAGGCGAACCTCAAGGAGCTCGACGAGCTCAAGGCCGCGGCACCCAAGGCGGACCCGACCGTGGAGGAGCGCCTGAGCGCGCTCGAGAGCGAGAACGCCGCCCTCAAGGCGAGCGCCGCCCGCTCCGCGCTCGTCGACTCCGTGGCCAAGGCCACCGGACTCGACCGCTCCATCGTGGCCACGCTCAAAGGCGAGGACGAGGACGCGCTCACCGAGCAGGCCAAGGCCGTAGCGGCCATCACGAAACCGGCCGGCGGCGCGCCGAAGGCGCCCGAGGCCGGCGGCAAGCCCAAGCCCGGCAAGCCCTCCAAGAAGGACATCCTCGGAATCGAGGACAAGAAGGAACGCATGGCGGCCATCGCCGCCAACATCGACCTCTTCAAGTAAGGGGAGAAAGGGGCCCCAATGCCCGATATCAAGACCCTCGCAGCCGCGCGCAACGTCGACCTCGTGAACACCTTCACCAAGTCGCTCGAGAAGCTCACGGCTATGCTGTCCACCTGCGCGCCCATCCACGCGGCCGTGGGCGAGACGCTCCACCAGAAGAAGATCACCGGCAAGCTCTCCGAGGCCGAGTACACCCCCGGCCAGGACATCCCGCTGTCCAGCTACGACTACGCGGACGTCGCGACCTACGAGGTGACGCTCAAGCCCTACCGCAAGCAGACCATGCTGCAGGAGGTCAAGAAGCGCGGCTACGACGGCGCCGTCGACAAGACCGACGCCGCGATGATCTCCGACATGCAGCGCAACATCAAGAAGGACTTCGTCGCCGCGCTCGGCGCCGAGGGCACCACGGCCGCGACCGGCAAGAGCCTCGTGGCCACCGCCGTGAACGCCTGGGCCGCGCTGTCCAACCTCACCGAGGAGTACGGCTTCGGCAGCGGCGAGACCGTCTACTTCGCCAACCCGGTCGACTTCGCCAAGCAGATCGGCGAGTCCGAGGTCTTCAGCGCCTTCGGCATCTCCTACATCGAGAACTGGGCGGGCCTGGGCACGCTCGTGTCCACCGGCTCCGTCGCCGCCGGCACGATCTACGCGACCGTCAAGGACAACATCAAGGTCTACGTCGCCCCGACCGACGGCGACGACCTGTTCGGCTTCTACTCCGACGAGAGCGGCTACATCGCCGTGTCCCACTCGCCCGAGCTCAAGAGCCTGACCTACGAAACCGTGGCCTACGTCGGCCTCGTGTTCTTCGCCGAGTACATCGACTTCGTGGTCAAGGGCACCATCGCCCCGACCGCCTAGGCAACCCTAAGGAGCATCCATGATCGCTTTGGTCACCTACCCGTACCGTGACCGCGAGACCCTCGCGGTGCATCTCGTGGGGGAGGAGGTCGAGCTGACCGACGAGCGCTTCGCGGAGCTGTCCGCCGGCGGCTTCGTCGACCTCCCGCCCGCCGAGCCCGAGGTTAGCGCGGAGCCCGTCGAGGACGATGGCGCCGAGGGAGAGGGCGTTGAGGACGCCGCGCCCGCGCCCGAGCAGCCCGTGCCCGAGAAGCCCGCGAACGATATGACCGTGCAGCAGCTTCGCGCTGCCATCGAGGCCGCCAACGGCTTCGCCCCGCGCAAGGCGACCAAGGCCGAGCTCATCGCCATCCTGGAGACGCTCTAGTGGACGCCTTCGCGACCGTCGCCGACTACATCGCACGATGCGGCCCCGTCGATGACGGGGACGAGGGCAGGGTCGCGGCCCTGCTCGAGGACGCATCGGCGCACCTGCGCGGCGCGTACCGGCGCCATATGGGCAGCGACTACGCCGCCGGCGTCAACGCCACGTTCGACGAGAACGTGAAGCCCGTCTGCGTGGCCATGGTCGCCCGCGCGGTCAACGCGCCCGGCGCCATGGCGGGCATCACCCAACAGTCAGAAACTGCAGGCCCGTACTCGTCCAGCTTCACGTTCGCGAACCCCACGGGAGACCTCTACCTGGGGCGCTCCGACCTCAAGCGGCTCGGCCTCGCCGGCTGCCGCGTGCGCAGCATAGACGCCATGACCGCCGCCGACAGGGAGGGGGATGCGGATGTTTAGGACCGTCACCGTCCAGGTGATCGCGCCGCAGGAGCCGGCCACCGACGCTCACGGCAACGCAGTGTGCGAGCTCGGCGCGGCAGAGGACGTCGCCGGCGTGCTGCCCCAGCCGGGCGGCACGGCCGACCTCTCCGCACCGCGCCCCGAGGGGACCGCCGTCTCCATGACGTTCCATTGGCCGCGCGACGACCGACGCTCGCTGCGCCGCTGCCTGATCCGCTACGACGGACGTGCGTACCGTGTGATCGGCGACCCCCAGCCCTATCTGCCGGCCAACTGCCCCGGGCAGTTCGACCGCGCCGTCGAGTGCGAGGCCGTCGATGGGTAGGCGCGTGCGCGTCACGCCCGTGATGTCGGGCGTGCGCGCCGTGCTCAAGTCGGACGGCGTCAAGGCGATGCTCGAGTCCCAGGCCGCGGCCGCCGCCGCGCGCTGCAATGTCATGTGCGACCCGGCGCTCAGGCGCGCCGGCGCACGCTACGAGTCCAAGGGCGTGCAGCGCGGCTATACCGCCGGCGGCCTGGTCTACGAGGCGGGCGAGAGGGACGGCAGGCTCGCCGGCCTAGACAACCTGCGCAACAACACGCTCAGGAAGGGGTGCGGTCTCTGATGTTCGACATCCTGGCCGTCCTGCCGCAAAAGCTCGGCGCCGCGCTCGGCGTCCCGTGCTCCACGACAGTTCCGAGCGATAAGCCCGACAGGTTCGCCACGGTCGAGCGCACCGGCGGTCCGTCCGGCCCCGGCCGCGACGACCCGTACCTGGCGGTCCAGACGTGGGCCAGCACGGAGGCCGAGGCCTACACGCTCGCGCTCATGGCCCGCGAATGGCTCACCTGGTGCTGGGAGGCCATACCCGAGGTCTGCAGCGTGTCCGTGGAGGGCACCATGCGCTTTCCCGACCCCGACAGCCGCTTCGAGCGGTACCAGATCAACGTTTACATGGTGACGCGCCCGTAGCGCGCCACAGGAAGGAGGGCCACATGTCCGAGACCCCCATGTTCGACAAGGACTCCGTCGGCGTAGCCAAGGGACGCCCCGGCGGCTACGCCGCCGTGTTCCCGGCGGGCACCGACATCAGCGTCTTGGCCGACCCGTCCAAGACGCTCAAGGAGCTCATCGGTCAGCACCACGGCGCCTCTCTCGGCTACATCTCCGAGGACGGCGTGACGTTCACGACCGACACCGACTCCGAGGGGCACAACGACTGGGGCGGCTCCGAGGTCGCGCGCGACCTCACGAGCTACGCCGACTCCGCACAGATGACCTTCATCCAGTCGTCCGTCGCCGTGCTCAAGACCATCTACGGAGACGACAACGTGACGGAGAGCGGCGCGACCGTCACCATCCGCCACAACCGCAACTTCACCGACCCGCACGTCTACGTGTTCGACTCGGTCATCTCCTCGACCAAGGTCCTGCGCAACGTCATCCCGATCGGCCAGGCATTCGAGCGAGACGACGTCTCCTACAACAGCTCCGACCTGCTCGGCTACACGCCGACGATCACATGCGTGCCCTACAACGACGACGGCGACACCCACACGACCGCCATCTACGACACCGTCAAGGCCGCCCAGGTTGCGGTCCAGCACGACGAGGGCGCCGCCGAGGAGGAGCCCAAGGCCGTCACGGCCTAGCCGGATAACTGACACAGGGGAGGGGCAGCCGCCCCTCCCGTCCCGCCAAATGCTTGCGGCGGGCGCTGCGCGGTAGGCGCCGCAGCGTCCACCGCAAGCATTTGCGCCTACAAAAGGAGGAAACATGGACGTCAACGAGATGACCCCCGAGCAGCTGCGAGAGATGGCGGAGTCCAAGGAGCGCATGCGCGCGCACCTGGAGGAGCAGTACCTGGGCTACAAGCCCGCAATCCTCGATTTCGATGCAGCGGCGAAGCGCCAGAAGCTGGAGCCTTGGGAGAAGCCGGTCGAGGTCGAGGGCACCGAGTACGTCCTCGACATGCGCCGCTTCAAGTCGCGCAAGGTGCTCAAGCAGATCGCGGAGGCGCAGCGCGCGACCCAGAAGCGCAACCGCGTCTACGAGGAGGCCATCCTCTCGGGCATGACCGAGGAGGAGGCCACCTCCAAGGCCAACGAGGGCGTCAGCATCGACGAGCAGCTCGGCTACCTGACTGCCATGCTCGGCGAGGACGTCGAGGACAGGGTCGCCGAGGCGGTGACCGCCAAGATGGGCTACGACGACTTCGAGGAGATCGTGCGCATCGAGGAGCTGCTCATCGAGGCAGCGCGCCTAAAAAACTAGTCGCGCTCGTCGGCGTCCTGCTCGAGGGGCGCGACGAGCTCAAGGCTGACCTCCGCCAGTACTATTCGATTGACCTGGACGATGCCCTCACCGGCGGCGACTTCGACGGCCTGCTCACGCTCGTGGGGCAGCTGCCCGCGCAGTCGCGCACGGTGTCGCGCATCGACCCGCGCGCGACATGGGACGAGCACGCCTACCTGCTCGCCTTGGCCGTCGACAACCTCTCCTTCCTGCGCTACGAGAACGCCGGGGGCAAGGGCAGGAAGCCCGACCCCGTGAAGCGCCCGAAGGCCAGGGCCGCCGAGCACGCCGCCCGCCGTCTCGACCTAAGCCGGGACGAGGTCGACTCCCTGCTGTTCGGGGAGCGCTCATAGGTAGGTGATCAACCCTTGCCCACCGTGGCCAAAGGCTCGGTGCTGCTGACACCGAAGTTCGACAACCTCACGTCATCGATCAGCCGCCAGCTCGACGGCGCCTTCGCGGGCAGCTCGGGCATCGGCTCCAGGGCCGGCTCCAGGGTCGGGTCCGCATTCAGCTCCGGCCTGGGGACTAAGATCGGCGCCGTCGCCGGAATCGTGTCCTCGGTTACCGGCAAGGCCTTCTCGGCCATCAGCAGCTCGCTCGACTCGGCCATCAGCCGCGTCGACACCATGAACAACTTCCCCAAGGTCATGGCGGGGCTGGGGTACGGCGCCGACGCGGCGACCTCGTCCATCGACAAGATGAGCGACCACCTCACCGGCCTGCCCACGCGCCTGGACGCCATGACCTCGTCGGTCCAGAAGATCGTGCCGACCGTCAAGGACGTCGGCAAGGCGACCGACATCATGCTCGCCTTCAACGACGCGCTGCTCGCGGGCGGCGCGTCGACGCAGGTGCAGGAGGCGGCACTCGAGCAGTTCTGCCAGGTGCTCGCCAAGGGGAAGCCCGAGATGGAGGACTGGCGCTCAATCGTCACCGCCATGCCGGGCCAGATGGACCAGGTCGCCAAGTCGATGCTCGGACCGACCGCGAGCACGAACGACCTCTACGACGCGCTCAAGACCGGCAAGGTGAGCGTCGAGGACCTCGAGGACGCGCTCATCTCGCTCGACAAGAACGGGTACGCGGGCTTCGACTCCTTCGCCCAGCAGGCAAAGACCGGCACGGCGGGCATTGCCACGTCCATGGCAAACCTGAAGAACTCCGTGACCAAGGCGGTCGCGGCCTGTATCGATGCCATCGGCGTCGAGAACATCACGGCGCCCATCCAGGCGGCGACCGGGCTCATCAAGGGCGCGGGCGACATCGCCGCCGGCGCCATCACGTCCGTCGAGGACACCGTGTCCGACGTCGGCGGCTACGTCGAGCGGTTCATCGGCATGCTCGAACGCCTCGGCAAGTCCTCTGATGGCTTCTCAATGCTCGCCTACAACGCCGACGTCCTCCTGCGCGCGGTCCGCGGCTCGCTCGAGCCCGCGGCCGACGCCGTCGGCAGGGTCATCGACCGCGTGGCGGAGCTCGCGGGGCAGACCTTCACCGCCACATGGCCCGAGGACCTCGCGCTCGGCGTCAAGGGGGCCGCCGACGTGATCAACGGGCTCGTGGACGGTGCGGGCGGCATCGAGGCCGTCTGCTCGGCCATCAGGGGACCCATCTCGGGGCTGGTGGGCGATTTCGACGGTGCCGCGAGCAGCGTCCTGTCCTTTGTCGGCTCCTCGAGCGGGATGTCGACGCTCGCCGACGCGGTCACGAGGTTCGTCGGGTCGACTGCCGGCCTCGCCGCCGCAAAGCTCGCCATCTCGGGCGTGACCGGCGGCATCGACAAGTTCAAGACCCTGCAGACCGCACTCAAGGGCGTGGCGAAGGTCGCGGGCTCGGGCATAGGCGAGATCGGCGCGCTCGCGTCGATGGTCTCCGGCGAGGCCGCCGGCGCCTTCACGTCCGCCTCGGGCCCCGTCCGCGGCCTGTTCTCGGCCATCGGCTCGGGCGGCGGCGCCTTCGCGACGCTCGTCGGCCCGATCGCCATCGTGGTCGCCGCCGTCGCGGCGCTCGCGGCCGGCTTCGGCTACATGATGACGACCAACGAGGGCTTCCGCTCATCGGTCATGTCTGCCGCATCCGCGATAGCCTCCGGCCTGGCGCCGGCCTTCTCCGCCGTCGCCTCGGCGGTGGCGTCGGTCATGCCGACCCTGGTCTCCGCGTTCGCGGCTGTCGCCTCGGTCGTCACCGGTCAGCTGCTCCCGGCGCTCGGCAACATCGCCCTGGCGCTGCTCCAGCTCTTCGCCACGGTCGCGCCCGTCATCGGGCAGATCATCGCCTCCGTCGCGCCCGTCGCGGCGCAGATAGTCCAGCTCCTCGTCCAGCTCGCCGGCGTCATCATGGGCGTGCTCGTGCTGGCGGTCAACGCCATCGCCGCGGTGGTGCAGGCAGTGTGGCCCGTCGTCCAGGCTGCGTTCACCGTGGCCTGCGGGGCGATCTCCGCGATCATCTCTACGGTGTGGCCCGCCATCCAGCTTGTCATCACGACCGTGATGCAGGTCATCAGCGCCATCATCGGGACCGTCCTCGCCGCCATCAACGGCGACTGGGAGGGCGTCTGGACGGGAATCCAGTCGATTGCCGAGATCGTCTGGAACGCCATCCAGTCAATCGTCAACATCGCGATAGGCGTCATCTCGTCGGTCATCAGCTCCGTGCTGAGCACGATCAGCGGCGTGTGGTCGAGCACGTGGGGCTCCATCAAGAGCGCCTTCTCGTCGATATGGGACGGCATCAAGGGCGCTGCCCAGAGCGGAATCGACTCGGTGTACACCACGGTCACCGGCATCAAGGGCAAGATCACCGGCTTCTTCGCCGGCGCGGGCTCCTGGCTCGTCGAGTCCGGCAAGGCCATCCTCAACGGCCTCAAGTCCGGCATCGAGAGCGCGGTCGGCGCCGTCACGTCGTCGGTTTCCGGAGCGGTCGAAAGGATCCGCGGCCTGTTCCCGTTCTCGCCGGCGAAATGGGGCCCGTTCAGCGGCCACGGCTACACGACCTACTCCGGCCGCGCCCTCATGGGCGACTTCGGAGAGAGCATCGTCGCCGCGTCCGCCGGCACCGCGGCGATGGCGTCCAAGGCGCTCGCCCGCGTGGAGGACGTATTCGACGTCTCCCCGGTCTCGTTCGCGGCGGCCGACGCCGCCGGCGCGCGGTCGGTGGCGCTCGGCGCGGCCGCCCCCGCCGGCCTCGGCATCGTCGAGCGCGGAGACACCTACTACATCAACATCGACGGCTCCCTCCTCGAGGTCGACGAGCGTATCGCCCGCGCCCTCAAGGAGCTCATCGCCGAGGTCAAGCGCTCGTCCAGGTCAAGGAGGGGGTAGGGCATGGCATACGCGGAGACAAAGCGAAACGGCGTAAAGTACTACGGGGTCTCCCTTTCGACCTGGGTCGAGAACATCAGCGACTCGACCGCGCGAATCCACTGGAGCGCCTCGGTCGACTTCGGCCCGTGGAACATGTGGGGCGTACGCCTCCACGTGTCGGTCGGCGGCGTCGAGCGCGCAAACGCCGCGGGCGTGACGACGCAGAACTACCAGAACGCCGTCAAGCTGAGCGGCTACACCGACGCGGCGCGCAACGACGGCGACTACGACGTCTGGTGCTCCGCATGGACGTCCAGCGAGACCGTCAACGGGTACGGCGGAGTCACCGCGACTACCTCGTGCGGTGAGAACGCCGGTATCCCCAAGGTCCCCGCCTACAAGCCAGACGCGCCGACCGACCTCATCGTCACGGAGTCGACCGATGGGACGACAGCCCTCGAGTGGGTCAACCACCCGGACGACGGGGCGCGCAAGTACTACGACGGCGTCAACGTCTACCGCCACACCGATGACGGGCCGACCGAGAACCCCTACAACCAGGGCACCATCTCTAACTGGCGAGACTCGACGACGAGCGCCAACCACTTCTACGACTACGACGTCCGCGCCCGCTGGCGCGGCGGCACCTCAGAGATGTCGAACAAGGTCCGAGTCTTCAAGACCCCCGCGCCCCCGGCATCCGTCTCGCTCGCGCGCTCCGGCGACGGCGAGGTCTCGCTGGTCGTGCGGGGTCCCGATATCCCGTCCTGGATAAGCGGCTTCAAGGTCCGCGCGACTTCGGACGGCGGTAAGACCTTCATCTCCCGCAGCCTCGCCGCCGACAAGCAGGAGCCGGGCGTCTGGTCCATGACCGACCCGGCTGCCATGGCCGGAGAGAGTGTCGTCTACGAGGTCTGCACCTACCGCGACAAGCCCGTAGCGGGCGCCGGCGACACCATATGCTCGGCATGGACGGCGTCCAACGCCGTGGCGACAATCTGTCCGCCGTACGCGCCGGCCGTCTCGGGGCTGGCTCCGGCCTATCCGACCGGCTCGACAGCGTCTGTGACATGGGTGCGCAGCCACCCGGACGGAACGGCGCAGACCGCGGCGCAGGTCGAGCTGGTCAAGCCTGGCGGCGCCGTCGCGGTGACCGACATCAACGGCCCCGCCTCGACGGCTCGCCTGAAGCTTCCCGACAAGGGGGCATACCGCCTGCGCGTCCGCACCAAGGGCTCGGACCCGTCATGGGGCGCCTGGAGCCAGTACTCGTCGTTCACCGTCGCAGACCCGCCGCAGGCCTTCTTCACCGCGCCGGCGCAGGACGGCGACACGGTCGTCGAGCTCCCTCTGCCCATCGCGTGGGATGTCGCCGACGAGACCGGGGTCGCGTCCCAGCGCCTCAAGATGACGTCCCCGTCGGGCACGGTGCTGGACGTCAACGTGGGCGCGTCCGCGCGCTCGCACTCCGTGCAGACGGGGTTGAGCAACAAGACGACATATACCCTCGAGCTGACCGTCCGCGGCGGCTCGGGACTCTCGGCGAGCTTCACCAGGACCGTATCGACCGACTGGCTCGTCCCCGCCACCCCGATCGTCAACATCGACTACTCGGATGACTACGCCGCGACCGTCACCGTGCGCGACAGCGTCTCGGAGTACGCGGTCAGCGGCCACAAGCTCCGCGGACCCATGTCGAGAACGGGCCGCGGAACCATCAGGCTCAACGGGGGAGCCTCGGTCAAGAGGACGAAGCTCCTGCTTCACAGCCTTCCGCCGTGCCAGTCCTTCGACCTCATGCGCGTCCTGCCGGACGGCTCGCGCAGGACGCTCGCGACGGGCCTCAAGCAGGGGCAGAGCGTCATCGACCGGCTGCCGCCGCTCAACATGCCGTTCACCTACATCGCTGTCGGGCACGCCGCGAGCGGCACGGTATCCACGACCGAGGTCGTGACATCGTGCCGCTGCCGCGGCTACGCCTTCAACTTCGACGCGGGCGCGACCTCGGTCGTCGCCGGCACCGTCGGGGCGGGCGGGCCGCCGGGGTACTCGCGCGGGTACGACCACGGGGTCACCCAGTTCCACTTCTTCGGCTCCGCGGGCGGGCTGCCGATGGGCTTCTCGTCCAACAAGCTGGATGTCTCGGAGAGCTGGGATTTCGCCGTTCCTGCGGGCGAGATCGGACGCGTAGCGGAGCTGCTCCGCGACTATTCCCACTGCTGGGCGCGCACACACGACGGCGACCGCGCCTTCGTGCAGCTGACGCCGACCATCACGCGGTCGTCTCCAGACTGGTACAAGGTGAGCCTCGCGACCAAGCGCGAGGTCTGGAGGGAGCCCAATGCCTAGGGACGGCTTCTGGCTCGAGCCCTTCTCGGCCGAGTACCGCTTCGTGCGGGTCGACCTCGCGACGGGGCTGGAGGGCACCGAGCTCGCCAACATAACCGGCGGAAGCGTGGAACGCAACCAGGACACCGCGATCTTCGAGCAGGGGAGCGTCGACTACGTCGGAACTCTCGACATGGGGACCGACCTCCTGCGCGTGTACCTCGAGGCCTCGTCCCCTTGGACGGGCGAGAGCCGCACCGAGGCGCTGGGGACCTTCTACGTCTCGACGCCGAAGGTGAGCGCCGACGGCGCCGTCACCACCGGCAGCGCCGATATCTACGGCAGACTCAGGGCGCTCGCCCAGGACGACTTCGACGGACCGTACGTCATCCCCGCCGGAACCAACATGGTCGACGCCGCCAGGAAGATCGCCGAGGGCTGCGGCCTCGAAGTCGTCGCGGACGAGAGCGACGCCGCGCTCACGTCGACGTGGGTGTTCGGCATCTCGACGACATCGTCCGACGATGACCGCGCGGACTCCAAGCTGGCCGCCGTCAACCGCCTGCTCGAGGCCGCCGGCTTCCTCGCGGCGCACACCGACCCGTACGGCCGCGTGCTGTTCCGCCGCTATGTGGAGCCGGACCAGAGGCCGATCTCCTTCGACTACGTCGAGGGCCCCGACTGCCGCATGACGCTCAAGCTCGACCGCGAGCGCGACACCTTCGGCGTGGCCAACGTCATCCATGTCGACTACTCGTCCCAGGACATCTCGGTGCGCGGCACGGCGGTCGATGACGACCCGGACAGCCTGTACTCCACCGTGAGCACGGGGCGCCGCGAGACCGCCCGCTACGACCTGTCCGACCTGCCCACGAGCGTCACGGAGGATTCCAACATCCTCTCTGGCGCCGCGGGGATGCAGGTCGGCTCGGGGACCAAGGAGAGCGGGACCTACCGGCAGAGCGACAGTCACGGCTCCATCTCCACCGTGTACGTGCCGGACTCCCCGCAGACTGCCGTTTTCTTCGGCCTCAAGGTCGCGAGCGACGGCGGGCGCATCGGCTTCTGCCAGGACAGGGTCGGGTCGCTCAAAGAGGGCGTACCGGTCACACAGAGCCTGTGGATCAAGGGAACGAAGGGCGCCCGCGTGAGCCTGCAGGCTTGGTGGGTGCCGTCCCTGTCGGCCGGCCCGCACCTGCACTACGCGACGCTCACGGGCGAGTGGCAGCGACTCGTCGCCACCGAGACTCCCGCGGACAACTACAGCGACGTTTCGGCGGGCTACGTGTACCTCGAGGCGGGTGGCGAGGCCGTGGTGGTCGCCGACAAGGTCGAGGAGGGTGCCGTGGCGACGCCCTGGCCGCAGGACGCCATCCAGGAGGCGGCGGACGCAAAGGCCGCGACCCTGCTCAACGACAGCAGGTCCGTCATCCAGAGGGTGAACTGCACCTGCATATACGACCAGGTGTCGGTCTACGACGCAGGTAACCTTCGACTGCCAGCGGTGGGCCTCGATGTCGACCATGCCTGCATCAGGACGCAGGCGATTAGTTTCAAGGACGGGTGCCCGATGAATATCGAGGCCCGCAAGTTCGAGAGGAGCGCCGCATGAGCATGGCTTCCGACCTGCTTGAGTCCATCTCGCCGCCGGACAGGCCCACGGCCCAGATCGCCTACGGCTACGTCACGGCGGTGTCGGGCGGCACGCTCTCGGTGCTCGTTCGCGGCGGCGTGGCCGAGGGGGTCCACATGACGACGTCATGTGCGGCCGCCAAGGTCGGGCAGAGGGTCGTCCTCATCGGGTCGCCGCCCGTGTGGACGGCGATCGGGGTACTCGCATAGGAACGTTATCGAGAAAGGAGCTCCCGCCAATGTCTGACAGCACGGGGGACGCGACGTACGAGATCAAGGTGGCCGACGGCGGCTATATCGACGGCCTCACCGTCACCGGGGACGACGGAACGTCCGCCGACTACACCTTCCGCTATGAGAACGAGGCCGAGCTCGAGGCGAGCCGAATCGCCGCCCATGCGGCCGCCGAGTCCGCGAACGCCGCCAAGGCCGCCATCGAGGCCAACGAGAAGGCGCGCGAGGATGCCGAGGAGACGCGCGCCGCGAAAGAGGCGCAGAGGCAGTCGGGCTTCTCGGCATCAAAGAAGGCGTGCGACGAGCAGACGGCGCTCGCGAAATCGGCGACCGACCGGGCGCTCCAGTCCAAGGCCGCCGCCGACGAGGCCGCCGCGCGCGCCAACGCCGCCGCTGCGGCGGCGAAGCCGTACTACATCCAGCAGGCGGAGCCCGAGCGCACGAAGCGCGTCGGCGGGATGCTCTGGGTGAAGGTCAACGAGTCGAAGAAGTCGGTCGACGCGCTTGCTCGTTGGGACGCCGGCAAGACGGGCAACGCGATCTTCCCCGGCGAGCAGACCGTCCCGGGAAACAGGACCGTGGTCGACATCCCCGGTGCGTGGACGCTTTTCGACGACCACAGAATCGCTTAGAGAGGAAAGAACATGGCAGGTATCTTCAGCTACGCCAAGACGCTTTGGCAGGACGGCGTCACGGCGATCACCGCCGCGCGACTCAACCACATCGAGCAGGGCATCTCCGATGCCGCGGACAGCATCAAGACCCTCGGGGATTCCGTATCCCGGTACAAATACGGCATCATCGCCGCGAAGGTCGAAGCGAACTCGACGTTGACGATTGACGTCAATCTTGGCTCAACCACCAAGGCGACGTTCGCAAATGCCATGAGCGCGAACAAAGCCGTGATGGCGCAAGCGAAAACCGGAGAAGGCGGCACGATTACCATCGTAGTGATCAACGGGGAATCGTATGTCTGGGAAGGTTCCGTAAGCTGGTTCGCCATCATCTGACGTGGTACGTGGTTGCGGTAACGGAATGTGATTCCGTATCCCCACTGGCATTTGAAAACGGGTGCAGCGTGCGATTCCTTAACAGTAACGGCATGCTCGGTATCCAAATCAAAGACCCGGCAACCGGAGACTACGGATTCATCGCCATCACAAAGGAGTCCAAGATTCGCGCGAATGTCAACGTCGGAGGCCAATGGGTCGAATCCAGAACGCTATAGCATTCCGTATCCCCGTTTACAACCAGCGGCATTGCCTACTTTTCGTCGAACGTGAAAGACGGCATCGTATTTTATATCCGGCTTAAAGCAACAGATGACAAAGAATACAGTATCTCGTTTCTTCGGAGTGGAATCCGGCTTTATAACGTCACTGATTCCGTAGCCGTTTGGGAAATTAGCAGTTAGTTTTCCGTATCCCATATGCTGATAGAAAAAGACATTCGTGAGCTAAACGGCGATGACTTAAACGCCATCGGAACGTGTTTTCAGGCAATATACCAGCGCACCGCATGGACAGCTAAACAAAATGGGCCAGTCGGTACTAGCGCATATGGCTTCCTTTTCTCCGCGCGGGGAGGCGATTCCGACATTCAGATTTTCATCGACAATAGTGGACACATTGCATTTCGCCTTCGTTTTAGTGGCAACGCTAGCTGGGGTGCATGGACAGTTATCGGCGCGTAATAGTTTTCCGTATCCCAAAGGCTCGGGAACATACAGGAGGCGGATTATTCGGCCAGGGCTTGGTTCGTCATCGGGAAAGGCGAAGATGATGCGGACAGACGAGGTTTGTGCTGGTCGGATAATGAGCTATTCATCATGCGTGGAGGAAAGTATGTTGCAAAAGTGACACTGACGCCGATGAACGCATCGTCCGACCAGGCAAGCCATGAACTCAGCTAAGTTCGACGTTGGGCATCGAGGGGTCGCTGGAGACGGTCTGTACGTTGATTCGCCACACGAACTTATCCTCATCGGACGAATATAGGCCGATGGATGCGGTCGAAGCGATAAGGATATATCTCCCCATCGAAGATTCGACCTCAAGCTGCACAGGCATCGAGGAAGATGGATTGGCGTTCGCCACCGCGTCAACAAGACCGGCTCCCATCCTCGTCTTCCGGGATACGGAATGCTACTGAGGGGTCAAATACTTCCACTTTGACCAATTCATCGAGTTAAATCTGGTTCGCAACGCTATCTTTCCGCTGAATGAGATAGCGAATTGTGCAGAGTAATCTGACCCCGGGTTCTGCTGTAATACAAGCGCCGAATTGCTGCCAAAGTCATCGGGAAGTCCTTTAGGGCTAGCGGCGGTTCTGAACATCACACAATTCGGTGGATTGTCCACGTCACCAACGCCATCGGCATATAACAGGGATACGGAAAACTATGCAACCGATACGGAGCATACGGCACAACTCGGTGTCATGACTAATCCTAAAGACCAGTTTGTAGTTTTTATTACGGCAGTCTTATTGTTCGGGAATGTGATGTTAAGGCTCTGACCTGCAAGAATCTTACTCGTCGAGTCCATACAATTCAGGAATATGGCGCTCGGGGAGCCGTTGTTGTCGATAATCAGGAACGCTGCCGAATGGTTGGCTGATTCAAAAGACAACGTCACGCTGCTTTTGTCGCCTACGATAAACGTTTTCAACGGGGATACGGAATCACATCTCCATCGCAGCGGTATACGAATCGCTAGCACGCG
>ERZ772816.127-NODE-127-length-83542-cov-25.803490_pt1 | contig 83542 bp, 130 predicted proteins | sample MGYA00511359_ERZ772816 | MGnify/ENA primary metagenome ERZ772816 (study PRJEB29015, sample SAMEA2737710) | human gut metagenome | biome: human gut; feature: human-associated habitat; material: faeces | place: China | collected 2012 ...
GGTGAGGATGTAAAGTGTCTTGAAGATGTGTATTTTTTTTACCAGCCAGAAATGGAACGGTTTCGTTGGAGAACAAAAAACATCAATGGGAGAACAATACGAATGAAAGAAAAATATATTCAGAAAGAAATTAAAGGAGTTTCTCTGTTTCGCTCCCTTTGCACTATCAGAGACCGATATAACGTCCAGTTTGAATTCTGTACAAAAGAAGAGACTGGACGGCGAATCGTGGAGTTGCTGACATGACGAAAGAAGAAATTAAGCAGCAGAACAGCATGAGAGATGTTCTTTTCAGATACGGAATGATTCCGAACAGAGCTGGCTTTATCAGTTGCCCATTTCATCCCAGTGACCGTACTGCTTCATTGAAAATTTACAAAGACAGCTACTATTGCTTCGGATGTGGCGCGTCAGGAGATATTTTTACTTTCGTTCAGAATATGGATAATTGCGATTTTAAGACAGCTTTTCAGATTCTTGGCGGAACTTACCAGAAACCAGATTTTTCTTCCAGAATGGCAATATATCACCATCAAAAACAGATGGAAATGCAGCAGAAGGAAGAACAGAAGAAAAAGACCGAGTTGCAAGAATGCATGTCTGATATAGATTTCTACCGGGCTATCCTCGACAGAGTGAAACCATTGTCTGACGGATGGTGTGAAGCATGGAACAGGTTGCAACTTGCACTATATCACCATGGATTCATAACAGGACTGGAAGAAGGTGATTAAAAGTGGAAATGATAAGCAAGCTCACGAAGGACTCTATTCTGGATGAAGAAGTGTTTGACGAGATATTCAAGCAGGAAGATGAGATTTACAAGGCACGTTTGACATTGACTCTTCTGGACAGAGCCAAGGAGCTTGGCGTAAAGAAAAAATTTGAGGATTTGCTTAAGGCTTACACGAAAGTACAGAAGCAAATGATCGAGAAAGAGAAAAACAATAGGACGTTGTCTATGCTGAACCAGTGGACTAATTTCTCTGATTGTGAATATGACAGAATGAAGTGTCTTAACTGGGTGGCGGATGATGATGGAATCAGAATATCGAATACTAATCCAGGATCGCCGGATATCATAGCTTGTTATCACCCTATACTTCCAATAGAGCGAATGAAGAATCTGGAGACTGGAGAAGAACAGATAAAGCTAATCTATAAGAGAAATAATAAATGGTCCGAGGTTATTGTACCGAAAACCATGGTTGCATCATCTACTAAAATCGTTGGCTTGTCTGCGCTTGGAATTTCAGTAACATCTGAGAATGCGAAGTTTCTTGTGCGGTATCTGTCAGATGTCGAGAATGCAAATGACGATTACATTAATATTCAGTATTCATCAAGCAAAATCGGGTGGATCAGGGATTATTTTCTTCCTTATGACAAAGACATTGTATTCGATGGAGATATGCGGTTCCGACAACTGTATGAAAGTATCAGTGTAGGCGGCAGCAGAACAGAATGGTATGAACATGTAAAAAAGGTTCGTGCTACTGGAAGAATAGAGCCGAAAATCATGTTGGCTGCAAGTTTTGCCAGTATTCTGATTAAGCTTGTTGGCGCACTTCCGTTCTTTGTAGACCTCTGGGGAGAAACTGAAGGCGGCAAGACTGTGACGCTTATGTTGGGAGCTTCCGTCTGGGCGAATCCGGGTGAATCTAGGTACATAGGAGATTTCAAGACAACAGATGTGGCTCTGGAAGCAAAGTCTGATATGCTTAACAATCTTCCACTAATTCTGGATGATACTTCCAAGGTATCTGCCAAGATTAGAGATAACTTCGAGGGCATTGTGTATGACTTGTGTTCCGGCAAAGGAAAGAGCCGCTCTAATAAGGAGTTGGGAGTGAACCGGGAGAATCGCTGGCAGAACTGCATTCTGACCAATGGTGAACGTCCGCTTGCAGGATATGTCAGCCAAGGTGGAGCTATCAACCGAATTATTGAGGTCGAGTGTTCTGAAAAGATATTTGATGATCCACAGCTTACCGCAGATACCCTTAAAAAGAACTACGGGTACGCAGGAATCGATTTTGTAAATGTAGTTAAGGAAATGTCCATTGACGATATAAAATCCCTTCAAAAGCACCATCAAGGGCTTATACAGGACGATGATAAGATGCAGAAGCAAAGCATATCAATGAGCATTATTCTGGCAGCAGATAAAATCGCAACAGATCAGCTGTTCCATGATGGTCAGTACATTGACATTGAGACGGCTAAGAATCTTCTGACAGAGAAAGAAATGGCATCTGAAAACGAACGTGCTTACTGGTTCGTGCTTGATAAGATTGCCATGAACGGAATTAAATTCGATGATAACCCAGATATAAAAACAGAAAGGTGGGGAATTATCGACAATGATCCGGTAGAGAAAACATCAACTGCAATAATCTATAGCGCAGCGTTTGATGATTTATGCAAAATCGGAAGATTCTCCAGAAAAGCATTTTTGTCATGGGCTGTTAAGAAGGGACTTGTGGAAACCGACAGCAGAGGTTATCCGACCAAAGCAAAGAAACTGGACGGAATTGTCACCAAATGTGTGTTTTTGAAAATTGTAGATGAAATTCCGAAAGGATTCGTGAATTGCAATGATGATTTTGAGATTACAGACGATATTGTGTTTGATTAACAAACAATTCGTTCAAAAGGTAACCGGGTAACCTAGGTAACCTTTGATTCTGCATATATATATTTGAGTATTTATATGCACATATTGAGTATAAAAGTTTCCCTATATGAGAAAGTCAGGGTTACTCGGTTACTCGGTTACCATGCAGTAAAATCAATGGTTTGCGGATTTTTGAACGGTTACGTTTCGGTTACTATCGGTTACTCATAAAGAAGGTGAATAATGAAAGTAGAAGCTAAAGATATTCCGGTCATGCACAAGTTCATGCCAGAGTTTTGGAACGCAATAAAAGAATTTTACAATGTGAAAAACGATGATGAATATTTTGATGCATTACATAAAAAAATCGAGGATTTATATGAAATCTATCCAGACAGTTTGGCAAGGTATCTGTCTTTGGCCTTTTACAAATGGGCTGAGGATGTGTCAACAGGGAAATGCAAAATATAAGAAACATGGAAAAGAATGTCGTATAAGCACAGCAATGGAAGTACAAGGAGTGGAGTGGCATTGAATGTGCTATGGAGAAGCGCATCAACGAAGTGAATTGAAATGCAAAGGCACAGCCGAGAGAAGAAACGCAAAGGAATTGCTACGAAAGGTTCTGAAATGATGTGCATGGCTGTGGCAGAGCCTGGAAACGAGGTGCGGTGCAGAGGCAAGGGAACGAATAGCTATGCGAGGAAAAGCAAAGATGCGCGATGGAACTGAATAGTATAGGTCAGCCAGGGAGAAGAGTAGTACGGCAATGTAAGAAAACTATAAAAATTACAAGGAGAATAGCAGAATGAAAGAATTAAAAGTAAGATTGACATTTTTGGAAGAAATTTTAGGAACAGCAAGTGCAGACCCGGAAATCCACGAAACATTTATTGCTTCGAATGCACCAGACGCACCAACAAGAAAAGAAGAGATTGAAGCAATCGGAATTGAAGAAGTGATTGAGAAATCCATGACCATATTCCCGAGAGATAACGGTGTACCGATTTACTGGGATTACCAGATTAAGGGCTTTTTCAAAGATGCTTGTGGAATGATGAGAAAGGTAACTGGTTCAAAATCTTCAAAAATTAAGGCTTACAAAAAAGAAATTGACGGTCTAATTTTCGTTGAAGAACGCAAAATTCCAATTCATTTTGAAGGTGAAACAGGAACTTGCCAGAGGCCACTGAGAGGACAAACACCGCAGGGTGAAAGAATTGCACTGGCAAATAGTGAGACAATACCTGCCGGAAGTTGGATTGAGTTCACAATCAAGTGCTTATGCGATAGCCATGAAGCAGCAGTCAGAGAATGGCTTGACTATGGAGAACTGAGAGGCATCGGACAGTGGCGTAATTCAGGTAAGGGCCGCTTCAAATGGGAAGAAATATAAAAGCATGACAGGAGTGATAGAAATGCCATATAACACAGCAAGAAAGTACTATGAAGGTATCCAGACAAGGAAAGACATATATCTGTACATCATAAGATATCTGAAAGAACATGATTATCCGCCAAGCATTCCAGAAATCGCAGCAGGGCTGAGCATATCTAACCATACCGTGCAGAATCATTTCGGCGAATTACTGGAAAGTGGTTTACTTGCGACAGACAACCCCGGTACGCCACGAGCGTATCGAGTGACAGGATATAAGTTCAGAAAGGTGAAGGAAAAATGAGTAGCAAGTTAAAAGTCAAGAAAAAGACCAGATTTCCTGTTCAGACTTCTAATCAGGCAGCTCAGGCGTTCGGGCGTTCAATGCAGATCTGTTATAGACAAATAAAAGACGTAGAGCAGCAAGCCTACGAGGATGGATTCACTGTTGGTGAAGATTGGAGTAACACGATCAACACTGTCACAACCATGATGGCTCTGAGGCGTTTATATAGCTTTTCCACGAAGCGATTGCTTGATGTGATAAGAACTGCCAATGAGTACGTTGAAATGGCAAATAGAGGTGAAATGAGCGTTCTGAACATGATACAGGACATTGAAAAGAACACAGATGTAAGATTTGACGAGATGAATAAGAATCTGGTTAAGAAGATGGGAGTATAGAATCATGGAGGACTGCACAATAGCGTATCAGTTGCTTACATGAGCGAAAGGAGAAGGAGAATGAAGCAGAAAACACCGGAACAGGAATTAGAGTTGTTAAGAGAAGGCCTATTACATGAGCGTGCTATCTGGGAACACATCAACGAAAATGGCTGTAATGATCCGTTCTGGACAGATGGATGCAATATGAATCTAACCAGAAACCATATTCTTTCATACAGAAATGAGATTGCAAATTGTTGCGAGGAACATAATCTTCCACTTCAAGAAGAATACTTTCTAAAAGTACCGCCAGAAGTTGACGATGATTATATGGCGAACTTTAACCAGAAAGCCCGTGTAGATAGATTGAAACAGCAGGGCGATACATTAAGCCGGAAGAAAAAGAAGTTTATTGATGATGGACAGATGGAGTTTTGTTGATTAACCATGTAGTTGCTTACATGGGGAAAGTGAGGATGTAGTGACAGAACAGGAAAAGAAAGAACTTTTGGACGAACTTGAAAAGCGCATTGACGAAAAATACAAAGGTTGCCTTACCAGAGAAGACGTTGCAACCACATTAAAGACACCAAGAGAAAAGTGGTTCAGAGATGAGAAAGGAAGCGGAAGAGGCTCTCTAATGACGGATGCTTTTGATTCTTCCATTATCTCATGGCAGGTCTGGGAAACAATCAGAAAGTTGGCTTGTGTTATCTGCGGTAAGCAGTATGTTAGACAGCTTGCAAATGTAGAAAACGCAGATGAGGTAGCAGAGAAACTTTGCCAGTTCGTTTATGATTTGAAGATGGATTTTAAGAAACAGGAGGGTACGGAATGAGAAAGTACACAATAAATCTTCCAAGAGGACTGGAAGTGGATATTTTCAATCTGCCAGAGGACTTCAAAGAGCAGGTTGAGCAGGCATTCAGAGAGTATACATCTGGAACAGCAAAAGCATATATGTACGTTGACAAGTTGGGATTCATTGACCGTTGCGTAGAATGCCTGAACGGTAATGAGGATTCAGATAAGGTTGTAAATTCACTGGTTGAAGAAGCGATGATTGCCGAATGGAGAAATAATGGTGAAATTATTAAGGAAGATGATATATACAGTTTTGAATTTATGGAAGATTGCTACAAGAAAGGCAAGGAAGATGCAAAACTGGACTCTCATTTCGGAACTGACAATCATCACATTTACGACCAGATTCAGAAAGTTCTGGTGCAGGTAATTACAATTGTAATGAATTATGAGGATAAGGAGGACGCAAAATGTTAATCAGAAGTCAGAATAAGATATCTCTGGTAAAGTTTGAGAATATTGTTATAAACATCAACAATATCAATGGCAAAGAAATCATTTGTTGGAGTCAGATGAATCCAGGAGAAGATGAATATATTTCATTGGGTCATTATTCCGCCAAAGCAAAAGCCATGAAAGTACTGGATATGATTCAGGAAGCCTGCATAAACGGACATATTGATTTCCAGATGCCAGAAGATTCGGAGGTAGAAGTATGAACAAGACCAATATTGGCTTTTTGAAACATGGAGATGTTTTCCGATATAAATGTGAAATGTATAGAGCTGGACATGTAATCGAAAATACAGATGGATATGTTTCTTGCACAAATATCAAAACACGCAAAGTTGAAAGGCTTTACATAGATACAGAAGTGGAGGTAGAAGCATGAAGTATAAATGCGTGAAGGCGTTCACATTAGATACATACGATGGTGATGGATTTTACGTTGACGGATACATGGAAATTAAGGTAGGCGAAGTTTACGAAGTAGGAAATGAAAATATTATCGATGGAGAAATTCATCTTGACGGAGCGAACGTTAACAGATGGATTGAAATATCGAAAGAAACGTTAGAAAAGCATTTTGTAGAGGTGGAAGCATGAGTCATATCAAAGACAGATTATCGGATTATCATGATTTCATGAAGAAACTTGTGGATGACCGCCAGATGGTTTTGGCAAGCGATGTTATGGATATGATAGAACAGCTTAAGGATGATCTGGAACAGGACGAGAAAGAAAATGGTTGGATTCCAGTCAGTGATAGATTACCGGAAGACTGAACATATATCACTACTTTAGACGGAGAGCTTGTCGGACAGGAAGAACCATTCACGGGAATGTGCGGTATCGAAAATGGAAAAGGGGATGATGAAGACTGTGTTATTGCCTGGATGCCACTTCCAGAACCATATAAGGAGGACTGACCATGATCGCGTTTTTATGCGGAGCGTTTATTGGAGCTAATGTCGGTGCATGGGGAGTGATTATACTCGCCATACTGTACGACAAACACCACCCAGACGATTAGAAAGGAGAACGGTATGCTGACAAGGAATAAGAAGCTGAAAGACTACGGTATTCCGGCAGAGGACATAGAAAAACTGAATACGATGCTGAAAGACTTCCCGGCAGAGTATGGATACCTGCTTTCTGGTGCTGCCTTGTCAGCTTGCCCGAAAAACACGGTGATAGCGGATATGGTAATTGAGAATATCTTACACCGGAAAAGTTACAGAAAAATCAGCAAAGAAAGATATATCCCGATGAATCCGAAAGACTTCTACGGATACAGGCGCAAGACCGTCGCTGTACTGTATGAGAGGATGCGGTTGTTGGGAGTGTGGGAGGAAAAATAAATGAAAGAATATAAATGTCCAAAGTGCAATAGTAAAAACCTTTTTACCAAGAAAGTTGGGAATAATACGGGATTGTATTGCGAAGATTGCGGTGCATGGATTAAATGGGTCGGAAAAAATGAGCTGAGAGCGTTTGAATATTTAACTAAGCAGAAACACGTAGACGATGCTAATAGCAAACAAGACGATATTGCAAGCATCATTTATAGCACTCTCGATCATATGTATTGCGATAATTGCAGATTCAATAGCGAAATTAAAGAAAGTGATAGTGATGAATGGAACTGTGATGAATGCCACAGAAAATATAATGGATGGGGAGTTTCCATGCAGGAAAGTAATAAAATTGCAAAAGAAATTTTAAAACAGTTAGGAGAATAGAATATGAGCAGACTGATTGATGCAGACAAAATAATTGACTCTCTTGGAAATTCGGATATGGATTTTGCAATAGGTGCAGTTATTGACGAGCAGCCGACAGTTTTTGACATTGATAAGGTTGTTGAACAGTTAAAAGAATTAAAAATGAGATACTTCTTAACAATTGCAAATACAGGCGATGCAGACAAAGATTGTGCTTACAAAAATATTGCAAATACAATTGATAAAGCTATTGAAATCGTGAAAGGCGGTGGAGTTGAATGAAATATCCAGAAGAGATGTATATTGATAGTCAGATATTTGCAGGAGACATGGATGGCTCAGAATCCAATTTGACAGAAAAAGTCGTAAAAATAAGGAATTCTCATTTATGCTGTGTATGTGAAAAGCAAATACCTAAAGGCGAAAAAATGTTAAACCAAAAAGCAATAGTAGAAGGACAAGGATGGTGCAGTTGCTACATTTGCATACCATGTGTTGAAAATTGGCTAGAAGAATCAGGGCAAGTAGAAGGCGGTGGAGTTGAATGAGCAACGTATCAGTTGAAACATTGGAAAAGTTAAAAGATAGTATGGTCGGAAGAAGATATAAACACTTCAAAGGAAGAACCTATGTTGTCACCGATATTGCAGTCCATACAGAATCTGATGAAATCATGGTGATCTACAAGTGTTTTACAGACCCACTTGTAACATGGTGTAGACCGTTATCTATGTTTATGAGTGATGTGGATAGGATCAAATATCCAGATGTAAAGCAGAAGAAAAGATTCGAACCGCTTTCTGAGCAGGAGGTGCAGAACGCATGAGAGAAATTCTTTTCAAGGCAAAGCGGATTGATAATGGTGAATGGGTTGAGGGAAGCCTCATAGATTTAGATATTGACAGCGGATATTGTTATATTGTTCCACCGTATAAAAAAGCGAGTATATTGCCAATCAACTTTTTGATAACAGACAGAATGAAATTGGTTGTTCCCGAAACTCTCTGCCGATTCACGGGACTTTGCGACAAGAACGGTAATAAGATTTGGGAGAATGACATTATCAAATATCATTTCGGAGAAAACTATGCTCCAATCAAATATGGATGCTATCAAAATTGTTTTGATTCTCAGAAAACAGAACATGTCGGATTCTATGTAGATTGGTCGGATGGCAAATGCCTTAGAAAAGATTTAGGGTATTGGATTAACATGGTAGACACTATGCCAGTTGGAAACATTTTCGACCAACCAGAATTATTACAGGAGGAATCAGATGAGTAAATCAGTATTAGTGATAAATACGCCAAAATATTGTGCTTTATGCGTTTTACGCAGTGGAGTGTCTCACCCGTTCTGTAGAGTAAACAATAGAGATATTACAGATTTGAGTATTAGACCTGAATGGTGTCCATTGAAGCCACTGCCGGAGAAAATGAAAGTAACTGGGCTTTATAACGGCGAGTATTTCAAAGCGGGAGGCAAACTACCGAGCTATAAGATCGGTTGGAACGATTGTATTGATGAGATTACAGGAGGAAACGCAGATGATTGACTTAAAAAATACATGTGTTCTGGTCAGGACGCCAGAAGAAAATGAGAAATTACTTAAAGAAGCTGAGAAACAGGGATTTCATTGGTATTTAAAAGACTATTGCGAGCCATTACAAGCACAATATTTTCCAGACATTTTAAGATTTTATGAATATGATATAACTTATGCGGCAAGTGTCAGATCAGACTTTGCTTTCTATGAGGCATCAGAACTCCTCGGGACAAAAGAAATGTCTGCAAGAGAATTTGCTGAACGGATTGCAGATGTAAGCAATTGTTGCGAACGTGAATGTATAGGATGTGTGTTGGACAACAGGAATAATAAGTGCAACACGGATTTGTGCAATACACGTAATTGGGAAAATAATATAGATGAACTTCTTGAAATTGCAAAAGTAGGAAAAGGGACAGTTCCTACACCGGAAGAGAAAGCAGTTGAAGATATTGAGAAGTTTATCGAGAATCCAGATCGTGCAGCGTTGAATGATGAGTTTGTAGAATCTTTGAAGCTGGCAGTTGAGAAGTTGAAAGAGGTGAAGTAGATGGAGAGATTAACAGAAAGATACGATGTTGCACCAAACGGAGAATCAGATGTCTGGGTTAAACAGCACGATTACATTTCAGCGGCGCGAAAGCTTGCCGAATATGAAGACTTAGAAGAACAGGGCTTGCTTGTGAGATTGCCGTGTTCTATCGGCACAACTGTATGGAATATATATGGCATGGGTATTCGAAAAAACGTGGTAAGCGGAATTGAATACGGAAAAGACGGCAGATGGGTTTTATGGGCGAACGAGGATGAATGGCTTGGAGAATTGAATGTTGTGGTATTCCTCACCCGTGAAGAAGCTGAGAAGAAGTTGGAGGAACTCAAAAATGAAATTTAAAGAATTTGTAAACTGGTGCAATGAAAGAACCTGTGATGGATGTTGGGGAATGCTAGAAGCAATAGCGTGTATTAATTTAATAAATGAGATTATGAAAATCCAATTTTGGAAAAGAGAAAAAATCTGGAAAGAAAATTATGAGCAACAGGTATTGGAAGAGATTATTAATCCGATAGAGAAGAATTTGGAGGAGATGGAGAATAGCTGAATATGTTAAAAAGTCAGATGTAATAAAAATCATGGAAAATAATTCTCACATGATAGAGGTATTTGGAGTTAAGAAGAAAATGATTGACGGATTCGCAATGGGTTGTGATTTCGCAGATCTGGAAACTGTCAGTATTGAGGAGGACGATAAGGAGGATTAACATGAAACCAGAAGAAGCAAAAGACATATTATCCGATATGAGAGACCAGCATTTATGTTTCCTTGAAAGTTCTGAAAACAAAGATGAATGGTAGAAAAAATATCTCAAGGAAGCATGGGCGTGTGATTCCGGAGCAAAAGCATTGGAAAAGCAGATTCCATGCAAACCTGAAGAATATGTTCCAGATTTTCCGTACAATATATTTTCCACTCAAAAATGTGCGAAATGCGGAACACCTGTTATTGGTAAAAAAATAAGCAAGTACTGTTTTGAATGCGGGCAGAAAATTGACTGGAGCGAAGAAAATGACATATAACATTGACGAAAGCGTTATTGCTAGAAGTGTTGACCATTACGGAGAAGAAATTCAGGCAACCGTCTGCATGGAGGAATGTGCGGAACTTATACAAGCAATCAGTAAGGAAAAACGTGGAAAATCGACCGTGATAACATGATAAAAGAAATTGCAGATGTGTTGATCTGCATCGAAATGCTAAAGCAAATGTATATGATTTCCGAAGATAAAATTAATAAGTGGATTGAGAAGAAACAAGCGAAATAAGCAGAAAGGATGGAAAAGAATGAATAAGAAAGAAATCGCAGAAATTAAGAAACAGTTTACTCCAGTCAATTGCACAATCACACGCATTTGTGGTTGTTATGTGGACGCAGAAAAGAACAAGAAAACCAAAATTAAAGAAGCATTCCTGTCTCTTCCAGAGGAAGAAATGTTTAAGTATTTTGACATTTTCAAGAAAACCATGTCTGGCAGACTTGGAAAAAACCTTATGAACCTTGATTTTCCATTATCACAGGAAAAAAAGGGTGGAACACAGGAATTTCTTATGCGGATTAGAGCAAGTAAGCTTAAAAATGACGAACTTTTGGACGAGTTATACGACAAAGTGATTGAAAATTACGATTATCACGAAAATTACTACATAGTTCTCATTCATGCAGTATATGACATTCCAGGAAAAGCTTCTGATGGAACCGAAATGCACGATGCATCAGAAGAAATTTATGAACACATTCTGTGCAGCATTTGTCCAGTAAATCTTTCAAAGGCTGGGCTTAGCTATGATGTGGCTGAAAATAACATCAAAGACAGAATTCGTGATTGGGTAGTCTCAAGACCAGAAACAGGATTCTTATTCCCTGTATTCAATGACAGAAGCACTGATATTCATGGAACCTTGTATTTCAACAAAAACATAAAGAATATTCATCCCGACTTCATTGAAAACGTTCTTGGCGCACCAATTCCCCGTATACCCGGCAACGAGATCAATGTCTTTTCAGATTTTATTATGGACAATTTCGAAGGAAATACAACATTCAATTTCGCGGAAAGTCTGGTTGAATCTTTGCAGGAAGTAAGAGAACAGAAGAAAGACAGCCCGGAGATTGTAACCGTGTCATGTGATGAAATGGAACAGATTTTTGGATATTGCGGAGTTCCAGACGAGAAGTTGTCGGATTTCAAAGAAAACTGGGAAATGTATTTCAGCAATGAACCCGTTGCTCTTGACAATATTCATAATTCAAAAACTGCAAAAATTGTAACACCAGATGCAACAATCTGCATCCAGCCAGATAAAATTGCTCTGATTGAACTGAAAGAAATAAACGGTGTTCCATCTCTTGTAATTCCGGTAAATGGAGAACTGAAAATCAATGGAATGGAAGTTGAATTAAAATAAACACTTTTGAAAAACCAGGAATTGGAGAAAGGAATTTTAGAATTGGCACAGAAACGAATGTTTACGATGAAAATTGTTGACAGTGACGCATTTTTGGATATGCCGGCAACAACGCAATGCTTATATTTCCATTTGAATATGAGGGCTGACGATGATGGATTTATTGGAAACCCAAAAAGGATAATGAAAATCACAGGAGCAAGCGAAGATGATCTGCGATTATTGATTGCAAAAAGGTTTGTTCTTACGTTTGAAGACGGTGTAATAGTAATCAAACACTGGCGAATGCATAACACATTGTCAAGAGATAGATACACGGAAACTTCATATATTGACGAAAAGAGGATGTTGCTTTTAAAAGAGAATGGAAGCTATTCATTAGCAAGCGGAAATGTTATTGACGATACCAAATTAATAGAGCGTTCAAACCGTCAGACGCACAACAGACGCAACAAAGACGCAACAAAGACGCACGCAGAGAAAGATATAGGTTTAGATAAAGATATAGATATAGATAAAGAGAAAGATAATAAATTAATAGTATCTAAAGATACTATTTGTCAGACTGATGTCCGACGCGTCATCGAAGAATGGAACAAATTACAGGAAGTTGGCATCAATCCAATACGCGATATTAAACCATCATCAAAAAGATGTCAGTTACTCAAAGGGCGAATCCGTGAATACGGAATTGATGAAGTCCTTAGTGCAATCAACAACGTTCGCTACAGTGATTTTCTGCGAGGAGAGAATAACCGCGGATGGATGATAACATTTGACTGGTTCGTAAAGCCGAATAATTTTACAAAAGTTTTGGAAGGAAACTACAATGTTATAAAAGGAGGCGACATCAAGCATGGAACCGGTAGAACAGCTCAAGCGCATGTCAAACCGCTTATCCCATTCGATCAATGCGGAGGAAGCAAAATCTCAGATACTCCATTTGCAGACTGATTGTCCTGATTGTGGCGGTTCTGGTTGGATATGGTCAAGGGACGATAATGGCGTTCCATATTGTGAAGAATGCCATTGCGGAATCAGAAAGAAGATGATCATGCAGAACCAGCTGCAATTTGCTGAAATGCCGGATATGTACAAAGAATGCAGATTTTCAAATATGAAAAGCAGCGTGTATCAACTTCCAGAAAGTAAGGAAATATTCATACAGGCGGCAAAAGCTGTTAAATATTGGCTCGAAAATATCCAACAGATGCAGAAACAGGGAATTGGGCTGTACATATATTCAAATACTAAAGGTTCTGGAAAGACAAGGCTTGTATGTAGCATGGCAAATGAGATGATAGAAAAACATCAGAAATCGGTAAAATTCACAACATCCCTAAAAATTCTTGATGAGATAAAGTCAACATGGGGAGAACGAGGAAAAAACGCAGAGAATAAGCTGATTAGTGATTTGACTTACGCGGATATTTTGATTATTGACGATTTTGGTGCGGAATCTGGGAAAGATTGGATTAATGAAAAATTCTACGGAATCATCAATGGTCGGTATGTGGATAAGAAAACCACAATTTTCACCAGTAATTATCCTATTTCCCGATTGAAATATGATGACCGCATTACAAACAGAATTTTAGAGCGATCATTGGAAATCCCCTTTCCTGAAGAATCAGTCAGGGAACACATAGCGGATGCAATGAAACAGGAACTTATCAAAAAGATTCAAGGCGGTGAAAATGGAAAACAAGCGTAAACCGTGGAGAAAATTGACGCCACAAGAAATTCAGAATTTGACTAATCGTCAATGCACAGACTGCAAGTTCTATCCGAAATCAAACGGCACATCAGGGAAAATGCAACCGTGCGATTATATTTTTATGGTCGGCCATAGTCGAGGATGTGACCCAAGAGATTGCGTAAAAGAAGGCAAATTTGAATATGCAGCAACAAAGAAAAGGAGAAAAGCATGGAGGGCAAAGACGAAAAGTTAGATATCACGCCAGAACTGGTGCTTATATGTAGGAAAGTAATACGACAATACGCAAAGCAAATTGGTAGGCATGATTGCCACAAATGCGTCATATATGCAGAATGCGAGCATGACTTTGTCAGATGCCCGGAATTATGGAAGGACATCAGCCTATGAGAAGAATCAGCGAAATGTACAAGCGTTCGGGCGGTACGAACTATGAACATCAATGCTTTGAATGTAGGATGTTTAAAAACGTTAAAAGATGCAAATGCTTAAATTACGAACTGGATGCTGACTGGAATCCGAATTGGACAGCCTGCAAATTTTTTACAAAAGATGAAATAGAAGAAATACAAGGACAGATGAATATTTTTGATTTTGTGAAATGAGAGGTGAGCATATGGCAATTGTTACGATTGATGGGAAAGAAATTGACATCGAACAAATTGAACTGCCAGAAGAAATTATTAAAATCATAATTGAATGCTTAGGTTGACCGCAAAAATATTGTAGTGTAAAATGTGTCGTAACATGATATGTGCGGCACATTTCTACACAAAGGAGGAATAGTCATGGAATGTGTTGCGTATTTGCGTGTATCAACAGAAAAACAGGCCGAAGAGGGAAATGGATTAGACAGTCAGAAAAGAGATATTGAAAATTATTGCAGAAAAAATCAATTGATTATATCTGATTGGTACGAGGATGATGGCTTCACAGGTTCGAATATGAATCGTCCAGCATTGCAACGCTTAATTAATGATTGCTCAAAGAAAAAATTAAAATGTGTTGTAGCGTTTAAACTAGATCGATTATCAAGAAGCATGGTCGATGGAATATACTTAATTGAACGTGTATTCATACCTAATGGGGTGGATTTTAGATGCGTGCATGATAGTGTAAGCTACGACAGCCCAATGGAGCAAGCATACACTCAGATGATGGCAGTGTTTGCGCAACTTGACAAAAATACTATGCTGCTTAGAATGCGCGGTGGTATGCTGGAGAGAGTGAAACAGGGATATTGGATGGGAGGTGGCAACACCCCTTATTGCTATAGATATAGCAAAGAAGACGGAATCTTAGTTCCCATACCGGAACGCAAAGAAATGGCTTTGCGAGCTATGAATTTGTATATATCCGGTTATTCTGATGTTCGAATACAGAAATTGATAGGATTTAAAAGCGAGTTTGTTACACGACAGGTTCTTACCAGTCCTGTAAATATTGGCATGATTCCGTATAAAGGGAAACTATATAAGGGAAGACATGAACCAATTTTCGATATTAAAGTATTCGAATTAGCCCAGGAATTAAGAAAAACTCGTAAGCAAAGTAAAAGCTTCTGCGTTAATCACGAGAATCAGCTCTTGACGGGGCTGTGCTATTGCGGAGTGTGCGGATGCAAGATGAGATATCAGAAGTGGACTCATGGGAAGCATAAAATTTATTGCTATTCAAGAGATAATGGAATGTCGTACTTACCAAATTACAATCCGAATTGCAGCAATTCACTTGAGTGGGCAGAAGATATTGAAAAGCAGGTTGAAGATGAGATTTTAAAGATTTCCCTCAATTTATCATCGCATAAGCCAAAAGAAAGAGAAAGCTGTCTAGACATTTTGAGTAAACAACTCCAAAAAGAGAAAACGAAGCTAAAACGTCTGTATACTCTTTATGCTGAGGGAAATGATACGGTTCTGGAGATGATAAAAGAAACGGAATCCGGTATAGATGAGCTAAAACTAAAAATACAGAACGAGATGAAGAATCCGGATAACTCACAGAAGAAAGAATTTGTATACGATAATATAAAAAAGCTTGCCGATGTGTGGGAACACATTGACAAGCAAAACAAAAACCGTATATTAAAAACTATAATATCAAAAATAATTATAGTCAATGGAAATATTGAAATACAGTTAAAAAAATTTTAGCATAAACTATATGCCATAGGAACTGCATTATGTAAGTGCTAATAAGTGCCGCACGTATCATGTCAATAAATAACAGGAGGGTAACGATGATCTCACAGGGAATTAGTCATACCGCATATGATGTAATGAGAGAATACATGATTATAGGAGCAGAACTGGACGGAAAATATCAGATACCGATGTTAGATAGATACACAGGGCATCCGGGAGAAGATACGGTTGATTTCAAGGATAGTTTCAGTTTGAAGATTAAGAATCACCGCAAGCTGACAGTGAATTTCTACATCCACGACTACGAATTTGAAAAAATTTGGAATAATCCAGATAGATACCTGGAACATTTAAAATGTTTCCATAGCGTGATAGGCCCTGACTTTTCTATGGCAGTGGGAGAGAATGGGATGCCATTTGCAATGAATATCTATCAGAAGTACCGTAATCATGCATTGTCTCATTATCTCAGTATGAACGGAATTAAAGTTATTCCGAACGTAAGTATACCGACGGAGCATTGCTATGACTGGGCTTTTGATGGTGTGCCAAAAAGAAGCGCCGTAGCATGTTGCACCAATGGAAGAATTAAATCCAGAGCATCCAGAGAAGAATTCTGTATAGGTTTTAAAGAAATGGAAAGGCGAATAGAACCGCTTCGAGTTATCGTTGTGGGGAAAATACCACCTGAACTCAATACGGACGTAGAAATCATTAATTTTAAGACTAGAAGTCAGAAGATCAAGGATAAGGAGGGAAAATATGGGGTATAGTACTGGAAACTCATTGAGAAAGAAATCGAAGACCAAAAAACAGGAAGAACGAGAACAGAGGATGAAAAGTGGAACCGCAATAAAGAAGAAAAGAAGCACTGGTAAAGTAGATCATCTAAATAAATTGAAATAATTTTACATTTTCCACAGTCCCAAAATAGATACTATAAAAATATTTGTACAAAATTACAAATAAATAAAAATTATAAAACGACCCGTATCCATGGAAAAATGATTTTTTTCGTTCAAAATCCATGCTTCGGGTCTTTTTGAATGTCTGTGAAAATTAGCGCTCGTGAGGCTTCATAGTAAAGCGATGATACATCAAGGAATATACCCGCGGCAAAGCATGTCGCCATCCGATGCGCACGATCATACTAGAAACATTGTAATTAATTGCATAATTGCGCCTAAAATCAATTCGAACGGCATAAGCCTATACTTTATCGGGTGACGATATAAAACGGCTTAAAAACCAAAAATACAGCGTTACAGCACGAACAGGAACATAAACACACCTATAAATATATCTAGCAAGCCCGTAAACGTGTATAAAATCAATTTTATATTTACAGTCGATAAAATTCACATGTAAGCATATAAACAGCCGTAAAATGCCAAATAAGTGCTTGCAAGGATAACGAAACCGGCAACAGCTGCATAAACTGTACAGAATCCAAGTCGGCAATTATCCACATTGACATATATTATCATAATACGCCTGTTATATTTTGCCGTCAATCCTTTTAGTTGATTGTGTAAAACTGCTCAGAAACGATTTTATAGCCGTATGCGGTATATTTTACCGAAAGCCAGTTATAAACCGTTAAAAGTCGAATAAAAGGCACTACAGCAGAAATCCCGGCACAGGTCACGAATCTACACCACCCGAAGAGGATGCAGGACACGAGAAAAATAGCAGCTTTTTACTGCTCTAAATAATATATATTTGTTATCGTTGGCAAGTCCCGGAAGAATTCCAGGAACCCGGAGCCGTCAAGAATATTATATTGTCGGTCAGAAGTTGGAATTATACGACCATCCTTGATCTCCATGCAGGAAAGCTGCAAATGATCCGCTTTTTTGGGTGATCTATGCAACGCATACCGCATAACAGACACCACCCCAGACTGGCAACGTACTGGCGGCAAGTCGTACCAGATCAGCGAGACAGCACCAGAAGAAACGGCATCGAACACTTTTCTAGCGTCCTTTTTTGCGGCTGCCTTAATCTTATCAACAACGGAAAAATCACCGCTTAAAATTGCGTCAACGGCCTGCTTGGACGTTGGTTTTATAATTCTGTCTATCATATATAATCCCCTTTCTGATTGAAAAACAGGCGGGAAAGCCCCGCCCGAAATTATTTTATTTAGTTCAAACAAGCGTTTATTTTCTCTTTCAGATGTGGGAACGCTTCACAAATTTCTTGCACGCTGTCGGCGTAATAATCTCCGACTATTTTATTAAAAATTGTGATATTTCCAGAGTAAAAACACCCAAGATCATTAAACCAAATATCGAGCCCGGTTGCCTGTTCTTTTTTATCGTTGTACCACATGTCAATCTTGATCATGTTTTCTTATCCTCCTTAAATTTTTGTTAAAAGACCGCCGGGGAAATGCTCCCCGGTACGCTTGCCGGCCTAATTAAATTTAACTTCAAGCGGCTTTACAATTCCACTTCTTAATTCTTCGAGCGCGATTTTATTAACTTCATTTTTGCGATAATCCACCTCGTAAGAATCAATAATTTTGTTTTGATTGTTCATTCTTGTATAAAATTCTTGTGTATCATCTTCCCAGTACCAGACAAAATAAGTATGCAAGATATAATTCTTATCATCATAGACACGTTTACAACGTCTTTTACTGCCGTTCATCAAGAAAATATCTTCATGCGCGTTTAATGCGTCAAATTCTATATCAGAAAGATGATGTTCTATTTCTTTATATGTCCAGATAACAGCACCGCCCCATGTATTTTTTTCGGTCACAACTGCTCTTTTAGTTCTTAACCATGCTTGCATATCTTCTTTAGTTCTCCATGCATAGTTATTCATTCCAGCTTTAGAAGCAAAATATTGATAATCTCCGTTGTTTTCTGCTTTTCTATATGACAAATAATATTTATCATGTGTTTTTTGGGAAAACATTTCTTTATTATCGTTACACTCCCACAAATTAACTGTTGCAGTAAAATAAATTCCACCATTTGCGCAAGCCCCAGCATTTCCCCAAGTCCAAAAAGTATTGCTTGACATGCCTTTATATGCAAATTCGTTTTCTTTGTGATGGTTGAATGCACCGCCTGAAACACTACCACATAACTTACTATCGCAAATACTCAAATGCACTCCGGCATTTTCACAAAGTTCTATATTTTCCCCTCTCTTCATTGTCGCGGTTGCTTTTGGGAAATATTCCCCGTATTCGTTTGTGTACTCTACTACATCATATTTTTGAATAACGTCTATAGAACGTGATCTTTCAATCATTTCGATAATACGGTTTACTTTTTCCACGTCTGATTCATCAAGCCCATAATAGCTGTCGAAAAGCTCGTTTTCTTTCTTTAATGTTTCAAGTGTGTATTTTTTCATAGTTCATTTACCTCTCTTTTTATTTTTTTAAAGTCCGGCGGTTGCGTTGAGGCTACGGCTTGACCGCCGCCGGAGAAATTAATTGATTTTTGTATCTGTCCAGATATTAAGGATTGAGCGAAAACAGTTTAATTCGTCAACCAGAAAACCGCCGCCATTAATATGAAATATTGCGCGTTCTCCATACTCTTCATTGATGTCCTGAACGAAGTTGTAGAACTCCTCAAACCGTTCCAGGCGGTCAAAATCTAAAATATACCATTTATGACCGGCTGGAAGAGTTTTGATAAATTCCTCCGCGTTACTCGGGCAATTGAATGCACCCGAAACGCTCACTTTGCTTTTACGGTCGTCTTGTGTGCTGCGGTCGATCATTATGAAGACTGCCCAACTTAAATACTTTGTATATTTATTCATTGCTTTTTTCCTCCATTCTCCCGGCTTTGCGACCGGGTTGGTTGTTCTCTGTTGATGGTTATATAATACTATATATAACGCACATATACAAGACGGAATACTAACCAAATAACGCACATATATTAAAGACAAAATTGTGCATAATATATAACGCACATAAATATATTGACAATCTAACGCACATACATTATAATAGAAGAAAAACGAAACGGGAGGCGGTCGAGTTATGGCAACAGAAGCACAGCGTAAAGCAGTCAGAACATATGAAAAAAACAACTATAGACTTAATATAGTATTTCCCAAGGACACCAAAGAACGCATTGAAAAATTAAACCTTAATAAAAGCAATAGCGCATTTATTAGAGATACCGTTCTTGCAGAGCTGGACAGACTTGAAAAAATATTAAAATAACGCACATAGATATATTGACAATCTAACGCACATACATTATAATAAAGATAACAAAAGAAGAACTCCCCAGACGGGGAAATATAGGAGGGTAAGAAATGCAGGAAATTTACAGGAGTTTTGAAGGGAAGTTAAATGTTGATTGTCAGGACGGATATATTATCCTTGAGTTGAAAGAAAGATACCAAATTGAATGGTTGACTGTCTGGGGGAAAACGCAGAAAATACGAGTAAAAAAAGATCTGCTTCCGGTGGAAGATTTCGGAAATGCTTCGAAAATATCTGAACTTTTTACGGATATTTCGCATGGATGTTTAAAAGGATGCATGTATTATTACAAAAACTCGTGGTATAGCTATGACAAAATACTTGAGATTCAAAAGAAAAATCAAAGTAATAACTGGCAGGCATATGTATAAAATTAACAATTAAACAAGGGGAGGGAACAAGAGGATAATTACAAACAAGCCATATTTGAATACAAAATAAGCCCTTTGGAATTCACCAAGGGGCTTTTATCATGCTTTTTTGTGGCGGCTTTTGGAGAGATAGCGCATAATATACGCCCATTAACAGCCAACCGCCGAAGCTGTTATAATATAACTAACACAACAAATCGCATTTTGTCAAGAAATTTTTTTATTTTTTTTGCTTGACTTTTTCCAGATCGTTGCGCTATACTCACACCAACGACGGCCGCGGGGAACTCATGGAGGGATAGTTGGAGCAGCTGACGCGAAAAAAAATAACGATAATTTACAGCCAGATCAGACCGGATCAGATGCCGGAAGGTCTGGCTTTTTGTGTGCCTAATAGAAATATATATATTATATATTAATGAATTACCAGTACACTACTGTATGTTAGTATCTTTTATATCCCTCCATAGATTCCCTAAGGTTAGAGTTGATTAATAATAATTATTATATATAATTATATACAGTATATAGAAATATAGTATAATAATATACATAGATATAGTATATGCTGTTATATGAGATTGACTAAAAGTTTTAAATTAATAGTTGACAGAATAACAACTTGTATGTTAATACTGTTAATAGAGATACAGATACAGGCCGAAAGCGAGAACGAACCGCTGGAGGACTGAACCGGTTAGCTACTGGACAACGAACCAGAGCCGACCGGCTTTTTTTATTTATAATGGTTTAATAGATTAACGTTATAAAGTGAGGTGATACAGTGAAAAATTCAAATACTATAACAACATCCCAAAATATAGAAGTATATGAAAACAAAATATGGTTATTGGTAGATGAATATATAAACGCTGTATTATGCATACATCAAGAAGATTACGACAGTATAGAAAAGTATAAAAAAGATATAGCTAATAATCGTATTGATATGTTTTTTTATATTGCTGATCATATTGAAAAACCAAGTAATAATGATATAGAACTATTAGACAGTATATTTAATATATATATACGTGTATGTGGTAGATATGGTATATCACCTACTTTGCAAATGTTTGGAATATTAGTTGGAATTAATAACATGACGTTTAGCGATTGGGCGAACGGAGACTACAGAACCGCCTCAACGCATGGCATAACGGTGAAAAAATGGAAAGAAACATGTGGAGCCTTTGCGTTGGATAAGCTACACAACCAGGATGGCACGAATGCCAACTTGATATTTGCTTGTAAAGTAGCTTATGGCATGGCGGAAACGGCACCAATTCCAGCAGGACAGCAGCAGGGCATACCGCAACAGACAGCGCAACAGATCGCAGATAAATACAAAGACGTTCTAGAGCTTCCAGAGATGGAAAAGCCGGAGCTATAACAATATGTTGTACTTTCTGGGACTATCGCACAATATATAGTAACGTTCAATGTTCTTTTAGGGTGTACTCTAAGTATACATCGGCATAACAACGATTTTTTGTGCAATATGACAATAAAACGCGAGTAATATTCCTTGATCGCTGCCGCAGACCGAACGAATAACAGCGTTAAGGCCAGAGCAGCGGGAACCCATAGGGAAAAGGGCTACCCGGTCAGCGTTACCAGGAACAGACCCGGGAGGGGGTATATATACAGACCCACATCGGCCTAGTGAGTCCTCCGAGTTCCCGAAAAAATAAAAAAGCCCCGTCAATGTGACGGAGCAAGTAAAAAAAAGAAGAGCCATTACGACTCTTCTCTAACATCATCAATATTAAATTTGACGATTACATCTGGTATGGCTTCAACCACTATTTGGCATCCGAGGAAATCCAGAATAGTAATCAACTCATTAGCAGAAAGCGTTCCTCTGGAAAACTTATTTGCCAAAGCTTGTGGAGAAGTTCCAAGATGTTCGGCAACTTGAACATTGGTTGCTTTTTTGAGTCTCATTATCTGTTTTACTTTTTGAGAAACCATAACGATACCTCCTATAATTATATAATAAACGCAAACGTTTCAAAAATCAATAATAATTCACTTGAATGTGAACAATATACTTGCAATCGCACACGCTAAGGTGTATAATTTATTTATAAAGAAACAGGAGCGTGTATATATGAAGGTAGGATATGTAAGGGTTTCAACAGTTGACCAGAACGAAGCAAGACAGATTGAAGCCATGAAAGCAGATAGCGTTGAAAAAATATACGTGGACAAACAGTCAGGAAAAGATTTTAATCGTCCGCAATACCAGCAAATGATTTCGGAACTTAGAGAAGGTGACATGCTGGTTCTCCATTCTATCGATCGTCTCGGAAGAAATTATGAAGAGATTCTGGAACAATGGAGGATTATTACAAAAGAAATCAAAGCGGACATCATGGTTCAAGATATGCCACTTCTCAATACATCCATATCAAAAAATTTGGATGGTACGTTTGTAGCAGACTTGGTTCTCCAGATTCTTTCGTATGTATCGCAAAAAGAAAGAGAAAATATCAAACGCCGTCAAGCAGAGGGCATTGCCATTGCTAAGGCTCAGGGCAAATATAAAGGACGTGCAAAGAAAGAGATTGACAAAAAACTTTTTGAAGATACTAAAGCCAGATGGCAGAATGGTGAGATTACAAAAATTCAATTTGCTGAGATCATTGGAGTTTCCAGGGGAACATTATACAAAATCTTAGGGGAGGAAAAGGATGATTGATTTTACAAACAAGGCTATTACTACAAAAAGTGATTTAGAATCGGAACAGTTACTTAAAAAAGCTGTGGCACAAGGGTTTGGATTACCAAAAGGCGAAAAAGCTTTAATCGCTAACAGATTCTTTAGATTTATCGGAACTCCATATAAGCAGATTTTAATTCCAGCAACGATAAGCCATGCAGAATTTGACCAGGCTATTTCTTACACGGATTTGTTTGGTGATCCTGAAACGGAATTAAGAAAAATTGTTGATTCAGCTACAAGATGGTGCAGAGCTTATGGATATGAGCATTTAAGCATATTTGCAAATGAGGGAATAGATAAATTTTCTGGCAAAGGACTTGCGAAAACTTCAGAAGGCATTATCAAGCGTGTTGATGCTGATGTGATGAAGCCAAGAAAGATTACTATTGCCGAGTTGGAAAAACAGCTTGGATGCCCGATTGAGATTGTTAGTTAAGGATGCTGCCTATGAAAAATAATAATCCTCAAGGCGAATCCATCCGCATCCGGTTACCGTACCAGCTAGAACGAAAACTCATAGCTGAGAAGAACCGAACCGGCAAAAGTATATCACAGATCACAAGGGAAGCCCTGGCAGAATATTTTCGGAGAAGGTAGACGAATGTCGATATTCAAAAATTTTTTAAAATATAAAAAAGGCTTTTCTGGAGAATTTGACGTGCATCCGCTTGAAAAACCTTTAATGCATGACAAGGTATATGAATATCATCACAAGAAAGCTGTTCTTGAAAATGAAATGTTGTACGATACAGAAACGGCAAAAAGGATTTTTGCGGACGAATCAAGCTTGGAATATATCTCGTTTGGAGTAAGCACGCAAAGGGTTTATTTCTTAACTCCGAATAGGCATTGGTTTTCAGCTGAAGAGAGAATCGAAACTGAAAGTGGAATAACTGATGTTGGCGAATGCCGCATACAGGTTACTAAAACAATTTTTGTGTATAGCAATCTTCGAATAGAAAAAACACACAGGGTCAAAGATCTGATTGGCAAAAACAATTATGAATTGTACAAGAAATATTTTGGGGAGGTAGAAGAAGCATGAAAAGATATTACATTTTTTCCGAAACGCATGAAGATAATACATATCTTGAAATTTATGCCGGATCTGATGAGAAATTCGAAAAAAGAGAAAATATGATAAAAGTTCAGGGAGAAAATCTCTGGTGTACCAGAGATTTTGGCAATACTTGGGAAAAAATCGAATTAAAAGGAAATGATGTTGAAGCGGAAACAAAATCAGAAAAGAAAGAAGATGCATCGCTTCCAGACGAACCAATTGACGTGGCATCCATGCTGATTAATGCAACGATAACTGTTGAAACTAGCAAATCCGGTACATTTTCACCATTGCATGATAAAGAACCACAGACCTTTGCAAAGTACGACATAAATCAGCTTCAAGAGATTGCAGAACATCTTCTGGTGTACTGCGAAGCGCAGGAAAGGGGATTCAAAGATGCCTGTTGTGAAAATTGTGAACCCTAAACCGTATGATTGGAGAGGGACGCAGTGTTTTATTGATGGGAATAAAGTTCCAAGAGTAAAATCAGTGGATTTTCATGTTGCAGTTGACGAGGTTCCGACATTTGTATTCGAGATGATGGCCGAGCCGGATATTGAAATGGAGTGCTTGGCACAAATCAGTTTCACTTCTCAATCAATTACTGATGCAATTTTAGTTTTAAGGCATGAACTGTTACAACACGGGGAAATTTACCACGGCTTCAAAGCAAGTCTAAAATCGGCCTTAGAGCATTACAATTACTGTGGATTACCATTTGAGCCGGAAGAAGAAATCGCAGAGAAGATACTTAATTTTATGATTGGAGAGGAACAATGAGATTACCATTAACCATTATCGCAGTAGCAATTAATATTCTGATATTTACTACATTAGCTGCATTTTTAATGAGCCGGAATTACAAAGGCAATCAATTTTCCACAGCATTTTTCTTGCTGATGGAAGCAGGAATGATACTTAATACAGTTTTGATTTGCACAGCGAGGTAAAAATATGCTTTTAGCATTTCCAATGCAGATTATCCTGTTCATTATCGAAGAACGGGTTAATCATATAAGCAATGCGAAAGGATACGCTTGTCCCGTAGTGGAGCGGTACGCAAGCAAACGATCGAGACATCCGATTTAGCAAACATGGCTCTACAAAAAAGAGAACAACTTAGTTATTTAAATGCTGAATTCTCCACATAAGTTGTGCTGCAATTGTAGAGCACATAATAAAAATATTATCACACACTCAATTCTTTCTCCTGCTTTTGTAATGGTGCGGAGTGGGAGAAAGATTTTAGGGCTATCACCAAAAGGTAAGGTAACGGACTTTGATTCCGTCATGTGTGGGTTCGAATCCCACTAGCCCAGTTTGCCGGGTTGCGCATGTACCTGGCAATGGTTTATTTTACATAGACCCTCCGACGAAAACCCATCTAGCTCAACGGAGCTGATTAAAGGGGCTTCAAATGTCCCGGATGGGAATCATCGTAAAAACGATGTACTCTATTTAGCCATGACCTTTGTTGCGGCTGGTGGCAAAGAACCGCAACAGTAGAAGCAAATCAACTCAAAATCTGCAATCCGGGAGACTGCTTCTACTCAGGAAATTTAGTTCAGCGGTTAGAACGCCCGGCTCATAACCGGGAAGCCTTGAGTTCGAATCTCAGAATTTCCATTTCTTCCGTATGCTACCCATCCGTTTTATGGGCAGAAAAAACTTTCGGATGAGCGTATGTGAATCAGAATGAGCAAAGGTATGTAACGGCATAGGCTTGTGCTTGATCTGATTTCCCGTCCGATAAATGTTTCTTAGTTTCAATAAGCCATCACAAGCGCGCATTGATGACAAGGGAGTTTTCAAGAAACATAAAGTCAAAAGGCATAATAATATCCGAAACAACTTCGTGGGGCTGGCACGGCATAAAACAGCCTAGTGGAACGCATAACACGAAAAAATCATTGCTAACCCGGGGTGCCCGGGTTTTGGGAGAATATTCCGTAGGGGTAGCGGTGCTGGCTGTAAACCAGTTGCTTAACGGCTCGGGTGGTTCGACTCCATCTTCTCCCATTATCTCATATTCAGATGAGATATGAGGATGCTGTCCGAGATGTAAGAAACAGTCGGCTAGTGGGTTGCCGGTACAAATATGCTGAAAATCCACATAAAGCAGGATAGAGAAGTGGTTTCTTCCTGGTTTTCTTATCCAGAGACGGTGGTTCGAATCCGCCTCCTGCAATTAATCCGTCTATCGTTCAGCGGATTAAAACAAATTCTCAATACACCTTCTTTCTATGAATGTGGAACTCAACCCAATTGCTCTTTCATTGGAGTGATTGACCGTTATAGGCGGTAAATATGGCGAGGTAGCTCAATTGGTAGAGCAGTAAAAGATTGTAAGTCATGTTTGTGACTTCTACAGCAATTCTTCCATTACAAGGTACGTGTTGATGGTTCGACTCCATCCCTTGCCACTATGTGGTGCTTACAGCAATTATTCTGGATATGACTGTAAATCATAAAACCCGAAAGCATCATGAAAATTAGGGGACACTTACAGCAACTTATTTATTAAATGGCGAATATTTTATAATTCATTTTATTTTTTGTGTCCTGAAAGGAGAAAAACATGGATTTCGCAAACGCAATGAAAAAAGAAGGCAAATTCACAAGAACCGAAAATGGTGCAGTCGCACTGAACACCACAAGCGATGCAAGACTTGATTTGTTCGGAACTATTGGAGCATTAAGAGATGCTGATGAGAATAGAATCACTACATTGTTCTCAGAAGCGTATGCACAGGATAAACTCTTTGCAACAAAGATAATTTTCTATGCAAGAGATATTCGTTGCGGACTTGGAGAAAGAAAAACTTTCCGAACCATTATTCGCTATATGGCAGAGCATCATCCAGAAGCACTCAGACCAAACCTTGATTTGATTGGAGTATTTGGAAGATACGATGATCTTTATGAATTGATTGGAACTCCATTGGAAGATGATATGTGGAAGACCATGAAAAATCAGTTCGAGGAAGATTTGAAGAATCTTAATGATGGAAAAGCAATTTCTCTGCTTGCTAAATGGATTAAAACTGCTGATGCAAGTAGCGCAGAGACTAGAAAATTAGGAATTCTGACTGCACAGAAGTTAGACTATCCAGTTTACAACTTTAAGAGAATCGTTCGCAGTATGAGAAAACAGATAGGTGTTGTCGAAAGTCTCATGTCTGCCGGCAAGTGGAACGAGATTAAATATCCAGAAGTTCCAAGCCGTGCAATGATGATTTATCGTAGAGCCTTTGCAAAGCATGATCCTGATGGTTTTAGCGAGTTCGTCAATAAAGCTGATAAGGGAGAAGTTAAAATTAATGCTTCAACCTTGTATCCATACGATATCGTAGAGAAAATTCTTTACGGAAAAGAAAACAACAAAGTTCTTGAAGCACAATGGAAAGCACTTCCAGATTATATTGAACAGGGAACAAATGCACTGATAATGGCTGATGTATCTGGTTCAATGTATGGAAGACCAATGGCAACCTCAATTGGTCTGGCAATATATTTTGCTGAGAGAAATACAGACGCATATCATAATTTGTTTATGACATTCTCTAGTAATCCACAGATTGTCACATTAAAGGGCGAAACACTTCACCAGAAAATAATCAATGTTGCAAAAGCAAATTGGGGTTGCAGCACAAACCTTAAAGCAGCATTTGAGAAAGTACTCGATATTGCTGAAGAGAACAATGTCTCTCAAGAAGAAATGCCGAAAGCTATAGTTGTTATCTCTGATATGGAAATTGATTATAGTGGAAATAAGGACTGGTCTTTCTATGACAAAATGGAAAAGAAATTCCAAAAAGCCGGATATATCATTCCGAACGTTATCTTCTGGAATGTATACAGCAGACATGATGTATTTCATGCTGATGCAAAACGTAAAGGCGTACAGATTGCAAGTGGCCAGTCGGTAACAGTGTTCAAACAGGTTTTACAGAATCTTGGATATAATCCAGTTGAAGCTATGGAGAATACAATCAATTCAGAAAGGTACGACTGCATTACAATTGAGAAAATATAAAACATACGGAGCGAACTAGGTGTAGTGTAGTGGTTCGATTCCACTTGTGGGCGTAGCTCTTGCGAATAAGGTTCCCACCGTTTTTTTGGTTTTTTGACGATATAATAAAATCAGCTTTGGTTAGTTAAGTGGTGCATTGCTGTAATGGTAACAGAGAGACTTGCTAAGTCTTCCAACAGAAATGTTGTCCGTGTTCGAATCACGGATGCACCGTTCCAATGAACTGCAATCATTGGAAGGATTTCATTTTTATCTTACCTTTCTATGAATGGTTTCCAGTACTCCACGTTGGGTGGCTAGTTACGGTTCAAGTCCGTGTACTGGAATTTTTGTTTGAGGAGGCGGCTTATGGAAGAAAAAGACTATTGTTGTACATGTAAATGGTACGCAACATACGAAGGTGTCTGCTGTAATGGTGACAGTGAACATTGTGCAGACTTTAGATTCCTTGATGATAGCTGTGAATGTTGGGAAGAAATTAAAGATGAAGATAATGGGCAAAGAAATTAACGATGAATGTTCTAAGTGCGGCAAAATCCTTGAATGCGAACTGTTCCGTCAAGGACATGGACTGCGACAAGAACGTGAGAATGTAGCAAAGATGATTGAGTGCCAGATGAAACATAGGAAGGAAAGAGAAAAGAATGATTAAAATTTTAGTTCCTGGAACATTAAAAAGAATAAATTGCGGAAAATGCGGAGCAGTGTTGCAGTACGATGAAAAAGAAGATGTTAAAGAAGAATGCATAGAAAAAATGTTTTCTACAAATATGCCATCTGGACGTGGACGTAAGCAGAAATATATCATATGTCCACAGTGCAAGAATAAAATAGTTACGTGGTCTACAAGATAGGAGAAGATGCCATGCTCAAGAAACTCTGCAATCTCTATATAAGACACAAGACAAAAAATCTCACAAGGATTCCATTGTTCACAATGGCTTTTAACTGGAAGAAGTTTCAGAAAAGCGGAAAAGAAAACAGCTGTATGTTATATACCTTGCATCCAGACATTGCAAAAGATCAATTTTTAAAAAAGAAATTGTCTGAATGCGTAGATTATATCCGGGATAACTATGATATGGAAACGTTTACTAAAATCTAAGGGAGGTAGTTATGAGAATTGAAGACATGGCAACATGGACAGTAGATCAGTTGAAAGAAGAATTTGTTCGTTTGGCCGATGAGAGAGAAACAAAGCAACATGAGATTTTAGACAAGGATAATAAAATCAACGAGCTTCAGGCTGAACTGTATAAAATGTGCGATTATAACGAAGAGTTAAAGAAGCAGATAAATCCTGAATTAGACCCAGCGTTTTGCGATGCAGTTAAGGATGTTGATGATTACCTTAGAAAAATTCAAGACAACTGCATTACGATCAATCAATTAGGAACTGCACTTGATGTAATTATTGACCGATATGCAAATCTTAGAAAGATTCATTGGGTGAGTTGATATGGGCGAAAAAGACGAAAAACAGTACTTTCTTAAAAAGCCAGATGGTGAGTACTGTCCGATTACCGAAATAGCAAACGTTCCAGAACACATACCACCTGATCAGAATGACGATTTACCGAATTTCAGTGAATACGAATCATTCACTATAAATTTTAAAATGAATTCAAATACTAAGAAAAGATTATTCTGGACAATATTTGCACCGGATAAAATAAATCGAAATAATTTTAGAAAAAATCATGGAATTCCGATGATACGCAGAGTTGCAGGACGAAAAGGAGTAAGAAAATATAGATGAGCATTAAATCAGCATTTGAATCTGAGGGGATAGATTTCTCTCAGGTAATGAATCCGCCTGAGCCGTGGGACGGACGGGCATTAATAAAGAACATCAATGGCAAACTGTGGTATTGTTGTCCTTTTTGCGAGAAGAAAGCACTTCTGATTAGCCCAGAGACAAAAATTCAGCATCTTAAATTGAAATGCAAGGGTAGTAACTGCAAGAAAGAGTTTGAGGTGAATGTATGAAAAAATATGGTGTAGTGAACTATCCAATTAAGATTATTGATGAAAAAATCATTAATGCACTAGCTGACATTGAAGTACATCATGAAGAAGGCAGACGGATTATTTGGGTAGAATGCGTCGTGAATTACACTGATCTTCCGAAGGAATGCATTCTTGAAATTGGATATCTTAAAAGAAAATTCAAACTCATGCATACGGAATCTGTTGTATCAGAATCAGGTATTTATAAGTTGAAATTTATGTTTGAACGAGTAGAAGATATAAATAAAAAAGACGAGTGGTGGGATTCACTTAGAAGTATTGTGAGGTGAGTAAATGAAAAAGATACCAACATTATTTGAGCGAGAATTTAAAGACCATAAGGTTGTAAAGGTTCTTCCGAAAGTGCATCCGGGCATGGAATGGGTACTGGAAGGAGAAGGGATTGCAACAGTCAAATATGACGGCTCTTGCTGTGCAGTAATTGACGGAAAATTTTATAAACGATACGACTGCAAGAAGGGTAAAATACCACCAGAAGGATTTATCCCTTGTTGTGAGCCAGATTCCATTACAGGTCATTGGCCGGGATGGGTAAAGGTTGATGAGAATAATCCGTCTGATAAGTGGTTTTTGAAAGCGTATAGTCCGATAAAAGGAAATGTAACAATTTATCTAGCTGACGGAACATACGAAGCAATAGGAAAACATTTCTGCGGAAATCCGTACAATATGGATTGTGATAAACTTGTTCAACATGGCAAAGAAATCGTTGAAGTCGAAAGAACGTTCGAGGGAATCAAGAAATATCTTTCCGAACACGAAATAGAAGGATTAGTTTTCTGGAAAGACGGAAGTCCACAATGTAAAATCAAGCGTTCGGATTTTGGCTTTGAATGGCCAGTAAGAATGAGAGGATGCACAGAATGAAAAAGATAATCGTTGCAATAACAGCTTTATCACTGACGCTTGGAATGGCTGGATGCCAGTCTGCCGCAAGAAATTGCGGCGGAAACACAACATTAGAGTTGGAACTAAACCAAAAGTTAGAGGAAATTACATGGAAAAATAATTCACTATGGTATCTCACACGCCCTATGACTGATGATGATATTGCCAAGACTCATACGTTTCAGGAATCTTCCAATTTTGGAGTATTTGAGGGTAGCGTAACTGTTGTTGAAAGGAAAGAATAAATAATTAATCAGAGAGCCAGAAAGGAGTGCCATTATGAGTGACTTGAAGATATTTACAGAAAACATCGAACCAGAAGCGTTAAATCAGATTTATACATTGATAAAACAGCCTGCATTTTCCGAATGCAAAGTACGAATCATGCCAGATGTTCACGCAGGGGCAGGATGTGTAATTGGTTTTACTGCCGATCTCGGAGATAAAGTAATCCCGAACATTGTTGGCGTAGACATTGGATGTGGAATGCTTACAACACAAATTCCTGCTGACGTTGGAACAATAGATTTTAAAATTCTCGACGAAGTAATAAGAAACAATGTTCCGTCAGGAAGAAACGTACGTGACGAAATCATAAATTTTGAAGAATTAGAAGAACTTCATTGTTTTTCTCGACTCAAAAATATTGAATGGATTCGCAGGAGCCTTGGTACACTTGGGGGCGGAAATCATTTCATTGAAGTTGACACTGATTCGAAAGGATTAAATTATCTTGTAATCCACACTGGGAGTCGGAATCTCGGGAAACAAGTAGCTGAAATATATCAAAAAATTGCCATAGAAGACATGCAAGGTACAGACAAGCTCGAAACTGAAATACAAAAATTGGTGAAAGAATACAAGCGTTCTGGCAGACGCAAGGAAATCCAACATGGTATTGACGAATTAAAACGAAAATGGAAGCCAGACAAACTGGGTATTCCGAAAGAATTGTGTTACTTGACAGGAGAACACAGAAAACAATATCTGCATGATATGAAAATCTGTCAAGAATTTGCAAGAATAAACAGACGATGTATACAGAGCACTATATTTTACACTATGAATTGGACGTTCCAAAGAAACACATGGTTTGATACAATTCATAATTATATTGACCACGATACAAACATTGTTCGTAAAGGGGCAATATCAGCTAGACATGGCGAAAAAGTTCTTATCCCAATGAATATGCGAGATGGATGCATTATTGCAGTTGGGAAAGGAAACGATGATTGGAACTGTTCGGCCCCGCATGGTGCAGGACGCATTATGAGCCGGTCAAAAGCAAAAGAAAACATCTCGTTAGAAGAATTTAAGGAGTCTATGGATGGGATATACACAACATCCGTTCAGAAATCCACAATTGATGAAAGCCCTATGGCCTACAAACCACCGCAAGAAATTATTGATAACATCAAAGATACTGTAGAAATAGTTGATATTATCAAACCTATATATAACTTCAAAGCAAGTGAATAACAGTCAAAGAGCCACATGAGAGCCAGACTAAATCCTAAAAAGAAAGGAGGTCTGGCTCTATTTTTATGCAAAAATTCACAGAAGGTTCGCTTGAATGGTATCGGGCAATTTTAAATCAAATCATTAATGATGATATGACAGTCTGTCAAAATCAGAAGGACTGCCTTGATTTACTTTTGAATATGAATATTGACCTTCCTTTCAAGGATAATCCAGATGCACGGAACATGGCAATGAAAGTCAGCCGGTACGCTCATACAGTTGCAGCAAGAAACGCGGCACTGACTGGAAGCGGTAATTTTGATGATATTTACTGGCAGTATTTACTGTTGGAATCCCCATGGGCGTTCGAGAGTTATTTGTTATACATGGAGAAGAATAGACCGGACAGCAAAAAGTTCTATATCCCAAGAAAAAAAACACTCCAAGTAGTCGCTCAAGATTTACAGGATTTGGAAGATAGGATAATTGAATTTTACGGTCTATCGTTACCAAGTCGTGTTGGTAAGAGTACTATGTGCATATTTTTTATGTCGTGGATAATGGGAAGACGACCAAACAGCCACAATGCAATGGGCGGTCACTCTGGAAAACTGGCCAAGGGTTTCTATGGTGAGCTTCTGAATCTCATAAGCACACAAGAATACACTTACAGTGAGATATTTCCAAAATCAAAATTGCAAAAGCAAAGTGCCGATGATTTTGAGATAAATTTGGACAAGCCAGACCGATTCGCCACAATGACTTGCCGCGGTATCGAGGGAACATGGACGGGTGCTGTTGATATTTCGTCTGATGGATATTTGTATGTGGATGACCTTGTTCGAGACAGGCAGCATTCTTTAAGCCCTACTCGTTTGGAGAATACCTATCAAGAGTATCTGAACAAAATGGTTGACCGTAAAATTGATGGAGCAAGAGAGTTGATGGTTGGAACAAGATGGAATCTGTACGACCCATTAGGCAAAATTGAAAAGCTTAATCGAGATAATCCATTGTATCGGTTCCGTAAGATTCCTGCCTTGAATGACGATGGTGAATCAAACTTTGAATATGATTATGGAGTTGGCTTTTCTACGAAGTATTATGTAGATATGAAAGCCAGACTTGATGCTAACGAATGGGAGGCTAAATATCAACAGAAACCATTCTTGCGTGAAGGAATCATGTTCGCAGAAGATGAACTAAGATATTACAATGGAATTCTTCCAGAGGGCGGATTTGTAAAGAACGTATCTGCTTGTGACGTTGCGTGGGGCGGTGGTGATAGTTTGTCCATGCCGGTTGGTGCGGAATTTGAAAACGGAGATGTATACATTTATGACTGGATTTTTAATACAGGTCCGAAGGAAGTCACACTTCCACTGGTTGTCGGAAGAATTATGGGAAATGAGATCCAATCTATCAATTTCGAAGCTAACAATGGTGGCGATATGTATGCTTATTATGTCAGCGGAAGACTAAAAGAACATGGATATGCTTGTAGCACTACCAGCACAAAAGCTCCATCAAAGCAAGCTAAAAAAGAAAAAATCAATCAGTACTCTGGAGATGTTAAAAGAAGATTCATATTTCTGGCACCTAAATACCAAAACAAGGAATATTCAAAAGCAATGGAACAGTTGACCACTTTTGTGTATATTGGCGACAACGATCACGACGATGCACCAGATGGTGTTACACAACTTATGATAACTCTGACTCAAAAACGATTTGCAGAAGTTACAGCAACTAAGAATTTTATGTGGGGGAGGAGATAGCATGGATATAAAGGAATATTTGAATCAAATTCAACGATACGAAAAAGTTATAAATAACAAACTGGAAGAAATTGAGCACTTAAAATTACTTGCCACCAGTATTAGTGCTTCGGCATATGGCATTGAACGCGTTCAGACTTCAGGAAGCCAAGATAAAATAGGCGATACCATAGCAAAACTGGTGGACGCACAGCGTGAACTGGCTGATAATGTGGTAGAACTTATGGATAAAAAACAGAAACTTATAGATGTTATAGAATCCGTGAAAAATCCCCAATATTATGATTTTTTGTACAAACGATACATAGAGGGAAAAAAGCTAACTGTTATTGCGGATGAAATGGAATACAGCGAAGAATATATTAAACAATTCCATGGAAGAGCCGTGAATTACGTAAAAGAAATGCTTAATTTTAAAAGTTAACACCTTTTCTTACTGAATATAACTTTCCGATTATGTATAATATATGATGAAAATGTATGAAGCATCGGGTGAAAACTCGGTGCTTTTTTCATGCCTAAAAGGAGGTACGGGCAGTGGCAAGAAATAAGATGAATTATATTGACCTCTGCCATGGTGAATTTGGCAGAAAGGTAGCATATACCGGAGTAAGTAAAATTACACCAGAAAATGTACTGAAAGTGATTGCTGATACAATCGGTGTTCACAATAGAAATAGGACAATGATTGATTATCTGTATAGATACTACAAAGGCGATCAGCCAGTTCTTTACAGAGAAAAACTTGTGCGTCCTGAAATTAACAATCGAGTGTGCGAGAATCACGCACTTGAAGTTGTACGCTTCAAAGCATCTCAGACTTATGGCGAACCAATTCAGTTTGTTTGTAAGAAAAAGAACGCTACAAAAGAAAGCAACGCACAGGTAGACCTGTTCAATGATTACCTGGATGAAGCAAATGCAGAAGCCAGAAACATTGAGTTAGGAACATATCAAAGTGCAGTAGGAACTGCATACAAGTGCATTCTTCGTGAAGAAGATTGGACAGCAGATTCAGACATTCCGCCATTTAGAATTTTTATTCCGTATCCTGGAGATTGCTATATTGTTTATTCTAAAGGCACCGGAAAACCACTGATGTCGGTTCAGATATTAAAAGACGAAGATGACCAACAGTATTATCAGTGCTATTCAAAAAACCAGTATTTCATTGTGCAGAATGGAAAGATTAAAAAAGCCGGTCTGAATGGCTTCGGAAACATTCCAATTATTGAATATCCAAACAATCATGACAGATTATCTGATGTTGAAATAGCAATCACAATGTTCGATACAATCAATAACATGCAGTCAAACAGAATGGATGGAGTTGAACAGTTTGTTCAAGCCTTTATGAAATTCAAGAACTGCGAGATTGACGAGAACGAATTCCTCAAGATGGTAAAACTTGGCGCTATATCTGTTAAAGATACCAGCAATGGATGCCAGTCGGATGTTGAACTGATGACTGCTGAACTGAATCAATCAGAAAGTCAAGTTGCTAAAGATGATATTTACAGCAATATGCTGATTGTTGAAGGAATGCCAGATAGACAACAGAACACAGGGGGAGATACCGGTCAAGCCGTATATCTCCGCAATGGTTGGGACTTCGCAGAGCGTAGAGCCAAATTGGATGAACCTTTTATCCGTGAAGCTGAGAAAGCATCTGCCAGAATCATACTTAACATTATAAGAAATACTACTGGTGATATAAAACTTTCAACAAGAGATTTTGATGTAAAAATTACCAGAAACCCAACAGATAACATGCTTGTCAAAGCGCAGGCCCTTGATTATCTGGTTAAGAACAAAATACATCCACTCATTGCACTTATTACTTGTGGACTGTTTAGTGATCCGCAGAAAGTATATGAAATGAGTTTTCCGTACATGCAGTCATTGTATAAGAATCCAGAAGAGGAAACGCAGAAAGCACAAGAATTGATTGATAATTTTAGTCAGAAATCAGTTCAAAATCAATCAGCAATAATTTCTTCCACTGACGAAGAATAAACGTTTTTACATTAATTATTTAAGGAATCTTGGGAAACTGAGATTCCTTTTTTAATACTCAAAAATATTGCAACAGCCCGTGAGCGTAAATCGGGTGCAGATCATGTGCGGAGCGAACCGTGTGAACAAAGTGTGTTGGTCTGGAAGAAAGGAGATTTCATGACAAGAGAACAGGCAAAACAGGTACTTATCGGTATGGGGATTGAGGAACCATCAGATGAACAGGTGACCAAATATCTTGATTCCGTCACAGGAGAAGTAAAAAAGGAAAAAGACAAAAACGCTTCCCTTAAAGAAAAAGCTGATAAGGCAGAAACACTGCAAAAAGAACTTGATGAGCTGAAACAGCAAAACATGACTGATGCAGAAAAAGCAGAACTTGAACGTCAGAAAGAAAAGGCAGCAAACGAGAAAAGAATTTCTGATCTTGAATCTGCACTTGCAACTTCCCAGAAGGAAGCTCTGACAGGCAAAATTACTTCTATTTTTGCAAACGCAGGAATGAAAGGAGATGCCTATGCGGGAGCAATCAAAGCATTTTCAAATATGAATGCAAAGGATGCTCTTAAAGAAGCCCAGACATTTGTCGATGGAATTTCCGTAGAAAATAAAAACGCTCTTGATACCGCAAAAGCAGCTTGGGAGAAAGAAGCACTTGAAAATACACCTAATCCCGGTGGCGGTAAATCTGGTGGAGAACCAGAAAAGAAAAGCGAAGCATCTGAATACGCAAAAGCGTACTCAGCAAGAATGAATCAAGAAGCCAAGGCGGCAGATGATAATGCCCCGGTAAATATTTAATTTTAGTAAAGGAGAAAAAGACATGGCTTTTATGAAAACTGAGCAGTATGAATCCAGACCTAACATCCTTGAATCTGAGGTTGGATTAGTACTCAAAACTTACACAGCAGATCAGACAAATGCTGAAACAGTTGGAACTAAGAAAATTATCAAAGCAGGTTCCGTGTATCCGACAAATGCAACAGGCGCAATCGGCATTGTGTTTGAAGATGTTGATATGACAGATGATACTAAGAGACCGATTTCTGTGATTGTTGCAGGGCGTGTTCTTGAAAAAAGACTTCCAGTAACAGTTGATGAAACTGCAAAAACTGAACTTGAGAAATCAGGAATCGTTTTTGTAACTACAGAAGACCCAGTATTTTAAGGAGGTATAACAATGCCATTTAATGTTTTAGAATCCATCACAGAGGAAGAGAGACTTAATTTCTCCCAGAGTTTTGATGTAAAAAGACCTGGTATCCTTGATACTATTTTTCCAGATATAAAAACACAATATCTGAAAGCCGAATATTACAGACTTATGGCCGGACAGAGACTTCCAGAAGTAGCGTTTGTTCATGCTCTTGATACTGAAGCAGAAATCGGTACAAGACCAGGATTCGAAAAAGTACTGACTGAAAAACTTTTCATTAAAAGAAAAATCAATCAGTCTGAAAGATTACGTCAGGCAATCGAAAATGGTGTGCCGGACAACGAAGCACTGAAAAACTTTGTATTTGATGATGCAGCTAACCTGTTTGAAGGCGTTGTTGCAAGAGCAAATGTTATGAAAGGACAGTTCCTTTCTACTGGTGCTGTAACAGTCAAAGAAAACCATGTTGATATGGGAATCGACTATGGCGTTCCAACAACTGCAAAAGTAACACTTACCAACTGGGCTACACCAGAAGCAGATATCATGGGCGATATCCAGAAAATGGTAGCTGTAGCAGAAGACAATGGTTATGTAGTTAATAAAGCCCTTACTTCTCTCAAAATGATTAACTACATGAGAAATAACACTGCTATGCAGACAGCAGTTCTGGGGGCATCCAATAAACGTCTTCTGACAAAACAGGAACTTGCAAATCTGCTTATGCAGGAATACGGAATCACAATTGATCGTTGCGATGAGAAATTCCACTTCAGAAAAGCAGATGGTTCTCTTAAAACAGGCAGATACTTCAAAGAAGATGTATTTACTCTGTATGAAGCAGATGCAAACGGTTCTTTCGGTACAGGACTCTGGGGCGTGACACCTGAGGAACTTGAATACAGACAGTTCATTCAGGAAGAAAACCGTTCTTTCGTAACACTGTCCATGTGGGCTACACAGGATCCGGTTGCAGTATGGACAAAAGCGTCCGGTATGTTTGTTCCGGTTGCTCCGAAAGCTAATGGCGGTATCGTTATCGGTACAAAGGGGGAATAAGCGGGCATAGTCTTGATGAAAACAGCCAGTCACCGGTTGTAGCAAGTGTTGAAGCTGAAGAACCAACACATAAATACATAGAAAGCGAGCTGTCTAGCATGACTGTACCACAGTTAAGACAGCTTGCAAGTGATAATGGCTATGCCCTGACCTCAACAAATAAGGCTGGTATCATTTCTGAAATATTATCTCAGCAGTAACGCAGAAAGAGGCGGTGAATTAAATGAATGAAGAACTTATGGAAGAATTATCACTTTATTTAGCAGATAATCCAGAATCTGAGTCCATACTCACTCTTTCTGTAAACCGGGCAATTCGTTCATTTAAAAATAAGCGAAATTACCCCTCTAGTTACACTGATGATAAAATCAAAAACGACATGAAAAAATGCTATGATTGTATTTTTGACTTGGCGCTTTACTTTCTGGTTAAACAGGGGGCAGAGTTCCAAGGATCACATTCTGAATCTTCTGTAAATAGAAGTTGGGAATCTGAAACCGAAATTTATATTAATCATGGTGTTTTTCCTTTTGCTGGAAGTTTCAATTAAAAAAGATGGGATGGAACGCAATGTGTTTTTCCTCCCGGCACATTGCAGGGTTGCTCGTTAAAGCAGGGAAAGAGCAAAAATCTTATAGGGAGTGAAAGAAAGGAAAAGCGATGGGATGTGAACATGAGTGCTTTAACAATCACCGCTTCGAAGAAATTGAAAAAAATATTCATGATATGCAGGAAAAGCAGTCTGAAAGACACAAGGAATTTTATTCTAGAATTAATAAACTCGAACAGAAGACTGCCCTGTATAGCAATGACTTAGATCATATCAAAGAAACAGTCGATGAGATGAACAACAATTTAAAAATTCTCATGGCAGTCCCTGGCAAACGTTATGACACCATTATTGTATGCATTATAACAGCAGTCGTGGGAGCAGTTGTAGGATTTATGTTGAGCGGTGTATTTCCTATGTAACAAATCGATTCCACTTGTAAGGGAGGACGGTGGAGTTATATGAATTATGCGGATTTTTCAGAAGATGAAAGAAAATTTTACTTGCAAGAAGCAGGTTTTGATTCACGTGAAGAAAAATTATTTCGATTACGGGCTTATGGCGAAAAAACATTATGGGAAGCATCTGAATTAATGGGGTACAGTCCCAGAACCATAGACCGAATCAATAGAAAAATAAAAAAGAAAATTACCAAAGTTGCCCCGATGTATATTCGGGGCTTTTCTTTGTATAATGGCGGAAATGTGGCGAAATAGTGACGTTCAAATACAGTGTTCCTTCCTATATAATATAATCATAGGAGAAAACGTAATGATTATATTAAGAAACCCTTACGAGGGTATATGGGAAAAGCATCGTTCTATAGATGATATGGATATGATTCTTGAATCCCGGACAGGAGGAACAGATTATGGCAGGTTATCCGTATTATCCGCAACAGCCAATGATGAGCAACCCTTACGGACAAATACAGCCGTATCAAGACAGGTTGGCACAATTACAGAATAACTATCAACAGGCAATGCCATATGGACAAATGCAGATGCAGCAGCCTGTACAACAAATGCAGCAAATGCCGATGCTTCAAGGGCAGATGGTTGATGGCATTGATACTGTAAAAGCAAAAGATGTAGATATGTCTGGAAATCCTGTTTATTATCCAAAAACAGATGGTACAGAAGTCTACAGGAAACAATTACAAGCAGACGGAAGAAGCAAAATTTTTGTTTACCGACTTGTCAATCCAGAAGCAGAGCAGCAACAGGAAGAACCAAAGCAGGTTGATCTAGTTGCTATGATTAATCAGCTTCGGAATGATGTTTGCTCTGAGATTTCTGAAATAAAAAACATGTTCCCGACACAAATGTCGGAGACATCGGTATCTAAGCAGAACGGAGGTAAGCAAAGATGAGTTTCAATCCTAATGCCATGATGAAAAAGCAATTTGAGAAAATGATTTCTCAGAGGTTCGGAAGTGTGGATAACATGATGAACGATATGAGTAAATTTGCAGGAAACAATCCGACATTGAAGAATGCGTTGGATTTATACAAAAAAGGTGATACAGATCAATTACATCAAATACAGCAAAATGTATTTAATGAAAAGCACTTATCACCAGACGGAATTATCCAGAAATTCCTTGGATTATAACATTTCCCCATAATTGGGTGATTAAAAATCGCTACAATTTGGGACGACAGCCGCGGATGTCTCCTATTGTAAATAATATTTAAGGAGACTAAAAACATGATGAATGGTTCAAATTACAGCCTTAGTGACATTGCAGCTGCTACAGGCTCTAATAACCGTGCCAATGACATGTGGGGCGGTGATGGATTTTCACTTATCTGGCTTGTCTTGATCTTTGCTATCTTCGGATGGGGAGGTTTTGGCGGCTGGGGCGGCGGCTTCGGTGGCAATGGTGCAAATGGTGCTGGATTCCAAGGATGGGCCACACGTGCAGATATCAATGAGAGTTTTGCTCTTAACGATATTCAGAATGGTATCAGAGGTATTCAGCAGGGCATCTGTGACAGCACATATGCTCTCAACAATACCATGCAGAGTGGTTTCAATGGTGTGAATGTTGGAATGCTTCAGGGCTTCAATGGTGTTCAACAGGCAATTAACGCTGATACAGTAGCTAATATGCAGAACACAAACGCATTGCAGTCTCAGTTAGCTCAGTGTTGCTGCGACAACAGGGAAGCTATCCAGGGTATCAACTACAACCTGGCAACCAACACTTGTGCTCTTCAAAACACAATGAACAACAATACCAGAGATATTCTGGACAATCAGAACAGCAATACAAGAGCAATCCTTGATTTCTTGACGAATGATAAGATTGCAACATTGCAGGCAGAGAACTCTGATCTGAAGCGTGCTGCATCTCAGGATCGCCAGTCCGCGCTGATTGTAACTGAAATGAATGCACAGACGCAGCGATTAATCAATTCAATCAATCCATCCCCGATTCCTGCATTTCAGGTACCGGCTCCGTATGCATACGCAGGATGCAACGGATATGGAAACGGTTGCTGCTAAGTAACTCGCCCTTAGAGGTTGACTAATTCTAAGAGGTGGGTTGCGGCTCACCTCTTATTTGATTGAGAGGTAGAAATATGAGTTGTAAAAATGTTTGTAAGCTCTGCAACCATCTTGTGATAAGCCAGTCTGTCGCATTCACTGGTGGGAATCTTGTGGTTACACTCCCGGCAGGCAGTTATTCCAATGGAGAAAAGTATTGCATTGTTATCGCACAAAGCATACCAGAAGCCACTACGATTACTGCCCCGGTAATGATTCAAATAGGAACAGGAACAACTTTGTATCCGCTAGAGAATCGTTGCTGCGCACAGGTTACAGCTTGTGGCGTAAGAACCAGAACGAAGTACGCAACCAGAGTAGCTACAAGTGCAACTGGTGGAGTATTCAAGATGCTAGGAAACCCGGCTTGTAGTCCGAGTAATAATTTAACTGCAATTAATGGTACAGCCCCAACAACAGACATACCTGTTACACAGGCTGTTAGAAAGGGGGCACTGTAATGCATAAAGTTGCAATGGAAATGGGAAAATGGGCTATGGAAAAAGCCAAAACACATGGCTTCGACAATCTCAGCGCTCAAGACTGGGACGATTTGAAAGACTGCATGGAAGCTGTAAAGTGTGCGATTTGTGCAGATAAAGATTACAGAATCGTAGAAGCTATGGACGAATGCGAACAGGAAGAGAAATATCTTGGTCGCATGGGATATGACAGGTATCGTTACGCAAACGGCAGATTTGCCCCGAAAGGCAAAGGAAGTCGTATGGGATATAAACCATATCTGTACATGGAAGATGATGACTGGATGGACGAGTATCTGAACAATCCAGAGTTCGAACGTAATATGTACCGCATGGGTTATCATCCAGACCGTAGTGATATGAGAATGGATGGAATGAACCATAAGCAGTCCAGATATGGCGAAAGCTATGACAGATACAGCGAGAACCGCAGGCATTACCATGATTCCAATGATACAGAATCTAAGAGAAAAATGGATGATTCCATGAAAGAGTATACATCTGACATTATCCGTAATCTTACAGAGATGTGGTCAGATGCAGATGCGACTCTTAGACAGTCGATGAAAACTGACTTAACTCGCCTGATACAGCAGATGAATTAACAAATAAGAATTAAATTTAGTCCTTGTTACAGGAATGTAACAGGGGCTTTTTAATTAGGGAGATTGATGATGGAAAAATGTGTAATAAATGTTCTTGGAACGAATTACAGAATTATTCCAAAAGAACTTAAAAATGCAGATATTGACGGCCTTACAGATAATACTGCAAAGGAAATTGTTATCAGAACGGACAACGTAAATAACATTGGTGATTTTGACTTCTTACAGAAAAAGCAGTTGAGACACGAAATTATTCATGCATTCTTGTCGGAAAGTGGATTGCAGTGCAATTGGCAACATATGGAACAGTTCGGACATGATGAAACCACAGTTGATTGGTTTGCGATTCAATCTCCAAAGATTTTTGAAGTATTCAAAGGACTTGATTTAATATGAAAAGGATGGTAATAAACCATGCTAAGACAATTTTATATGAACGGGGACTTGTGGAAAACTCGCTTTGTTTCGCCCTATGATGATGTTCTGATTGATCGTACAGGCGAAAGAACTCTTGCGGTATCGGATTATTCAACAAAGATAATTTCAATCGTAAACAACCTGTATGGAGAACTTCTGAACCGTGTATTTATTCATGAGTTGGGACATTGCGTAATGTTCAGCTACGGTCTATTGCCAGAACTTCACCGTATGGTCAAGAAACAGTATTGGGTGGATGCAGAGGAATTTGTGTGTAATATGCTTGCCGATTACGGATGCTTTGTAATTGGCGTTGCAAAAGATGTTTTAGGAAACCAATTTACTTATGTGTCCCCTGTTGGAGTAGAAAAAATGATTGCATAAATGAAAACCCTATTTTGCCAACTGTAAATGATGATGGTGTACTTATTTTTTAGGAGGTAGTTCATGGCAGAATCAATTTTAAAAATCCATACTCAAAACGGAGATATTCCAGTTGGGTATCCAGGCTTAGCAAACAAGCCTATCGCAGATAAAACTTTGAGCGAAGAGGGAGCATTTGCCGACTCCAAAGCCGTAGGGGATAAATTTAAAGAAGCAAAGGCAGAAACTGATTCACTAAAGGAAGATTTAGATAACTATATACATAAACCTAATTTAGAAGATGATGATAAATTTCCACGTGCTAAAAACGGAAGTGTTGAATGGGTTGAGCAAGGATTACCAACAGATGAGCAAACATCTAGTGCAATTAATAGCTGGTTGAATGCACATCCAGATGCTACGACTACTGTACAAGATGGTGCGATTACAGAAAATAAAATTAATGCGAATTTCTTACATTACATAAAAAATGGTTATTTTACACCAGAAATGTTTGGTGCAATTGGAAATGGTATTGCTGATGACACTGAATCTGTACAAAAATGTTTAGACTTTAAAAAAAATAACGGATATAATGTATTTTTATCCGGAAAATACAAAATAACAAATCCATTAATTATTACTGGATATAGCATTAACATTTTTGGAAATGGACAAATCTTATATGACGGAATTGATTTTGCCATAAAAATACATGGCTGTGTAAATTCAAATATAACTTTAAATAGAATTGACGCACCTAATGGTAGAGGTATTTATTTTTATGGAACAAGCAATAAAGATTTTAATCAATATATAAACCTATACATAAATAATATCCATGCAAAAGACATCTGCATAAAACATGATAAAAATCATTATTCATGGTCTAATGAAATAAGAATATATAATACAAGATTTTCGTCAACTAACTATACAGCTGGCAATAATTCTATAGCATTACAAATTAACAGTGATGGCACAGAACCAATTAATGGCTGGCACTTAACTAATGTTGGGTTTGAGGGTATTGATATTGGTGTTGAATTAAAAAATACAGATATATCAAAAGATAGAAGTATCAGTATTGCATTAATTAATCTTAGATTCGGAGAAAATATTAGGAAAATTATTAAAACAAGTGGATATTGCTATTTTGAGTTATTGACAGCTAACAAATATACACGTAAAAACTTTTTTGAACTTTCTAATCTTACATGGGGTGTTATATATGGAAATGTAACATCAGAGGATTATGGATACCTATCATCTACTTGTATAATTGATAAAGGTTTGTTTTGTCCTACAAATCTACAAAGTAATAACTTATCATTTACGGACAGCAGAGTTAAAATAGATTTAAATGAAATAAGTACATATCTAACTAATATTAATATTAGAACAAACAATGACTGCGAACTTATCTTGAATGAGTACTATAATTACAAAGGAGTTAGAGAATTTAAAATAAATGTATTTAATCAGGGTACTAATTTAACAATAAAAAATCGCAATAATGTTGTAATTGGTACATTAAATAATTTAAAATTAGCAGTTTACACGCTTTATTTTATATATGATAATAACACATTAAATTCTTACTACTGTTCTAAATAGAAATAAACGAAACCTTATCTTATTCTATTTGAGGAACATGAATTTATGAACACATTCATTGAAGATTTTATTAGAAGTATCTAGTTAACTAAAGAATAAGTCGAAAGAGATATGGAATAGGAGTGCGTTGTATGAGCTACAAAGTATTAGATGTGTGTAAGTATGTGATTAATTATAGTAATCAAAAAGATTATGGTATATCTAATTTAAAACTACAAAAGATACTTTATTTCGTTCAGGCATATTTTTTAATAAGTGAACCGAGCAGATGTTGTTTTGAAGAAAAAATAGAGGCATGGGATTTTGGTCCGGTTGTTCCCAAAGCTTATAGAGAATATAAGCAATTTGGTAGTAGTGATATTCCTGATACAGGGGATAATATCAATATTATATCTGATGAGGATCAAAAACTTATAAGGACAGTAATTGAAAAGTTTGCGGACTATTCAGCAACTGATCTAGTAAGTCTGACACATAATCAGTCTCCGTGGATTGATGCATATATTCCTTGTATGAATAGAGAGATTACTCCGGAGGCAATAAGGGAGTATTTTAATGGCTGATGTAATTGGAAAGCTTTTGAAAACTGAAGATAATGATAAAAAAATCAGTCCTGCAGAATCAGAAAATGATTTGAGAGAATCAAAGAGAAGACTGGGAAGAATTTGTGGTGCGCTGTTAATTGAGCCGGATGATTATAAGCCAGCAAAAACGGTTAATAGTATTAATACATATATTTTAAAAACAAAAAATGTTGATAGAATTTTGTATTATATAATAAGCGGATTTATTGTGGGGCTGGATGAAAAGGGAAGGGGCACTTTTTCAACAAATGTTGATAAACTTCTTCAATATGTTTTAGATGAAAAAAATTCTGTAGACGAAAATGTCAAAAAGATATGTATAAAATTATATGATCATTTCCAACTGAATCTTATTCAAATAGAAAGTGCGTCTATTATCACTAAGGATGCTATTGCTGAAGCAATGAAAAAAGAGATTGAGGAATCTCATAAAGAAATTAAAGGAATTCAAAAAGAATACATTACAATACTTGGGATTTTTGCAGCAATAATGTTGGCTTTTGTTGGAAGCTTTACATTTTCGACATCAGTTTTGAATAACGTTGGGAAGACAGATGTATTTGAGTTAGTGATAGTTGCCCTTGTCATAGGATTGGTTTTTATTCTTTTAATATCAATTTTAATAGATTTTTTGCGTGAGATAAATGATAAAGTTCTGATTAACCTCATACTTGCATCCACATTTGCAATTGATTGTATCGTATAATTCCATATTTGCCCCTCCTTTAAAAAACATTGTATCACAATCATTGAAAGGAATAAACATAAATGAGAGGATTAAAAAGACAGAAACAGACCGTGTACTGGTCAAGAGTAACCGAAACACTTGAGGGAATAGATACCGTACCGACATACAGTCAACCGCAAAGCTTTAAGTTTTCTGTATCATCTACCGCGGGAACACCAGAGGAAATATCGGCTGGTATTGTTCTGGATTACGACAGGTACATTACTTCCTTCAACCGTTCTTTCCATCCGCAAGAGGGAGATGTATTTTGGATTGATACCGTGCCACAGGTTGACGCACTGGGAAATCTGGTTTTGGAAGATGGTATTCCTACAACACCGCCAGATTATCGTTTGAAGAAAATCCTTGATACGCAAAGAGGAAATCTGGCTAGATATGGAATTAAAAAGATAGGTGCAGAAGAATGAGCGGACGAGTAATCAAATGCAATCTGAGCCAAAAATCTATTGGAAATGTAATCAAAGAATTGAAAGCATATCAAAACAGTCTTTGCGATAAAAATGAAGTATTTCTTAAAAGGCTTTGCGAATTGGGAATTCCTGTCATAGACGAAAATATTATGTTGGCACAAGGAGATTCTGACAGGAACCACAATACCTACATCAAAATCAACAGGTTCGGAAATTACGCGCAGGCAACTCTTGTGTGCGAAGGCTCTGGACTTTTGTTCATAGAATTCGGTGCTGGTATTTCGTACAACACTCCGGCAGGAACAAGCCCCCATCCAAAAGGAGAAGAATTCGGATATACCATTGGTTCCTACGGACAGGGCAAAGGAAAAAACGAATCGTGGGTATATGTGGCAGATTCTGGCGAATGGGTGCGTTCTTACGGTACAGAGGCTACAATGCCCGTTTACAAAGCGAGCGTAGAAATTATGCAGAATATCCGTAGAATCGCAAAAGAAGTGTTTTCTGCATAAAAACATAACACCTTTTCTTACTGAATATAACGTCTGTTTTATGTATACTGTAAGATATAAAAACATCTACCGGAACGGTGGGTGCTTTTTCTATGCTCAAAATAAGGTGGTGACAGAGATGCCAGATGTAGTAAAAAATCCAGTTTCGGATGTATTTGAACGATGGAAAGCAACTATTGAACCCGTTGTAGGAAAAGGGAACTTTTCTAATGACGAAAGTCAGACGGTAGCTTCAAACAAAAGGGTTTACGCACGTTTGTTCTTACTTGGAAATCCAACATCACGTGGCAATCTTGAGGGAGATGAGTGCGCGACAACGCCATCTTTCCAATCAGAATCCTATGCGACTGGTTCAAAAGCTTCTTCAAAAGCATATGAAATTGACGATGCCAGTCACAAGGCTATGGTTGGCATGGGGTTCCGTAGGATATACGGGCCCGTAAGACAAAATAATGCTGATAACAGCATAAAACGTGTTGTTAGCAGATATAGCCGGATATATACTGGCACATTACTCTAGGAAAGGAGTGAGAAAAACATGGAACAGATTATGAATTACGTGAAACCGGAACTTCTTATTGTCGCGGTTGTACTGTACTTTATCGGAATGGGAATCAAAAAATCCGAAGTCATACCGGACAAATATATTCCGGCAATCCTTGGTGCTTTAGGCATTCTGATTTGTGGAATTTATGTTATTGCTACATGCGCTATATCTGGCGCACAGGAAATCGCAATGGCAATTTTTACCGCAATCACACAGGGAATCCTCGTTGCAGGACTTAGTAATTATGTAAATCAGATTGTAAAGCAGGCAAGCAAAGAAGACTAGAAGGAGGTGATCCTTTTATCTCCCGGTACAGGGTTACGTACTAGAACCAGAGCCGTTAAGGCTCTTTTTTATTGCAACAAATTATAGCCGAAAGGCAGAAAGGAGCCAAAATGGCACGATTAACTACACTTGGTGTGAAATTTTCATATGCCGTTGAAACCGTGAAAGACACAAAACCTGCCAAATTCACACAGCTGGAAGAAGCCTCTTCCATCGGCGGTATTTCTCTTGACACAGAACAGATTGATGTTTCTGCACTGGAAGATTATCTGACTCAGTATGCAGCTGGTAGACAGGATACAGGTGGTACTTGGGAGATTGAATTTATCATGGATCCAGACAAATCTGTTAAACAGATTAAAAAACTGTACGAAGATTCTAAGGCTGCAAAAACTACAGGACTGGCAACTTGGTTCCAGGTATCATTCCCGGATATGTCAGACGCGTTCTTTGTTATTGCAGAATGCGGTCGCGAAATTCCAATGCCAGAAATTGCACAGAACGAAGCAGCAACCATGTCTATTTCTCTTATCATCAATACATATAAGGGACTGGATGCCAAAATTGAGCCGACAGCGGCTACTGAATAAGATGTAAAGCAGGGAGGATAATTCATGTTTAGTTTTTCAGCGAATGGCAAAACATACAAAGTAAAATTCGGATATGGCGTACTTACTCAGTCAGACATTCTTACACAAGTGTCTTCTATGGGAGCAATCAACAATCCGAAAGATATGATTAAAATGCTTCCAGAACTGATTCTAGTAGGATTGCAAAAAAAGCACAAGGATGAATTCGGATATGAAACCGAAGAAGAAAAGAAAATTGCATACGATAAAGTGTGCGATCTTCTGGACGACTACGAAGATGAATCCACAGAGGAAAATCCTCATAATGGATTTACTTTATTTGAAAAAGCAAGTCAGGAGCTTGAAAAGAACGGTTTTTTATCCGGAATGGTAAAAGCAATGGAGGAGAAATCGGAGGAAGAAAAGAAACTTCCGAAGACTCCGCAGGATCACAAGAAGAAGAGCTAACTTTTCCAGAAGTAGTTCATAAAAAGTTACTTCCATTGTATTTATCAATCGGTGTTTCAGAAGAAAAGTTTATGGATTCTACACCATATGATTTAGAACCATATATGGAAGCCTACAAATTAAAACAAAAAATGGCTGATTCGCAAGCATGGCAGTTCAACATGTACACGATGTGTGCAGTTCAGACTGCGGTTGCAAATGTGCTTATTGGTAAAAAGTCAAAGGCTGAATACCTTAAAGAACCATTTTCACAAACAGCCGAAAAGCAAAAGCAAGAGGATGAAGAAAATCTTTCTGAAACAGAAAAGAAACGGCAACGTGACAGGTTGCTCATGACATTGCAACTCATGCAAGCAAATTTTGAGCTGAATCATGGTAATAATGACGAGGGCAGGCAGGATTAAAAGTCTTGTCTGCCCTTTATTTTTTTGATTAAAAGGAGGTGCTTTAATGGCCGATAATACCATAGATACCCTCAATATACAAATAGAGAGTAGCACAACTCAGGCGGTGCGGTCTATTAATAACCTTGTAAAAAAATTAGATACATTAAACACTGCTTTTGGAAATCTTGACATAAGCCGGTTAAATAATTTTTCCAATTCTTTAAAAAGTTTAGGTAGCGTGAATTTCAAAGCAAATGGATTGAATGCGGCTATAAACGCTATCAATCGTCTTGGAAAATCTGATTTCAGTCAGTTTGATACAGGGAAATTAGGCAAAATTCTTACTGAGATGCAGAAACTTGATGCTATTCCAGATGTTTCTCCGAGCGTTAGCCGGTTCACAACCGCTATAGCTAAGCTTTCCGGTACAGGACAGTATATCGGCAATGTATCAAAGGAACTTCCGAATCTTGCGACAGGTTTAAATAATGCGGCTACTAAATTAGGCTCTATGAGTGAAGTATCAGCATCCACCAATGCCTTTATTACTTCTCTTGGAAAATTAGCTGGTGCAGGAGATAAAACTGGAAAGACTGCAAGTCAATTATCAACTCTCGCGCAAGAGGTTTTGAAGTTTTTTGACGTAATGAAAAGCGCACCAGATATCAGTTCGAGTACAATAAGAATGACAGAAGCTCTTGCAGTATTAGCATCGTCTGGAAGCAAAGTAGGGCGTGCCACAAATAGCGTTTCGAATTCATTTAACGCGCTTTCTTCGTTAGGTTCAAAAGCAAGTACTGTAATCAATGGGCTGACAAATGCTTTTCAAAAATTTGCTTCAAAAGCTATTTCTTTAGGCGGAAAAGCTGTATCTGCAATCGCAGGTATTGGAAATGCATCGTCTGAAACTGGTGAAAAAATAAGAAGATTGTCAAACCCTATGAGTTCAGTAACTGATAAGTTGAGTGCTCTTTACGCCAAAGGTTTCCTCGTAAAAAGAGCATTAGATGTTCTGACATCGCCAGTAGAATCCGCAATGAACTATGTAGAGACTCTGAACTATTTCAACTCTGCGTTCAATCAGGTGGCAGAAGGAATCAACACTGACGAATGGAAAAAAAGTGGCATAAAATCCGCTGAAGCATATGCAAATTCATTCCAGGAAAGGGCAAAACAGCTTTCACAGAAACTGACAGGATTCGAAATTTCAGATACTGGTGAACTGGCTAGAACCAATACCGCTAGTCTTGGACTTGACCCAGAAAAAACAATGCAGTATCAGGCAACATTTGCACAGATGGCATCATCTATGGGCGATACATCAGAGACTGCCTTAAGATTGTCTAATGCACTTACTATGATTGGTGCTGACCTTGCTTCTGTACGAAACATGGACTTCGAGGATGTATGGCAGGACATGGCATCTGGCTTGACTGGTATGAGCCGTGCAATGGACAAGTACGGCATCAATATCCGTAATGCTAATATGCAACAAGAATTATACAATCTGGGAATCGACACCAGCATATCAAAGTTATCTCAGGCAGATAAAACGATTTTGAGAACGATTATCTTGCTGAACAACTCTAAGTATGCATGGGCTGATTTATCAAACACGATCAATCAACCGGCAAATCAGATTCGTATGCTTCAATCTAACTTTGCATCCCTTGGTAGAACAATAGGTTCCTTATTCATTCCTATACTGCAAACAGTACTTCCATATATCAATGCAATAGTAATCGCAATACAAAGAATGTTCGCTTATATTGCAAAACTTCTTGGAATCAAACTGTCTAACTTTGTATCATCTACTGGCGGTATTTCTGTAGATACAAGTAACATTGCGGATGATATGGATAATGCCAGTGATTCTATTGATACTGCAAATAAGAATGCCAAAAAGCTCAAAAAAACATTGTCAGTTCTTTCATTTGATGAACTGAATCAGCTTAATGACAATTCTGATTCTGGTAGTACAAGTAATCCATCTTCTGGCTCTGGAAAAGGCGGTTTGGGGCATATCAAAGCACTTGATGCAGCTTTGAACGATGCTTTATCTGCATATCAAAAAGCATGGGACGAAGCATTCAAGAAAATGTCCAACAGGGCAAATGAAATGGCAGATGCCATTGTAAATGCCTTTAAGAGAAAAGACTGGAAAGGCCTTGGAAAAATCATGGCTGATGGCATCAACTGGGGAATGCAAAAGCTTTATGATTTCATTAACTGGAATAACGTAGGCCCGTACATCACTAAATTCACCAGTGCGTTCACCCAGACTTTCAACAGCCTTGTTGATAATATCAACTGGGATTTGATGGGACGTACCGTTGGAGCTGGTATGAATACTATTGTAAATACTGCAAACCAACTTCTGGAAGGAATCGACTGGAAGAACCTTGGTGCTAAATTTGCCAATGGTATCACTGGCCTTGTTCGTGAAGTGAATTGGGAAAACTTCGGCAATCTGCTTGGAAATTCCTTTATGCGTGGATGGGATATTTTCTCAGGCTTCGTAGAAAATCTCCAGTACGGAGAAATTGGAACAGCTGTCGCAGAAGGCTTGAACGGAATCTTTGAAAAGATTAATTTCGGTGAAATTGCTCATACACTTGCAACTGGATTGAATGGTGCTTTTGATACATTGGCTTCATTTACAGCAAGCTTTAATTGGGAAAATCTTGTTGATAACATTACAAATGGAATCACCACATTCATGCAAGAATTCAACTGGAAAGAGAATGGACAGAAGTTAGAAGAATTTATTAACAAATTACTCACGTCACTTATCGAGATTGCAAGGGGTGTCGATTGGGAAGCGTTTGGACACAATGTAGGCGTATTCCTCAGTGAAATTGACTGGGGAAAACATCTTGCACAGTTACTTACGGTTATCGGAGACGTTCTTGGTGGAATCTGGGAAGGACTTGGAACAACATCTGCCGGCACATTTGTTCAGGCAATGGCTGTTTTTGCTATTGGTAATAAGCTCATGCCATTAGTTGATACAATTACTAAGTTTTTTACAGGTGATACTGTATTTGGAAATCTTTCTAAAGCTGTACAAGGTATGCTGAGTCCCGCAATCACAGAAGCAGTCTCAACAACTATTCCGGCTCTTGGGACATCGTTAGGCTCACTTGTTGCAACTGGTGGTGGAATTGCTCTTGCAGTAGATGGTGCAGTATTACTTACCAAGAAATTAGCAGGACTTTTTGAGACCATGCAAGGTGGTAATGGAATGACTACACAGTATGGTGGTTATCTCCATGATTACGCAACACAGCTTACTAATGTAGCGAATCTTACTAATGAGCAGTCAGAAGCATTATGGCAGCTGATTGAAAAGGACGAAGAACTTGGAAAAACTCATGACGAAATGTATGCTGATATGGTTGAAAAACTGAAAGAGTATGGTGTTTCATCCGATCAGGCTAGAACAGCTCTTGAGCAGTATGGCGCACAGGCAGGTGTATCGGCTGAATTTGTTGAAGGCATGACCAATCAAATTTCTGCTCTTGGAGAATGCGTGTCTGAAGCTGCAAGCAAGTTTGATACGTCAAAGATCAGCGTTGATAATTTGAAAGATACTCTGTACGCATTGAGCCTTTCTTCCGCTGAATTTGGGGGAAATTATACGACTGCATGGAATATGATTAGTGAAGTCCCATACAGCAATACAACTGATGCACTAAATGCAGTTTATACTTCATTGAAAAACGCAGGTGTTCCGCTCGATGAATTGAACAGTAAATTATCGAAAGATTTCCCGAACGCTACGTTAGCCACAAAATCAGCAGTAGACAAGAATATTGTTGGAGCACAGCAGACTATATCAACATCAGTTGGACAGGCATCAAGAGACACTCAAACAGCCACAAATCAAATGGCAAAAAATGCCACAGATGATTTCTCGGAAATCCAGAAACAGGCTGATACTTACATGAAAGGCATGGAAACTACAACTACTAGCTCATGGGGAAATTCTTCCAGAGAAGCGACATTAAAGGCAAGGGAGATGAAAAATGCCGTAAGTACAGAACTTGGAAATATGGACAAATCTGTAACAAGCCATTTCCAAAGTCAGTACAACATTGCTTATAAGAAATGGGAGAATATCGGAAGAGATATCTCTTCTTATGTTTCTGGAAGTATGTCAAAGAGTATGGATAGCTCTTTAAATAGCTTTATGAGAACTATTCGCAGCGCATTCAGTGATATGTACAGCATTGGCCATAATGCGGCTCAATCATTAAGAAATGGAATGAAATCCGTGAGAATGCCTACGCTTTCGTATTATATTTCTCAGTGGAAAACACATAGCCTTGGGAACGGCGGTACCAGTTCAACCCCTGTCTATAGTCCGAACTGGTATGCAAAAGGTGGTTTGTTCAAAAATGCATCTGTCATTGGTGTAGGCGAAGCAGGACAGGAAGCTGTTCTTCCTTTGGAAAATCAAAAAGCCATGAAATCCATTGCCGACAGTATCATGTCCGGCTATGACGGCAACATGGGACTTACGAAAGATGAGATCATGGAAGCTGTCGAGCGTGGCGTAGTTACCGCTTTGATGAACAATGGTGGCTTTGGCGGTTCTTCGCCGGAGTACATCATGAACAGCATCAAAGTGAACGAGCGTGAACTGGCACGAATTGTCACAAAGGCTCAGAACAACACAGATTACCGCATGAATCCGTCCCCGGCATATTGATTTTTGCGGTAGAATTTGATATACTAAACGAGAAATAGTTATTACATTTGTTGAAGAGAGCACACTAAAGATGAAACGAGGGAAAAACCTCACGATTCTTTTGTGTGCTCTTTTTTTGTTTGGTAAAACCAACAGGCTAACCCGACGGGGGACAAGCGGAAATGCCTTGCCGCCTGCCTGTTGATTTACATACATTTCAAGGCATCTTATATACGAAAGGCAGGTATTTTTTTATGGCAAAATCTTTTAACTACCGTAAATATTACAAAGACTATTATGGGATTGATTTCGACAGTAACTATGTAATCCACCATATTGACTTTGACAGAAGCAACAATGATATTAATAATTTAATTCTATTACCTTCGAAGTTACATAGTCGATATCACTTTTTATTAACTGGATTTAATTCTGATAAAAACAATAAAGGGATTGCAAGTCTTGATTTTAAAATCGTCTCAGAATGTGGGAGCATCCCTATGTTCGGAATAAACATGATGAAAAATTTATGTGAAACAATGGCAGAAATTGATAAATGGGTAAGAATAAAATCCGATATGGATAGAGCAAAATACAACAAAGAAGTGTATGGTATTTAATATGTGGTAAATTCAGTAGGCTAGGGTAGCTCCCGAAAATCTCACCTCCAAGAGATATGCCTACTGTTTTTATAAATTTGGAGGATTGAAAATGAATGGAGGTCATTTTATGGCAGTATTTAGAGTACACAAAACAAAGAATTATACGCTGATGAGTAATCATCATCTTAGAGATAAGGATTTGAGTTTAAAAGCAAAAGGGCTTTTATCTGTAATGTTTTCATTACCGGATTCTTGGAACTATTCTATTCCCGGGTTATGTGCAATTTTAAAGGAAAATGAAACGGCAGTGAAATCAACCATAAAAGAGTTAAAAGCAACAGGGTATCTTATTGTGGATAAGAAAAAGCCTTGCAAAGAAGAGGGACGATCTAAGTTTGAGTACATTTATAACATTTACGAAACTCCGCATGAGGTATCTGACAATAGCAATAATCAAGAGGCTTTTTTTCAAGGTATAGAAACCCTAGCCCTAGAAGTCCCAGAGGTAGAACATCACCCCCATAATAAAAGAACTGATATATCAACTACTGATAAATCAATTACTGATAAATCAATTACTGATACAGATAAAGACTGTACTTTATCAAGTACAGAGGAAAAGACTTTACCATCGTCTGGTAAAGGAGTAAAGACTTCTGCTCCTAATAATATTAAAAATATAAATATAAATAATATACCACCTAGAACGAAAGAGCAGAAGCAGGAACGGTACGCACATGCGAAAAATAATCGCTCTGTCGATTACAAAGACGAAGAACTACCGACAATCCTGTACAATGGATTTAATTCTCTGTACGGGGACAAAGAAGATATTTTGGAAGACCACGACATCTGCCTGACTATGGCATTAGTCAGCAACTTCTTTGAAAAATTCAAACAGTATCGGGGAGAACGACACCCGATGGTTTATGCCAATGATCTTGACCAGTTTCTGAGTATGATTCGAAATGCTGACTTGGATATGGTGAAAGACGGAATAGTCGAAGAAGACGAGGAGCCGCAATATTATCTGGACATGATGGACGAGTATTTCGGCTCTGACATTGGGAAAAACAACAATATGGACTGCGATTATCATATCTGGCTGTTCTTCACGGAGAAGACACAGAACATTTTGTATAACCGCGTGAAACAGAAACGGGAGGAATGAAAATATGCCAATAGACAGACCATTGTTTGAACCGGGGGACATAGTAAAACATTTCAAGAGAGAAACCGTCAGTAATTTGCGGAGCAATGATTACCTGTATAAGATTGTCGGCGAAGCAAAGCATACAGAGACAGACGAACCACTGATAATTTACCGTGCTTTGTATGGAGAAAGAAAACTATATGCCAGACCACAAAAAATGTTTTACAGTTTGGTTGATAAAGAAAAATATCCAGATATTTCACAGAAGTACAGATTTGAAAAATATGAAGGACAGATATTCATTGAATAAAACAGCCTAAAATCTATTTTAAATACAGAGGGCGATTATTTCCTCGCATAGATGCTTCAAATGGATTTTAGATGGAAAACGATACAGTAATTAATTAGAAAGTGAGAAAGAAATGAGTAGACTTGGAAAAGAAATGCCAGCAGAGTATTCAGACAGATTTGACGAACTGAGACAAAATCGAGTAGAAGCCAGTTTTTACAAATACGGCACGGCAAAAGATAATTTTGGAGAACGTCTGGTAAATGCGATTGAATCACACGATATGTGCATTAAAAAATATAAAGAAACTGGTAACACGGAGTATCTTTGCGATGCTGCGAATTATCTGATGTTCGAATTTATGTATCCACAAATCAAAGGTGCTTATTTCAAAGCAACCGACAGTGGGGAAAGTGCTGGAGTAGTTGGAACACCAATTAATCAGTTAAAGGAGAAATGGTAGGATGAAAAAATCGGGCAATTCTTATGGGAAACACGGATTATGAATCATTTTGTAAAGAACACTTCGAAAGATTCATTTCTGATGTCCAAAAGAAACATTAATATAACTTTTTCTTACTGAATCTCACCTTGTATATGTGATAGAATAAAGAATCATAAAGCGTCTATCAGAGCGATAGGCGCTATTTTCGTGTAATTAAGCATCTTCTTTCGGGAAGGTGCTTTTTCTTTTATGAGGTGTTATATGGCAGAAATATTTTTAAAAGTAAATGGTGTCTCGATGCCTTGCCCGTCTTCCTACACATGGGGATTACAGGACGTATCAGCGGCAAAATCAGGAAGATCTGATGACTCTGTCATGCATAAAAACAGGGTAGCGCAAAAAAGGAAATTAGCTTTGCAGTGGAAAGGTAAAGATTGGGCTACTACAGCTAAGATCCTTCAAGCGTTCAATCCCGAGTACATCCAAATTACATATCCAGATATGATGTCTGGAAAATACGAAACCAGAACATTTTATGTTGGTGACAGGAGTGCGCCTGTTAAATGGTGGTGGCATGGAAACCAGAGAACAGAATCTATCAGTTTTGATGTGATTGAGAGGTAATGCATGAGAAAATTATCTAACAGATGGAAAGAAAAAGTCAAGAACGGAATGGACGTGCAGTACCTCAAGTATGCAGATATCACACTTACAGACGGAACTGTACTCAATCTGACCAGTGCCAATCTGTGGCAAAACGGAATGGAATTCGAAGATTCCGTATCTAATGATAGTAGCTTTGACATCGGTTCTGCAATCATCAATGTATTGAATCTTAGCATTAATAATTTTGACGGTGAGTACTCCGATTACGATTTTGAGGGAGCAGAAGTCATATGTTATGTTGGATTACAGATTGAAAATGAGGATACAAGTGAACTGTTAGATTCAGCTGGAGAACAAATACTGGATTCAACCGGTGATACAATCATAGTTCATAAAAATGCGGTTATTGAAAAAACACGTATTTGCACAGTGACAGTTATTGAACAGCCGGAAGACGAAACGGTGACCATAGACCTTACGTGCGAAGATAATATGCGGAAGTTTGACCGCAATTATTCCGACAGCAAATTGAAATATCCGGCAACAAGAGGGCAGATTGTACGAGATGCCTGCGAGGTATGTGGGGTTACTCTGCAAACTTTAAACTTCTATAGAGATGATTACATTGTGCAGAATCGTCCAAATGACGAAGCTTTAACATTTCGCCAGGTTCTACAGTGGGTTGCGCAGATTGGCTGTCAGTGGATGAGATGCGATGAATATGGCAGATTGTGCGTCAATTGGTACGGTTTTGTCAATGAAGAAGAACTTACAGTTGATGAACTTGGAGTATTAAAAACACAGGACGGAAGCAACGTTAATCTTAACTTCTCGAACTCAGATGGTGCGTTGTCGGCTGACAATGGTACGCTTCTTGAAAATGATGGGATTCTGAGGCTTTTTGCAACTGACGAAAAAGGTAACATTTCTGAAATAGAAACCACCTATGGTTTTACTCCGCATCATACAGATGTAGTAATCACAGGCGTGAAAGTAACTGAATACAGCGAATCCTCTTCTGATAATCCGCAAACTTACATGGTTGGTACAGAGGGATATGTACTTGGAATTTCTGGTAATAAATTAATTCGTGTTGGCGATGGCCAGACAATCGCTTCAATAATCTCCGAAAAATGCGTTGGCATGAGATTTAGACCATTTGAATCCGAGTGCCCTACAGATGTGGCTCTGGAAGCCGGAGATTCACTGATTATTGTGGATAGAAATGGAAAAATATACACATCGCTACTTACCACAACTACATTGAAACCGGGATCTGGTCAGAAGATAGCTTGTAATGCCAAAAGCGCTGCTAAAAATAGTAGCACCCAATATTCCCAGGCGACGCAGGCATTTGTTGCTGCAAGAAATATGGTTAAGCAGGAAAAAACCGCCCGTGAAAAAGCACTTGAAGAATTCGGAAAGCGAATTGATTCAGCAACTGGTGTATATACCACCGTTGAGACACAGGAGGATGGAAGCCAGATTTTCTATCTGCATGACAAACCTACACTTGCTGAATCCAAAGCGGTATGGAAAATGACTTCTGAGGCATGGGGAGTTTCTACAGATGGTGGTCAAACGTGGAATGGCGGTATGACTGTTGATGGCGATACGATTGTAAGAATCCTCACAGCCGTAGGATTAAATGCTGACTGGATTAACACAGGTGCGATTACCGTAAAGGATAAGAGTGGAAATATCATCTTCCAAGTCGATATGGACACCAAAACGGTTGTTATCGACCCAGATGTTTTGATTATCGGAAATATGACATTGTCCGAGAAATTGGAAAACATGGATGAGAATATTGCATCTGCCAAGAATATGACATTCCAGCTGTCAAACGATATGCAGACGATCACATCTGACGCAGACGGAAACATTCCGGTATTTCCAACAGTGGCAACTACAGCGAAAGTTATGTACGGCTCGTCAGATATCACAAATGATTGTAGCTATACCATTACAAAATCAGACAGTGTAACCGGCTCTTGGGATGTAGATACACATACTTACACTGTCACAGGCTTGAGTGCAGACAATGGATGGGTGGATATTAAGGCAACGTACCTGATTAATCTTTCTATAACGAAGAGATTTACATTAGCGAAACAAAAGCAGGGACTTGAAGGTGACAAAGGACTTCCGGGAAAATCACCGACCATTCGTTATGCGTCTATGCCGGATGGCACCGATATGTCGGATAATCCGAAGTATGTAAAATTACTTGACAGTGCCGGAAATATAATAAGCGATTCAACTGGTGACATTATTTATACAAGTGGTGAAGCATTTTATGTCGGATTCCTAAAAGAAAGCGCAGAAGTAGACAGTACGAATCCAAGTGACTATGAATGGTCACGGTACAAAGGAACTGACGGGCTGACTCAATACACTCATCTCGCTTATGCGAATAGTGCTGATGGAAAAACAGATTTCTCAGTCGATAATCCAAACCGTGAATATATCGGCATGTACGTGGACTTCGAAGAACAGGATTCCACTAACCCGGAAAAGTACGCATGGACATTGGTTAAGGGCGCAAACGGAGCACAGGGCGTGCCGGGGAAACCTGGAACCGATGGTAAAACACCTTATTTCCATATTGCCTATGCGAACAGTGCGGATGGAAAGACTGAATTCTCAGTAGATAACAGTGTCGATAAGCTGTATATCGGTCAGTACACAGATTACTTACCAGATGATAGCACTGACCCAGCTAAGTATAGTTGGACAAAGATTAAAGGTAACGACGGTACTCCGGGAAGAACGTATTATCTGAGAGCCAACGCAGGAGTTCTGATGATGGGACAGGATAAGAAAATAACTCCTAATCCATTTAATGTTCATGCGTATTACAGAGATGGACAGGGTGACGAAGCAACTTTTAAAACCTGGTGGGTAGTAGAATACAGCAAAGATGCCGGAAAAACATGGACAAAAATGGCCTTTAATTCACAGACCAGTGGAATAACTATTAATCCAGATAGCTATTCTCTTGGTGCTGACGGAATGATACGTGCAACAATTTATACGGATTCCGGAAGAACTAAAATCGCCGATCAGCAGACATGGCAGGTTGCTGTTGACGTTGGCATGCTTACGCAGGAGCAGATTGTTGAGATATTGTCTAATGACGGAGAATTTAAAGGTCTCTACTATCTGAATGGACATCTGTACATCAGTTTAGACGCATTGATGGGAAACGCCGCAATTCTAGGTGGAGCCAAAAACGGCAACGGATACCTAAAGATTAAAGATAAAAAAGGCACCGTGAAGGAACTGATAGATTACTCAGGCTACACTGCATTTACAAGCTATGAAGAAAATTCTACGCGCATGAAATATACAGGAATTTGTTTTTCAGATACTGGAATAAATCCTGTTAGTGCCGAGAAATACTTTAGCAGCACTGCGGACATTGAATACGTTGAAACGGCGTGGGGAATCGACTGGACTGCCGAAGAGCTTAATATTAGTGCAACAGAAGTATCGGCTGATACCGGTACATTTGGAGATTTAACTGTTACTAATTCTGCATCTTTTACAAAATCGCCAAAGATAGAAGACATGGAGTATACGACATCATCAAATACTATTTGTTGGGATGGACGTACAGGATACAAACAGCTGATGCTGAAATCTTCATCCTCGAAACGCTATAAAGATATTGGAAACAATATTGCAGAACAAGAAATTGAAGAATGGTACAATATCGAACCAACATGGGCGAAATATAAAGAGGGATATCTAGTTAAAGGGGACGAGAATGAAGGAAGATATATCCCGATGTTTATTGCTGAGAATGTAGAAGCATTCTTTCCGGAAGCTACTCGGCATCAAAACGGACTTGTTGAGGACTGGAATGAGCGTATCATGATTCCAGCAATGTTTGCAATGATAAAAAGCCAGAAAAAACAGCTTGACCGACAGAAAGAATTAATTAATCAGCTTTACGAAAAGCTCAATATAGAAAAGGAGAACTAAAATGGCAAAATTTAACGAATATCCAGTAAAAACAAAGCCAGCGGACACGGATACCTTTTTAGCGTATGATACATCTGAAGAATCAAATAAGCAGGTCACAATGCAGTCTATAGCGGAAGCGATATTATCCAGAATGTCTCACAATATCCCACGCCTTGTGCCAAAAGACATCACTTCGTACTACAACGATGGCTCACTGTGGAAACGCCTTAATGGAACAGGCGGATATTCTCTCTTTGAAGATATCTACGTTGGCGACTACATCAAAATGAGCCGCGCAATCTCAGCGCCGAATCCAGATAGTACGTTACAGTTGACAGGCTCACAGTACGTTACGATTGCCGGAATTGATTCCCTGTGGGGTAACGGAGATAATATCTCAATGGATTATCACCATCTCGTCATGGTTCCGGGACAGGGATTTGGTGGTACACAGCATTTTGGCAGAAGCCGAATGAATCCGACAAATACCACTGTTGGCGGATATAAAGGGTCAGAAATGAACACGAAAGTGATTGGGAATGTTGCAACAGCTGGTTCTACTTCCGCAGGAGCAACCATCAATCAACAGCTTTTCGCAGAATTTGGTTCTCATCTAAAAACCACCAGAGAACTGGTAAGCAAAGCTATCAATGCCAGCGGATACAACCGTTTTGGTACGTCTGGCGGCTGTTCAAATGATTGGGAATGGATTTCTGCGCAAGCAATTCTACTGAGCGAAGTCGAGTTATATGGCTCAATTGTATGGAGTTCATCTGCTTATGATACAGGGAATGCGAATCATCAGCTTGAATTGTTTAGACACTCTAAACAGGCAGTGAATAAACGCAGTGCGTGGTTCTGGCTAAAAGATGTAGCCTCGGCGTCGCATTTCTGCTATTGCAACAACTATGGCAATGCGGGCTACAGCTACGCGTCGCTTGCCGGCGCCTATGTGCGTCCACGCTTCGTAATCGCAGCGTAGCGGAATCTGGAACTGGATGGTCAATAAATTGACAAATGCAGTAATCAATAACTTGCAGACTTCAAACAAGACTGTAGTGAGGGCTCTTAATGAATTAAATAGTAACGCTAAAAACACCTCATTCAAAGGAAATATTAAGAGAGTATCATTCAGATCTGGTGGCACTGGATTAAAAAATATTTACATTGATTTTTTTCAGGAAGACAATTCCAGATCGACTTTAGCATTCTTTACCGACGGAGAAAACGCAATCGGATTTTATGAGGGCGACACCAACATTTGGAAGCTTACAGTGAAATAATTTTTTTAGTAACTTGCAGTTTAGTTAACTAAGGACTTTGAAAATTTCATAAATAAGTTTCATGATTTCATGAAAGGAGCTGATAAATTGGAAATTAAAGGAATTGACGTATCATCGTGGCAAGGGAAACCGGATTGGGCAAAAGTATCGAATTCTGGAATTAAGTTTGCAATTTTGAGAATTCATCAGAAATCCGGCACAGATGCATCATTCGAACACAACTACAAGGGCTGTAAATCCAATGGAATTCTTATTGGTGGATATAAGTACAGCTATGCTTTAACATCGGCACAAGCTATCGAGGAAGCTGAGAACGTAATTTCTGTTCTTGGTGGACGTGGACTTGACTTTCCAGTATTCTACGATCTGGAATGGGCACAGCAAAGAAGTCTTGGGAAACAGGCTATTGAGAATATTGCAGTAGCATTTCTGACCAGAATCAAGAAAGCCGGTTATAAGGTTGGAATTTATTGTAATCTCGACTGGTACAATAATGTTCTGACAGATGCTCTCAAGCAATATGATTGTTGGATTGCTCGTTATCCAGCGGATGATAACGGCACTGTCCAAACACGACTGAAGCCATCGGTCGGTGTAGGCTGGCAGTATTCCAGCAAAGGAAAAGTTCCAGGAATCAGCGGAAATGTTGATATGGATGTGTTCTACAAGGACTACAGAGATTCTAACCAGAAAGGAGAAACTAAAATGGTAAAAATCAGTAACTGCGGACATGATGAAAGAGGAAGATATGCAGGTGGGAAAGCAGGAGATCAGACTGGTACAGAATATCAGATCATGAACTGGTACAGCAGACCGTGGCTCTGTCTCCTAAGATTCAATGACGCCAAAATCGCAACCATGATCGCAGACATGGCGACAAAAGCGGCACAGAACAATCTCATCGGATACGATCAGGGTACTTCCGGAAACAGCAATGACCGGTATTCGTTCTGGCGGCACTTAAAGGCAAGTAACTACGATCCGGCGCAGATCACGGTAGCTTGTGAATCTGATTGCAGCGCAAGTACAGCAGCTATTGTCAAAGGGGCTGGGTATCGCTTAAATAATGCAAGGCTCAAAGCGGTCAGCATCTATCTGACGACACGGAACATGAGAGCTGCAATGAAGATTGCCGGTGCGAAAGTACTGACGGATAGAAAGTATCTGACATCCGGTGACTATCTAAAGGCAGGAGATATCCTCCTGAATGATAACCACCACGTGGCTATCGCTGTTACCACTGGCGCAAAAGCAAGTACGCTTTCAACGCCAACTATTCTGTCTAAAACTCCGAAGTGGGTGGGAAAGGTGACTGCAAATACACTTAATGTCCGCACATGGGCAGGAACAGAGTATGCACAGCTTAAAAGCTATCCTGCACTTGCAAAAGGCAATTTAGTTGATGTATGCGATACCATTAAAGCCAAAGATGGAGCATCTTGGTACTATATCCGCATTGCCGGAAAGTATTTCGGATTTGTTTCCACGAAATATATTTGCAAAGTGTGATAAATGTGATATAATAAATATACCATAATTCAACTCCTCCCCAGAGTTTGGATATGAACTCAAAAAAGAGATGATCTGTTTCTATTCCTTGACAGATCATCTCTTTTATTTTATTTAATAATATATTCCCAATATTGATTTTTAATATCCGCATATCCGTTCTTACGAATCAGTACTTTATCACCAGAAAACATCGTAAAATCAGAATCCAGCTTTTGCACATAATCCATGTTTACAACAAATGACTTATGGCAACGCAAAAACCGTTTATCAAGGTAAGGCTCAACCGACTTTAAAGTTGCATACATACTGTGCATAATCCCGTTCGTGCAATGAACAAAAACTTGCTTATCCCGTGCTTCGAGGTACTCGATTTTGTTCAATGGAATCCTTATAATGCAATCTCTGTGTCTGATTGTGAGCATCTTGTGTTTCATATCACTCAAGGTATTGTCAATCATAGAAAACATTCTTCCGTGTTCATTTCCCTTGATGATATAATGCGTAAATTCAACATCCAACGCATCAAAAACAAAATCCTTGTGAGCTGTCCAGAAAGCAATTTTGCCCTTATATCCACACTCTCGGAGTTCTTTGGCAATATCCACGCCATTTTCGTTTTTAAGTATTACATCCAAGACAATCATATCAAACCATTTTCCGTCCTTAACATCATCTATCAAGGGTTCCCCACTGAAATAACCGTCTATCGTATAATTCCGGTCACCGTTTTGCTTCAAAAACGGTTCAATCCGATGCTTAAAATACTCAACCTGTAGTTCACAATCGTCACAAATAGCAATTTTCATAGTAATCACCTTCCGTTTATCGCTTGCACTTCAACTTTCATCAGATTATCCTCATCTAAGTAATCAATTATGGTAATATAGTAGCACCGAAACGAAAATGTGTAAATAGTTCAGCGAAATTTCGAAAAAATTCGACATATTAATTCGTTGGTACAGCCTGCCAGATTGCTCTGGGGAGGAACGTGATCGTGAATGCAGGTTTTACCATAAAAAGAGCCGGGGAGTAAAATCCTCGGCTCTTTGCTTTACAATGAATTATTTTTGATATGAAATTAAGTCCGTAGTATATTCGTTATCATATTCTGCTAATGGACGAATCGTTAATGCGAAATCTACGTTTGACACATCGGAAATTCCGTTTGCTGCAAGAAAATCATCTGTAGGAGTTAGGGTCACAAGAGTTTTGCAACCATCTAATAAATACTGATTGAATATTTCATAACTATCTGACATTGTAAAATCGTTATAAGTCTCAGAAGTTACATCGTATGCGAAATACTGTCCAGTAGTGTTTGTGATACAAAATGTGAAGCCGTTACCCTCTGAGGAAATGAAATCGACACTAATGCCGTTCTGGTTATACAAGTTCTGTGCACCGTCAAATACAGGAGAAGAAACTACAGTAGTTCCAGTTACGTCAGCGTGAATCTGACCGCTGTCAAAAGCCTTGAAGCTCTTTGCATTGTCGTAAGCCCACAAGAGAACGTCAAAGCTATCTACTTCGTTCATCTGGTAGTCTTTGAAGAAATCTTTATTTTCCCATGTATCTATCAGCTCTAAAGTAGAATTCGCTTTCTTTCCGGGTGCTACATCAGAGGAGTTTATGCCATACTGATCGCCGCCTGCCATAATACCGTTTATGGCATAAGCATAAGGAGCTATGCCTAAATTCAAATTAGAATTGTTTTCGATATACAGTCCTATAGTGCCTGTGGACGGGGAATCGGTTAATCCTTTTGTTTCAACATGAATGCCGTTCTCTTCGTATAGCACAAAATCTTCCGCAAAAACATTGGATGGCATGGATGCAAGCAAAATGCTTGACAGCCCAATACTAGCTAGAAACTTTACTTTCTTTCTCATAAAAATATTTCCTCCTTAGTAAAATTTGCATATATTATACCGCAAGATTCAATAATAGCATAGTCAAAACAGAAATATTTTTCATATTTTTATCCATTAAAAATGCAGTTTTATCGTTTTGCCCGATTAATTTGCACAAAAAGTGGTATAACTAAATACATAAATTATAGACTAAAGAGGTATATATTATGAGGAAGATTGAGAAATTGCTGATCGCAGCAGGAGTAATTCTCTTTGCCAACTACATAATCCACTTGCCAATGTGCGTGAAAGACTATGCCAATAAGGATTTTGGTATATACTCAACCCAAACTATGCACAAGCATTCAACGCTTACTATGAGCACGGTTTTGAAACCGGCGTCTAAATCTACGCTCAAATTCTACATTTCACCGCACAAATCAGATTTTATCTTTGACTACACAAATAATTTCTATGCGATCATAAATATTCCAGTCTATCTCTGGCAGTTTGCAAGGGCGAATATTAATCCATGTGTCCTGTTTTCATTGGACTTACGGAAAATATGATAAAGATAAATGTTCGAATGCATATTTTTCACTGTCCAGACATATACTGTAGTAAAGTTTCAATTGGGAGGGTTATTTATGGATTATAAGAAAGAGATTATTGAATTATTAGATAAGGTAAAATTAGAAAGTACTTTAAAAAGAGTATACAAGTTGCTGGTATACTTATATTTAAGAGAAGAGTAGCCTAAAATGCCGCATCTACAGTTAAAGCAGATGCGGCATAATAATTATTCTGTTTTTAAATCATCTGGCGATGCGGAGAAATAATATTCGAATTCGGAACTGTCATAATCGCTGCCTAACATTGAATTTATTTTGTCCGCAATAGATGTTCCTAATTCCTCTCCGAATTCAGCGTCTTCAACTTTTGTTCTTTTATATTCTGTAAAAATGTTTCCCCAGTCGTCTTGTGTGCCTGCATAGTAAATCTGGATGAGATCGCCGTCTTCTTTAGGATTTAAGTAAGATAAGGTTTTATCTGTTACGTTTATCATACTTTTAGGAAAAAATACTTTTTGAACATCACAGGAATTAAAAGCAGCATCATATATTTCAGTAATTCCTTCTTGAAAAATAACTGATTCAACATGAGAACTTCCAATTCCGATCTGGAAATCTGATAAATCTGTTGCGTAGTCTGTTCCGTCAATATTGTATGATGGAAGAATTTCTAAAATTTTGCACTTGCCATCATAACCGTGCAATTTCACAGAGTTTCCCTCTATATCATAATCAAAATCACCGATTACACCGTACTTTTCAGAATCATCCTTTTGAACTTCAACGCCAGTCACGCCACCTGCATAAGTTGGAGTAGAAACTCCTAAAATTGCAAAAGTACAAAATGCAATTAATAGCTTTTTCTTCATAGACATTTCCTCCTTGGTATTAGTTGATTTTATTATATCACTATAAATCAAAACAACAAAGCAGAATATAAAAAAGACCAGAGTTTTTTATTCTCTGGCCTTTCTTTTTTAATTGTTTTCCAATTCTGTTAGGATTTCTTGGAGTTGCTTCCAATGTTCATCACTGAGCTTTGCGAACTTTACAAGAATTTTCTTAGCAAAGTCATTATCCCCGGTCATTACCGAATCAACGATAGCCTGCGCATCACTATCGTCGCTTTGGAACATATCTCCGATTCCGTTTACGAGCCAGTCATAATTGACTTTGTAGCTGGCACATATTAGTTTGATGTTCTTTTCGGATAGATCACGTTGACCGTTTTCAATCATGGACAATGCCGCTTGTTTAATTGCGAGTGTCTCTGCGAAGTCTTTCTGATTCTTTCCTAATTGTTTACGAAGAATCGAAACTCTTTCATTTATTGTTTCCAATGCTTGTCTCTCCTTTCAATATTATAATATCACTAGAGTGATAAAAAGTCAACAAAAATGTAATATCATGCTTGACAAAATATTACTCTAGTGATATATTATAATCACACAAGTGATACAGAAAGGAGTGAGAGGAATGACAGGTGATAGACGAGAAGCGTTTAGAAAAATGGTAGAACGTTTTAATAATCTGCCAGAGAAAAAGCAAGATCAAATGCTCTGGTATGGAAAAGCAATCATTGATATAGAGGAAAGCGAATCCAGTAAAAAAGAACCTGCAACAGTAAAAAGTGATTAAGAAAGGAGTGATAAGCACGAACCAGTTAGTACATATTGGAAATTCAGACATTTCCATAAAAGAGTATAACGGTCAGCGAGTTGTAACGTTCAAAGATATTGACATGGTACACGGTAGACCAGACGGAACAGCAAGCAGAAATTTTAGAACCAACAGAGAGCGTTTCATAGAGGGTGAAGATTTCTTCCGAGTAAGCGCCGACGAAATTCGTCGCACCAAAATTTTTGACATTCCAGACAAGGCAACTTCTGATTACGCCCTTATGACAGAACAAGGATATCTGATGTTAGTAAAGTCTTTTACAGACAATTTAGCATGGGATGTTCAGAGACAGCTTGTGAATGGATATTTCAAAACCAGAGAAAAAGTAAAAAGGGCATTATCACCAGAACTTCAAATGTTGCAGGGACTACTTTCACAAATGGTAGAGAAAGAACTTGCTGATAAAGAAAGAGACCGGCAGATTTTGCTTGCCAAAGAAACAGCAGATAAAGCTGTTGCGACTACAGAGAATATCAAAGAAGCAGTTAAACCGGTGTTCGATAACTGGCGTTCAGAAATCAATTTGAAATTCAATCGCATACAAAAATGTGCAGGAGCAGAGTTCAGAATGCTGAGAACAGAAATGTATCAAGAATTGGAACGCAGAGCAGGATGTGATTTGAGTACTAGGCTGAGGAACAAACGCAACCGTATGCAAGAAAAAGGGTGTACGAAGACAACGATTAATGCACTCAATAAAATGGATATCATTGACGATGATAAAAAGTTGCGTGAGATTTTCTCAAAGATCGTAACTGAATACGAAATTAAATATTGTGCGTAGAAAGGAAGTGAACAATATGTCAGATTTTGACAAAGGCTACATCCTTGGAAAAGTAGAAAGCCTTTCTTCTGATAAGAAAGAAAGTTCTTAACTGGAAAGGAGGAAATTAAATGGATTTGTACGATGTAGCACTTTTGTTTTCGATTGCAGCAATTATTCTAAATATAATTACTTTTTTCCTAAATCGAAAGTAAGTCCTTGCTTTCTTTCGGTACTTGAAGTACACAGATTTTATTTCTTTTGTTTGTAATGATTTTTAACGTAATAAAATCGTTACTTAATTTAACATTGGCAGGAATATCAAACAGGACAATTTCAAATATCCCTTGCGATGGTTGTAAAGAGATTGGAAAATCTGCACTAAATATTCTTTCGGTGATAGGAATATCTGTTTCATTGTACTTCGGGTGATAACGTTCAGCAACCCATCTGTGAGTTAGAACACATGGATATGAAGTACGGCAATGACCTAAAAGCAAAGAAATTCTGGTAATGATTATGGCTGAAGATGAATTGTTCTGAAGAATTAAACCTAGTTTGATAGACTGTTCGTTTTCCACATTTAAAGTGCACAGTGTTTCCAATGAAACAGAAATATTTGTTCGTTTGCTCCAAAGCGAATGGATGAATTGAAATAGAAAAAGAACAAATCCTGCGATTGCAATAACGGTTGTAAGCAAAGACTTATTTTCTGCAACAAATTTAACAATGGTGCTCAACATAATTAAAACCTCCATTTTTTTAATTAGAGTATACCACAGAAAGGAATGATATGGTGGAAGAAACTAATGCATTACTCAAGCAGATTTTGGAAGAACTTAAAGCCATTCGAGAAGAAGTTGCACCTACGAGAACGAAAAAAGTAACGCACACGGCAAATATTGACGGGAAGACAATTACCGAATGCGTTACCGATGGAATTCAAAACGCTTTATACGGGAAACGAGCGTTTAATCCGAAAGATTCTGAATAGCAAAATCATATGCACATTTTAAATATTGAATTTCGTCATTTGACATAGAAGCATTTCCAGCCAATGGAGCTTCTCTTCTGTCAAGAACGTATTCATTTAATTTAGACTTTGCATAAGTAATTGCTAAATCATGAACTATTTGTTCTTTATCCATAATACACACCTCCCTTCGAGGGAGATTATACCACAGAAAGGAAGTCAGTATGAAAAAAGAAGAAATAAATGAGTTTATGAATATGACATTACAGGAGAAAAAAGACAAAATTATTGAAATAATTCGCGAGATTCCAGAAGATTCTCCGATTCACAAGGAACTGTACGAAACACTGAAAAGAGAAATGGAGGAAAAATAGAATGATCAAATGTGAAGGCGGGAAAGTTGAATTAGAAGAAGATGCAAATAAGTTGCTTTCTGAATTAACCGCGATATGCAGGGGACTAAGAGTTTTCCTTGTGAAAGAAGGATATTCCAAGGAAAAAGCCGATGAACTTGTTTCTGAATCAGCTCAGATGGGGTTGTGGACAGACGAAAAAATACAAGAAGAACTTGACAGATTAAGGACAGAAACGCTTAGAACGTTTGCGGAATTAATATTGGGGAGAAAGATTTTTGAAGGAGGAAAAGAGAATGATTAAAAGTAAAGATGGAGCAGTTGAGGTAAAGGGAAGTACAACAGTTTTAATGACTGATTTGTCAATGATTATTAAATTGTTGAGAGAGACTTTTGAGGAAGAAGATATTCCAAAGGAAACAGGAGATAAACTTATCAGAAAGGCTGTAGACGTTGGGTTCTGGACGGAAGATAAGCTTGACAAGGAACTTTCCAATATGCGAGCGGAAGTACTTGGAAAACTTATGGGATTAGCATTGTCGTCAATCTGGGGAGGGGCAAAGGATGAATAAAAACACTTACGAAGCAGAAACTCTCGAAGAAGAATTTGCTTTACTAGCCGGCAGGCTTACAGCTTTGGAAGCGGTTTTAAATGCTAATGATAGCACATTCATTGATAAAAAGTATGTAGCTGCGATCATGGGGATTAAATATTTCGAAGGGGATTCCGATAAGAAAGAAGAGTGAAACGCCCCGGAGGTGACGCAACACCTACCGGAGCACGTATCTAACTTAATTAGGGTAAGTTAAATACAGGATAAGTATAGCACACCTTCCTGTATTTGAAAAGAAAATTTATACCAGGAGGGCATTTTTTATGTCTAAAATCACAAAACACACCGAAAACGTAACTAAAAACCAGAGTCTTGCAAGCGAAATCATCGCAGATCAGGTGGCAAAAACAAAACGTCTGGAAGTCGCAGTTGTAGCACTATCAGTAGCTTTGCTTGCAACAGCAACAACAAAAAGAAAGAAGTGAGGGATATGAGAAAAAGAATGTATTTTATCGGAGTGATGGCACAGGTTGGAACATTTGCCACGATTGCATTATTGCTCTGGTGGATGACGAAAATGGATGTACTTAAGCTGTTCTGCATAAGTGCAATGGTATCTTCAATGGTATCCCTTCCTATTTTAATGCAGATAGAAAGGTGGGTAAACGGAATTGAATAAGCTTTTGGAAAACAATCAGGTAACACTGGTTGGAGAAATTAAAACAGAATTTGAATTTAGCCATGAAGTATATGGTGAAAAATTTTACCGATTCGAACTTAGCGTAGAACGATTTAGCGGAACGAAAGATGTTCTTCCGGTTGTAGTTTCTGAGAGACTCATTGATGTGAAGCAGAACTATACAGGAGAAATGATGGAAATTCAAGGGCAGTTCAGATCGTTCAATAAGCACGAAGAAAATCACAGTAGATTACTTCTTTTTGTGTTCGCAAGAGAAGCAAAATTCATGGACAAAGACGCACTTCCAGTTAATCAGATTCTTCTGGATGGTTTTACTTGCAAGAAACCAGTATACAGAACAACGCCTAATGGAAGAGAGATTGCAGATGTACTTCTGGCGGTAAATAGATCATACGGCATATCTGATTACATACCATGCATCTGCTGGGGCAGAAATGCAAGATACATGGGAACCTGCGGAACTGGCACACATATTATTTTACAGGGAAGAATCCAGAGCAGAGAGTACAACAAAAAAGTCGGAAATCAGGTCGAGAAGAAAACAGCCTATGAAGTGTCGGCTTATTGGGTGGAGGATAAAACAGTATGAAAACAGTAGAATTGAAACAGCTTAACATTGAAAACTACAAGAAGTTTGAGTCTGCGGAGTATCAGTTTGCACCACGAACGATGGTGTCCGGTAGGAACCGTCAGGGTAAAACAACGTTGATGGACGCATATTTTGATACACTGACCGGAAAGCTTGCAGACGGTACATCTCCGAATAATGTCAGAAGAAAAGAAGACGGAGAAGAAGTTGAGGGTGTCGTATCAAGAGAACTCACACTTCTGATTGATGGAGAGGAAACCGTGATCCGTAAGGAAACGAAGAAAGGTAAATCTTCCAGTACCACAAAATATCAGGTTGATGGGTTTGATTACAACCAGACGAAGTATAAGGAATTTTTAAAAGGAATATCAGACTCAGAAACCATTATGATGTGTAGTAATGCCAGAGTATTCCTTAATGAACTTCGAAAATCAACAGCAAGTGCCAGAGTAATGCTTGAAAAGATGGCAGGGTTCAATGCGGATAAAGTATTACAGGACAATCCAGAAGTTTCGGAAATCATCAAGAATCATTCTGTCGAGGAAGTTGTGAAAAAACTCAATAGAGACAAAAAAGACTTCCAGAAGAAAATTGATGCCAAAAAGGTTGAAATTGATACCGTAAAGAAACAGGGAACACCAGATTTTACCATTCTTGAAGAAAAGAAGAATGCCGTGCTGGATAAACTGAATGGTCTTCTTGAAAAAGAAAAGCTGCTAAATGAAACCAATAAAGCATATGACGAGCTCTGCTACGAGATTACAGGTCTCAAGAAATCCAGAGATGCGATCATTTCAAATGCAGCAGAAGCATTACAGGAAGAAAAGAGAAAAATCGTTTCCTTATTAAGTGACAGGCGATTCAAGCAGAAACATGAAGAAGAAAATCTCCGAATTCTGGGAAATTTCCTTGCGACCGCTGAGAAACCAGAACGAATTCAGCAGAGAATTACGGTTTTGCAGGAGAAATATAAACAGACGTATGCGTCCACATTTGATGAAACAGCTTTAAATGCAATACAGAATGAAAAATTTGATCCTGAATCAGCTATTTGCCCGACCTGCGGACAGGCACTTCCGGAGGAACAGGTTGAACGTCTTAAAACTGAATTTGAACAGAAGAAACAGGAAAGAATCCATGCAGAGTTTGCGAAAAAAGAGCAGTTTAAAGCAGACAAACAGCAGAAACTTAAAGACATTACAGAAGAAGGCAATTCCGAAGTAGCCAGAAGAAAAGAAGTTGAGGAAAAGCGCAAAGACATCGAATCGCAGATTGAGCAGACAAAGAAAAATATTTCCACTCTGGCATCTGAGATTGCGCAGAAAAATCAGGAATTAGAGAAGCTTCCGTCAGAACCAGATATGTCTGGAAACGAAGAGTATCAGGCAGTTGTAGCAGAAATCCAGAAGAAACAGGAACAGCTTGACGGACTGACTAATAATTCTGAGGAAAATGCAGCAGTTCAGGCAGAAAGAATGTCTGCTGAAAAGGAACTTACAGGAATCGAAACAAAAATTGAGATGGCAAAACAGGCAGTTCAGAAACAGACAGAAACACTTGAACAGCTGAACACAGAACAGAAAGAGTTAGGTCAGGAAGATTCCGATATTCAGCAGAAACTTGACATGTTGAAAGAATTTTCCATCAAAAAAAATCAGGCACTGGCAGAAGCTATCAATCCACTTTTCAAGCATTTTCAGTTTCAGTTTTTGGACTATACGCAGGACGGTGAGCCGGTGGAAGTTTGCAAGATGATTTGTGACGGAATCGGATATTTTGATGGATTGAATCACTCTGATCAGATTCTATGCAATATTGACCTCGTGACTGGATTGCAGGAGCTGAACGGACTGAATCTTCCAATTTGGGTTGATGATGTTGAAAGTGTGAATGCTGACAGAATACCAGATACAGGCAGGCAGATGATTCTCCTTAAAGTTTCTGACAATGAATTAAAAGTGGAGGGGATTTGATATGGCAACAACTACATACAACATCCCAGAAGCAATAAAAGCACAGGATTGGTATTGTAAAACAAAGATATTGCCACGTTTTGCACCGGGCAATGGTATCTGTTGGTCTTGCCACCAGAATATCTATTCCGAGAAAGGACGGACACGTACCGGATATGACACACAGGGCATCTCAGTAGAAAGTGCAGCAGGGCAGTTGATTACGAGTTGCCCGTTCTGTAATAGAAGTTATTGCGATTAAAACGCAATAGGATTAGCATAGTTAGCTTTGCAACGGCAAGGCGAAGCAATGAGAAGCGAAGCAAGGGATATGCATAGAACAGATATGAAATGCCACGGAATAGACAGGCACTGAACTGCAGCGTGAAGAAATGAAATGCAATGGAAACGTTGAGAATAGAATAGCCTAGTAAAGCAAAAGCATAGCTAAGCACTGATTTGAGATGCAACGGCATAGAAGCACACTTCTGAGAATCGTAAAGGAGAAGCGTAGAAGCACACAAAAAAGCCAAGGCGAGGTTGCGCGACGCAAGGTATGGAACGGCAAAGGAATAGCGTAGAATTGAATTGCAGCGGAGGAGCATGGCCTTGATAAGCAAAGCATTAAGCAAAATATAAAAATCGGAGGAATACGAGATGAAAGAATTAAAAGTCAGATTAACATTTTTAGAGGAAGTTCTGGGGACTGCAAATGCAGAAAAAGATATTCACGAGAAATTTATAGCATCTAAAGCACCAGATGCACCTTCCAGAGAACAGGAAGTTGAAGCTTTAGGAATTGAAGAAGTTGTCGAAAAAGGTCGAACAGTATTTCCGAAAGATGATAACGGCAATCCGTTCCTTTGGGACTACCAGATCAGAGGATTCTTTAAGTCAGCTGCACAGGCCAGTTCCTATATCGGTGGAGCAAAGAAACTTGCAGCTTATAAGAAAAAAATTGACTTACTGGTATTTGTAAACGAACGCAAAATTCCGTTTGTTCTTCCAGAAGGTACAGAACTTTCTGATTGTCAGAGACCACTGAGAGCGCAGACAGCACAGGGCGAAAGAATTTCTTTGGCAGACAGCGAAACTGTGCCGGCAGGATCAACAGTGGAATTTACAGTCAAGGTACTTGATGATTCACTTATGAAGTATGTAATTGACTGGCTTGATTATGGAGAGTTTAACGGCATTGGTCAGTGGCGAAACTCAGGCAAAGGCCGTTTCAAATGGACTGAAATCACAAAATAAGCTACGGCATGGCTGAATGTAGTTATGATAGGCAAAGCAAAGGCGCAGAATTGCTGGGTAATGATTTGCTTCGGCGAAGCGTAGAACTGAACAGAAATGCAAACAAAAAATAAGTTAATTAATATAAGAAAAGGAGAATTAAAATGGCAAGCAAAACGCAGGTAACAACAGTAGGAGAACAGCAGGCAGCAGTTGTGATTAACAATCAGTTTATTGACGGATTGACAAAACAGCTTGAAGAAAAATGTAAATATGGTCTTTCTTTTCCAAAAGACTACAATCTCAGCAATGCACTTATGGGGGCATATCTGGTTCTCAAGGAAACGAAAGACAGGAATAACAAACCAATTCTGGAATCTTGTAGTCAGATTAGCATCGCAAATAGTCTTATGAACATGGCAACACTAGGGCTTTCAGTACAAAAAAAACAGGGGTATTTCATCGCTTACAGCGGTCAATGCCAGTTCCAGAGATCATATTTCGGAAATATGACGATTGCCAGAAGATACGGAATGAAAGATATTCACGCAGAGATCATCTACCAAGGAGATAAATTTAAATATCATATTGAAGACGGAAATAAGGTTCTGGATTCTCACGAACAGGATTTCATGAACATTGATAATGAAAAAATCCTTGGCGCATACGCAGTTGTGCTGATGGAAGATGGGGCGAAGCATTTGGAAGTAATGAACATCAAACAGATTAAGCAAGCTTGGTCACAGGGCTTCGGATACAAGGAAAATGGAAATGGCACACACCAGAAATTCACTGATCAGATGGCAAAGAAAACCGTTATCAATCGCGCCTTAAAGCAGATCATCAACACTCATGGTGATGCTTTCGTACAGGAAGCGGACGATGATACAGAAACAGTTTCAAGAGATGACGCTTTTGCAGCTGATGTTGCATATGAAATCGAACAGCACGCCAACAAAGAGGAATTTGTGCCAGTAATCGAGGAACAGCCTAAACAGCCGACAGTTGCAGAAACCGTAAAAACTGCCGAGAAAGAGCCAGCTCCGGCAGCAGTTGTCGAGCCAGAGATTCCGGATTTTATGAAACAGGAGGAATAACGAGGTGATAGCATGATCGGGACGTTAGAAGAAGTCATGAAGGATATGAAATATGGCGTACTTGATTTCACAAAGGACGGTAAATGCAGTGGTTGTGGACAATGTTGTAGCAACTACTTGCCAATATCCAGTAAAGAAATTAAACGTTACGTAAAGAAGCATCATATCACTGAACAGAAGCATAATTATCCTTCAGTTGTGGCATTTGACCTTACTTGCCCGTTCCTGGATGATTCCAAGGCAAAAGAAAAATGTCTTATATATCAAGTGAGACCTGAGATATGCAGAGATTTTGTCTGCAACAATCAGAACGGGGCAATCAAAAACAAGAAACTTATGCATAAGAAGTACGCAGCAGTAGATATGCGAGAAATATTTTTTGGAGGCAACGGGAATGAACAATAAAGAAATTTTACAGAAAGCAAAGGAACTGGTTGAACTTCTGGAAAAGCAGGAAGAAGCTGGCAAGGTTGAGTTGTCAATGCTGAAACGAGGAGATGTGTTCCAGACCACTGGGAAGCGTAAATACAAGGTTCTGGAACAGTATGGAGATACAACGAAAATTATTTCGTTTGATCTGGTGAAAGAAAATGTAGAGTTTGGTGATACCTCAGATTACAAAACATCAAAGGTAAAGAAACTGTGTGACATTGAAATTCTGAAGGACTTCGAAAAAGAATTCGGGGCAGAAAATATCGAAACACACACAGCAGATATTATCACTGCGGATGGACAGAAATTGGGGACTGTTGATTGTAAAATTCGACCGATTACGTTTGATGAAGCACGAGAATACACAGATATTACACCGAACAATGACCTGAACGACTGGTATTGGACATTATCGCCATGGTCAACAAAAGAACGTGGATGGAAGAAAGCCTTGGCCGTTGTTTCCCCTTCGGGCTATATCAGCAACCGCCATTGCAGCAACGGAAATGGTGTTCGCCCAGTTTGTATCTTAAAATCTAATATCTTTGTATCTAAGGTGGAGGAATGATTATGAAGAAAAATCTGAAATATTTTGAGGATGAATTATCCAGATTAAGTAAAGAGTTCACAGAATTCAAGAAAAAGCACATCGGAAAGCCGGAAATCGGAAAAGCTATTGAACTTGCTGGCATGGAATGGCTGATTCTGGATAATACAGAAAAAGGATATTTTGCCATTTTGAATGGATTTGATGGAAAAGAAAGAACATTTGATTTAGCTTCAAATAACTGGATTTCGAGTAAACTGAGAAATGAGTTAAATACTCGTTTTCTTAAAAAAATTACTGACGAGTTTGGAGAAGATGCAGTTATTGAGTTTGATCGAGATTTGCTTTCTTTGGACGGTCAGACAGAATATGGACATTGTAAAGATAAGATTTCGATTTTGACGATGGACGAATACCGAAAATACAGAAAATTCCTTCCAAATATGGGTAAATGGTGGTGGTTGCTTACTCCATGGAGTACACCAGCAAATGATTACAGTACAACACTTGCCGTTGTTTCCCCTTCGGGCTGTGTCTACATCAACCTTTGCAGCGACGGAAGTGGTGTTCGCCCAGTTTGTATCTTTTCTTCTTCAATCTTTGAATCGGGGAATGATGATTGATGGCAAATGAAGATTTAAAGGTAATAACAAAGGCCAAGCAGCTTGCAAAGCATACATTAATAGTTACGAGCAATGCCAGACGATACCCGAAAAAATATAGGTTTTCACTTGTAGATAAAATGCAAAATAAAGCATTGGAAATTTATGAGTCACTATTTGAAGCCAACCGAACTGATCTGAAAGATTATAAAGGAGAACGATTAGAACTTCAAACAAAAGCCATTACTCATTGTGATGAGTTGATGTACTTTATAGAACTTTCATATGAATTGGGAATTATCAATTCCGGTGGAATGGAAGCATGGTCGCAAATGGTAAAAGATATAAAGTATATGACTATTTCATGGAGAACAAAAGACAGAAAAAGATAATTTTCACAGGTTATGCACTGCGAATACCGTTGTTTCCTCTTCGGGCTATATCAACAACAACCATTGCAACAACGAAAATGGTGTTCGCCCAACATGGATCACATGCAGACAGAGTAAGCGTAAAGCTGAAATCAGAAAAGATACAAGCAAATGCATAACCTTTCCGCAATGGACAAACATAAAGGAACAAAATAAATGGATAAAGAAATTGTTGCAAATTTTGAGAATTTATATCGTTCTTACAAAAAGGTTAAGAGCGGTAAAAAATTTAATTCAGGTACTGCAAGATTTTCTAATTTGTCTCTTGAAGGCATTCATCTCTTGAAGGAACAATTAGAAAGTCAAACGTATACCATAAATCCGTATAATAAATTTCAAATTCATGAGCCAAAAGAGCGAACGATAGAATCATGTGCATTTAAGGACAAAGTAGTGCAGAGATGTTTTTCTGATTACATTCTGACACCGAAACTTGAAAATATCCTAATTAAATGGAACACTGCCGGACAGCAAGGAAAAGGGCAACGCATGGCAATGGACGGGTTAAGAAATCAAATGTTGGATTTCTATAAAAGAAATGGAATGAATAGTTGGATTGTAAAATGTGATATTCACAAATACTTTTATTGCATAGACCATGAAATCATGAAAGATGTTTTGGATTATTACTTTGATGATGATTTTACAGTCTGGTTGAACCATTTGTTTATTGACAGTACAGGTAATCCCGGGCTTCCATTAGGAAATCAGGTAAATCAAAAGTACGCATTGTTGCTTTTACATTCACTGGATCAGATGATAACGATTGAATTTGGAAATCCATATTACGGACGATACAACGATGATTTTTATGTGATTTGTAAAACGAAAGAAGATGCCAGAGAAATTCTTGAAGCAATCCGAATGATGATTGAAAGCCTTGGATTGGAGCTAAACCCTAAATCACAAATTGTACCATTTCGCATGGGATTGTGTTATCTGGGCTTTCACCATTACGTGACTGATGAAGGAAAATATATCAGAAAATTGCGTGGTGATAAGAAAAGAAAAACACAGAGAAAAATCCGAAGATGGGTACGGGTAGTGAATGACGGGAAGATGTCGATAGAAAAATTCCATGAAAAATACGGAGCATGCCAAAATCATATGCTTCATGGAAATTGTATCAAATTATGCCATAGTATGGATTCGGAAATTAAAAGGAGGATAAAATGAGATTAATTAGTCAGAATGGAGAAATTGACGTTCCTTATGAAATCACTTCATTAAGTAGAACCGGAAATATCATAAGAGCATACGTGCCGATGGTAGGTGAAAAGGGAACAGTTATGGCTCGTTATTTGACAAAAGAAAAAGCCCAAAAAGCTATGAAAGCGTTGCATAAAGTGTATGCAGGAATGTTTCTTGCGCAAAACGTTGAAATGAGCGATGACGATTACGAGGAATGCATAAAAATGGCTGCAAGAGGTTTTGGAATCATCAAAATAATGGTTAACAGCCCAGATATGAAATTCGAACCGGCAAACATTGTGTTTAGATTCCCGGAGGATGATGAAGTATGAAGAGAGTATACAGTAAAAAGGACTGGGAACAGATAATAACCATTGAACTTACGTTGAGGGAACTCAAATTAATACGAGACAGCATGTGCAAAGTAAGTTATGCGGAGTTAGAGAGTCTAAATAGAGGGAAGGACATACCATATGCCTATTCCGATTTAGAGAAAACCATAGATGAAGTTGAAAATATCTTAGAAGCATAAATGCAATGTACAGAAAGCGAGGTGATGTCATTTGTTCATGCGAGTAATTTCAACAGGTAGTACCAAAGGAAATTGTTACGCTTTGCAGTCAAGTGCAGACGAGATTGTTCTTCTTGACTGCGGGTGCAACTACAAGAAAATCCTCAGAGGGATTGACTATTGGATAAGCAATATTGATGCAGTACTTCTTTCTCATGAACACGGGTGACCATACAAAGTCATTCAAGGAAATAATGAATGCAGGCATTCAGATTTACACCAATGACGAGACAGTTGAGAACATGAACATCCGAACAGGCGAATTAATGAAAGGTGTTCCAGAAAGGCATCCATTTAGAGTTGGTTCGTTTAACGTGATTCCATTTGAATTGCCGCATACAACATACGATAAGGAAGCAAATCAGCTTGTACCTTGCTCGAACTACGGATATCTGGTGGAGCACAATGAAATGGGGAAGCTTCTGTATATTACTGATTTTGAGTACAGTAAATATAATTTCCAGAAAATGAACATACATCATCTGGTAATTGAATGCAACTACTGTGAAGAATTGGTGGACAAAACAGAAGCTAACTACAGTCATAGATTAAAAGGACATTGCTCTTTGTCAACTTGCAAGCAATTCATTAAGCAAAATCGCACAGAATCGCTTCGGACGGTAACACTGGTACATTTAAGTGGTCAGGCATCTGATGCCTGTAAAATACAGAAAGAAATACAGGAAGTCGCAGGAGACAATGTTCTGGTTCAGATTGGGCGGGCTGGACTGGAAGTTGACTTGAATTTATGCCCGTTTTGAAAGGAGAAAATCATGGAAATGACTGATTGCGACAAATGCAAATACCGTAGAGGTTGCATACTGGCATGGGACTATGGTTCGCTTTATTGTAATGATTATGAGGAGGATGAGAATGAAAATCTTTTTGAAAGTGATTGATAAGCTTAAAAAACAGACACAGTACGGGGAAATAGCAGAGCCATATTTGAATTGCAAGTACAATAAAGGTTGGAATGATGCACTAGAAAAAGTTGAAGAACTGATTGCTTCTTACAACTTGAGTGAAAACTGGATTCCGGTAGATATGAAACTCCCGCCAGAACCAAAACCTAATCATATATTTAAAGGAGACATATATTTGATTACTGTCAAAAAAGGAACAATACCTTTCAGAGCAATGTGGAATGGTGAATATTTTACAGACGGTTTCGAAAAGTTAGAAGTAATTGCGTGGATGCCGTTGCCTGAACCGTATAAGGAGAAAAAACATGAATAAAGTAATTTTGATCGGACGGTTGATTAAAGATCCAGATGTCCGAATGGGAACGAACAACACAACAATTGCCAGATACACACTTGCAGTTGAGAGACAGTATCGCAAAAACAATGAACGCACATCAGACTTCATAAATTGTGTTGCGCTTGGAAAAAATGGTGAGTTTACCGAAAAGTACTTGCATAAAGGCATGAAAATTGCGATTGTCGGCTCATGGCAGACTGGAAATTACACTGACAAGGACGGAAAGAAAGTCTACACAAATGATTGCCTTGTGGAAACACATGAGTTTGCAGAAAGCAAGAAGAACCAGCCAGAAGAACAGTCGCAGCCACCAGTTCCAAGTCCAGAACAGGACACAAGTGGATTCATGGATATGCCGTCAATTATGGATGACGAACTTCCGTTTAATTAAGGAGTGATGCCTAGTGGATTATAAAAAATTTCGTCAGGCCAAGGCTATCGAAGTGAGTAACAAGAAAAGGCTTTTAAAAGTTAATCCGGATTTAGATAACAAAAGCGGTATTTATTTCTTAACCAGAGTAGATGAAAACGGAATCCCATTCTTTTATATCGGGCAAGCAGTACATATAATTCAGAGGATGTGTTCACATCTCACTGGATATCAGCACATTGACTTGTCCATAAAGAAAAGAGGATTCTACAGTGAAGATAATCCTTTTGGATGGAAAATTAATTTCATTCATTATCCGGTAGAACAGCTTGATAAAATGGAGCAGTTCTGGATTCTGGAATATACAAAGAAAGGTTATCAATGCAGATACAACAAGACATCTGGAAGCCAAGGCGAGGGGAAAGAAAAGATTAATGAATTCAAACCAGCAAAAGGTTACCGAGATGGGTTGAAGCAAGGCAAAATTGCCCTTGCAAGAGAATTAAAGCATATCATTGATACTCACTTAGATGTGTCGATCAAACCAGAAAAGTTAAACAACAAGGTGTCTATAAAGGCACTTGGGAAATTCAATAATCTTCTTGATGAAGAATCTTACAAATGATAAAGCTGCCAGTTCTGGCAGACAAAATCCCAAATAATTACAACTAAATATGCGCACGCCCTCTGGGTTTGGACTGATTCATGCAACTTCCTTGGCATATGAGCGCGATCTGAACCCAGAGGTTAAAAGAAATGAGGTAACTATGGTAAGTAAATATAACGCCGAAAGAAAGTATCTCGAAGGGCAAGAGAACAGAACTGATCGAACGTGGAAAGAATATGTCCAGAAATAAATCAACTGATTATGAAGAAACGTCAGATTTCGATTCTGGTGATGATAACGAGGAAATGTTCACATTTTGATGAAAGGCGGTTTTAGATAAAAATGAGCAAAGTAAAATCTTATGGTTTAAAAGCCTACGTATCCAATGCATTTGACCTATGTGTTGGAAAAAGAATCAAATACGCAGAACGTGGTGAGGACGGAATAGAACATATCTATGAAGTAAAACAGATGTTTCCATTTTGCATTTTGCTGGAAGATATTTACGATCACACAAGAATTTGCCCTTGTTATAGCAAATTAAGTTTGATGATAAGAGGAATTGAATAAAAAATTGGTTAAGAAGATGGGAGCATAAAATCATGGTGGACTGCACAATAGCGTATCAGTTGCTTACATGAGCGAAAGGAGAAGGAGAATGA
>ERZ772816.143-NODE-143-length-80521-cov-22.576318_pt1 | contig 80521 bp, 75 predicted proteins | sample MGYA00511359_ERZ772816 | MGnify/ENA primary metagenome ERZ772816 (study PRJEB29015, sample SAMEA2737710) | human gut metagenome | biome: human gut; feature: human-associated habitat; material: faeces | place: China | collected 2012 ...
ATAATAGAAAAACTTTAAATTTATAAATTTAAAAAACTAAAATTGGTTATACATATTAGTTATTGATTGGGCACATAAATCCCTCTGTTCATGCAAAAAATAACGTTTGGGAGATTCGCCTGCTATCTTACTAAAAGCTGAATAGAAAGCACTTCGGGAAGTAAACCCACTCTTTTCCGGGACTTTATCCAACGAGCATTTATTACTGCGAAGCAATTCCTTGGCATACTCTACACGGTAAGTATTCAGAAGTTCTTTCAAGTTACACCCAAAATACTTGTTCACTACATTGGAGAGATAAGTCTGATTCGTATCGACCAGCTCGCTCAATTTCTTCAAAGAAAGAGTGGCATCCAAAAACACCTGACGAATTTCCAATTGATAAAGGATACATTTATATATATAGCAATCCACTTTCCTGCCCACTATTCCCTGTCCGGCAAACTGTTCGTCCCAATGACGCTCGGCTGCCTTGAAAAGCAGGTCTTTCTGCCTTTCGGAACGTAGGGTGCTCTTTTTGCGTTTTAGAAACAGGTATTCCATATCTTATCCTTTACTTTTGTCTTAGTTTGCGGGCTCTCGAAACGCGGATTTACAAGCATTTTTATATAGATTCGCGAAACGAAAATCGGTGTATCTCTTAGTAAGAGATACACCGACCTAAGTAAAGTATCAGATTATCAATATATTAAGAACTGTTTTTTAACTTTTAAAATGCTAAAGAATGAAAAAATAAAATCTTTTTTCGAGCTCACACCCATTTTTTTTGCGTAAAAGTGTACTAATTCTCAAAACTTTGCTTATTTTTGCAGCGGAATGGTAGATCTCTTACTAAGAGATACACTTTTAGTTAAAATTTCCAATCATCGTAAACATCCTCATTTCCAATTATTTATATTATCACTTTTCTATCAAAGAAGGTATTCATTAAATTTCATTCACATTTCAACCGACTCTAATTTTGTTTTAATAAGTTGAAAGAGAGAGAAAAAAAGGATATGCAAGATTTTTGAAAAGAAGAACTTATATGAAAGTCCTATGCGGACAGCATTTGGAAAAGCATATACATAGAAAGTCTTTTGTCTCAAATAAAACCGCATTATAACAATCGACAACTAAAAACAAAACACGTATTAGCGCATCATTTGAATATACGCTAATACGTGTTTGGATTACAAACCCGAACGAAACGTTCTTTTATTGTCTATAACGATTTAATACGTTCGATAAGTGAATCAATATCTTCGTCCGTTGTGTCCCAAGAAGTGACTAAACGCATCTCATTCATTGCATCATTCCAAAAATAAAAATGATAAAACTCCTGCAACTTATCCTCTTTCTCACGAGGCATAATAAAGAATAACTGGTTACTTTCCACCGGCTGGGTAAACGTTACATCCGGCATGGCTTGCAAGGCATCAGAAAGTTTTGCAGCCATTTCATTGGCGTGTCGGGCACACCGTAACCATAAGTTATCAGTCAGGAAAGCAGTGAATTGGCAAGATATATACCTCATCTTACTTGCCAACTGACAAGCCTGCTTACGGGCATAACGGGCTTCTTTCATCAGGTCCGGATTAAAAACCACCACACACTCAGCTCCCATCAGACCATTCTTTGTTCCCCCCAAAGTCAGGGTGTCTACTCCGCAAGCTCCCGATATCTCATCCAAACTGACTCCCAATGCTGCGGCAGCATTGGAGATGCGTGCACCGTCCATGTGCAGTAACAAACCATGTTCGTGTGCAAACGTTGTCAAAGCGCGTACTTCGGCAGGAGTATAAACAGTGCCGAGTTCTGTACATTGGCTGATATAGACTGCTCCCGGTTGAGAATGGTGTTCCACACCAAAATTAATCATATAAGGTTTCAGGAGTTCAGGTGTCAGTTTTCCATCGGGAGTGGAGATAGTGCGCATGAAGCATCCGGTCGCCTTGCTTGGCGCTCCACATTCGTCTACTGCAATATGTGCAGTGTCGGCACAAAATATAACATGATAAGGGCGAGTCATCAGTTGCAATGCCATCGTATTGCTACCTGTTCCATTAAAGACGAACAACGGTTCACACGGATGTGTAAACTGTTCTTTTACTTTTCGGGTTGCCTCTTCTGTCCAAGGGTCATCACCATAACCGAAGGCATGGTTTGTGTTTGCCGCCATCAGTGCTTCCATTACTTGAGGATGTACACTGGAATTGTTGTCGGATGCAAAACTTCTCATAATAGTAGAATATTGAATTATAATTTTCGTGCAAAGTTAACTTCTTTCTCTTCAATAGACAATGAAACAGTATTAAAATACATTTGAAAAGAAAGTATTACGCAGCTGTATCATTCATGTAATACCGACAACCGACCTTTGCACTGAATTAAAAAAACAAGCTAAAGAATGATGAATACAAAGAAGAGAGAGTTTGGCCTTATAATCATTTTCTTATTCCTGGCCATATCTATTCAAGCGGCTGTATTACGAGGAAGCGTGACCGATAAAGTGACAAATGAACCACTAATCGGTGCAGTAATACAAATAAGCGGCACTACTACAGGAGCAATCACTGATTTGGACGGTAACTTCGAACTGGCCGGATTAAGAAACGGAACATATAAACTGATGGTATCGTATGTTTCTTATAAAACATTGACTTTAGAGGTATCTGTCAATGGCATGTCAGAAATAAATATAACATTAGCACCTGATAACCAGCAACTGGGAGAAGTTGTGGTAGTGGCAGAAGCCAAGAAGAATACAGAAAATGCCCTGATTACCCGGCAACGCACCAGTCTGGTGATGCAAACCGGTGTCTCCGCACAACAAATTACCAAGACACAAGACAAGGATGCTTCCGAAGTGATTCGCCGTGTGCCGGGCATCAGTATCATTGAAGAAAAGTTCGTAATGGTACGCGGCCTTTCGCAACGTTACAACAATGTGTGGATAAACAATAGTGCCGTGCCCAGTTCGGAAGCCGACGCACGCGCCTTCTCCTTCGATATTATTCCTTCCTCACAACTGGACAATATGCTGGTTGTAAAATCTCCGGCTCCCGAATATCCTGCCGATTTCAGTGGCGGCTTTATTTTAGTTAATACCAAGGATGTTCCGAACAGTAACCTGTTTAACATCTCAGTAGGAGGAAGCATGAATGATCAGACTCATTTTAAAAACTTTCAATACAATAAAGGAAGCGGTACGGACTTTTTGGGATTCGACAACGGATTGCGTAGCTTGAATGGCGGTATCAACGCGACACTGAGACCGATGAATAATGGTTACGACTTGCTCAACAACGGACTGAATAATGATTGGAGCATAAAGAACCGCAAGCCTATTGCCGACCTCAGCCTGAGCATGAACATCGCCCATCGCTGGGTGAGTGAAAGCGGTCGCACTTTAGCTATGCTGGGAGTCGTAAATTATAGCAATACCTACAAAACATATCTGAATATGGATAATAATCTGTATGGTGCCTATGACATCACTCATGACCGTTCCAACTATTTGCGCAAGGGAGTGGATGACCAATATAATCACAATGTACGTGTGGGAGCCATGTTGAACCTCACTTATGTGCCGGCAAGCGGAAATAACCGTTATGAATTCAAGAATATCTTCAACCAATTGGGAAAAGACCGCTATACTTATCGCAAGGGAACGGATGCACAGAGCGATTATGAAGAGAGTGCAGAGTATTACTACCAGAGCCGTACCACCTACAGCGGACAGTTTACGGGAAAACATACATGGAGTGACACGGATAAACTGGATTGGAGTGCCGGATATTCTTATGCCAACCGGAATATGCCCGACCGCCGCCGGTACAACACGGTACTGAACACAGATACCAATCAATTGGAAGTAGAGAATCTGAATGAAATCAATCGTGAGTTCTCGCGTCTGAATGAACACATCCTGTCGGCCAACATCAATTATCAGCATGATTTCGCATTCGGTGATTTCACTCCCACACTCAAGATGGGAGGATATACGGAGTACCGTACACGTGAATACAATACGCGCCTCTTCATTTACAGTTGGAAGAACGGTTTACCTAGTAATTACCGTGTGATGAATGTGCCTGACGAATTGATGCAGGACAAAAATTACGGAGAAGATAAATTATACCTGCTGGAGCAAGTGGACTGGCGAAATAATTATGAAGGAAACAATATGTTGGGAGCAGGCTATGCCGGTGTAAATCTTCCTTTCGGAAAGTGGAACATATACGCAGGCGTCCGTTTCGAACACAGCCGAATGGAATTAATCAGCAATACACAAAAGAACGAAAAGAGTCCGACCAGTGTCTATTACACTTACGATGATTTCTTTCCATCGCTTAATGCCGCCTATCGTCTGAATGAGCAACACCAGTTCAGATTGTCGTATGGGCGTACTGTAAACCGTCCCGAATTCCGGGAAGTCTCTTCTTCGGTGTATTACGACTTTGATTTGGCTAGTAATGTACAAGGCAATTATGACCTGAAAGCAGCTTATATTGATAATATTGACTTGGGATATGAATACTATCCCAGTAACGGTGAGCTGATTTCCGTATCATTATTTTATAAGAAATTCAAGAATCCGATAGAATGGACTTATACCGTAGCCGGAGGTACTGACTTGATTTATTCTTATATCAATGCCAAAGGAGCCGATAATTATGGCGTAGAAGTGGATATACGCAAAAACTTAGATTTCATCGGCATGAAAAACTTCAGCCTCAGCCTGAATGGTGCACTGATAAAAAGTAACGTAAATTTTGAACCCGGTTCTAAAGAAGAAGACCGTCCTATGCAAGGGCAATCGCCCTACCTGGTCAACGCGGGACTCTTCTATCAACAGCCCAAAAACGGATGGAATGCCGCCATACTCTACAACCGCATCGGTAAACGCATTATCGGTGTAGGGCGCAGCCTGGGCAGCGCAGGCAACGAAGTACGTGTGCCCGACTCATATGAAATGCCACGTAATGCCATTGACCTGAGTGCCTCTAAGAAATTCGGCAAACTGGAAGTAAAAGCCGCTATCCGCGATGTACTGGCCGAAAAGGTGTCTTTCAAACAATTTGAAAATACAGGAAATGGTGAAGTGCAGCAAATAACCCGTCAGTTTAAACCGGGACGCAGCTTCAACGTAAACATAAGCTATAATTTTTAAAACAAGAAATATTTCATTCAGTAACTAACCAATAAATGAAAATGAAAACAAACAAGTTTATGACTTATGCTCTCTCGGCCATGATGCTGGGAAGCCTGGCTGCTTGCAGCAGTGATGATTCCGAACCCGACAATGGTGGAAACAGTGGTGGTGAGACAACGGACACACCTTATGTATGGGGAACTGAAGGCTCAATCAAGACGTGTGATCATTTGTTGTTCAATGAGGATAAGTCTGAAAACAAAAAAGGAACAGTAATAGGAAATGGTGACCAGGAATTTGTATTCAAAGGAACCCAGACCCTTGCCAAAGGTACATACCTGTTGAAAGGATGGGTTTATGTGGGAGCAGGTTCTACATTGACCATTGAACCGGGAACTGTCATCAAAGGTGATAAAGACACACAAGCTGCCCTGATTATAGAACCGGGCGGAAAACTGATAGCCGAAGGAAAGCAGGATGCTCCTATCGTATTTACCTCTGAAATGCCGAAAGGACAACGCAAACCCGGTGATTGGGGCGGTTTGATTATCTGTGGTAAGGCAAAGAACAATCAAGGCGTGCTGAATCAGCAGATTGAAGGGGGGCCCCGTACCAAACACGGAGGGGATGATGACTCCGACAATTCCGGTATCATCCGCTATGTACGTGTGGAGTTTGCCGGTTATCCCTTTATGAAAGATAAGGAAATCAACGGCATTACGTTCGGCTCGGTCGGTAGCGGTACTACCATTGACCACTTGCAGGTTTCTTATTCCAACGATGACTCTTATGAATGGTTCGGCGGTTCTGTAAACTGTAAATATCTGGTTGCCTATAATGGTTGGGATGACGAATTCGACACAGACAACGGATTCTCCGGTAAAATACAATATGGCTTGTCTATCCGCGATCCGAGAATTGCCGATACATCACAATCAAACGGATTTGAATCGGACAACTGTGCCGATGGTTCTCTGGTTTCTCCCTATACAACGGCAGTATTCAGTAACATTACTTTTATCGGCCCGCTCGGACGTGATGCCGGATTTACCAATGATGAAAGCTATATCAATGCCGGCAGCTTCAACCCCAATAACGGTTCAGCTCTCGGGAAGTTCCAGTCAGCGATGCAAATCCGCCGTTCCAGCCGTTTGAATTGCTTCAATTCTGTAGCTGTGGGATATCCTGTCGGTTTGATTATTGACGGCGAGAAAGGAAACACGGTAGAACAAGCACAAGAGGGCATTATCAATTTGCAAAATATTTGGTTTGCCGGTATGACAGTCACCGGTTCGGATGCCAACAAAGTGTATGATGACGTGCTTTATGATGCAGTAAACAAAACTATTATCGATGCCGGTCAGGAGTCCTATTCTTCCAGCTTCTTCAAAGCACAAAAAGGAAATAAAGTACTTGCCGACATGAATGAACTGAACTTTAAAGACGGACGCGGCATCGGTGTAAATTATATGCCGAATGCAAATAGCCCGGTACTGACTGCCGCTTCATTCGACAATGCTCTATTAGACAATGGATTTGATAAGGTAGACTACATCGGGGCATTCGGTATAAATGACAACTGGCTGGACGGTTGGACTAACTTCGACCCTAACAATACAGACTACTAATACACTTTTTTGAAAACACACAAATAGCTAGTGATTTTTACGGAGATTCTATGGGTAAAGTCGTAGAATCTCCGTATTTTTGTATCCAAACCTAAAAACATTTAATATATATACCTATGTATCCATTAAAATTTAACCCCATTCTAAAATCCACCATCTGGGGTGGTGAAAAGATTATCCCGTTCAAACATCTTGCAACCGAACAGGCACAAGTAGGCGAAAGCTGGGAAATCTCGAATGTTCCGGGCGACGAATCAGTAGTTGCCAATGGTACAGACGCAGGCAAAAACCTGAGTGACATGGTAAAAGAATACAAAGGAGCATTAGTAGGTGAAAGCAACTATCAACGTTTCGGAGATAATTTCCCTTTGCTTATCAAATTCATTGATGCATGCGATGATCTTTCCATACAAGTTCACCCCGATGACGAACTTGCCAGGAAACGCCACAACTCAATGGGAAAGACAGAAATGTGGTATGTAATCGATAATGCAGGTGGCAAAGCTCATCTTCGTTCCGGTTTGAAAAAGAAAATCACTCCTGACGAATATGCAGCAATGATTGCAGACAATACAATTTGTGATGCTTTGGCAGACTATACTGTTCAGCCGGGAGACGTATTCTTCCTGCCTGCCGGACGAATCCATAGCATTGGTGCCGGATGCTTTATTGCAGAAATCCAACAAACATCCAATGTAACCTACCGTATCTATGATTTTAACCGCAAAGACAAGAATGGCAATACACGCGAATTGCATACCGAGCTGTCGAAAGATGCCATCGATTATACAGTGGAAGAAGACTATCGCACCAGCTATACGCCGGAACAAAACAAACCGATAGAATTGGTAACCTGCCCCTACTTCACCACTTCTGTATACGACCTGACGGAAAATATGACTATGGATTACAGCGAACTGGATTCTTTTGTAATCTATATCTGTATGGAAGGTTCATGCACGGTAACTGATAATGAAGGTCATTCGTTGGAAATTCAGGCAGGAGAGTCTATACTTTTCCCCGCTACCACTAAAGAAGTAAATGTAACGGTAAACGAACATGTGAAATTTCTGGAGACTTATGTATAATCCAATTTCACCGATGCAACTATGACTAAAAAAGAACTTATGCGGAAAGCCATCGAGCTTTCCATTGAGAATGTCGCAAACGGAGGAGGACCTTTCGGAGCCGTCATCGCCAAAAACGGAGAAATAATAGCAACAGGTGTCAACCGGGTAACCGCTTCGTGTGACCCCACCGCCCACGCTGAAGTAAGCGCCATACGCGCTGCCGCTGCCAAGCTGGGAACATTCGACTTAAGCGGATATGAAATCTATACCTCCTGTGAACCCTGTCCTATGTGTTTGGGCGCTATATATTGGGCACGATTGGATAAGATGTATTATGCCAACAATAAAACGGATGCAAAAAATATAGGTTTCGACGATTCATTTATCTATGATGAACTGGAACTGAAACCGGAAAACAGAAAACTTCCTTCTGAAGTTATGTTACGCGAAGAAGCTATTAAAGCATTCGAAGCATGGAGTTCTAAAACAGACAAGATAGAATATTAAAGAAATGGGGGTGTGTCAAACATTGATAATACCATATTTTGCTAGGTTTCAGTTTTGACACATTCCCATTTTCTATACAAATAATATTAATTACACTCTTTATCAAATCCTATTTCTTTCATCAACTTATTATATTCTTCTTCCTCACGGCACAACGGCTTATACCAAGTATATTTCAGTATAACAGTTGTCGCAATCAGTATCAGAACAGATACAATAAAGCCCAGATTTCCGCGCACAACCAAGTACATCGGTACAATAGTCAGACAACACTGCCACACAATACCAATGGTAACATTAAATGCGTCACGCTTAAAATTCTTATTACGAGTCACTTGCGGATAGCGCGCTATTGCCTTGTCGACAATTGGTTTCCACCATCCCCACGGACGAACGCGAATATAGAAATTAATCAGAGTGTCTTCATCTGTCGGAGGAGCAGAATAAGTTCCGACAATACACCCTATCAGCGAAATACCAAATAAAACAGGGAAGAAATAGAGCACCAATCCATCAGGGACTGTAAATTTCATCACAATAGCGGCAACCACACCTGCTGTCATACCCCAAAAATAACCTTCTCCATTGAAACGCCACCAATGCCATTTCAATACATTGGCAGCAATGTAGCCACCAAACAGGGCACCCACAATCCACTGGAATATCTCATTGATATCTTTTAAGAAGAAGCCCATAACCGTGCTGATAATCACAACCAGAACAGAAATCAAATAACTGGCACGAATCTGTGTCTTGACAGTAGCTTTGGGGTTGATATACTTCAAATAGATATCATTTACTACGTATGCCGGAGCTGCATTGACGGTAGATGCAAAAGTAGACATGAACGCTGACAGCAGACCCGCCAATAAAAGTCCTGCCAATCCCACCGGTACATATTTTGTTATCAAATGAGGCAATATGGTCTCAAAATCCGTGTTTGTTGCTGTCATTTGAGACAAACCACCGTCCACTTTAAAGAAGTAAATCGCCAACAGAGCAAACCCCATAATCATCAGATAACGCGGAATCAGCAAAATAACCGGTACGGAACCACTCATCATAGCTGCCTCTTTCGGAGACTTACATGAAAGAATCTTCTGCATATCATAGTTAGGTGCAGGACCTGCCATACTCATAAATATACCTTTCAACAATGCCATCATCACAAAGATACCCATCAAACTATAAGGCTCATTAGCCATTCGTTCCGTCAACAGACTCATTCGCTCACTCCAGTCAATATCAAGTGCCCAGCCGAAGAACGGTGAATCCCATCCTTTGGGAACAAACTCTTGAATCATTTCGGGAGCTACCATATTCATACCGATAACAGCAATGATAATACCTGCCACTGTCATAATCATAAACTGAACCACATCTGTCCATACAATACTGAGCATACCGCCCAACATCACGTAAAAGGTAGCAATTGCCGTAAAGAATATGCCATAAAAATGAGGAACATATTGCAACGGAATATCAAAAGGCACATACTGTGAAACCACCTCCCACGGGAAGAATATCTCCATAAACTTACCAATGCCGATAAAACCGTAACTCAGAAAACCCAATACACTCAGCAGAGCGAAAACAATCACAATAGTATGCGACAAAGTAGCTCCTTTTCCATGTCCGAAACGGGTTTTAATCCATTCGGCACCTGTCAGCACATTACTTCGGCGCAACCATACGGAAAGATACACCATCAGGAATATCTGATTGAACACCGGCCACAGCCAAGGAATCCACAAACTCTTGAAACCATATGCAAAGGCCCAATAAACCATCAACATGGTTCCGGTAATATCAAACATACCCGAAGCATTTGAAAGTCCGAGCATATAAAACGGAAGGGACTTGCCCCCCAAAAAATACGAATCCATATTTTTTGCCGCTTTCTTCTTCAGGAATAGCCCGATAAGAACTATGACAATCAGATAAGCGCAAATAATCAGGATGTCAACAACATGTAATTTCATATATTATTTACTTTAAGATTTTTCTTGTTCAAGCAATTCTGTATGTCAACCGATCTGTACTTCTACCTTCTTCCGTATATCATCCGACTTGACAGACACCACTATGCCACCTATCGTCTTATCAAAAACGGCTTTTACCGATTTACCGTTTACTTTTACTTTTGTTCCTGCCTGGATTCCCGGCAATTCAATACGATAAGCTCTTTTTTGAGGTTGCCCCTTGTACGAGCCTTTTGCCGGATGGATAGTAACAAAGGTCTGTTCTCCTTCCTTACGATAATTCATTAATGTAGAAGCAGATTCACCTTGCTGATAGGCTGTTGTAATCCCGTCATCTTCATATAGGGTATAAGAGTGATTACATCCTTCGCTGCCCGGATAACAACGGACAATCAACTCGGTAAGCGGAGTCGAACACATACGTTCTGTATAAGGTTGCATAGGTAATGGGTAGCCCCCCTTCACAAATAAAGGAAATTCATCCAACGGACTTTCTACCGTCACTGTCCGGCCCCCTTGATATGCTTTCCCCGTGAAGAAATGGTACCAGTTTTCCCCACCCGGCAACCATACCTCTTGCGAGACCAGCTTCTGTTCTCCTTCTCCCGGCATGGTAACCGGCGCTCCCAACAATAAATCGCCGAATAAGAATTCACCCGGACATTGATATGCTTTCTCGTCCGAGGGGTATTCCAAATATAATCCTCTATTAAGTGGAATCATATCTTCATAACACTGATGGACAGAAGAATAAATATAAGGCATCAACTGCGAACGAAGGTGATAGATGCGTTTCATGGCTTCTTCTTCCTTATCCCCCCACAACCAAGGACGGCGATCGAGTTTCTCATCATATACTGAATGGATGCGGAGAGATGAATTCAATAAACCGAATTGTGTCCAACGAGTATAAAGCTCTGCATCATCTCCTCCATAAAATCCGCCCAAGTCATGCGCCCAGAAAAAGCAACCGGCATTACCGCTCGTTGTAGTCAAATCAATTTCAAAACGCAGCAACTCCCAATTGGCAACGGCATCACCTGAAAACTGGATGGGATGGCGGTGATCTCCCCAACCTGCCCAACGACTGAAACCGGCACCACGAAGATTATTACGGGCAGAATAATCATAATAGATTTTATTCAACCACGGCAAATGCCTCATCGATGTACCTCTGACGTATGGATAAAGATAATCCTGCTGCCAATCCAACCACCAAAAAGCAACGCCCATTTGATCGCTCTCTTGGTGGGCATGTTTCATAAATGCTTTCATATATTCCGGATTCCCTGCATCAAACAAAGGAACTCCGTTTTTCAGCGTATCGGCTCCCAAGTCACGGATAAACATAGGATAAGCATCATCATGCGGACGTAACCCATCGTGCGGATGCTCATTCAATACCACATATACATGGTCATCTTTCAAATCCTGTATCAGTTTGGCGGGGTCTTTTATCAGTTTCCTGTTCCAACTATAACCTGTCCACCCTCTGGTTCCTGCATGGCCCGTACCAACGGTAGCATTCTGAGTATGCCATCCCATATCAAAAACCATGATGTCCAACGGGAAATCATGCTCTTTATATTCACGCACCAACTGACGGTAATCATCATCCGTATAATTCCACCAGCGACAATACCATGAACCATGTACATATTTACGTGGCATAGGTGCCGGACCACTGACAACACGAAGAGAACGTAAAGCCGACTTATAATCGTTTCCATAAACAAACAAATACAAATCCTGTACATGGTCTTTATCACGCGCACTCACCCAACCGTCACGCAACACTTCTTTGCCCGTATCATTTATCAGATACCAACCGTCACGGCTTAACAAACCTTCCTGACGATCTACCGGACCATCCACTTCATCCAAGGTCGTAAGAGCTCCCAGTAGATTCTTACTTTGCCTGCTGGCTATATACCAATGTTTCTCTTTGGCCTCTTCACCATTCTTAAAATAAACATGCAAATTGGTTTGTCCAAACGGAAATCCGTCCGCGTAATATTCAATCCGCATCACCGGAGTAGACAATACATAATGATCTTTTGACTTTTCCTCTACTTTCACGTCTTTGCACTCCGTCGAACGATCAATGGCAAACAAAGTAGGATCATCCAAAAAATGACCATTCTGTGCATATTCCATACGCACCAATTGGTCGGTAATGAAAGTAAAACGGCTATTGCCGATAATAACCGGATTAGCCCAAAGCACCCGGCCGGATAATAAAAAGACAAGTAAAAATAATAACTTATTAAAATGCTTCATAATAGTACATTTATGGTTTTATCTGTATCGTTGTCAATACATTCACCCCATATTTCCCATCCTTTGAAACCCACCAGTCTACATCACCATTGGCACATCGGACAGCATAACGAGGATTATACTTCAATCGCTCCGACACATCAGGCAACCATAACCCCAAACGATAATTTCCCGGAGAAACAGGTACCTTCCCTGCAAATGAGATTGAGTGAACCAAAGGAGTATAAGTAACATCTCCAGGTTGATATGGCTGGCAGTCGGAAGAACTGAACAATGCCGGCAATTCCATTATTCCTTCCTTTTCGTCAATCAATACAAAATAAGCAGGGCGTTCACTACTGAAACCGGCAAATCCACGATTAATAAACTCCAAATTTAAAGTCAATGCTTCTCCATTCCTTATCGTTTGCGGCATTCCCAATCTCTGCAATTCGATGCGATATCCCAAATGGTCACGAATATAATCAAAAATACTACGTGAAACCAATGTTCCATCCTTTTTTTGAAAATAATGGTCTGATACCGGCATGTGATATTTTCTTAAGGAGTCTGCATTTATCATACTTTTTTTCCACACAATCATCGAATATTCAGGAGCATTCGCATCATCAAACATCCGATTGGGGTGCTGTTCCTTATAATTATGAATAACACTCAATGAGGTATAATGCTGGAGAAAAAAACGACGTGCCGCTCCCATGCCATCAATAATCCATCCGGCAGACGGGCTGTCGGGGTCACATCCGGCACTCCAAAAGCCCCACGGCAATTCACCGTCTACAACCAAATAAGGTGATTCTTTTACAATTTGCTCAAAATTGGGTGTACCTTCATGCATATCTCCATCCCAACGATCAGGCTTGATAACAATAAAGTCATCATGAAAAGAAACACGTTTATACAACTCCGGTTTACCTTTCAGAAGATTCTTGAATTCGGGAAGTCTTACTTGTACGTTCTTCTCGGCAGGTACTACTTCCAACAACTTTTCCAATATAGCAATCTTTGCCGTATCGGAATGCTCCAAACCATGAATAGAACTATGCCATTCTCCCCATGCACCGATAACACCCGCCTGAACGACCAGAATCAAATCTCTATTCTTATGCAGAAATGGTTTCAACTGATCAAGATGTGCCAATGCTTCTTTCAATGTAGGTCCTACCGGTTCCTGACGCACAAAATCTTTTTCATAAGCAAAACGCAAGACTGTTTTCTTTCCCAATTGTCGCAACCTGTCAAAATATACCTGCATGGTCTGAAATTCAGTATCAGACAACTTTTTATCTGTCAGGTAAGTCAAATAAAAATAGCTTTGCGAAAGCGATACACTATCCGAAGCATACTTCAACGACAAAGTATCCAATTGCAAGGTAGGGCACTCTTTTTGAGTAACAAGATCGACAGCCGTTTCCAAACGAAACCCGCGTTCGGGATTATACAGTCCCTCACTACCATTCGCATCATCCACAGCAATACCCCGGTAATGAACTATTTTCTCACTATCAGTACAACTGCACACACTTGCCAAGCCAAGCATAAACAACAAACAATGTCCCCAATATTTCATATTCATGTTTCTATTTTCTTTCAACCGAGTCTTTATTTCTCTAAAATCACACTGACCGGATAATGGTCTGAAATCCCCTCATTCTCTTTTCCATTATGTACAGCAGCACTCTTACATTTCTCCATCAATGAGGGAGAAAGCAATATATAATCCAACCGTTCACGACGTTGCGGCAAACGCTTGTCATCCCACTGCCAATCATAAAGGAATGCAGCCGGAAAACTCATGCGTGCACTTGCCGGATGTACCATCCGTCCGATCGCATCTTCCATTCCTGCCGCAAGAAAAGTAGAAATAACAGAAAAGTCATATCGTCCTTCTCTCAAATTACGATATTTTTTTTGTGATAAATCCCAACGTTGCATATTTGCCAACAATGTATCATGTTTAGCAATCTCATCGGCATCCAATGGGGAATGAGCATTCAAATCACCCGCCACATAATAGTCTTTCAAATGATTTGCCTGAATATAATCCACAATTTGTTGCGCTTCATTCAAGCGGTATTTCCACTCAAAAGGACTAAGATGAGTAGCAATGACATCGACACCGGCTGTCTTAACATGCATCATGCCATGCCAAAATCCTTCTACTTGTTTCTTAATCACTTCTATCGGTTGCTTGGAAAGCACTCCGACAGGATACCCCTCTTCCTTCACAATGGCAGCATACGGATACCCACACACCTGCCCCAATGTTTTCAAATCCTTTTCCTTAAAGCCGACTAATTCTGTCAACACAAAGATATCAGCAGCCTGTTTTTGAGTCCATTCGATAAAACGCGCACGCCTCAACGAGTCTCCTTCAAAACCATTCCAAATATTATAAGAAATAAGTTTCATTTGTTGTCCGGTCTGTCCCCACATGGAAAGAGCAGAGCAAGGAAGCAGCATCAAGAGGATTAATCCTAAAAACTTTTTCATTTATTCAAATATGTTTCGTTTTTATCAATCAGATTATTAATCGCATCTACGGATGTTGCCGAACGTAATCCGTCTGCCGGTGTATGCATACAGTAATCTACCAGTTTATCAATAGTAGAAGTCACCACATGCATACGAGTATCACTGGATGCATAATAGATATATACAGTACCGTCCTCATCTGCAATCCAACCATTAGAGAATAACACATTGGATACATCTCCCACTCTTTCGCTGCCCAGTGGAGCCAAGAAATAACCTGCCGGTTCTGCTGTCAGCTTCCAAGGTTCATCCAATGCCGTCATATAAAGATAAAGTACATAGCGCAATCCGGCAGCACAGGCACGCACCCCATGTGCCAAATGCAACCATCCGGCAGATGTTTTGATGGGATGTGGTCCCTCCCCATTCTTTACCTCTTTTATTGTATGATAATAACGATGATTTATAATGATTTCCTCTTTCACTTCTGCCTGTGTTATATCATCTATAAGTGCCCAACCGATACCTCCTCCGTTGCCGGCATTGATAAAATCATCTTGCGGACGGGTATAGAGTGCATATTTTCCATTAACAAACTCAGGATGAAGCACTACGTTCCGCTGCTGACTGTAAGACTTCAGGTCCGGCAAACGTTCCCATTCCACCAAATCCTTGGTACGGACAATACCTGCCTTTGCCACTGCTGACGAAAGGTCGCCGGCCGGTGCACTGTCGTCATGGCATTCACTGCAAAATATTCCATATATCCAGCCGTCTTCATGGGCAGTGAGACGCATATCATATACATTTGTTTCTGCAGGATTAATATCAGGCAATGTTATGGGACGCTTCCAAAAGCGAAAATTATCAATGCCGTTCGGACTCTCTGCTACAGCAAAAAAAGATTTCCGGTCTGCACCTTCCACACGGACAACCAATACGTATTTACCATTCCATTTTATGGCTCCGCTATTCATGGTTGCGTTAAAACCGATACGCTCCATACAATATGGATTGGTAGCCGGATTAAAATCATAGCGCCACTCCAACGGTATATGTTCCCGCGTAACTATCGGATACGTATAACGACAAACAATACCATTCGTTTCTTCCACCGGAAGATTTGACCGCTGCAACAATGCTTCATGTTGCTGCTGCAACAAAGCTATTTTCTGTTCAAAATCTACATTCATATGCCTGTATTTATCATGTATTAACGATTATTTCATCTCTTCTTTTACCATTGCTGCAAATTTCTCAATTAATAGAGTACAAACCTAATAGAATCCAAGCATTAAATGATGAAATCTTATCAATCCGGCAAAAGCAGCTTTCATATATACGCTGTGAATGGTTACGGTGATTCATCCAAGAATCCCCCACAATACGTTGTGCCCCTTTTGCATTCTCAATATAATCAGACAACAATTCAATAAGAAAACTTCAGACACACCGGTCTCGAGGTTTCTATCTTTTCTCCCGTATCGGTCAGCAAACCTGTTTCCTTATTAATCTCAAATATCTGAATCAGGTTACTATCCCTGCAAGCTACCAATAAATAACGGCCATTGGGCGTAATGACAAAATTACGCGGATGAATACCTGTCAATTCATAACCAATTTTTGTCAATGTCCCTTTATCACTGTCCACAGCAAAAATAGCAATGCCATCTGCTTTCAGACGATTGGAAGCATACAGAAACTTCCCATCGGGAGTGATATGAATATCAGCACTTCCTTTGGCGCCGACCGTATCGGCAGCTATATACTGGATAGCATCCAGTTTTCCTTCATGATAAGAAAAAGCCGTTACTTTACCTGATAGTTCATTAATAAGATAAGCAAATTTCTGATTGGGATGGAAACAGATGTGACGGGGACCCGAACCGGGTTCCACCTTTATGTCGGTCGACTCTCCTTCATTCAGCAAGGAATGGGAAACTCCATCAGAGACCGATTCGCTCACCGGGAAGACATGTATTTGGTCTGTTCCCAAATCATTTGCCAACAGATATTTGTGGTCAGGAGTAAATTCCGCACAATGCAAATGGGGTTGTGACTGCCTTTCTTTGTCGGGACCATCGCCGACAAAGGAAATCAAACGGCTGTCCGACTCCAATCTGCCTTCCTTATTCAGTGGGAAGACAGTGATGCTTCCGCCCATGTAATTAGCCGTCAACACAAACTTACCGGAAGGGCTCAACGCAATGTAACAAGGCGCTCCGCCGTTGGTGGGCTGAGAGTTCAGCAATGTCAACTTGCCGTCCTCCTTATTAAATATAATGGCATTCGCCGTAGAAGTCTGTCCGTCATCCTCGCCTACGGCATACAGTCTTTCACCATCCACAGACGGAGTGAGATAAGAAGGATTCGAGATTCCTTTCAAACCACTGATATAAGTTGCCTTCCCGGTATCTTCGCTAAACCGATAAACCTTGATGCCTTCTTCGTCCGGTGTGGCATAACTGCCTACAAACAAGAACATTTTATCACTATTTTCATCCACTGTAACTATATTCTTCTGTGGCTTTGAAGTGCAAGCACCCAACAACAAACCACTTATGCACAACGCTAATATTTTTTTATTCATAATATATTTATATAAAATTTGGGAGCACATAATGCGCTCCCAAATATACTCACTTCTTGGCAAAACACATGCTATAACGACCTAAATTCTTTATTATTCTTTTTTTAATTGATTGATTTTCACCTCAGCCACTCCCAATCCATCCGAATTCAAAAGAATACGCAAGTCACTTGCGGTAGTGCCTTTGAATGTGTAAGACATCCATTCATTAAACTTCGACACGCTGCCCGAATAGACCGTCAGGAACTGTCCTCCACCGCCCGAAAGCTGGATTTCAAAATCCGCCTCGCCGGTATTCTCTTTCTTCCAAGCAATCGACAGACCATCTATTTTTGCACCGTTCTCCAAAGCAAAAGTAATATAGTCCCCCTTGTTCCCTTGCCAGCAAGTCTTCAAATCATTATCGAGTGTCATGCCCACATCTTGCATTTCGGTACTGGCGGAAATAGCATCTCCCTTACTGTTTCCTGTTTCAGACCACACGCCATTCATGCCATATTCCACCACCGCAAACTTATCACTCAGGCGAATATCCTCCGAAGAAGCACCGGCCATCACTCTGAACTCGCCCGGTTCCACCACCCAGTCATTCTTTGCGTTCAGCAGTTCCATATCTTTACGGTCAAGCATAAAACGGACTTCCTTGGTTTCACCCGGCTTCAGATGAAGACGTTCAAAACCCACCAAATTCTTTTCGTAAGTAGTCAGAGAACTGACAACATCCCTTAAATAGAGCTGTACGACTTCATCTCCTGCCCGTTTGCCGGTGTTAGTAACCTTACAGGTGACGGTTACTTTCTGATTTGGTGTAATTACTTTCGGGCTCACCTGCAAATCGGAATATTCAAAAGTAGTATAACTCAATCCGTAACCAAACGGATACAAAGGACCGTTTACACGAGACATATTTCCGGGCATCCCCGGATTCTTCCCGCCATCAATTTGCGAAGAAGGTTTAGCCGGGAAATTTAACGGAATCTGTCCGACACTCTTCGGGAAAGTAACCGTCAGCTTTCCACCCGGATTATAATCTCCAAACAAGGCATCGGCAACGGCTATGCCTCCCATCGAGCCCGGATACCACGCCTCCAGAATGGCAGGGACAAATTTATCCGCCCAATTTATGGAAAGCGGACGGCCATTGATTAATACCAGCACGACCGGTTTCCCGGTGGCGTATACCGCTTTCAATAAATCAAGCTGGCGTCCCGGCAAGTCAAGACTGCTTCTCGACTTATTCTCACCACAAGTACGTTGTCCGCCTCCAAGCACCACGACAGCTACATCCGCCTGCTTAACATCGGCTACCGCTTTATCTATTTCATCCTTTTCCGTCTCCGTCAACGGATAATCAATTAATTCGGACTCAGGCCAATTGTCATCAACCAATTCACAACCTTTGGCATATAGTACCTCCGCTTTACCTTTCACTTTATCCTTAATCCCCTGCAACACAGTAACCACATCTACAGCCAAAGGACCATAGTGAGTCAAAGCATAACCGCTCTCATCCGCATTAGGACCACATACAGCTATTTTCTTTATTGATGAAATATCTAACGGCAATGTATTCCGTTCATTTTTCAGTAACACCAGCGACTCTTTGGAAGACTGAAGAGCCACTTCCAAGTTCTCTTTCTTCTCCACTTCCTTATCGGCACCTTCCAAGTCTGTTTGATAAGGCTCGTCGAACAACCCTACCAAGAACTTGACACGGAGAATATCCCGCACACGGTCGTTTATCAGTTCTTCACTTAATCCCCCTTCTTCAACAAGTTCGCGCAACGGCAACACATACGAGTCCGGAGAACGGAAGGTGCAACGGACATTCAGTCCGGCTTCCACACTCTGCCTCACAGCCTCCTTCATATCCTTTGCCGTTCCATGCTTGGTATACAGATATTCCACCGCATCACTATCCGAAACGACATATCCCCTGAACCCCCATTCACCGCGTAAACGGGTAGTAAGCCAATAAGAACTGCTTTGAATAGGAAAGCCGTCATAATCATTATAAGAACTCATCACTCCCAACAAACCTGCCTCCTTTATCACTCTCCTAAACGGATAAACATGAACCATCTCCACCTCACGAGGAGACATTTGCGGGTCGACACGCGCCATGCCCTCACGCGCACCTTTATTATTACTATAAGCTATAAAATGTTTACCGGTGGCAGCTACCTGATGATTATATTGCATTCCTTTCACCATCTCAATACCTAATTCGGCTACCAGATAGGGGCTCTCACCATACACCTCCTCATAACGCCCCCAGCGCTGGTCACGCCCCACATCGAGAATAGGAGCATACACATTAGTATAGCCCAACATACGTCCCTCACGTCCGGTTATCCTCCCCACTTTATAAATTAAATCACGGTTCCAAGTATGTCCCAATCCGAGTTGCGTCGGGAAATTCGTAGCACGATAACTCTCTACCCCCCGAATGCCTTCGTTGGTAAAATCGACCGGAATTCCAAGACGGGTATCCTCAACAAAAAACCGCTGTACTTCATTCAATGCCCATGCATGCCGGGAAGCCGGCCACACATTCTCATTATCCGAAGGAGGAAGCCCCCATTGCTGAAAACCATTCAAGTGTTCATCAATGGCTCCTATTCCATCTTTCCACAACATATTCTTCCATTCGGAAGTAGGAAGTGCATCCTTCAGCACCCTTTTATAACCGTAGAGCGTCACCATTTGGCAAGTCTTCTCTTCGATATTCATTTGTCCGAGAAGGTCTTCAATACGGTCTTCAATTTTTGCATTCGGATTTTCATAAACATCCATCACACCATTCTTATTAAAGTCAATCCATCCTTTATGGTACATAGATTTCTTGACAGGCTGATAGACTTTCGGTATTTTAATTGTTGTCTGTGCCGAGAGCATCGCAGAACTTCCCAACAGAGCAAAAGTAAGAAACAGGTTCTTCATCATATTCTGATTATTGGCTTTAATTATCACTATTTGTCGGGGTAAAGATAAAGAAAACACCTCAGACAACAGAACAAAATTGTCCATAAGGTTATCCATTTTTGTACAAGAATGCTCACAAACATAGCTTTAAGTCATATTGGCAAAAGATTGATTCACACAGAATATTACTAATAATTGCAAAGGGATGGCATATAATTGAGAAAAAATTATTATGTTTGCAGCATCTATCATAGATACCAGTTCGGGCTTGACTGGATTTGACAGCGAGTTGGAGTGGTATGTAAGCATGCAGTGCGTCGGTGATTGGCACTATAATCTCAGTTATCAAAATTTTATCTGGCAACGAAAATTACGCTCTCGCTGCTTAATCGAAGTATAGTAGATTAACTTTATTTCTGCCATAGTGGTAGAAACGAGATGTCACTCAAAAGCTCTTGTTCCGAAGCGTTTGGTAAAGTGGCACAGCAAATTCGGGAATAGTTTGAGACTTTCCTCGCATCTCTCACGAAATTTTAGAGGATAAGGTATAGATTGGTGGCTTCGGTCTTGTCTATACACGAAAATTCAGGCGAAGATAAGCATGTAGAAAGCGTATGGCTTCCTCGTTTGGACGAGGGTTCGACTCCCTCCAGCTCCACAAACGGATTTGAAAACCGCTGATTTTCAGCGGTTTTTCTTTTGTAAAAATCAGATACTCCCCCTTTTACTCCCCCTGTCTTTTATATTCATTTAACCTGTTCCTGTTAAATACCATAAAAAATGAACTTATTTCTTGATTAGATTGGGACTTGATACTTTTATTACTGTGTGTAGATTACTTGTTTCATAAACGAAAAGAGGAACCATACGTAATCCATTGTATAGTTCCTCCTAAATACTATGTAAAAAGTTTATATTATAGTTTTTCAATCTCTTCTTTAGACAATCCTGTAGCTCCAATAATTAATTCCATTGCAGTTCCTGATGACTTTAGATAACGGGCGACTTCGATAGCTTTTTTTCTTTCTCCTTCTTCAAGACCTTCCGCTCTTCCTTCTTCCCGTTCAGTATTGATATTATCACGAAGGATTACAATATTATCCAAGTGACGGTAATAGGCAGCAAGCTCATCCTTGGTCATGCTATCCAGTTTCAATCTCTCACGGGCCTCCTCAAGACCTGGAGCTGTAGCAGTGGAAGGTATCTCCCCAGTGTTCAGGTAGTAGATCCATTCTTCCAGGGGACTTTTTGCTACCTGATTAAAACCGTTCACTTTCAGGATATAATATTCAGGATATAGCTGACTTACCGTATCCACCTTGAATGTCTGTTTCTGGAACGGGGTGAGTTCAAGAAGATCATTAGTGTGGATACCCCTGAATTCCGTCTTTCCATGATAAACGAAGTCCCTGCCATGTCCTAGGGAGAAGTAGACTATATTGACGCTGTATACTTTACGGACCTTGTCATAGCTCTCCCCTCTGTTGATATATTCAGTGACCAGCTTGGAAGTACCGAACAACATACGCTGGAAGTAAGCATACTCATTATTGTTCTGCACCTCTATCAATACCAGTTCACCCTTGGAGTTCTCGGCAAGCATATCCACACGGTTATACTTGTCATATTCGTCCTCCTGATTGCTTTCGCTCTCAAGAAGCCTCTGGATAATGATCTTCTCACCCAGTAACGTGGTGAGCAGGCCTTCAAGGACACTGAAGTTTGCCTTGTTTCTGAGCAGACGTTTCATCGCCCAGTCAAAACGGATTATCTGGTTTTTATTATTACTGTTCATAATGGTCTGATATATGGGTTACTACAAAGATAGGCAAAAAACTCAAGACCTCCAAAATAATATGGGGTATAGTGAAAAGTGGCTGTTCTCAACGAACCGCCACTTTGTAATGAATCAATTTGTTTTATCATTCATGAGGAAAATCTATTTTAGAATAATCTTTTGATATATCCTGTTCAAAGACTTTGTGTCCAGTTCGTCTATCCTTATTATATATAATGCATCCGTCACATACACTTCTTTTTCTCCAAGAAAAATGTATGCGGCATCGAAAAACCAGCCCTCACCTCTTACCCTCATGTCTATTCTGATATCGTTCTGTATCTCACAGACTTTTCTTATAGCCTCAATCAGTTCGGTTCTCTCCATACGATACTCCTTTATCCGGATACAACAGGGCACCCGGATTTTTGTTTGCGGACCTTTCATTTATATATCAAAAGTATGGCCGTTCATTCCTCCCTCCTGAAACCTTCCAAACCCTTATATATGAGAAAATAGCTTGGAGCATTATTTAGCACCATTAAGATAAGGTGCGTAGCTTCAAGCGTTATAAAAAGTAATTTTCCGGGTTAAATCTAATTTCAGATGATGGTTAGAACTTTAATTCGAGGGATAGCAACGGTACGAGTAGTTTTCACAGCTTTAGTCTTGATTACCCAAAGTATGCAGTCTATCGGAAAGTCAAGTCAGATCGAGGAGGTTTGATGACGGCTTTTCTTTTTTTTCTTCCCCTTTCTTGAATCCTTCAAAGCCTTATATGTGAGAATAATATATAAGAGAATAGAAACGTAATAACAAACAATTGAAAATTAGAGAAATGGGAAATTTGGTAAAAGCATTGAAGATTGCCGCAAATGTAGCGGAGATCATCGTGGCAGGCTCCGTATTGATCGAGCTTGCCGAGAAGTATGGTGGCAGATTGGGAAAGAAAAAATCCGCCACGGGTAAAGTCGCTACGGATACTGCTGCGACAATAACTGATAGTACGTCCGATGCATGAATTATGACAGGGCACAGGACGTAGTTATAACGGTGCTGGAGGTGATAACTTCGGTACTGAAAGGAATCAAGAAGTTGAAAAGTTTGAAGAAGAAATAACGGACTTTTCGACTTCTTTTTGTTTGCCGGATTTTATTAACAACTAAAAAAAAGAATAGTATGGAAACAATGACTAATGAACTTATTGTCATTCCAAGAACAATCGGAATGATGACAAGAATGATGGATGTGATTAATACCGAGAATATTGAAGATGCTGTAATCGTATCTGAAGAAGAGCAGGAAGAACATCCCAATTTCATAGAATCGAATACTTCAGGCATTACACTTGAAGAACTTGAGAGAAACTGCATTGTACCCAGTTTTGGAGATAACCAGCTTACAATCAGCCACCAGACATTCATACACCGGATCGAGGAGGCTGCAAGGAGTTATTTTACGGGTGAGATCTTTGGAAACACGGAAATCAGGGTATCACATAGAATCCTGGGCAGGGTTCCGGGAGCATTAACCAAAAAGAAAGAGGAACTTAAACCTGAGGACGAGACCCTCTACTACCAGAGAATGGCTTTTTGTTTTCATATCAGGTCTATGAGCAGAATGATGAACGGAGAAGAAGTACATTTATGTATCGGAGGTGTAAGAAGTCTGAACGAGGAAAACCTATACGCCCGAAAATCACCGGAGAAATTTAAAATCTTTATCGGATGGAGAGTGAAAGTTTGCTCGAACCTTATGTTACTGAACGATGGTCTGACCGGACGACTGGAAGTGATGAGTGATGCAGATATATACAGTTCAGCCCTCAGACTATTTCAAGACTTTAACCCCGAACAGAATCTCAGGCTACTTGAAAATCTGGGAAGGACAAATATTTCACAGGAACAGTTTTGTCAGATAATTGGTAGGCTCAGATTATATCAAGCTTTACCCGCTTCACAACTTAAAGAACTGCCCAAGGTGATTTTAGGTGATTCCAATGTCAATGCAGCTACGAAAGGCTATATAGAAAACCCTAATTTCGGGTTACGTGGCAGGGATAATATTACTTGTTGGGATCTGATGCAGCTACTCAATGACGCTGCCAAACAATCCTATATTGATAAGTTCCTGGAGAGAAATCAGAACTGCACTGATTTTGCGGTTGGTATCCAAAAAGCTTTAAACGGTGAAGATACTGAGAATTACGGATGGTTTTTGAGTTAGACCTGAAAATAAATTAACTCACAAGGGAGAAAGAACTAAAATATAGCAAACCGGTTCTTTCTCCCTTTTTTGTTGAACCCTTTAACGGATACTTGATATGGAAATGAATGATATTATGACATGCATAGACAGATTGCCGCAAGGCTGTTCTGATAAAAGATATGCTGGGATCCTGAAGGAATTACCGGATGAATGTCAGTCACGTATAAGAAAGACGTTTACCCCAAATCATTACAACAGGAATAATGTATAATCAATAATGAATATCAGCGATGAAATATGATTTTATAAAAGTTGGTGCCACTGTTTGCTGGCATGATCCCGAAGGTATATCAGAGGGTGAATACAAAGTGGCTTCGGTCCCGGATAATTTGGAGGATGACAGTGTGGTCCTTATAACTTCCGATTTTTCCGAGGCTGAGGTTTTCCCTACAGAATTATCTCCGGTTTAATATTATAGGTTATGGAAAGACATGAATTGGAAAACAGCAGGGAATTCAAGGCTGCAAAAGAACTTGAACATGCCCTGAACGATTATGGGTGGAATGAGAAAAGGTTCGCTTCAGCGGTGACTACATTCCACAGGACCCTGCAACAGACTTTATTCAGAAGTATGGTTGAAGTGATTAAGATTATGGGAAGTGAAGGTTACGGATATGACCTGAGGAACAAGGCTTCCCATGAGATATGTAAGAAGATAGTGGAATCGGGAGTTCTGGAAGAGGATACGATACCATTCATTTGACACGGTTGAAACATACCAAGATAATATTCCGGGGAGGGATATTTCCGATAAAAAGGAAGTATCTCTCCTTTTTTTATTTACCGACAATTTAAAATTCAGAAGATTATGTTATACTATGATTTTTATGGTTACGAAAGATTCAAGGCCTGTTTCGGACTTGAAAAAAGAGAGAATGGCACAGTGGTAAGAAAGAACAGGATACTACTGAACCATCTGAAGAATCCTGCACTGCTCCGGTATTGCAGGGAACATGACGATTATACCCTGCTGCGTATATATGATATGGCTGACCTACAGAAAAAAGTAATGGATGCTGTCATTGAATCAGGAAAAGGTGATAAAAAGCTACCTTATAGGGTGGAACTGATAGGCAAGACATACCACTCTTCCAGATATCAGACTGACGAAAGCAAGGGTGTATGTGAGGACCTGGATAAAGGTTCAGTCCGCTATATCAATGTTGAACGTAACCGGGTCTTCAAGATGAGGGCCGGAAAGTTCATGAGGGAGCTTATTCTTGAAACAGAGATCGGAAAGCTGCTCTCACCCAGTGTAGTAAACTGGATTGCAGGAGATGTTTTCACCCAGCAATGGTGTACTTATACTCATGGATATACTCCTGATATAGAACTACATGTCAATGACGATTTCCGAAGTATCTATGACAGTGACTGTTGCAAGGGTGATTTCGGTTCATGCATGGTGGATAGGGAGCGTACTTCATTCTATCGTGATTCTGTAAAAGCCAAGGCTGCATACATAATAGACAAGACGGGGCTGATTGTAGCAAGGGCAATTCTTTTTACCGATGTTACGGATCAGGACGGCAAGAAATGGAGGCTGCTTGAAAGGCAGTATTCCTCGGAAGGTGATGATGTATTGAAACGCCTGCTTGTGGATAAACTTATTCAGGAAGATTATATTGACGGCTACAAGGTGATCGGTGCTTCCTGTCATGATGCAAATTCCTTTGTGGATGTTTGTGGCAACTCGTTGTCTGACAGAAAATTTGAAATAGATTGTGAACTGGAACTGGAAGATACGCTTTCCTATCAGGATTCTTTCAAATGGTACAGTTACAGTCGGAATAAAGCCTATAACTACGAGAATTCCGGGACCTCATACAACCTTGATACAACGGACCTTAATCTTTACGGGGATGATAATGAAGATGATGGAGAATGGGATAGTTATCATCAATACTATTGTGATGATACAAGGCTCTGTTATCGGAATGGAATAGAAATCCGGGTGGATTCAGACAACCTGGATGATTTCGTATGGATAGAATCAACACAGGAATATCACCATGAAAACGATTGTGTCTGCTGTGATGAGTGCGGAACGGATATTCTGGAAGATGACGCCATGTATTCGGAAGTGACGGAGGAATACTATTGCTGCAAGAAGTGTATGGAGAAAGCGGAGGATGAATTCAAGCGGAAGAACTGGTATTATTCCGAGTATGATGATGAATGGTATGAAAGCCTTGATGATATAACCTGTATTCATATTTGGAATGAATCGGAAGGTATCTATGAGGAGAAGTCCATTAGTATAGACACATTGGATGGATTGATTGAGAATGAAGATGTATGGGAGTTCGGTGAGGATGTATTTGATAAAGTAAATCCGAGCACCAACCTTCCATACGGTTATAAACTTAAAAAAGAGATGAATCATGAATATGCAATTGTTGAAGAGGCTGTATAGTATCTACAGCCCGAGCGGAAAGGAACAGAAGATGGTGAAGTTCCTCTGTTCCTACATAAGACAACTTCCCGGAAACATATCCGTGTCAAAGGATAAGTTCGGGAACCTGTATGTGGTAAAGGGAGAATCGGAAAGTTATCCCTGTTTAGTGAGCCATATCGACCAGGTTTCACACTGCAAGCATTCAAAGGATTTCAAGGCGGTGGAGACCAGGGAAGTCATATTCGGTTATTCGCCAAAGAACAGGAGGTTTGAGAATTTGGGAGCCGATGACAAGAACGGGGTATTCATCTGTCTTGAATGCCTGAAGAAATATGATGCTGTTAAAGTAGTCTTTTTCAGAGAGGAGGAAACAGGATGCAGGGGCAGTTCTGAGGCGGTGATGTCTTTCTTCGATGATGTAAGGTTCGTTATCCAACCTGACAGAAAGGGTGATTCGGATCTGGTTACAAGTATAGGATATGCCGGCTTGTGTTCCGAAAAGTTTATGGAAGCGATAGAACCTGAGAAATGGGGTTACATGGAGGAGAACGGATCGATGACCGATATCCTGACCTTGAAAGAGAACGGACTTGGGGTTTCCTGTATCAACGTTTCATGCGGCTATTACAATGCCCATACTGATAAGGAGATAACGGTAAAGAAAGACCTGACGAAGAGCCTGATGTTTATAGAACATATCATAGAGGACTGTACCGATGTATATTCCCATGTTCAGGATGATCCATATTTCAGTCCCTATGAGTTTGAGGATGAGGTTTATGACATACTGAATAACGATCCAAACCTTACTCCCGAGGATCTTTATGACATGTATTCCACCAATTTTCCACATTTCGGATTGGAGGATTATAGAAAGATATGTGAAGATTATCGGATGTTCTGGTATGAGGATGAAGAAGATAGGAACTTAAAAACTTTGGATTATGGAAAGAGATAAGGACTACGATTTGGAACTGGCTAAGTATATCTGGTCCATCCTGAAATCCAATCTCCCTGTCCTTATGTCCTGGGGAGTTGAGATTGAGACAGTGAAAGTAATAACATGTGGTCTTGAATTCAAGGTAAACGGATTCAAGCATACCGGAAAAGTTCAGATTGTATTGAATGAGGGTGCTGACCTGTTTGAAGTCTGTCTGATTGGTGAGGATGGAGAAATCAGGGAAAAGAGAGAGGACATCTACTTTGACATGCTTGTTTCTGTGGTGGATGAACTTGTGGAGAAAACCGATGATTATGAAAAGAGAATTGCTGATACATATAATATTATAAAGTATTAGCGGTTCTCTGAAAAATCGGGAAATGTGACAACAGGCTTTCTGTGGGAGAGTAGAATTTATAAGAACTCGAAATCTCATGGAGAGCCTTTTTTTATGTATTAATGTAAATGGTTCCATAGATTAGACGAGCATCTTGTCAGTGGAACTATTGTTAAAAAACGAATGACAATGAAGGATGAAAACCAATATGTGGCTTATCTCCGGGTAAGCACACAAAAACAAGGATATTCAGGACTGGGACTTGAGGCACAGAGGGAGATAATACAGAAATACCTCTGTGATAAAACTCCGGTTGCTGAATATATTGAAATTGAATCGGGCCGGAAAAAAGAGAGACCCAAACTTAAGGAAGCGTTGGCCCTATGTAGAAAGGACGGTGCTATTTTAATAGTAGCAAAACTGGACAGACTGGCAAGGTCGGTTTCATTTCTATCCAACCTGTTAGAAAGTGATGTGGAGATAGTCTTTTGCGATTTTCCACAGGCTAATAAAATGGTGCTTCATATTATTTCAGCTATATCCCAGTACGAAGCAGAATTGATAGCAGCCAGGACGAAGGCATCATTACAGGCTAAGAAAAGCAGAGGATTCAAACTTGGTAATCCTGAACACCTGATGGATAGACATGAGCAAGCCATCCAAAACAGTATCAGGACTTGCAAGGATAAGGCTGACAATAACCCCAACAACAAAAGAGCGGTTGCCATGCTCAGAACCCTAACTAAAGAAGAACATACCTTGCAAGAGATGACAGATATTTTGAACAAGGAGGGATTCGTTACTTCTCAGGGATGTAGTTTCTCTAAATCAACGGTATATAAACTGATTAAAAGGTATAACTTAAAAGAGGATTAAAATTATGGAACCAAGGTATGTACTGATTTTAGATTTTTGTATCGGTTGCTTGAATATCATAAAGCTGACGGACGAAGAACTAAGAGAATCAGAGAATTACGAGGATTTTGAGGATTTTCTTTCTACCATTGAAGAGAAATACGGATTCAGGCTAAATAATTGCCAGTGGATGGTTACAGAAAATCTGGACATCTATTGCTATCAGAATGGAGAAGAGACAACCCCCAATCTGTTATAGTCAAATTAAGAAGAGAAACTGAGGTGATACTTGGTTTCTTTTTTTCTTTCTTCGGGTTAGTCGGAAACAAGGGTATAGAACGCAAGTGGAATGTATAACATAACTGTAAGACAAAGTGTTATAAAAAAGTGTGCAAATCAGGTACAAATGCTTAAAGAATAAGTGTTTTGTCAGTTTTTTACAAAAAATTACAATAGACCCTTAATTTCAATTCATTTTATTGATTTAATAATACTATCTGTTTTTGAAGCATTATCAGCATTAGGCAGTTTGAAATATATAGGAATTGTGCATCTAACTTTTACGGGTACCCCATCTTGTGTACCCGGTTTATATTTAGGCATAATTGATACAATCCGTAGTGCTTCTTTATCTAAAGAGGGTGATATGCTTTTTAGTATTTTAGGTTGTGTTACTGAACCGTTTTCATCTATAACAACTCCAACCATAACTCTTCCTTGTATTTCTTTTTCTAGGGCATCACTTGGATATTTCAAATTATCATAGATAAAATCAAATAAGGCTTTAAGTCCATTAGGAAATTCTGGCATAACTTCTACCACTAGATAAATATCTGTTTCTTCATTTTCTTCTGGCAAATATTTAATAGGAACTCTTGCCGTATCATAATATGCATGAATAGTTTCTTCATTCGGTACATCAATTAGTTTTGCTGTTTGAATACTATCAAAGTCCATTATTTTACTTTTGGAAAATTTACTAGTACAGCCAAAGATAAGACAGCTGGATAATATAAGATGCAATATTCTGATTTTCATAAGTATAAAGTATTAAACAATACGTTGCTAATAAGATTTTCAAATATACGAAAAATCATTATTAATACTAGCGTAAATATGAACTATAAATCAATTCAGTTTTTTCTATAGTTCTGTATTTACTTTGATTTTTTCGAAAGTTCTTTGTTCATCACGTACCCGACATAGTTCCCGGTGTACTTTTATTTGCGAATATACACAAAAAGTGCCATTCATACCTTTGCGGTTGTATTGGTCGGCGTATGTTCTGTCTTAACTTCTCGAATTCTTCCTTGAACTATTCAGCAATAGGCTTTCGGGCAATTAAAAAAAATAATCTCATCCCGTCCGTAGGGCTTTTCAGCACTTGAAACCCTGCCTTTTTGATCGTAAATTTTCATCTGTGTTCCTTCCCCCACATGCTTCAGCGGTTTACCTCTCATCGAAATCAGTAAGAAGGTATCAAGACCGGAGAAGAGGCTGAGTTTAATTTATTTATAATATAAAGTGGAAGCTGAATTATTAGTATTATTGGAGGGAATAATAGATTCTAGTTTGTAATTTATGGATTATTCAGATGTTTTATTCTTTTCTTTCCCTGCCTCAAAGGGAAAATGGGGGAAAAGGGGGTGGAAAAGGCTATTTTTCATAACTTTTTTCAATTTCATCTATCCAGAAATCAGTAAAAAAATAGGTTTTAGAGGTTCCGCTTTCCCCTTTCCCCCCTTCTCTCTCTTGAGGACGGGAAGAAGAAAGTAATATTAAATAAAAATCTAGCTTTTCATCTATTCCGATATAGTTGGATATTAGTGATAATGTTTTTTTCCTTCTTTAATTATAGAATATAAAATCAGTGTTTAAGGATGAAGTAGTATAAATATCCTCTTCTACAATCAGATTTTTTATTTGATATGTTTTATCGGATTGGTGAAATATAATCAAATTTTCCCTTATATGAGAAAGCAGGAGTACAAAAAGTTAATAATAAATATTTTAAGAAATATCTAAAGGGTGTCATTCGAGTTCTTTTCCTTATTTTTGTAGAAATGAATTAATTGACAGTATATGAATAATCTATTTGATTCTATTGAGAGGAGATATTTAGAAGCCGCAAGACACAACGAAAATGTTTATGATTATTATAACACCAGTGCAAGAGCCGATATGACAATAATCAGAAATACTTTGGAAGGATGGTTTTTAAACTACCCTGAAAATGAGAAGAAAGAATTGAAAAGTAGATTCAAAAAAGACTTTTATTCAGCGTTTTATGAATTGTTTTTATATGAATTGTTTAGTAAATTAGGCTATGAAATAACCATTCATCCGAATTTGCCCTCTTCTCCCAAAAGACCTGATTTTTTAATATGTAGAGACGGTTTGGAAATATATGTTGAAGCCAAGGTGGTGACAAACAAAACAGATGAACAAGAAGCATTTGAACGAAAAAGAAATGAGTTTTATGATAATCTGAATAAATTAGATTCAGGAGATTTTTTATTATATGTTGAACGTTTTGACATTCTTACTAAAAAACAGCCGGGTACAAAAGGCATAATAGCATATATTGAACAGGAACTGAACAAAATAAATCCTGATATGGTGAGTAAAGACATTAAGGAGAGCGGGATTGGAAAATTGCCAGTTATAGAATATAACAATGGAGATATTCACGTTGTTGTAAAGCCTATACCTGTTACTCCATCTGCAAGAAAGGTAAAGAAGCGCCCTATTGGTATATATCCGGTAGAGACATTTCTGGGAGGAGGTGAGGAAGCTCTCAGGAATTCCATTGGGAAAAAGGCTAAAAAATATGGTAAATTGGATAAACCATTTATTATATGTCTGAATTCGTTGGATGTTAGAATGTCAGGGAAAACAGATGTTGATAATGCTATTTGGGGATCACCGGCATTATCATATCCTATAGATTCTGAAATCCTAGAGAATAAATGGAAACGCCAAGCGGATGGAGTGTTTTTTAATAAGAGAGGTGTCCGTTTTAAGAATCTTACAGGCATTTTCGTATCTGAAATATGTCCGCATAATATATCGGTCGCTAATTACTGGTTATATGAACATCCCTTTTCTGAAAACAAAATGGATTTCAACAAGATAGGGTTGAAGTTTAATTATATGCATGAAGATCATATTGTAGATAACACAGGTGATGATATAGGGGATATACTGCATATATCTAAGGATTGGTTGGTGTGAAGGAAGAACAAAAAGTGTGGCTCAGGAAGTAAGTTTAAAATACTTCTGTTTTCTTTTTTTGTTAATCAACATTTAGGGGTTGGACGGAGTCAGGAGTATGGAACGTAAGTGGAATGTATAACATAACTGTAAGACAAAGTGTTATAAAAAAAGTGTGCAAATGAGGTACAAATGCTTAAAGAATAAGTGTTTTGTCAGTTTTTTTATAACATCCTTACGGTTATGTTATCAATACTCCGTATCACTTCCCGTCTCTGACTAATCCCGGTCACTGTAGACGAAGCGGATGAAAAGTTCAAAAGAAACGGTTGCTTTTTTCGGTTATACAGATAAAATACTATCGGATTCGTATTTTTTGTTTGATAATATTAGTAAATATCATATATAATGTATAGCTTTGTGTGTAATAATATTTTTTATGCAGACCTTATTATATACATAATTGTTTGTTTTATATTATATAGCTTATTTGATGTGTTGGTACATTATAAGTGTAATGTACGTTAGTGTTTATATAAGAAACGGGTTGAATGGCGATTCAGCTAATATTATTGAAGCAAAATCCTAATGGCGTTGTTCGTGAGAATGGTGCCATTTATATGTTTAGCTATTATAATATATTTGATTATGCCGGTACATTATGGCTTGTGGGAAGCAGTAATGTGCGTCCTTGTTTTAATGAGTAGAAAAAAACATTCAAGCAAGGTCTGGCAAGCGTTTTTATAGCATTACAGATGCTGTATTTTTGGAAATAGTATGTTTAATTACACAGGTACATTATAGTCCGGGAGGATAGTAATGTACGACTTTATTCCATCCGGCTTGAAAAGCGTTTCAGGCGACATGATAAAATATTCGATATGATTCATAATGTTTGTTATATTAGATATGTAGAATTGTATTTTGCATTACGGCCTGTGAAGATAGTAATGCAAGTTTTGTGTTTTTCATTTCAAGACAGGTTTTATTTATGCACCTGTACCTGTTGTGTTGTATATTGTGGTTTGTGAAAATAGCAATATATCTTTTATTTTTTCAATGGAAACTGGTACTTGTTTGCTGCCATATTTCCTGTCGTTTCATTGGAGTCAGATTTAAAGTTATATGCACTATTGTTTGTGATGAATGGTAGTGCATTTTTTATGGCTGATGGAATAAGATGATTGCCGGCCGGAGTTGTTGCTGGAAGAAATGATGTTATGATTATATTGAATAAGAAAAGTATATAAAAATAACTTTCTGATGATTTCTGGTTTGATGGGATGGAGTAATCATTGGACAAAATACTATATGAAAGTGATTGCCCCCCTTTTTTTAGGTAAATATTTCTGTATTCATATTTTGATATAACTAAAACAGACTGATAAGTGGAAATAAACTGCAATGCAGATAAGGTTTATTGGTTGTTTGTATAATTAAATAATTTATAAATAATGTGAATAATTTCTTTGTGATATTGTTATATAAAAATTCCGCATTAAATTTGAAAAAAATAAAGGAAATAAGGCTAATTTGTTGACCTGTTAACTTTGAATCTTAAATTATAATAATTTTATCTTGGAGTTAATAAGATGTGATTAGTTGTATTAAATTAATTTTAATATTAATACTATGAAAAAAACAGAAAAGTTAGTAAGTACGGCATTGCTTTTATCAGGTCTTTTTGTTGGATATATTCAGGCTGCACCTTATGTTGTAGCTACGGAGATGCATTCCGTCCAGCAGAATAATGTATGTACAGGTGTTGTTGTGGATGAGGATAACGGAACTGTCATTGGTGCTTCTGTTGTTGTCAAAGGTACAACGAACGGAACTATAACGGGACTGGATGGTGACTTTAGTATTTCCAATGTGGAGAAAGGAGATGTTGTTGTTGTTTCATATGTAGGCTATGTGGACGCTGAAATTGTATGGAGTGGTAAACCTTTAAGGATCGTTTTGAAAGAGGATGCCAAAATTTTGGATGAAGTGGTAGTGGTGGGATACGGAACACAAAAAAAAGTAAATGTGACTGGATCCGTAGGCATGGTTGGCTCTGAAGTGTTGAAAGCCCGTCCAGTTCAGAATGTGTCCCAGGCTCTTCAAGGGGTGATTCCTGGATTAAATGTGAGTACTACAAATAGCGGAGGTGCTCTCGATGGAACAATGAATATAAACATCCGTGGTACAGGTACTATTGGTGAGGGATCAGGCTCTTCCCCTTTGATACTGATTGATGGCATTGAAGGTAACTTGAATACAGTAAATCCCAATGACATTGAATCCGTTTCTGTATTGAAGGATGCCGCGTCTGCGTCTATATATGGTGCGAGAGCCTCATTCGGTGTGATTCTGGTAACAACCAAAAGTGGAAAAAGTGGCAAGGCGAAGGTTAGCTATTCTGGTAATGTGCGCTTCAATGATGCTATAGCTATGCCTGAAATGATGGATTCTTATACTTTTGCACAATATTTCAACAGGGCGGCTTCCAATTCAGGCAGGACGCCGGTTTTTACAGACCCTGTCCTTGAACGAATTAAAGGTTATCAAGATGGTACTTTTACAGCTGCGACTGTTGATGATGGAAACGGTCGGTGGAGTAAGTGGAAGACAGCGAACGGAAACACTGACTGGTTTGCCGAATTTTATAAAAACTGGGTGCCGTCACATGAGCATAACCTGAGTGTCAGCGGAGGAACGGAAAGAATTCAATATTTGGTCAGTGGAAGTCTTTTGGATCAAAATGGTTTGATACGTCATGGCGAGGATCGTTTTCAGAGATATACCCTAAACAGCAAGATCAGCAGTCAGGTGACAGACTGGTTCAGAATAGTCCTGTCAAACAAATGGACCCGTGAAGATTTTGCACGCCCGACTTATCTGACAAAACATTTTTTTCATAATCTGCCACGTCGTTGGCCTGTACAGCCGGCTTACGATCCCAACGGCAATCCGATGGAGGAAACAGGAATACAGCAAATGGAGATGGGGGGTGAGCAGAATAGCCAGAAGGATTTTTATACGAACCAGTTGCGTTTGGTTTTTGAGCCGTTTAAAGACTGGCATATTAATCTGGAAGGAAGCATTCGTACTACAACCCATTACCGGCATTGGGCAGTCCTTCCAGTTTATGGATATGACGTGGCGGGTGATCCCTTTGCTATCGCATGGGATATGGGATATAGCACATATGCTCCGGGAGCTTCAAGAGTGGATGAATACTCGTGGAAGGAAAATTATTATACTACCAACATTTATTCGGATTACTTGAAGAGTTTCAGCAGTGGGCATTATTTTAAAGTAATGGTAGGTTTTAATGCAGAGTTGTACAAGACAAGAAATATTAGTGCCCAAAAGAATACGCTGATAACACCTTCTGTTCCTACCTTGAATACAGCTACGGGTGAGGCTAATGCTTCTGGTGCTTATAACCATACAGCTGTCGCTGGTTTTTTCGCACGGGTTAACTGGAGTTATAAAGACCGCTATATGTTCGAGGCTAACGGACGTTATGATGGCTCCTCACGCTTTGTCGGTGATAAAAGATGGGGATTCTTTCCTTCTTTTTCGGCGGGTTGGAATATTGCCCGAGAAGAGTTTTTTGCCGGCATGGCGGATAAGATAGGTCTTGGAAGTTTGAAATTGAGGGCTTCATGGGGGCAACTTGGAAATACAAATACCAAAGATGCCTGGTATCCTTTTTATCAAAGTATGCCTGTTGGAACAAATTATGGTTGGCTGGTCAACGGCACACGTCCCAATTATGCTCAAATGCCTGGACTTGTAAGTACCCAAAAAACCTGGGAAACAATTGAAACTTGGAATATAGGTTTGGACTGGTCATTCTTCAACAACCGCCTGACAGGTTCTTTTGATTGGTTTACGCGATTTACTTACGATATGATTGGTCCGGCTCCTGAACTAGCTTCAGTTTTGGGAACAGGTGTACCTAAAATAAACAATTGTGACATGAAGTCATATGGATTTGAGTTAGAGATAGGATGGAGGGACAAGATCGGGAATTTCAGTTATGGTATAAAGACGAATTTGGCTGATGATCGACAAAAAATTTTAAAATATCCCAATGATGACTGCACTCTTTCCCGTTATTATAAAGGTAGAATGTTGCATGAAATTTGGGGATATACAACCATTGGAATCGCCCAAAGTCAGGAGGAGATGGATGCTCATTTGGAAAAGGTTGATCAGTCCGCTTTGGGATCAAACTGGGGTGCAGGAGACATTATGTATGCGGACTTGAATGGGGATGGCAAAATAAATTCAGGAGCGAACAAGCATGGGGATAGCGGTGACTATCAGCGAATAGGAAATAGCACTCCCAGATTCAAATTCGGTATTTCATTGGATGCGGAATATAAGGGCTTCGACTTTCGTATGTTCCTTCAAGGTGTGGGTAAACGTGATTTGTGGCTTGATGGAAGTTATTTTTGGGGGGCTACAGGTGGAGGCAACGAATGGCAGTCTACAGGTTTTGTCGAGCATTGGGACTTTTGGAGACCAGAAAATGATCCTTTGGGTGCCAATACGGATGCCTATTATCCCCGTGTGGCGTTCAATGGAGGTAAGAATACAAATGTGCAGACGCGTTATTTACAGAACGGGGCTTATTTGCGTTTGAAAAATATTCAGCTTGGATATACGTTGCCAGTACAATGGATACAGAAAGCAGGTATGTCATCTGTACGGGTATATGTTTCCGGAGATAATTTGCTTACGTGGAGTAGCCTTTCTACTATATTTGATCCTGAGGCCACGGGCGATATGGCTGGCTCGGGATCGGGAAAGCTCTATCCTTTACAACGTGTTGTTTCAATAGGTATGAATGTTAATTTCTAAAAAAAAAAACATGAAGATAAAAGATCTGTTACCTCGAGTTTGTCTGCTGATAAGCTCCTCCTTGACAGTAGTTTCCTGTAATGATTTTTTAGACAGGGAACCTCTTGCATCTGTCACACCTCAGGAGTATTTCCAGACTGTTGACCATTTTGCTTCTTATGCTATTTCTCATTATCAAGGACTTTTTCCTACACATGGAGGGTTCGGAATGGGGATTGGCAATGGTGATAGCAATACTGACAATGCCATAACTGGTATGGCTAGTACCCGTTATTTTGTCAAAGGGCTTTGGAAAGTGCCTGGAGAAAGTAATGCGTGGAGTTTTGGAACCATTCGGTCTATTAACTATTTTTTTGAACAGGCCGTTCCCAAATTTGATCAGGGTATGGTTGCCGGTGCTGCGGATGACATTCGACATTATATTGGTGAGATGCATTTTCTGCGAGCTCTTACTTATTTTAATTGCTTGAAAAGTTTTGGTGATTATCCTATCATAACCGAAGTCTTGCCTGACGATGCACAGGTGCTTATAGAGAAATCGAAGAGGGAACCTCGCAACAGGGTTGCCCGTTTTATTCTTTCAGAACTTGATAAGGCAATAGACAAGTTACATCCTCAAGGATTTGAATCAAACAACCGTATCAATAAGGAAACGGCTCTTCTTTTTAAATCTCGTGTGGCACTTTATGAGGCATCCTTTGAAAGGTATCATAAAGGAACGGGACGTGTGCCAGGTGATGCGCAATGGCCCGGAAAAACAGTGCATCCGAAATTCACTTTGAATGTGGAGGAGGAAGTTAATTTCTTTTTGGATGAAGCTTTGAAGGCATCAGAACAGGTTGCGGACAAGATTCATCTTACGAAGAATAATGGTAAGGTAGAACCTGATCCGGGGCAGACTTTGACAGGCAATCCTTATTTTGACATGTTTTCCCAAGTTGATTTAAGTCAGAATGAGGAGGTACTATTGTGGAGAAGTTATAGTAAGAATTCAGACTTTACAATTTCTCATGGAACACCTGCATGGGTGCTGTCAGGAGGGGATAACGGATTGTTAAAAACCTATGTGGAAAGTTTTCTTATGAAAGACGGTAGACCCTGGTATGCGGCGTCTGAAAAATTTCCTTATAAAGGGGACAGAACATTGGACGCTGTAAAGACCAACCGGGACAGTCGTTTGGAACTATTTGTGTTTTCTGAGAAGAATATACTTCCCAAACGTTCAACGGAAGGTGCGGAAACTGTTCGATATTTTGTCCCGCATCCTGCCAGCGGCAGATCGGAAATGAGAGATAGAACATGTTATAGACTGCGTAAATATGCCAGTTTCGAACCGTCTCAAAATGTATGGGGCAAGGCAGAATCAACTACCGGATGTATAATTTATAGAGCAGTAGAAGCTTATCTGAATTATATAGAAGCCTATTATATGCGTTATGGCAACATTACAGGAAAAGCTGATAAATATTGGAGAGATGTTCGTCGCCGTGCACATGTTAGTGAAGACTATAATATGACTGTTAACGCTACAGATTTGAATCAGGAAACCGATTGGGCTAAATTTTCTGGAAATGAGCAGGTTGATAAAGTCTTATTTAATATTCGTCGTGAGCGACGTTGCGAGTTCATCGGGGAAGACATGCGTTGGGATGATCTGATCCGGTGGCGTTCGTTCGACCAGTTGATCAGCCGAAAATTTATTCCTGAAGGATGTAATTTTTGGGATAAGATTTATCAATATGCAGACAGAGATGAGAACGGTACCCAGATTAAGCTTATAGATGATGGAAGTACTAAAGCAAACGTGTCTAGTAAGAATCTTTCAAAATATTTTCGCCCAATGTCCATTAACAAGGCCAATAATGAGCTTTTTGATGGATATACATGGGCAAAGGCTAATTACTTGATTCCTGTACCAGTCAGACAGATAGAACTATTGTCACCTGATGGCAGTATTGAGAATTCTGTAATTTATCAGAATCCTTATTGGCCGACAAAAATAGGTGATTCTGCATTGGAATGAGTGTACACTGTCATGTTAATTATGTGACTATGTTATTGATAGAGCGAGAATAAGACGAGTTGTGATTTAGATTAAAAATTAGATTTGGGAGAGGTTGCCGCTAGTGTGATATGCGGTGGCCTTTCTTGATTTTATTTGTTTGTTTTTCAGGTAAAGTAAGAAACGAAATAAATTTTCTTTTTTCTAGTTCTTATTTATATTACAAAATAAGAAGATACAATGATATAAATATAATAATTAAAAAGCCTATTTTGTTTTTAGACACTGATAAAGCGGCTTGTGTATTTATAATTTTTGAGAAACTAATGAGATCATAGTCAAGGTGTATTTTATCTTTAGAATCACAAATATGATATGTCCGGTAAGAATTGCAGGTAGCAGTTTCCCTATATGAAAGAAAAGGCAACTCTGATCCGTTATAATCAATAGAAACGGATCAGAGTTTTATATACTTTATTATATATCAATGAAATCTTTGGGCCTATGTTGTATTCTTCCCTTTAAAAGGAAGAGATACTCCTAAAATATCCTATCCTTCGAATACTGATTTTGTTAGGAAAATGTCCATTGTACCTTTGTCAAAATAATAATTGTCATGCTTGAAGCTAATAGCATCCTTATGATTGGTAAGGAATAATGCAATGTTTACTAAAAAGGCGAAAAATATATTGGTATAAATGAACGGGAATTTGTGGATAGATGGAAAGAACTGTATGAGGGGAAAAAATGAAAGCCAGGTAGAAAAATAAGGATACTTTTGATTATTTTGTCTGACATCCATGTTCTGGGGCTGAAAATGATATTACTTCTGATGGATTGGAGAAAGAGTCAGGCTATATTATAATTTCAGTATTTATTATGTTAATAATCTCTGTCCTCTCCCCCAAAAATCAGGAATACGATGTATAAGGAAAAATGTGATTCTGCTTGTCTTTTTGGGGAATCAGGGTATTATTGGTTTACGGTAAGGAGTTGAAGTGGTCTAGGAGTTGTTTTTACCCCAATGAACCACTTCTTTTCTATCGCTTCTTTTATACCAGTTTAAATCCCTTACCATCAGACTCCAGCTTTCCCTCACGTGCCAGCCATCCTAATCCGAGATATAATGATTGTCCGGAAAGTTTAGTCAGGTTCAATAGCTCTCTTTCCGTCAATGCTTTCTCTGATTCATTAAGTGTGTTCCAAATCTTACCCGCACAGGTTCCTACAATATCAGGAGTAATGATTTCTACAGGTGATTTTGTGGCTGTCTTCTTTGTTGTAGTCTTTTTAGTTGTTGTTTTCTTAGTTGTTGCCATTGTAATATGTTCTGATTTTGTTTCTTGTTGACAAAGATACTAAATTTTATGTTGGTATAGAAATGAAAGAGCGATTATATGTTTTGTATTTGTTGTTTAGGAATGGTGGTAATCAAGTCTTTCTTTAGTTTTGTCACTTTATATATAATGGGTATGGTAAAAGAGAAAGGGTTGGGAAAGTTATTGATGATTAAAGGGTATGGAAAATAACGGGATCTGACCTTTTAGTTGTTTTAAGTATTATGTCAGCATCATATAATCCTTTCTGTAAAAAGCATTGAAAGCCTTATCAATGAAGAAACAATACTCATAAGAAGAGTGTCTGATATTCATGGTTATAAATCTGATTTGAGGACACTTTTCTTTTATTCTTTCTTCCTTTCCAAATCGCTAAAATGCTATTCTCTCCAGCTCACCGCCTAATATCTGAAATATAAATCGCATTTAATGTTTATCGATTTTATAAGTAGGATATTAGGAGCTGAAAAAGTTTCTGTTTCTAATCGCTTGGAAGATGCTGTGCCAAGTGTTATCGTGACAAAAGACAGCAACAGACCTATCCCTGAGAAATACAAAAAAGACGTAGCATCACTCCGAAGCAAGTATGGGGATGCTTTAAAAACCGGATTCTGCATTATCCTCACGCTTCAGGAGGCTTTATCAATCATGCCGAGAGATCGTAAGAGAGTAGATTCTTATGCAGGACTTATATCTTATCTAAAAAGAGAACAGGGAATTACACTAACCATTAAATCACAAAAAACTAAACTATGAAAAACTACTTTATAGCAAACGGAGAGGTGCTCAATACAAATATGAGCATTGAAGAAATGGAATTACGGGTACAGGCAACATTAGATGAGAGCACTTCCGGAATGGCGCAATTCAAAATAAAGGAAATCAGCGAGAAGGAGATTAGAATGTTCTTTGTCAGGGACTTCGACTATAATCCCAACCAACCTATCATTTTTGACGCTGACATGGCCTTGATAACCGGAGTGGGAATAGGAGCCTTCCAGCCACAACAAGTTGGAGGATACCCAATGATACATCCCTTGAGTTTTGCCGGAAAGAATTTCTATTCCGAAATCACAAGCTTCATCAGGTTCTATAAATTCCAGTTGTTTGAAGAGACGGGGCAGTTGGTGGAGCATATAGGTCTGAGATGCTATTCGGACAGGATTTTGATGCAGATAATCTTCTAGGAGTATGCATGTATTGATAACATGTGAAGAGAGTCAGACCGTATGCCTGGCTTTTAGAAGATTGGGCCCGCCTATAGTTGCGACCTTCAGGAATACAGCGATGGACATCCCGAGTATCACTTCAAAGGAGACATGTTTGATGTAATAGCCAATCGTGGTGGAACTTTGGAGAATGGTACTAAACATTTCCTTAATAGTTGTTGGGATTTGGTTATAGCCCATCCACCCTGTACTTATCTTGCTGTCTCAGGTGCAAGGTGGTATTATCACCCCGATGATAAAAAACTTCCGATAGAACAGAGAAGACCACATCCGAAGTTCCCTGACAGAGCCAAAGACCGTGAAGATGCAGTTCAGTTCTTCATGGATGTTTCAAAGATAGGAGTGAATAAACTGGCTATAGAAAATCCGGTTGGTATCATGAGCAGTCGATGGAGAAAACCTGACCAGATTATAGAGCCTTGGCAGTTTGGTCATGAAGCGAGCAAGAAGACCTGTCTATGGTTGAAAAACTTACCTCTCCTGACACCTACAAATATAGTCGGGAAAGGTGAGATCTATGTTTCAAAGAGCGGAAACAAATCTCCTAAGTGGTTCACTGATATATTCTTCTCGGGTGTATCGCCTGAAGAAAGAAGAAAACTCAGAAGCAAGACCTTCCCCGGAATAGCGGATTCAATGGCTCTACAATGGGGAGGCAGGATTATAGCAGCGTAGAGAATATTTTGATGATATAATTGTGGGATATCTAGGGAAAACGCCATAACTTCCATTGTTCTCCCGAAAATTTAGGCTCGGCAAGGAAATCTGGTGCTGTCCGGATCTGGGGAATGTCGGTGGGTGCTGATTATGAGAGGATGGTGAAGTTGGTATATTAGTAAGAATCATATTTTCACAGAGAAGTATTGTACGTAATGTATGGTGCTTCTCTTTTTTTGTGGATGAGAGATTTCGGAGATTCACCGGATTGTGTTATATTTGTAATATAGTACAGATCTTTCTATATTTATCAATCCGTCAGGCTGTGAAGTTTGATGGAGTTTTTGTGTATTGTTATTAATTTATCCATCAGTCTGCTTTATTCACAGACTGGTGGATTTTTGTTTTTATAGGAATATAACTCATTAAATTTATTCGCTTGTCGTCCGCTTATGAAATGCGATTCATATTAAATAAGGTATATCTGGCTTAACTTCGTTTCACATAACAGTTTGAGAAATGATTATTTTACGAGATTCTATATTTTTTTATAGGAAAAATGTACAAAGTTTCGAGAAAGTATGTATATTTGCACCGAAATAACGTTTCATTCTATTAAAAAACAGGAAAAAATAAATTCACAGACAATATTGATAATGGCGTGTGTGGAGAAAATTAAAAAAGTATGGAATATCTATTTCTAAGACGTAGGGAAACCATCTCCACTTCTCAAAGACAGAAGGATTTGCTCTTCAAAGCTGCTGAAAAGCACTGGAAGGAGGAAATTGTCATGAGAGGGAGAAACAACAGGGAAATAGATTGCCTGATTTACAAGAAGTTGCTTTACCAGTTGGAAATAAGGATGGTGTTTTTGGATTCGGAATTATCCTTAACAAAGTTGAGTGCTATGATTGATACAAACCAGACCTACCTCTCCAATGTAGTGAATAGATATTTTGAATGTAACTTGAAAGGATTGTTAAACAGGTATCGGATAGAATATGCGAAGGAGTTGTTGCAAACTGGCTATAGTACTTTGGAAAATCTTCCGAATAAATGTGGCTTCGCTTCAAAAAGTCCCTTTTATACAGCTTTCAAAAAAGTAACGGGGATAACTCCCATACAATATATGACAAGATTCAGACAACGGAATTAAGTCCTTTGTAAAATATGTATAACCAATTTTAGTTTTTAAATTTATAAATTTAAAGTTTTAATTATGAACAAAAAGTTTTTAAGTGCAATCCTGTTCGGAGCTTTGATGGTTTCGTCAACAGGAACATTTGTATCTTGTAAAGACTATGATGACGACATCGAAAATTTACAAGATCAAATCAATGCTAATGCTGAAGCTATTAAGACCATTAATGACCTTGTCGCTAAGGGCTCTGTTATCTCCAGCGTTGAGCCTACTGCTAATGGCATCATTATTAAACTGAGTGATGGAAAGTCTTACACTATTGAAAACGGAAAAGATGGTAATGACGGTAAGCCTGCTGATGTTTGGACTATTGGAGAAGATGGATTTTGGTACAAGAATGATCAAAAGACAGAGTATAAGGCTGTAGGTTCCAATGGAACTAACGGTGCTGATGGTGTCAATGGTGGCTTTTACCGTCCCAATACTGCTACAGGAAATTTTGATTATGTTGTAGTGGATAAAGATGGAAAAGAAACAGTGAAAGACAGCGGCATCGCATGGAAAGTTGGCGGAAGCAACATCACAGCTGTGGTAACAGACGGAGATGTTATTTTGCAAGGTGTTCCGGGTATTCCTGACGGAAAAGTGGTTATTCCACGTAATAACGTTCTTCGTTCATTGGTTTTTGTTCCTGAAGTTTATGTAGAAGGTATTCCCGGTATGCGCTATTATAATGTAGCTTACACACGTCAGGATTTGGATAAGAAAAATACTAAAAACGAAGCGTTTAAAGATATAAAAGATGGTGCGGTTGAATTGAACAGAGGAATTTTGGCACAATATCATGTCAATCCGTCTTGTGTTAACAAGTCAGAATTACAAGTTTTGAATCTGGCTACACGTAATGTGCCTTATCTGACAGCACGTTCGGCTGATTTTGAAGCTAAGGCAACATATAAGGATTTTAAGGACGGACTTTTGACTGTTGGTATAGAGTTAGGTAAAGGGGTTTCTTCTTGGTTGGACCAAAATACCAATGATTCCGTTCCTGTAGCTGCGTTGCAGGTAATCCGTGAAGGCAAAGATACTATTACATCTGACTATGCGACTCTTTATAAAGCAGCTGTGAAGAATGTAAGAATCGCCAATCCGAATGCGAAAGCTGAAGAACATTACCGTTTTGCAATCAATGATAACACTTTGAAATCTAAAGATTCCAAGGTTGTGTTGGGAGACAAGATTGTATGGAATGAAACTCCTCAAGATTATAAGGATTGTGATACAACTTTGGTTGACGGCTCTTCATTAGATTTGATGAGTCTTGTTTCTGCTCATGGTTTGATGGAAAATCAGGATTGTGCAAAACTTGACACCGAAACATATGGTTGGACATGGAAATTTGAAGTGGTAACAGGTTATGTCTTAGGTGCAAACAAAACTCCGCAGGATAAATTTGTTGCTTTGGAAGCTGACGGACATACTTTGAAAACTACGGTTTATGGTGATGATAGTCAGGGTGCTGCTATTGGTCGTACTCCGATTATCCGTGTTACTTTGATTGATGAAGCTGGCAAGATTGTATCAGGAGCTTATATCAAACTTCAGATTGTAAAAGAGGATGTTCCTTCAAGAGAACAGATTGAAATTGATTTGGGTGGAGCTAAATTCTCTTGTGCTGGTTATACAGGTACGGTAGATACGAAGATGATGAATCAGTTGATTTATAATGTTGTTGGTATGAGCAAGGATGCTTTCCACAATCATTTCGATGTCTTCAAAGCTTACAATGCTCCGGCAGAAGGAATTAACAAAGCTAATGTTGGTGAGGTTGAACAGAAAGAGGATACAGAAGCTATCAGTGGAAGAAGCTATAACTTGATTTGGACAGCTACCAGTATGGAATTGTGGAACAATGCAGGCAAGGTTATGACTCATAGAGTTGTATACTATGATGATGCTAATGCTCCTACTGACTCATTGGTTGTTATATTGAAAGCAACAGCTGAAGATATTGCTAAGAATGCTGACATTGATGCTGCCAAGATGTTGGACAACTATTGGGATGCAGCCAAGACTTACACAAGTTATAACTTCAGAACTCCTGTTGTTGGTGAAAACAAAGTTGACAAATTTGAATTAATAACTGACCCGAATGCTTCATTCAAGACTGTTAATGGTAATCTGTTACTTTCTGAAGGATTGTCTGCTGGTGCTGTTACTAAATACTATTTCTGCATGGATGACATGAAGAAGATTGAAACAATTGGTAACTTGAAAGTAAAATTCAGCTTTAATGAAAAAGACAGTGTGTCATTATATGCTCAAATTTATGATGAGTCTAAGAAGACGTTTGGAAATCGTGAAATTGTAGCCAAGATTACAAATAAGTTCAGCAATACAGCTGAAGGTGATGCTGCTGTTGGAACTCCTTATGAAAGCTTTGATGGTGGTAAGATGAATAGTTTCTTGCAATATGGTAATTCTGTTGCAGGAGAGGGTATGGCAAATGCAACAAAACAGGGTGAGGTTGCTAAGAAGTTGCTGAACACTGGTGCTATGTATGCATTGATTTGTGCAGACCAATATCCTTGTGCTGACCTTAATAAGCGTGTTTCTGTAAGCTTCAAGGGGGCAGATCATTTCAAAGCTAATATTATCCGTCCTGTAAACGCTAAGGAAGTGGCTAATGGTAACTTCATTGATGGTAAGGATAAGATTCCGGCAGACAAAACTCAAGCTGAGGTTGGTACATATATGTCAATTGAAAAATTGGTTGACTTGTATGATTGGCGTGGACGTCAGTTCTCTGCTAAGGAATATAAAGAATATTATTATGGTTATTATGGAATTAAGAGTATCATTCCTGATCTTAAGAACGTAACTTGTGACTTGAATGGTGAAAATACTGCTGTTCCTACGACTGTAGTACTTGGTTGGGAATCAACAAATGGTAATGAAGTAACTTATGGTAAAGATGTTACAGATGATAAAGGAAATGTAACAGAAAAACGTGCTCAAACTTCTAAATACGGTTTTGTAACTTACTATAACAATGGTGCTAAACTTGATAAGGATTTCAATTTGATTATTCCTGTAACTATTGAGTATGCTTGGGGTAAGATTGAAACAACTGTAAAAGCCCATGTTGTCAAGACAGAACAGAAATAATTATTTGAAAGAATAATTAAAAGAAATGAGAATTTTTCTAGTAAGAAAGATTTTTATATAATAGAAAAACTTTAAATGAATCCCTGGCTTGTGAAAGTCGGGGATTTTTTTTAGTATGCCCAGTAGTGGTGTACGTTATAGGGGGTAAGTTTTGAATGAGCTCTGATAGTGGAAATCGTTAGCCAATAACAAGGGTGTCCGTGGCGACTCAATCTGAAGGAAGCTGGTGGCAAGTATTCAGCCTTGCGAACAGGAACTGCATACAAGTCCTGTTAAACAAGACGAAGTCCAATAACTATCCGAATCCATGTAAAGTAAATGCAGAAGGCATATGAGTTGAAAGTGTACGCTCTTATCTGAAGAGGTCTCACGGACATATGGTACTTGATATGTGGCGTGTGGCTGAAACAAGATTGGTCGTGAGAAGTCAGCCGAGACCATAGTACCGATGAGTGAATATTGAGAAGGAACCAACCATTATTAGTAACTCCAATGAGGATTACCTTATGAAGGGAAGAAAGCAGAATAAACCGATGAGGTTAGACCAATCGGAGAGTAGGGTGAAACCTAAGAGTATGATTGGCTTGCAGACCTGTATGGGGATAAGTGAAATAGGATTTACAGATTTTACCCGCCCAAAGTACAGATTGTTAGAGTTTATTCTCTCATCCGCCAACCTTAATGCTGCTTACAAGAAGATGAACAGTAACACGGGTATCGGTGGAATAACGGCATGAGTACAGAAGACTTTGCCCTATCTAAAGGAGCATGGTTCTGAACTTGTAGGGACCATCCGTGAAGGCACATACAAACCGAATTCTTTCCTTAGGGTAGAGATACCCGAAGCGAACGGTAAGAAGCGTGGACTTGGCATCTCTATGATAGTCGACCGTGTGGTATATCAGGGCATCAATCTGGTACTTGAAGCGTTCTATGAATTTCAATTCAGCGAAACGAGTTATGACTTTCGCCTCTATTGTGGTGCTCATCAAGAATGAAACAGATGATATTCTATCACTAGTGTCCCGTTAAATTCTTGTATGTATCAATTTAGAGAGTAATAAACTCATAATTAATTGATATTGAATATAAATTTTTCTTTCAGAAATGCATACTTTTTGGATTTCTCATTTCAAATCTGTTTGTTTTAAGTTTTAATGTAAATGATTAAGTAACAGTCTTATATAATGGTATTTTTAAATTTTAACGGGATACTAGTGATATTCTATGTGGAAATGTTTTGTATGGTTTGTTTATGAGTTGTTAAAAAAACAAATAGAAAAAGGTCTTGACATTGTTGCTTTTTTGGTAAAATACATATATATTTGGAATGTTCATCAAACTGGACAAGGAATTATAAACAAAAGCGTTTAGCTGGTTCTGTATAAGTGAAAAGTCGAAATTTCCTGGAAAATACCAAGAATAGCCATACGTTTGGTCTGCAATATTTAGTAGGGGCGTTTCTTGTTGTACCAAGGGTTTCTACTACCGCACTTATAGACGAGGTTAATGCCCTTCCGCTTTTAATTTAGATGGGTTTGCATATAGGGCACAAGCCTGGAGATTATATTATGACAAGAATAAACATGTACAAATCTCGCTCTTACCTGAAAAGTATTATCAAACATTGGAACTCCACTGAAAAGAAATTTCCAATACAAGGCTGATATATAGACTCATGTGTCTGCTCTATATGTCATAAGTATCTGGTTCCTTCCTGGAAACCGATATTACTTCATAATATATAGATTCAATTCGGAACTACTTATAAATAAGACCATGGATAAGAAATCTGTAAAAATCAATGCTGAAAAAATATGGCATACACTGAATGAGATGAAGTCTGTTTCAATATCTGAACTTGCAAGGATACTTAACCTGAGTATTGAAAGTACTGCATTGGCTGTCGGTTGGCTGGTATGTGAAAATAAAGTTTCCATAGGAAGTAAAAACGGACAGATTGAATCTGTAGTGAAAACACCTATAATTTCTGTTTCGGTTAAATTGAAAGATATGTTGCAATGAATAAGAATGGTATCGGTATAAATGCTGGAATTGTATGGAGGCTGTTGGACAATAACAGGCGTTTGGAATACAGAGAGATTAAAAGGCTTTCAGGACTTTCGGATCGTGAATTGAATATGGCTGTCGGTTGGTTGGCGCGTGAGGATAGGATACAGATTGACTCTTATATTGAAAACGGGAAAGAATATTATTATCTTGAACTCAACCTGTATATTGGATAGAACGGTAGTAATACATTCTGCATGGGTAGACTGGAGCCGGCTGAAAGATTCGGCTTTCTTATTTGCTACGATAAAACAAACCGCATCATTTTTAGTATCAGCTCGAAACACGATGGAGGTCGCCAGTGTAATATTGTCATCCTGTTCTGTATTAGTATCAAATACTGAATGGAATCTGTAAAGAAACGAATCGGGAATGCCACATATAAGAAATAAGAAAAATGACTGAATAATTTATCTGAACCACTAAAAACAAAAATATGAGGACGAAATTGTTATCATTGATATGGGGAGTTTTATCGGTTCTTCCCTTGCAGGCCCAGACAGAAGAACGCTACATCGAAGTAACTGGAACCTCTGAAATAGAAATTGTACCGGATAAGATTCATTATATCATTGAAATTAGGGAGTATTTTGAAGAAGAGTTCGATGGTAAATCAAAACCGGAGGATTATCGTACTAAAGTGTCGTTAAATGATATAGAGTGGAAGCTGAGAGAAGCTTTGGATGAAGCGGGTGTTTCCCAAGATGCGATCCGTACCCAGGAAATTGGCGATTATTGGCGTGAACGCGGTCATGATTTTCTAGTATCCAAACGTTTCGACATCACATTGACCGACTTCAAACTGATTGATGAGATAATCGGAAATATAGATACAAGAGGAATCAATACCATGCGTGTCGGAGAACTGGAAAACAAGGACATGCTTGTATATCATCGGAAAGGGAAGATTGAAGCACTTATGGCCGCCCGGAGAAAAGCTGAATATCTGGTGGAGGCGGTTGGTAAGAAATTGGGTGATGTAATTCGGATTGTTGAAAGTGAAGCCTTCAACATTTTACCGTATTCGGGAATACAAAGCAATGTACGTTCTTCTGACGCTGAATCATTTGACAGTTTCCGTACCATAAAGAAAAGCTATTCCATGCTCGTAAGATTTAAGATTGTGGATAAATGACAACTATAAAATAAACAGTTATGAGACTTGTTCTGTTATTCTTATTTTTTCTTTCACAAATGTCTTTCTTGTTTGCGAATTCCCCCGTTTATGATATAATCCGGATGGACGGTAAAGATTGGAAACTGATGGCAAAACCTTTAAGGTGGGACTCCATAGCTTACAGCAGAATTGAAAAGCTTTTACCAGAGGAATACAAATGGCCCCGGAGGGATAAGGAAAACCATATCGGATACTGGACTGTAAAGGATCAGAGGATATATCTGGTGGGTCTGAAAGTATTCTCCGGAGGAAAGGAGAAAATGTATGGGAGAAAGACTCTTGAAAGAATGTTTTCAGGATTCTGTGACGGAAAAGGCATTCACGCCTCTTGGTTCAGTTCGGAGGTCAGGGCTGGATGCGGAAAGGAAACGCGGTGTTCGGGCAGTAATTATCCGTATTATATGGAGAAGGAATATGTCTTGGGAGTATATAAAGGTGTCATTGTGAAACAGCGGCTTTACCATAATCATAGGGTCAGAGACGGTTTCAGAGTCGACAATGTACAGTCTGAATTGGAAAAACGTTTTCCTTTTGATGAATTCCCGGAAATGGAGGGAAAAGAAATAAGACTTGCTGTGGGTGACTTGAAAATTTCACCGGATGGTCATCTCCTGGATTGTTACCAGACCCATATATTTCTCCATAGGCTGAAACCCTTTCCGGCGGAGCGAAGGGCGCTAATGGTAAAAGCGTTTGAGAAAACGATGAGAAGTATATATCCTTGGGAAGTATCATTGGTGAATGGGGAATATGTGGTGGCTTCCAAAGAAACCTTCATCAGACTCCATTATCCGGTCTTGACAGCACATACAAAGGAGGAGACTTTGGAAACCGGAGTATCGGTCTGCTATTTGAATGCAAGGAAGGATACAATAATTCCATTCGGTAAATATGTATATTGTGGCAGCGATACCATCCGTCACATTGGTTTTGTTCTGGACAAGCGGATTGTTTGTATCAATAATAAAGGGAAGGAGCTGTTTGAGGTTTTCAACCATTACAACACTCCGGATCCTGTTAGGGAAGGATTGTTCCGTATAAAGGACAAGGATGGAAAGATTGGATTTGCAGATCCCAAAGGCAATATTGTTATTCAGCCCCAGTATGCTTTTGCTTGTCCGTTCAAGAATAACAGGGCGAAAGTCACTTACTCGGGAGAGCGGATTCCTGTCGGCAGAAACCAGGAACATTGGGAGTGGAAGAGTGATTACTGGTTCTGCATAGACCGTGAGGGGAACTATGTGACGGATGACCCTGATGTAAAAACGGTAAAGGAGTATGTCGAATCCAATGCGTTTATAGATATTGTTCCGAAAAAATATTATGAGAACCTTTCCAGACATGTCTATTCAAAATCGGAAATACAGAATCTGGACAATCAGATGAAAGCTGCAACTTACCGTTTTTACAGGCATTGTACAATAGATGAAGATGGAATCATGACTTGTCATGCCGGAAGTGGCAGTGAACTGAATATTTCTGAGGAAGTGTTTGAATTCCGTCTTAGAAATATGGAATCCATGAACAGGATGATGAGAGAGGCTAGACAGGAAGGACGGAAAATCAGACCGGTCTCTCTTGATGAGAGATTTTTTAATAATTTGCTGAATTATAAAAGTTTCCAGTATTAATGGTATGATTGCTGGCGCAGACCTTTTATTGTAATATAAGAATGAAAACGTGGCCTGATTGATGAAAAAGACAACAAGGAGGGACTTGAACAGATTATTTTATATATCGGTATAGTATTCAATAAAATAAAAAAGTGACGGATTATGAAAAAAACATTAATCGGATTATTGGGTTCGACAGTTATATGCGTACTGTCTCTTGCAGGTTGTATTGATGAACATTATGGGGAGAAATGGGAAAACAATCAATGGATCAATTCCCAAATGAATAAATGGATGTTTATGTTGGATGACGAAATCCTGCTTTCTGAATCGGACTTTCTTTTCATTTCCCTATTGAATATCATAAGATTACCCCGGTAGATATCGTATATCCAAATCGTTATGGGATGATAGGAATGAGATAAAATTGATTGCTGAATTTGAAATAAAATAAATATGAAAACAATATTTATAACCATACTTTGTGTTTTGTTGATCGGATGTACAAGTAAAGATAAGGGTGTACCGAAACTGGGGTATATGTCTGCCGATTGTGTCAGCAGCGATACTTTAGGTTCTGAAGTTCGGATGAAAATGATTCATGGGAATTATACTACTAAGACGGACGAAGTATTTGCCATTATTCTGAATCCTCAAAGACTTCTTCTCAGTTACGGCTCTTATTGGTCTTTGGAAAAATGGGAGAATAATTGCTGGACAACACCTGAGTTAAAAGATGAGTATGGATTTTTGAGTGACTGTATACAGGATATTATACCTCAGATTTATTACTGTTTCAGGTTTCCAATCAAATATTATAAGATTACTCCCGGCAGATATCGTATATCCAAATCATTATGGAATGATAACGAAGAGATAAAACTGAGTGCTGAATTTGAAATACAAAGAACTGTTCGGGATTTATAAAAAAACAATAGTTGTAACGGTTGGTGTAGTTGCTACTCTTATCATTATTGGGATTTTAATTATGTGTATATATGCTAGAATTTCGTTAGAATTGTATCTGAAGAAGAACGGTAATTGAAATCAGAATTTAGAAAACATTAAGTTATGTGTAAAAAATTACTTGGAATATTGGTACTGTTTTCTTTCCTGCCACATTTCTTGGTTTGCCAAAATAAATTTCGGGAAAATGGCTGGTATCATATTTTGTCAGGACAAACGGATAGTATTTCTCGAGAACCTATCGTAACGGTAAAAGATTTTATTTCACTTAGACTGGAAACGGACTATTGTAAAAAAAATGTAATTAGCGGGCAAATCAGTAAATATAAATCAAGAAAATGGGCTAAAGAAACGGAAAAGACAATAGGCAGGCAGATTGCTTTTGTATTTAATGACTCTGTCATAACCAGTCTACGGGTTAATTGTAAAATAGAGAGTGGGGCTTTTCAAATAACTTCCATTCTTGATAAAGAATTGCCTGGCATATACGAACAACTGAAACAGGAGAAGATTGATTCTATTGAGGCCCTTTTTGAAGGTTGGGAAAAAGACTCCCTGTTTTACACGATGCCTTTGGAACAAAGAGATTCCATAAGAATAGCAACCGATTATTGGGAAGCCAGTGCATGGGTGGATCTGGTGACTAAACCCGATGAACATTATTGGTACAGCATAACTGATTCTACTGAATATAAAAAACTGGAAGAAGCATTACAAGAGGAACTTGGCAAACCCGATTTCAGCAGCAAGGTTTCAAACTACATGAAATCTGAAGCATATCAGGCATATAAAACGTATATATGCAACGATCCTGAATATATCAATCTTATGTTCAAAAGTTTTCTTTTCAAGCAATTCAAGGGACTAAACGGTTATCTGATAGATGATATTATCCAGACCAGATATCCTTTAGCTCCTAGTATAAGAGCTTATGTGGAAAAAACGGACAATTCCGATGATGAGAGATTTGCAGTATATAAATGGCAACGAAAAATATGGTTTTTGATGAATACGGAAAAAAGAATCAACAATATGAAGAAAAAACAGCTGGAGTAGATTAATTGTTCAGCTATCTTTTTACAAAATGGAAGAAAATTCTTGTTCCTAAATATAATCCTATAGTTTCTGTTTTTCTTATGTTCTATAATGTTTGAAATAATAATAGGAGCTTAAATGTGTATATTCAAATTGCAATGAAAGGATAACAAGTAGTTTCGCTTATTGTTCATATCGTACCCTTGAAACTTTAAATAAACAGATAAAATTATTGATTGCAGTGGAGGAATAGAATATGCGAGTAGTAAATATTATGGTTGGAAGAGTGTTTATGCTATTATGCAACTTTGTTTTTATCAGTTCTGTTATGATGGGCCAAAGCGATGATTCCAGGGAAGGGATGGAGGACATCGTAAAATATATATCAATGGAGGTGATATCTGATCATGCTTCTATGGATTCGGATTTTATAAAACTTGATATCCGGAACAAATCGCCTTATCGTATTTATTATGGGGCCTCCTATCATTTTCAGAAATTTACAGGCAAGGGGTGGAAGGATGTTGAATTCAGTGGAGCAGACATTGGTTGGGAGCTTGGTCTGCATTGGCTGGATTCACAACAGGCAGTAATAAAGAAATGTTATTTGTACAGGGAATATTATGATTACATTCCGGGGATATATCGTATTCTGAAACAGTTTGAATATGATATCCCTCCCCAAAAGTATAAAGTTAAAAAATATGCGACTTTTATTTTGAAGGATGATGGGACGGTTGGTATTTTCCCGTCCGAAAAGGTGTCTATGGTGAAACCTGCCTCTTCCGATAGTATATTCCATGTTTCGGATTCAGCAGTGGAGGAAGTGTATCAGGTGGTGGAAGACATGCCTGAATATCCGGGAGGTCGTGAAGCGTTATTGAAATTGATTGACGACAATTTACAATACCCTGATGTTGCAAGGAAGTGTAAAATTCAAGGAAGAGTGGTTGTGTCGGTAGTTATAGATGAGCATGGTTCTTTAATAAAACCGCAGATAATGAGGAGTATATTTCCTTCTTTGGACGAAGAGGCTTTGAGGGTTGTTGGAATAATATCTAAGAAATTGTGGAAGCCAGGAAAACAAAATGGAACAGCTGTAAAAGTAAAATATCCAATTTCTGTTATATTTAAACTTGATGATTAAATTTGATTGTCATGAGGTATCTGTTAATATTATTATTTGTGATTTTATATTCCTGTCATTCCGGATCTTCAAAAAAAGAGAAAGATGAGGGAGCGGACAGTATCTTTCCGGAGACAGAAATGTTTACTATGGAGAATAATTGTGATACAGTAGTAAAAGAGAGACAACAAGCGTTAGAATCAGAGAATCCTGTACTGAATCCTATACCACGGGACATTCCGTTAGGGGAAGCCATAAACCCTGATTCCCTTTCAATGCGTGTTGAATATGACTATTATCCGTTATCGACAACGGAAGTAAAAGTAATCATAACCAACCACTCCCGTTATGAATATGATTGTGGTGAAGGTTACAGCCTGGTCTATTACAATGAAAAACAGAAAACATGGGAAACGCTGCCGACCAATCCAATCAGGAATGATGTTTTATGGATATTTCCATCGGACTGTCCCACCCATGAGCAGACAATCAGGCTTTATACTTCTGAAGTGCCTAATCGTCCGGGGAAATATCGCATCTATAAATCATTCAATGGAAATACAAAAGTAGCTTATGCTGAATTTGAGGTGCTTCGGGAGAATGGAGCTGAAAGGATGTTGAGAATCGTGGATGAGTACCTGGACAAATACAGAAACAGGGAAGATGCGATATCACAGAACTTTTCGACATGGGGGCTTCGTGGAGATACGCTTGATATGACCTGGAGCGTTAATTCCCCTTATATGAGAATATTGTTCAGGCAACGTGTGTTGAGCTATTCTGCTACTGTTGTCAATAACGGTAAAGAAACGACTGTAAAGTTTTTTAACAAGATAGCCTACATGGATACACTGAATGTGGCAATGAGAACAGAAAAATCTGTTTATCCTGTAGGAACAAAACTTGTAAAAGTAACACTAATGAACAGTAACGAGAAAGAACTTTCAATTGGAACTGATTATTATATTGTAAGAAAAGAACAAATGGGTGTTTCTGCATGGTGATCAGATATGGCATCTTGTGGAAATTATAATAAAACAACATGGCTCATATACCTTTCAGGCTGCTCTTTACCCCCTGCTTAACGATAATCATCCTGGAATATACAGAGTTATCAAACATATGAATTTTGTTGATTCACCGGAGAAATGGACTATGGCAGCCGAGTTCAGGATTAAATAACTTTATGACTTTGAATACAAAGCTTATGAATAACAAGATACTGTTTTTATTTCTAGCCTGTTGCTTGTTTTCCGGTTGTATGGACAAGAAACGGAATAATGGAGGCGGGAACCCTGATATAATTTTATTAGGAGAACAGAAAGAACTGGGTATCTCCTTTTCTCATGATTATACTGTATATATGAAAGTATTGAAAACGGTTAATTCATCAGATAGTGGTATGATGGTTGTAGTGTCCAACGCATTGGATGTTCCGATGAGATATGGAGAGGGGTGGAAATTACAGAAACAGACCGGGGATGCTTGGACTGATAAAGGTTATAGAAAGGATCTTGATGGATTTAATGGGATTCTTCCTCCTAGGAGAAGTTGCCTCTTGAAATTTCCTCTTGGAGAATTGGAGCCCGGAAAGTATCGCATAGTCAAAGCTTTTCAAACAGGAAGGAGGAATATTCTGCAACTGGGAGCGAAATTTGAAATACGTGATAATTATAATCCGTTAATTCTACCGTTCTGGATGTTGTATCCACAGGACAAGATAGTGCTCGGTTTTTATGATATTGTTTTTTCGGAAGATTTGCCAAAGTCATATCCTATGTATCTTATCAATAAAACGGATTGTGATATAACATTGGGAAGAGCATATCGGATAGAAAAATATAAAAAAGGGATATGGAGTGCTGTCAAGGGAAACAGCGATTTTAGAGATGACGCACTGATAGTCAAACCTTGCAGACGTTCCGGATGGAAAGGACTCGGAGTGTATATTCCCCGACTGGCTAAGGGATTATACAGGATATGTAAGGAAGCGGACCATGATAACAGAACTCATCTGATAACCTGTGAGTTCTATATTTATTAGTAGAATAAGTTAAAACAGACAATATTTATGAAAGCTGGATTGATATGTTTGCTTACCTTTGTTAATCTTATGAGTAGTTGTATCAATAGGGATAAATCATTTGATGGCGAGAGTTTCCTTGTCGGTACTGGTGCATGTACTGTAATTCATTCTGATACGTTGACTTGTAACTGTGATCTGAAGGAAGATACTGTATATATGAGAACATTGAAGGCAACATATCCTATGGGAACAGAACTTGTAACGACAATGGCAATAAATTCCACGGATACACCTTTGGAGTATGGCTGTGACTGGTGGTTGTATAAATGGACTGTGAATAAATGGGAAAAGGCTGTTCCCCAACGGGATATTTCTTTTGCCGGTTGTATAGTCACTCCTTCTTATGGGAACCAATATTATTTTTTTGTATATCCCGTCGGAGTGTTTTATAATCTTGAACCGGGAAGATATCGTATTTCCCAACCATTCCGGTGTGATGGTAAAAATTTGGAGTTGGGGGCTGATTTTGAAGTCGGGTGACTGTTTGCATGTTTTGGGAGCATAGGAAATCATTGGGGATATATGATAGCTTGAAGATAAATTGAATGGATTGGATAAAGTGCTATACGGTCAAGGCATCATTCGAAAAGCGGTGAATGTAGTAGTGATGATAATATTCATTTTCTCAGATTCGGAAGTAGTGGTTGGTATTAGAGGTTATAGGAAACAATGTATAAGAAGGAGGGATAAAACACCTCCTTCATGGTTTATCTTATCCATTCTGCTATCTTGTCCTTGGCATAGAAATAATAGAAAGCCAGCTCAAACCAGCTTGTAATGATGATTAAAACGATGAACAGAAGTTTTTTCACCACTTCACCATTTGTTTTTCAGATTTCCATTCCGGCCTTGATGGTAAGGACAAGACCGATGATCTATATAATAAATCCAATCATAGTTTTATATGTTATATCACCACAAAATATAACATTTTTTTGAATTCCGATAGCATGTACGGACTATTAATGTGTTTTGTGGGGGGATTGATTCAGCTTCCGTATCTTGATTTTTTTTCCTGCCGGTAGTTTTATAACTTGGAATTCGGTATCTTTGCAGTCTTTTAATAAAACAATCGGATTATGCAGAAAATAGAAATTGTAGATAAGATTTCCCGGCAAACCGGAGTTGGGAGGAAGGAAGCTCTTCAGGTCGTGGAATGTTTCATGGAGGTGGTGAAGGATTCTTTGTCCAATGGAGAGAATGTGTATCTGAGAGGATTCGGCAGCTTCATAGTAAAACATCGTGCTGAGAAGGTGGCCCGTAATATCAATAAGAATACAAGTGTGGTTATTCCGGCTCATGATGTTCCGGCCTTTAAACCGTCCAGGGATTTTACATTGGATTAAAAATGTTTTCGGTATATAACTCTTTACTTGTCTTAGGTCGTGGAATAGGCCAGGTGATGTTTCAGAACAATGCGTTGTCCGGTCTGTTGATGCTGATCGGGATATTTCTGAATTCATGGGAAATGGGAATATTGGCTGTAAGCGGTAATATAATAAGTACATTGACTGCCCATTTTTCAGGCTATGGACGTGATGATATAAAGGATGGCCTGTATGGTTTTAACGGTACATTGGTGGGAATAGCAGTCGGGGTCTTCATGGAACTGTCGATAGGTTTCTTATTGCTGATGGCTGTGGCTTCATGTATTTCAACCTGGATAGCACGACTTTTCAACCTGCAACGCTCACTTCCCGGATTTACGGCACCTTTTATTCTTTCCGTATGGGGGCTGTTGGGGTTCTGTACCTGGATTATGCCTGATATTCTGTTGGCCTCTGATGCGGTTAATGATATTATACAGGGAATCAATTACTTTCAGGCTTTCAGTTTTGGTATCGGTCAGGTCATGTTTCAAGGGAATATCTGGACTGGCTTATTGTTTTTGGTTGGTATTCTTGTAAATTCACGGACTGCTGCTTTCTATACTGTAATTGGAGCATTTCTTCCTATTCTTTTGGCTGTCTTGCCGGGGATAGATGCTGAAACGTTGAATATGGGATTGATGGGCTATAACGGTGTATTGTGTGCCATAGCTTTAGGAAACAGAACTCTGAAAAGTCTTGTATGGGTCTCATGTTCAGTCTTGCTGTCCGTTATATTGCAGATTATAGGGATGAGCTTGGAGATTACTACTCTGACCGCCCCTTTTGTAGTATCTGTATGGGTCATAATGGGAATACAGAAGTTGGTGAATCCAAAAACAGCAAAGTGTTAATTCTGGCATTATGATTAATGATAGAAAAATAAGGGAGACCGAACGTTTACATTGTTCATGTTCAGTCTCCTTTTTGTTCTATAATTTGAATCGGAAAGAACTACATGGGTTAATTCTGTTGCTCTTTTGGGGCTTCAAATCAATCAGTTTCAATTCCAAAGAAGCTTTTCATATTTTGCCTTTGTTTTATCTGTAAGTTCTTCGCCATTATATTTTATGTCAGTTATAAACGTATGAAATACATAGTATTTATCAGATTTATAACCGATAGCCACACCATCTTCAGTCAGCCATTTAAGTATACCATTTCGTTCAGAAATAAATCCTGATGAAGTCAAGTAAACAAAGAACACTTCTTCATTTTGATGTGTATTACAGCTAAAGTTCTCTAGAAAAGGATAAAGAAAAAAAACGATTTGTGACTTTTTGGTGTCTTCAGGTGTAATTTTTCCTATAGTAAAATAATCGGTGGTCTGATTTTTTAGTTGAAATTTTTTGGTAACCGTGAATCCGGGGTTACTCCATTGTGGCCACTTTATACCAATATGAGCCACGTATCCATCGTGCAGATTAATCGTAGGGAAAGCATGAACATGTGGGCCTAGATCAGAATGATTTTTGGCTGCATATTGCTCATACATATTTAAATTCTGCTTGATCTTTTTTATAGCTTCAGCCTTTTTTATGTTCACCTTACTCAAATATTCTTTCATTACTTGTTCTAAAGAATCGTAGCGACCATTAGTCGTGGGAATCGAACTGTTTGTTTGATTTTTTTTCTTTTTCATACTATATGTTTTTGGGGTTTGTATTTTATTCATAGTGCTCATAGCTTAAATCCCTCAGGCAGGATTAGATTCACCTTTTTCCGTACTCCACTGCCATAACGGTATTCCTCCAACTGTTTCTGGCATAATGAAGATTCAGTAAAACCGGATTGAGTGATTAACCGTTCTCTACCTTCAAGCACCCAGTTCATAATTCCGGGTAACTCTGTAGAAACAATCTTCTCAGCCAGTTTCGGATCCACTTCCAATTTGGGTATCTGGACTTTGAAGGGAACGATAAGAAACCTCCTGAAATATCCATTGGACTTGTCGTTGGTTTTCGGCAGCTCGTTCAGACAAAAAAGCATTTTGGCGTAATCGGTAAGTGTTGCCACATCCTTATATAGTTGTCTGGTACTGATAGGTTCTCCACTGGCGATACGTTTGAAAATATCCCCCGAGAAAGCGTTTGGGGCTACATCAGAACAGGTATTCAGCAATTTTCCTGATAAATTTGCCCTGCTTCTGTCTCCGTTTTCTCCACACATATCCGATAGAGACTCATGGGAAATATTCTCCTTGCCTAAAAGAGCTTCCACAATATCAACGAACACTGATTTGCCATTCTTTCCGGAGCCATAGAGGAACAGACACTTCTCCAGTTTCAATGGGGTAAAGATCCAGCCTATATACTCAGCCAGAACCTTTTGAGCGTCCTTGTCCGGTAATACTCTGTCCAGGTACTTCATAAACATCTGACACGTCGCATTTGGGTTATAGGGGTAAGGGAGAACATACCTGAAATAATCCGAATATAGATGTTGTTCCAGTCTTCCGGTTTTAAGATTAAGCGTACCGTTCTGAAAGTTGATTTTCTCCTTGTCCTGCTCTACCGCCAATCCCATCACCGTATATGGAAACTGCTTGAACAATCCTTCCACCACTTCCCTTTGTGATGCCTCTACCATATTATTTGTCATTCTCCCCAAAGCTTCCCTGAGAAATATCTTCAGGTCAAAATCATCTATACTGACCCAATACTTTCCGGTGTAAGAATAAACACGCTGGTCCCTGAAAGTTTGAAAAGGATAACCGAGCTTGATTGCCACTTTTTGTATCTTGTAGCATACTTCGGCATTTGTTCCCCTCTTGTTGTTTGAAGCGGTTGGTTGGGGAATGGCATCGATTATATCCCCTAATAATTTTTTGTAATCCATAATCTTAAATTTTTCTATATTTACTACCAAAATTACCTTTATCATCAACCCACTTATAGGCGTTCCTTACTTCACGTTTTATCTCCCCTTCAGAGAAATCCGGTTCTATGAATTGGGAGAGATACCTGAAAGCTGTTTCTTGTGGAATACCCCATTCCGCTAATTCTCTGGCTCTATCAAAAGATGACTGATGTCTGTTTCCATGTGTCATTGGGTACTTGTCAAATCCGCCTTCCAAGAAATTCAGCAGCTTCCCATGTTCATAAGGCGGAGCATAAGTTTTAACACGGATAACAACTGGTGAAGAAGGGGATGATGAAATTCTCTTCGTCCATATAATACTGTTCCTGTTCCGATAAAGATCAGGGTCACTGCTTAGATAACAAGCTCTGGACATTCCTTTACAACTGTCATCCCAGAACGGAGAACTATAATATTCCTTCAAAGCGTCAAGGTATTCGTTATGACTGGTGTTATCTATATTATTGGCAACACGGACAATAACCTTATAACCTCTACCGGAAGGAGAAAGGAATGCAGCATAGGTATAAGGATCATTAACCAGCATATTCCAGACATTAACCATTTCTTGAACCGGAATCTTATCGAAATCAACAACTACAAGACCTGAAGGAGTAATAAGAGCATCATTACAGAATCTTCCGAATGTTCCGGCAAAAAGACAGATAGGTAATTTCCCTTTAATCTTCTCATATGTAACACGGTCTGAATCATAGTAAGCCCTTGCCTGATCTATCCGTGATTTTAATTTCTCTTGCTTGATTATCTCGAATACCAAATCAACATCCACATGGTTGGGAGGATATTCCATAGTCTGATAATACTCCTTACCTGTCAGTGAATGAATATGTTTCTCACTGTAGGGTTTTTCTTTAAAAACAGTTGTTTTCATATTGTAATATTTTTTATCTCACATTCCCTTCTTCCCTCCCTCAAGAAAGAAAGGCGGGGAGGGGAAATTATAAAACCTATTTTTTTTACTATTTTCTGAATAACTAGAATTGAAAAAGTTAAGTAAAATAGGCTTTTCCACCCCTTTTCCCGCTCTATTCCCGACATTTCCTCTTCTCTCTTGAGGCAGGGAAAGAAAGAGCTAGGGATAAAAAGGAGAAGGAACAATAGAAGGCACAGATGTAGTAATAGCGACTTTGATAGCTTTTTTTCCTTTTCCTCAATTGTATAACCTTCCTCTTTCAGTTTGTTTTTTAGATTGGATTTGGACTCGAAGCGAATACTATTGCTCTTGCAGTACTCCTTATATTCATTATATAACTCGGATAATCTCTTGAAATCCTTATCACCCGGTATGTAATGTTTACTTCCCAGGAACATGACAACACTGTCAGTATCTTCCTTATATTCCTGTTCCAGAGCTTCAATAGTCGGAGATGGACTGAGTTTCTTTCCATTCCTGATAAACCGTTGCAAGCCTTCAATCGCCCATAATAAAATACCGGGAAGTTCGGAGCGAAGTTTTCTGGCTAAGTCAGGGTCAGCTTTCTCCTTGCTTATCTTCATGCCGAACGGAATCATCAGTAGTCTCCTTCTGAAACCATAGGAACTGTCTGAACTGGTCGGAATCGAGTTGCAGTTAAAAGCCAGTCTTGCATATCCTTTTACCATTTCCGGGTCTTGATACAGCCGTCGAGCTTCTACCGGTTCCCCACTGGCAAGTTGTTTGAATATTCCATTACCCCATATTTTACCATTGAAGTCGCTGCTATAGTTTAGAAGTTTATTCTTGATCATAATTCGTGAATAACCTTTATCATCACATAAGGAGTTGATGTTATACGAGCTAACATTATTCTCTCCCAGTACAGCCATTATTGTCTCAAAGAACACACTTTTGCCATTTGCTCCAGTTCCGATGCAACATAGAACCTTCTCCAGTTTGATGAAGGGATTAAGACAGCAACCGACAAACTCCTGTAATACTTCCTGAACATCCTTTTCTGGAAGAACTTCATCTAGAAACTTTTGAAACATGGGAGATATAGCCTTCGGATCATATTTATAAGGAAGGGCATAGAAAAAGTAATCATCGGAAGAATGTTTCTCCTCCTTCACACTTCCGTCGTTATTTATGCCCAGGGTAAGGTTATCCAAATTTATCTTGGTTTCGGTGTCATTATGTTCTGCTGGGTCATAAAGTGAGTAGCAGGCCTGTTCATAGATTTTATTGGCAATCCTCACATTTCTGGCTGTATATTTGTCAGCTCCCATTTTCTGGAAAGCCTTGCCTAGGAAATGTTTCAGGTCAAGCTCGTTTATCGGTTCCCAGAACACTTTGTTATACAGATAGCACGTTCCTTCCTCATTGATCACAAGGCCATAGCCCAATTGTTCAGTGACTTCCTTCACTTTCTCGACAACAAGGACGGATTTGTTCTCATCAGTGACCTGTATGGAATAGATCTTCTCCTGAAAAAGTTTCTTCACATCAGGATCAGTTTCCTTTTCCAGTCTCCGGTACAATCCACCGGCATAAATCTCCTTGAAATCCGTTTTTGGAATATTATCAAGGATTTCCTTAAGAATTTCTTTTTGTTTATTCATTCATTGCTTTTTTAGTTTACAATTTGTTATCTTCTTATTTATAAGCCTGTTACATTCTATACCCGGGATATTTTCAGGCATAGGAGGACCTGTAATGAAAAGAATGTAGCTTTTCACCATACTGAATTTGAATTATGTTATTGCTTGTTCTCTTCAAATCCACAGAGTGTTTCCAATTCCATAACTTCTCTTTGGAAACCATGATGAAAACGGTCTTGTGAAAAGTGGATGTCTTCCGGTTCTATCAGTCTGTTGATACCACCAAGTTACCGGAAATATCATACAGTTCGATACTATGTCCCAGCTCCTTCTCAATATGTTGCTTCAATATTTGGGGGTTGACACGGTGAGTCAGAATGGAATCTGATATTTTCCCGATATCCTCTGAAAGCGTTTGCCGCAATACTACCGACACAAAGTGGAATATGAATATCAGTCAGTGACTTGCATCCTTCAAATGCTGACTCGTCAATATCCGGATCTATGGGGAGAGTAACTTCCTTCAGGTTTATACATCCCTTGAACAGATTGGCCGGTACTGTATCCGCATAATCCGGAAGTATCACCCTTTTAACGTGCCGGTTCACATAAAAGCCACCAGGAAACAAGCCCGTCCCACTTTTTGACAAGTCAATCTCTGTTTTCTTGCAATACATCCGCTTCGGGAATATATTTTCATTCCCTTTTAAATGTTTCATAATCAGTTTTTTACCTTGGTTAAAATTCTTATTAATGGGAGGGAGAACATCGAATTCTCCCTCTTCCGGTTGGGAATTGCTATTTGATGCTCCACAGAATATCGTCAAGCCTTTTTATTGTATTACCCGTCAGTTTTTCGCCCTGATATTTAATCTGGTCGGTAAATCCATTGAATACGTAGAAATCACTGTTCCTATAACCCAAAGCGACCCCTTCCGGAAACAGCCATCTGGCTTCTCCTGAAGACTGTTGTGAGATATATCCCGCTTTACTGGCGATAAGGAAGAAATAAACTTTTCCAAACTTTGTCGAACCCGAGAAACTTTCAAAAAATGATTCGGTAAGAAAGGTCGGCACTCTCTTTTTCGGTTTATCAGGATATATCATTCCGAATGTGATATTGTCACCTCCGTTTCCAAGAACAAAGTCTTTAGTCAGGGAAAGGAGCAGGTTGTCTTTCCTTTCCGGCCAGTTCATGCCGACATGGGTTGTATAACCATCTTCCAGATCAATGGACGGAAAGGTTTTATAATGTGGACCGATATCGGAATGGTCCGTATCAGAATAGGCCTTGTACAGAGGCATGTTTTTGCCTATTTCCCGGCCGATTTTATGCGTAAGGTAACTGAAATTGCCCAAAAACTCTTTCTTTACCTCACCCAAAGAAGTATATTCTTTTTTACTGGGAAATGGTAATGTATTTGTTGTTGATAAGTTCTTTTTTTTCATTGTTTCTTGTTTTAAGGGTTTATTTACTGCTATCCTTCTGTTTCCAAGCCCTTTACATTCTGCGCCAAGGATATTTTTAAGCACAAAAAGGGCTGTAATGGGAATTTTGGTTTTTTCCATTATCGTAATTTTTTTATTAAACTTCAATTGTGATAAAGCAAGCTGGGCCCCTGCTTACTTTATATTAGAATTTCATATATCTGCCTGCAATTGTTTCGATATTTACCTCCTCATCCTTGACAGCAGATTGTAACAGAGCATACCAAAGGTTCAGATCACTACTAACAATAACCAGCTTCTTTTCCAAGTCGTTATCAAGGGAAGTTACAAGATCGCCATTTTAGTCAACTACGGACACACCACGTACCAGATATTCACTGACCGGAGTAACATGAATTATAACAACTCCAACAGGATACATCAATTGGCATTGTAATTTGTTGATAATCCCAGTATCAAGTTTTGTTTTTTGAGGGAGACAGAAACTATACCCGTCTTCCCTAAGTTGTTTCAGGTTCTTCATTTTCTGAGCATTGTTTATAGAATCCCCACCACCTCTCACATGATGGAGAAACTGGGATTAGTGTTTTAAATTAAAATCAGCAAATAATTCGTTCAACTTGGCAATAATCATATTGTCCTTGCTCTGGCTAGCGTTCTTCTTTATCTGGCTTATTTCCTGTGCATTGGTAACTCCTATGCCTTCAAGAAATGTAACCAGCAGATTCATGGCCTCACTCCGTTTCATATCTTTTTTTATCAGAGAATCCAGTTGCTTGTAGATCCATTCCGGTAGCACTTTCCAACCGAGAACTTTGGCTGAGTTCCCTTCAAAAGACTTAGCGGCTGATTCATAAAGTTTCTTGTCCTCCTCAAATGATGTAGTATCAGCCAGCTCCTCCAGTTTTTGATCATCAGTTGAAGCCTTGATGCAGACTGTCTTTGAATTGGTTTTGCCACCATTTACCCAAGACCATGCAGCGGAATCAGATCCGGTTTTGGCTTTCTCTTTTACCCACTCCAATTTTTCAGTTGATATACCTTTCTCTTTTGCTGTGGCAAGGAGTTGTGTCACCCAATCCATACCATCCCAGGGATTCGTTGCTGAATTGGCTTCCCGCAGCACCGTGGGAACGTTGTAATCATCTATAAGAGGAAGATAGACATAGCCCTCATATTCTGTTTTGCCCTCTTTCCTTAACTTCTTGTTCAATTGCTTGAGAGCCTCCATACGGTGCTGTCCGTCAATTACAATAAGGATAAGATCGAGGTCTGGAGTATCCTCTGTGATTGGATTTCCGTCAGAGTCCTCCAGTTCCAGTCCCGCTTTTAAACAGACGGCAGCAGGCACGACAAGAAATGGAGAGATTACACCTTTGCAGGCCAGAATGGAAGCAATTTTTTTCTTGACCTGCTTCGCATCAATATCACGGTTAATCTTGATACGCCCGAAAGAATACCTCATTCCGAGTAATGTAGATAAGGTGAAAATCATTCCTCTTGTCAGTTTTATTGGTGCTTCTTTGGGGGAGGCTGTTGAATTAGGTTGTTGTATTAGATTATTTTCCATAACTTTTGGTTTTTAATATTGTACTTACTTTTCCGATTACTTACACGCAGGATTTCTAGTACCTTATAGGTATCGAAAATTACGGTCTTTCCGTTCTGGAAGATTGCATCATCAAGCAATCCTTCAGTTTTCATCCTGTTTACCGTACTTACAGAGATACCCAGTACCTTTGCAAGTCCTTTAATACCCGTTATGAACTGTGGTAAATCCCGATAATCATTTAGTGAAGACTGCTTTTTCTCTTCCTTTATCTCTGTTCTTTTCACTTGGTGCAGTAATTCCAAAAACTCTGCACCGTTCATGGTTAGCACTGTCTTATTAAGAAGTGCTTCGAGTGATTTTACTTCTTGTTTCATAATTTATTTTTTTAGTAATTTATCTCCTTGCAAGGATGGCACAAAGTTCTGTGTTATTTTTGAGAGTATTTTTATGGAGGACGTAAATAGGAATGAAACCTTGAAAGAAATAAAATAATAACTCCCTGTAAAAAAGGCAATTATCTTTTTACAAGGAGTTAAATAAGGAATGAAAGAGGAATGATGGAAGAATGATTATTTCTTTTTTTCGAATTTTAATTCTAATAATCTTATTTCCTTATCAGCCAATAATTCCTTAGGTATCAATTGTGATTTTTTTAATATCTCCCACGCTTTACATTGAGCCTTACTTTCTGGATATTTCTTAGTATTGGGAGCCTTTATCGCAAATATCAATCCTATTTTATGAACAAATCCATCATTAAATTTTAATCTTCTCCAATTTAAAAATTGAGATTTATAAATAAGATAAGCAAAGCCATATAAAGAATAATCATCATTTATTGTATCAGCATAAGTAATAAGAGAGGATAGGTAAACTTTTCTAAAAAGATGCCCTTTTTCTGACGATGTATTCTCTTCAAAAAGGACATAATATGGATATAATTCATTATCTATTAAAGAGAAAACATTATTGAACTCCTGAAATAATGAAGGACTTGTTTCTATCTGAGATGGTTCTTGAATTGAATTATTTTCCTCTGCTGTATCGAATGAGTGTTTCCAATTAGACAAATCATAATCTACAATTCCAAAAGTGCTTAAATCAACAGAAGCTCCTGAATAAAAAATATCTTTGAATAATTCTTCCGTCTTATCAGATTCATGTTGATACCAATCGTATTCATGTTGATGCCAATCGTATTCATGTTGAATCAATGGAGCATAATCCGGTTTTTTAAAAGATTCTCTTAGTGATATTTTTAAATTTAATGGTGTCTTGTCTGATTTTAATAGCCAAAATCCTATAGGAATGAACACAGGCAAATGATAGAGAATAAAATATGCTATAAACATAATATCTAAAATTAATGCAGGTGATATGGAGTAATCATCTGGTGTATTATTATCCAACGAATTATCCTGTAAATCCTTCTCATCATTCGTATATAAGTCTGTCGTTTTATATCTCTTAATTAAGTTTGAGTATTTCTTCTCGAAAATCCGCATTAAGGCTTCAATATGATGTATAAAATATTCATCAAATTTATTAAATATATCTCTATAAATCATCATTCTTTCTTTATAAGTATCAAAATAACGATCCCCTATATATTTTATTCTTTTTGAACCCAAAAGAAATGTATCCTTATCAAAAAAATCCAACAGCATCAAGAGGCATTTTCTTAACTGATAATAGAAAGATAACCCTGTAAAGTAGCTTTTTTGTTTGTTATCTTTTTTCTCAAAATAATCAACAGTCATATTTACAACTTTCCAATCATCTTCACTGCTTATTTTATCTATACATTTTACCCTTACTGCGAATTCTTTGGGGTTCTCAACGCCCATCTGTAATAATATATTCTCAATATTAGGTAAATCTTCTATTAGTGATTGATAATTACGAAAAAGTAATGTCTTATAAAACTGTTTATTTTTCTGCTCATCAATACTATTGTCTAAAGATATAGAGTCCTCAGAATCCTCAACAGGGGTTTTATCATTACTTGACACTTGCATTAAGGCTTTAAACTCACTATATGTAGACATTTTTTTATTTTTCCAACGAACTATTGCCTCTCTGATTTTAAGGTAAAATAATTCTGAAATATTAGTTATATCACTTTCATTTTCAAATTCTATTTTATCAACTTCCTCTAAAACTTTTTTTGCAAATTCATTATATTCAACATTAGTCATGATATTTATAATTTAAAGTTGGAACACAAAAAACAGCACCGGATTTTCCGAATGCTGTTCCAAATATAGCGATTTTTTATTACGCTATACTCCTGATATGCTCATAAATTTCTTTTAATTGTGCCGGAGTCATTTTTTCCAAACTTTCTATAATGCCTGATTTGTATTGATGAGTATTCCATTTTTCCATTTGCATTTTCTGTGTTTCGTCTGCAACTTCGATGTAAGGCTTCATTGACTCATAATCACTGTGCCCCGTACAACTCATCACTACTGTAGGAGATATGCCTAATGCAAGTGAGCAACAAACAAAGGTACGTCTTCCGTCATGGCAGCTAATTGTCTCATAAAACTTATGGATTTCCTCATGTCGTTGTGTCCCTATAAAATAAGTTTCGACAATCTCTCTATCCAATCCCGCCAGCTCTGCCGCTTCTTTCAAGTAATCATTAAGTTTCTGATTGGAAGGGACTGGAAATATTGTACCGTTCTCAGAGTGATACCACGAATATTTATCTATAATCTTTTGAGCATTCTCTATTATAGGAATAGTAATTTTATCATTTGTTTTTTGGGTATACATCTCAATTTTTCCATTTAAAATATGTACACTCTTTAATACTCTTAAATCAGAATAACGTAAAGATGTAAATGCCATAAAACAAAACATATCTCTAGCTCTATCTAAGTACTCTTTATTTTTAGGGAATTGGAAAGATGCAAAATGGAGTAATTCTTTATATTTCAGAAAAGTAACTTCTTTTTTAGTCACAGTTAAGTTTACCTTATAGTTGAGTACTCCTTGTTCTACTAGATAACCATTGGCAGCAATCCATCTAAGAAAAGATTTTAATATTCTGAATTGTTTTACAGTGGTACGATTACGATATCCATTTTTTACGTACCATTTTTTTAATTCTGTCATTTTATTCTTATTAAGTGTCGCTAGAGAAATGTCTGGATCACAGCTATTTAAGTGGTTCCATGCTTGAACATATTTGTGATGTGCAGATTCACTCCAACTTCTTTCTATAGAACAAACTTCTAAGAAATCATTGAAAATTTCACGAAAAGATTTTTCTCTCTCTATTGGACCATCTACTACTATCTCCTTTTCTATTCTTCCCAGCTTTTCGTTTACCAGCTCTTTCAACTCTTTTGTGGTAGGGATTTGGGAATGTACACCATACTCTGTGAAAGATTCTTCAATACATTCCAAAAATTGAGAAATGCGATTGTTAATATCCCGGGCAACATATACCTTTCCACCAACTTTATGAGTAGTGTTGTATCTGGCTCTCTGGTTCTCATTATCCCATTTTTCAGGATCAGCATTGCAACCTACAGAAAAGCCAACTTCACACTTCCTGTTATTCCATCTGACACGAATCATAACCTGTCCGTTCTTGTGTAGAAAAGCTCTACAACTGTGACTAATTTCCATCATATATTTTACTACTTTATTTGTTATTTTGGAGCAAATATAGAAAGAAAAATCGTGGGGAGTAAGCCTCTATTTCTACTCCCCCCTTTTTTGAGCGTACATGATTTTATGTGCCATTAAAAGATGCAATTCACCACATATATTACTGATATACAAGAGCGTATAAAATCAAGCCAAAGCAATTGTACTCAAAGCTATAGTCCGATACGCTCCACTTCCTTTCCAATATTGGAATGTTAATAAATTACAGGATTCAGATTTTTATCAAAAAAAGGGCCTTTATTCAAGGTCCTTCTTTATCACTTCATCTATTTCCTTTATACGTTTCTTACGGCCTTTGTCGGGACCGTCTTTCGTATCATTCTTGAAAACATTGTCTGCACGGTCAGAAACTTCACTGCTCCATTCTTCAAAATCATTCGTGGCCGGACGACCATTCGGTTCGATATTTTCTTCTGCAATCGAATCGTGTCTGTTAATCATATCATCCATAAGTTCTCATTTTATATATTTATGGTCATAAGACAATCAAGAACAAGAAAAGTTCTTTGTTTTAATGATTTTTTGAATCTGATTATACATGAGTAACTATCTTGCCAAAACATCTGTCACCCAATACGATCATACGATTTGCCTAAATCGACTATACGTTTCACTTAAACTAACCATACGATTCACCTAAACTAACCATACGATTCACCTAAACCAACCATATAATTCATCCCAAGCATACGGAGTAGAGTCGTGTTTCAACGGCTTGAGACAAAGTGTTCGACAGTGCGAAACAAAGTGTTTAGCAGCGTGAAACATAATGTTTTCCACCGTTAAACAAAATGTTTCAAATAGCTATGAAACAAAATAATAAATAGTAAGAAAGACATTCTACCGATTACTGTTTTCAGAGAAAGCGGTGATAGGTGACAGGTGCGGTGATAGATTACACACAACCTATCACCTTATTGAAAGCACGATGAATAAAGGAATTCAGAGCAACAGGTGATAGGTGATAGAGGATTTTATGTTTTTATACTAGGGAAGGAAGGTTATTTCGCCCGATAATTCTGCGGTCGAAAAGGAATATAAAGAGTATAATTACTATCTGTCGGTTTACCTTCTACAAGAGCAGGAGCCCACTTCGGCATTCCTTTTACAATGCGGAGAGCTTCTTCCGCAAACTCCGGATGCGTAGACCGTACTATATGTGGACGAAGTATAACTCCTTCTTTATCAATAGTAAACTCGCACAAAGCAAATCCGGGAATATTTTTCTCCAATAAATCGACCGGATACACCATCTGTCCGGCAATATATTCTTCAGGAGTCATATCCGGAAAATGAGCTAACTCTTCTATCCGTTTTCCAGAAAGTGCTCTCGAGCGGGGACCTACCTGATAAATTCCAACATATATCGGTTGTTTATATGCATCGGAAGCTTCCTTGCTGCGTTGTTGCAGGGCCTTCAACAGAGAAGCGGCTTCTTCTGCCAAAGTCTGCTCCGATATATTTCCACCTTTGGACAACATATAAGCCGACTGGCAAACCAACACAAGACGCTCCATCAAAGTTCCTTTTTCCGGAGACCACTTCCTTCCCATCCGCTCTTTCCCTTTCTCATTGGTGGAAGAAAAATAATAGACAACCCCATCCAAACCGGCACTGGAACCATCCAAATCCTGTATCTGCTCAGTGGCTATATGAAAGATAGCTCCCAAAGACCGATAAAGCGACGGACTGACGGCAACTGATTTCGTCTCCACTTTCACCGTTCCTTTCTCCGCCTGCCAATAAGTTCGTGACAGCGTGTTCGATATCAGAAAATAACGTCCGTTCTTCTTTTCTACCGACATGGCATATTCGGGCGAAAAGGAAGGAATAGCTGTAAAACGCGCATAAGGCTGTTTCTGAAAACCTGTATTTAACAAAGAGAATACACTACGATAATATTCACCCAACTCGCCTTTATAAGTAGAGAAAGATCGCACCGGCTCCAAATAGTCTGTCTGGGCCGCAAGGCGAAAAGAAAAAGCCAAAATTAGAAGAGTGAAAACAATCTTTTTCATAAGTTGCCGGATTTTCGGTATATAACGGTGCAAAGATAGGAATTATTTCAATGCGTACCGATAAAACAATGGGGAATATACTCCATCACACTGTGGAGTTTTTACACAATTCCACAGTCTGCAATTCCACACTTCTAAAAAAACACACTTTATTTCTTAAATACTATAACAATAAAAATCAATTATTTACGTTTTATCCGGACAGTATATAGAATGGTCTGGCACGCTGCTTGCTAATTATTAACAGAATTCAATCCCTATAAGAAAATCTAAACTTAAATAAACATGAAAGTGACAAGAAAAAGCAAACGGTTGTTAAGCATTCTTTTTGTGTTCCTTTTACCATCACATCTGTTTTCACAAGCAGCAAGCATGCCGATGGAAGCCCCGACAGAGGGAGAGCCGGTGACGGAAGTGCAAGAAGACGAAACCGATGAAGGCGGGAACAGAACCATAAAAGGAATTATTTATGACGAACAAGGAGAAACCATCATCGGTGCCTCTGTATTAATAAAAGGAGAAGAAACGACAGGGACAACGAGTGATATGGACGGCAAATTTACACTGAGTGTTCCCCAAGGATCCACCCTCGTTATTTCTTATATCGGATATCATCCGCAGGAAATAAAAATAAGAAAAAGAACAGCCCTTCATGTCATACTGAAAGAAGACAATCAGCTACTAGAAGAGGTAGTGGTGGTAGGATACGGAACAGTCAAGAAAAGCGATTTGACGGGCTCCGTTTCCGGTGTGTCGACCAGGCAATTCAAGAACCAACCGGTAAAACGGGTGGAAAACATCCTTCAAGGCCGGACACCCGGTGTGGAAGTTACTGCGACAAGCGGTGTGCCCGGAGCAGGCATGAAAGTACGTGTACGCGGTACTACCTCTATCAATAAAAGTAGTGACCCGTTGTACGTGATAGACGGAATCATCTCTTCCAGCGGGCTGGACGGTATCAATCCGTCGGATATCCAATCGATGGAAGTTCTGAAAGACGCTTCATCCACCGCTATTTACGGTTCGCGAGGTTCAAACGGAGTTATTTTGATCACCACCAAAGGCGGTAGCGAAGGAAAAGCCAGTATTACGTTCGATGCTTCCGTAGGTCTTTCCACAGTGAGAAAACAATATGATTTACTGAACGCATATGAATATGCAACGGCACTGAATGATATACGCGGTTCATCTACGATTTCAGCAGAAGACCTCGAAGCCTACAAAAACGGGACAAAAGGAATCAATTGGGCTGACCTCATCACTCACACCGGTATCACGCAGGATTACAGATTAAGCATCTCCGGTGGAAACGCCAAAGTGAAATATCTTATTTCCGGAAATATGCTGGATCAGGAAGCCGTCACTATCAGGACGGATTACAAACGTTATGGTATCCGGGCAAACATCGATGCTGATGTAAAACCCTGGCTGACTATCTCCGCCAAGATGAACGCCAGCAGTCTGCATAAGCATAACGACGGCGCCAACTGGTTTCATATCACCAACTTCTCCCCTACGATGGAAATGAAAGATCCGGAAACCGGCATATACAACAGAGACCCGTATAACATCGCCAACGGCTCGAATCCATACGGTGAGCTGATGGTTAACTACAGTGACAGTTACAGTTATAACCTCAATGCTAACCTGACCTTATTATTCAAGATAATGAAAGGGCTTACGTTCTCCGTACAAGGTGGATACGACTACGACCACAGCCCTTCCTATTCTTTCAAATCGAAATTGGAAGCTCCCGGTGCAATCAACAGCATGAACAACACCAGCAATATGCATAACTATTGGCAGAATACCAATAACCTGACCTGGCAAAGACAATTCGGTGACCACAACGTTACGGCAATGGCCGTATGGGAAATCAGCCGCTCGTGGGATACGGGCTTGCAAGGTACCGGTTCGAATCTGAACAATGAGAGCGTAGGATATTGGAATATCGCCAATGCCGCCATAAGAAATGCAAGTAACTCGTACACAGAAGCGTCTCTTGCTTCAGGAATCATACGTGCCAACTATGACTACAAGAAACGGTATTTCATCACTGCCGCATTAAGAGCGGACGGCTCTTCCAAATTTCAAGGAAACAATAAATGGGGATATTTTCCATCCGCAGCAGTAGCTTGGGATATAGCAAAGGAGAAGTTCATGAGCAACCAACATATATTGGAACAATTGAAATTAAGAGGTAGTTTCGGTGTCACCGGTAATCAGGACATTGCCGCATACAGTACGCTGGGAATGTTATCGGGCGCAACTTACGGCTGGGGTACTTCCAATGCTTACACAGGGTATTGGGGTAACCAGTTCCCTACTCCCGATATCACTTGGGAAAAAACCTACCAATATGATTTGGGAGTAGATTTAAGCTTGGGCGGGTTCAACATTACATTCGATTGGTTCAAGAAAATAACCAAAGACCTGCTCTTCCAAAAACAAGTACCCAAATACAACGGTGGAGGTACGTATTGGGTGAATCAGGGTGAACTGAAGAACACGGGAGTTGAATTCTCGGTCAACACCTTCCCGGTGAAAGGAACGGTGACTTGGGAGACCGGTTTCAATGCCGCTTATGTGAAAAATGAAGTAACTGACCTTGCCGGCAGTGACTTCGTACTGACAGCCAACTACAGCGATTTGGGCGGTGCGATGCAAATTATGAAGCCCGGTTATCCGATGGGATCTTTCTATGTATATCAATGGAAAGGATTCGACGACAAAGGCGCCAACCTTTATCAGAAAGCAGACGGTAGTCTGACTACCAGCCCTACTTCCGACGACTTGGTAGTAAAAGGACAGGCAAGCCCGAAATGGACAATGGGGTGGAACAACACAATCAGTTGGAAAAACTGGACTGTAAACATCTTCTTCAATGCCGCCACCGGATACAACCGCCTGAATATAAGCCGCTACACGGCCGCCTCAATGACCGGGAATTCACGTTTCGTCACGCTGCGGGATGCGTATTTCAAAGGTTGGGATCACGTAAGCAACAAAGCGGAAGCAGCTTATCCGAGCCTCACCAATACCGAAAGTAAGAATTACGCCAACTCGGACTTCTGGCTGGAAGACGCTTCTTTCGTCAAATTGAAAAACGTCAGCATTTCGTATCGCATTCCGAGACGGGTTGCCAAATTTGCAAGTATACAATTATCCGTAAGCGCGCAAGACCTTTTTACAATCACCCGTTACAAAGGAATGGATCCGGAGGTTTATACCAGCTATGACGGTCTGGATTATGGTGCGTACCCCATCCCACGAACAATAACTTTTGGCGCCAAAATCAGATTTTAACCATTGACCTATAAATAAAGAACAAGATGAAAACAACATATAAGTATATCAAAAAGACATTGCCATTCGTTTGGGCGGGTCTATGCTTGGTTTCGTGTAACGACTTCCTGACCGAAGACCCTAAAGGACAGTTGCCCTCAGAAGAATTCTTCAGCAACAAAGAAGATCTTGATGCTTCACTGACCGCACTATACTCCGTGATAGCAAGTTCACAGGCAAGCAATAATCTTTGCGGTACTAACTTCCTAGCCGGTGATGATATTTCCACCCACCCTTCCAGCAACAAACAGCCGCTTAGGGAACATGACCAGTTTGATGTGAAAGATAATAATTCATGGTTGTCCAGTATGTGGGAACAGCGTTTCAAAGTAATCAAAGCCGCCAACTTCATTATCAACAATGCTGGACGCACCCCTGACGTATCAGAGGAAGAAATTAAGGCTGCTATCGGACAGGCACATTATTGGAGAGCCTATTCGTATTTCTATCTGGTGACAACGTGGGGAAAAGTACCTATCATGCTGGAAGAGGAAATCAATTACAACGCTCCTTTGCAAACAGAAGAAGAAGTTTATAAATTGATTCTATCCGACCTGAAGATTGCAGAAACAGATTGTCCTGCAAATTACACCAAAGAGCCTTATGCCAGAAACGGAATAAATATCGCCGTAAGTGAAGGAGCAGTGAAAGCGACAATGGCATACGTGTATATGTGCATGGCAGGATGGCCGCTCAACAAAGGAACGGAATATTATAAACTGGCGGCAGGCAAAGCAAAAGAAGTAATCGACGGTGTGGAGAACCACATTTATAATTATGCACTGCTGGATGAATACAGCCAGGTATATTCTTGGGAATATAATAATAAGAATAAAGAGTTACTGCTGGGTATCTACTATAACCGGGACCAGACAAATCAAGCCGCTCCCTTGACCGACTTCCTTCAGGATATGGCACAAGGCGGATGGGGAGATACCAATGGAGAAATCAAATTCTGGAAAGCTTTTCCGGAAGGACCGCGCAAAGATGCCACTTACTTTCCTAAAATCATATTGAGCGATGGCGAGCTACATGACTGGTGGTATGACACCGATCCACCTTCCCGCGAAGTGGTTGCACCTGTTTTCATGAAAACGGTGGAAGGTGCTGTACGTGGAACGGAGTTCGATTACACCAATCCCGCTCTGGTGAATGCGGCAGGCGAAAAGACGCTCCAACTGATACGGCTGTCGCAGGTATATTGCTGGTATGCCGAAGCAACAGGGCGTTCGGGAGAAGTCAATACAAAAGCCATAGAAGTATTAAATAAGGTACGTAACAGGGCTGACGGTCAAGAAACTAATTTTTATAAGGAAACCATGACCCCCGAAGCACTGGCAGAAGCCGCCTACGATGAGCACGGCTGGGAAATAGCCGGATACTATTGGGGAGGCATTGCGAGCAGAGCCAGGGATATGTTCAGGATGTACCGGTACAAAGATCATTTTGAATACCGCAAGGAGAACCCGCTAATAAAAGTAGCGGAGGGTATCGAGAGAAATGAAGCGGTGCCCGTGACGGGTACATGGGATGATAGTAAAATGTACGCTCCCTATCCTTACGAGGATGCGATTTTAAATCCGAACCTAAAGTAAGGAACTCCATAAAAACGTCTATATAGATTTTACTAACTGAAATAAATATTATATCTTTGCAAGGTTTTTACCAAGAAACTGAATAACAATATATCAAAAATATGATAGCTAAGATTGAACAACTTCTGAAAGAGGTGGAAGCCTTGCACGCCTCCAATGCCGAAGAACTCGAAGCTCTCCGCATCAAATACCTTAGCAAGAAGGGAGCCATTAACGACTTAATGGCAGATTTTCGCAACGTACCGGCTGAGCAGAAAAAGGAAGTCGGCATGAGGCTGAATGAACTGAAAACGAAAGCGCAGGATAAAATCAATGCGCTGAAAGAGCAGTTTGAAAACCAAGACAACGGTTGCGACGGATTGGATTTGACCCGTTCGGCTTATCCTGTGAAACTTGGTACACGCCATCCGCTCACAATCGTGAAGAACGAAATCATCGATATTTTTGCCCGAATGGGTTTCAACATCGCAGACGGACCGGAAATCGAAGACGACTGGCATGTATTCTCTTCCATGAACTTTGCGGAAGACCATCCGGCACGCGATATGCAAGACACTTTCTTTATTGATAACAATACCGAAGTGTCTCACAATGTCGTTTTGCGTACACATACATCCAGCGTACAGAGCCGTGTAATGGAGTCTACACAACCTCCTATCCGCGTACTTTGTCCAGGACGCGTATATCGTAACGAAGCTATCAGCTACCGTGCACACGCCTTCTTCCACCAAGTGGAAGCTTTATACGTAGACCGCAACGTGTCTTTCACGGATTTGAAACAGGCATTGCTTCTTTTTGCCCGCGAAATGTTCGGTGAAGATACCAAAATCCGCCTGCGTCCTTCTTACTTCCCTTTCACAGAGCCCAGTGCCGAAATGGATATAAGCTGTAACATCTGCGGTGGAAAAGGTTGTCCTTTCTGCAAACACACAGGTTGGGTGGAAATTTTAGGTTGCGGTATGGTAGATCCGAACGTGCTGGAGCTGAACGGTATTGACAGCAAGATATATAGCGGTTATGCTTTAGGAATGGGTATTGAACGAATCACCAACTTAAAATATCGCGTCAACGACCTCAGACTGTTCTCTGAAAATGACACACGCTTCCTGAAGGAATTCGAAAGCGCTTACTAAATTTAGATTTCACCACAGAGGACGCAGAGGACACAGAGTTCTTATTTCAGCCGTATCAATTACGGCTCGTTCTTCATAGAAAGTCATTAGAAAGAAAAACTCCGTGAGACTCTGCGTCCTCTGCGGTGAAACAAATACATTCATTATGGCAAAGGATAGACTCATTACTCCTAGTTATTGTTTCATCTTGGCAGCCAATTTTCTGCTCTACTTCGGTTTCTGGCTGCTGATTCCCGTTTTGCCGTTTTATTTATCCGAGTTTTTCCAGGCAGGGACCTCTATCATTGGCATCGTACTTTCCTGTTATACAGTAGCGGCACTTTGCATTCGTCCGTTTTCCGGTTATCTGCTTGATACATTTGCACGCAAACCGCTGTATCTTTTCGCTTATTTTATCTTTATGATGATGTTCGGCGGTTATCTGATTGCCGGTTCACTGACCTTATTTATCATATTCCGTATTATACACGGTGTCTCGTTCGGGATGGTTACAGTGGGCGGAAATACAGTCGTTATCGATATTATGCCCTCTTCACGCAGAGGCGAAGGTTTAGGTTATTACGGACTTACAAACAACACAGCGATGTCTATCGGACCGATGTTCGGATTATTCCTGCATGACGCGGGAGTCTCTTTTGCTACGATATTCTGTTATGCGCTCGGTTCATGTGTATTGGGATTTATTTCCGCCAGTTTAGTAAAAACACCCTATAAACCTCCGGTGAAACGGGAACCTATTTCACTCGACCGGTTTATCTTGTTAAAAGGATTGCCTGCCGGACTTAGCCTGTTGTTGCTTTCTATTCCTTACGGCATGACTACCAATTATGTAGCCATGTATGCCCGTCAGATAGGAATAAACACGCAAACGGGATTCTTCTTCACTTTTATGGCTATCGGTATGGCTATCTCCCGGATATTCTCCGGGAAGTTGGTGGATCGGGGGAAAATAACACAAATAATAGCCACCGGACTGTATCTTGTCATTTTCAGTTTCTTTCTGTTAGCTTCTTGCGTATATCTGATTCAATGGAATGAAGCGGCCTGCACAATCCTGTTTTTCGGTGTCGCACTACTGATGGGCGTAGGCTTCGGGATCATGTTTCCGGCATTCAATACGCTGTTTGTCAACCTGGCCCCCAACAGCCAACGGGGGACGGCCACTTCCACCTATCTTACTTCGTGGGATGTAGGAATCGGTATTGGTATGCTGACGGGAGGATATATTGCGGAAATCAGCACATTTGACAAAGCCTATCTGTTCGGAGCCTGCCTGACGGTAGTTTCCGCCATCTATTTTAAAATCAAAGTAACGCCTCATTACCATAAAAACAAACTACGATGAGAAAGAAAGAACGTTATGAGAAAGTGATCGCCTGGTTTCAGGAGAACGTGCCTGTGGCCGAAACAGAATTGCATTACAACAATCCGTACGAACTGCTGATCGCAGTAATCCTCTCCGCCCAATGCACGGACAAACGGGTAAATATGATTACTCCGACTTTATATAAAGATTTTCCAACTCCGGAGGCTTTGGCAGCCACCACTCCCGAAGTCGTTTTTGAATATATCCGGAGTGTATCTTATCCGAACAACAAGGCGAAACATCTGGTCGGCATGGCAAAAATGCTGGTGAATGACTTCCAAAGCCAAGTTCCCGATAATCTGGAAGACTTGACAAAGCTGCCCGGTGTGGGCAGGAAGACGGCCAACGTGATTCAGTCCGTAGTATTCAATAAAGCGGCAATGGCGGTTGACACACACGTATTCCGGGTAAGCCACCGCATCGGATTAGTGCCGGACAGTTGCACTACTCCGTTTAGTGTGGAAAAAGAACTGATAAAGAATATTCCGGAAGAACTGATCCCTATCGCCCATCATTGGCTAATCCTTCACGGTCGTTATGTTTGTCAGGCACGTACTCCCAAATGTGCTACCTGTGGTTTGCAAATGATATGCAAATATTTCTGTAACACCTATAAAGTTACAAAAGAGGAATCAAAAGCCAAGAATAAATAACGATTTAATAGCGGAGAACCGAAATAAATAGTAACTTTGCGGTCGTTCTTAACGAAGAATCTTAAAAACACTTTTAAATAAAAATAGAGTATTATGCAGACAATTGACAAATTCAA
>ERZ772816.147-NODE-147-length-79690-cov-6.525422_pt1 | contig 79690 bp, 80 predicted proteins | sample MGYA00511359_ERZ772816 | MGnify/ENA primary metagenome ERZ772816 (study PRJEB29015, sample SAMEA2737710) | human gut metagenome | biome: human gut; feature: human-associated habitat; material: faeces | place: China | collected 2012 ...
TCTTCTTGGTAGACCAGAAGTCCGGACTTCCGATTTTTTATCGCTTTTATGACGGAAATGTTCCAGATGTCAGCACCATTCGTCATACGATTGCCGATCAGGCCCTTCTAAACATGAAGAACGTCGTTCTGGTTGCTGACAAAGGCTATAACAGCGTAAAAAACATCAACGACTGTCTGATCAATAAAGTTGAGTTCATTTTTAATGTCCGTCTGGGAACGAAAGGCTGTCTGGCCAGAGAACTCATAGATGAACATAGAAAGGAGTTTGCAGACCTCAACAGCGGCGATCCTTACATCAGAAAGAACATCGCCACGGCAAAGGTGAATTGGAAATACGATCCGCGGCCGGTAGAGGGGAAACCGGCATCAACCTCTGCGACAGCCGAGCTTTATTACCACATGTTCTACGATCCCGTCATCTATCAGGAGGCAGCCAATAAGCTCACGGAATCGCTTCTCACCATTAAAAAGAAACTTCTTGAAAATGAAGCCCTGACCGAGCAGGAGGAAGAGCTGAAAGAAAAATTCTTCCGAAACGATAAAGAAAAAGGCTTGATTATTGTTAATCGCCGAGTAGACGACTACTTGAAGTACAAGGGATTTAGAGTTTTAGTCTCAGACTCGGAGAAGGATCCGGTTAAGGCCTGGACGGCTTATGCCGACCGCTGGCGCGTAGAAGACGCCTTTGCAACGCTTAAGGACCGACTCGGCTGCAATCGAATCAGATGCTCTGACAACAAGGCACTGCAAGGAAAGACCTTCGTACAGTTCATTGCGACGGGCTTGTCGCTGATGGTTCGTTCGAGAATCCGCTGCTATATGAAGGAAAACAAGAAAGCTGGAAAACTGAATCTGGTCTACGAGAGCGACGCAAAGATCCTTCAGGTTCTAAATAACGTCATGCAAACTCGCTTTAACCACGGCTACTACTTCGACGAAGTTGCCGGTAAAAAGATTAAATACTTTGAAGCGTTAGGTGTTGGAGTTCCGGGAGCCGGGCCCGAGACACCGGAAGATGTTCAGGAAGAACCAGAAGCCGAAACGTTATTAGGTACGGATATTGAAATTTAACGAGGATGCCGGAGCCGAACTCCGGCTAGATCACTGAAAAACGCAAAATCTCAGGTAACCTTAAGGGAAGGTGAAAAATTTTTCTTCCTTAAGATAAGAGACAATTGAGCTAATGAGCTTCATTCTTTACACAATTGAGGTCAGGGTTACCGCTCAATTCATTAAAAGCGTTTTATGAGGCTCGAAAGACAGGGCAGAATGATTCTCGGCGCTTTACATAAAAATCGAGCAGGCATCCAATCGGATAACCTGCTCAACGATGTCTTGTGGTGGGGGCGGCGATAATAAAATATCGCTGAAAATTCAGGCCTTCACGTGGTACTTTTAAAAATGCCATACATATAGACATACACTTAAATCTTGTTAATTCCTGCCTCGGCTTTTTTGGCAGAGAAATACTTCCGTTCTGCAACTTCTCCTTTTTTGCCAATATTGAAAGATGAGATCGGACGATGGTAGCCCATTACGCGAGTCCAGACCTCACATCGTGTTCTCTCTGCATCATTTATCCGGACGTCCTTCTCCATTTTCTCCTCCATTGTTATTTGTGGTTTTCTGCGCAGAATTTAATAGCGATTTCAGCTCTGTCGAGTAATTCTTTACCTTTTGCTGCCAGTCTGAGACATCGATTGTAGCGTCGATCGGAGTCGGTTTTTGCGGCTCGCTCGATCTCGGACAGTTGCTGGCGCATCCATTCAGCATCATCGCGAGAACGAGATTCAGCGACACGCAGATCAGCCAACGCAATTGCATCCTCTTGATGTTTTGATTGGGCCTCAACCAGTTGGCCACGCAGTTGAATAATTTCAGAGCGCGCATTTTTCAATTCCTCCGAATCTCTCCCGTCCTGGACGCCGATCCAGTACGAAAAGAAAAGAGCGGCAGCAGCCGCCCCGATTTTGATTAAGTTGATCAGATTCATTTAGCCATTCCACCTCCTAGTGGGTCCCAAATCAACGTGGACAAAAGAAGGATAAAATCCGACCCCGCCTTGGCATCGGCGATTAGCAATGATTTTTAAACGGCCAAGGGATGCTGTCCACTTCTCCGGGTCCCGGTACCTCTTAGGTCTAATATCTGCTGCCTGTCCTTTTACGTGATAGGAATTCGGGGCACCTCCCACTTTTTTATTGTGTTCTGGTGACCTATACCCAGAATTGACATAGATTGGTTCACCGAAATCAGCCCGGATTTCCTCCAATAAAGAATAAAGGCCCGGGTCAACGACCTCGGGCCACGGGCTCGGCTTTCCATCCTTAGATTCAAATTCGGACGGTTTGAAATGCTCGCTCATTTATGAAATCCCTTTAGTTTTTGCAGTTCCTGCTTGATGCTGTCAACATCGTTTTGAATTGACTGGAGTTTTTTTAGATTTTCTGTATTTTGGGATGCGCGCCTGTTTAATTCGTTAATCTGTAATCGCTGAAGAGCAGTCTCATTCTCCAAAGAATTAATACGTTCTTGTTGAGTAACGATTGTGTATTGAGATAAAGTCGAACTCGTCAAAATTCCAGCGACATAGAACGCAACAAAAAGAAGGGCCTTAATTAGGCCCGACACAAATGATCGGAGACTAATTGCCATTCGCGCCTCCCTTTTCTTGGAAAGTCAGCTTGAATTTTCCCGTTACGACGAAATAGAGAGTGTTCATAATTTTGAGTCCGAAATATGCGCTCACTCCGCAGCTGGCTGCATTCCACTCCCAGGAAACATCTGCAGAACGAAGCAAAAGAAAGATAATGAAACCAGCAGCACAACTCGTCACGAAATCAACAAAATATTTAATTCCGGAAAAGTTTTTTTCACCTTTAAGAAACGGTTGGGCTGCGCCTGCAGCAGCACAAATCACAATCAGGCCGTAAGAAATCATATTTACAGCCGTCAGCAGATCGTTCAGTTCTAAATTCACCTGATTCATATTTCTCCTTTGGTAGGTTGATCAGGATTTGAGCATTTACCGCAGAACTGTTACTTCCACCTCTTCGGGCCAAATAACGTTGTCCGGAAATCCTGATTGTTCTGGAATATCTCTGAGTGATTGTCTGTAGGCCTTAACTTTTGCCAAATCTTCAACAGAAATTGGATAGTCTCCAGACACCAAATAATCGGTTTTGGAAAGCAAGTAGTCTCGTTTAGAACGGACGGCTGCGGCTGCGCGCTCTTTTAATTCTTCAGGAGTAGGCTCGGGAATAGCTTCGAGCTTAGTTGCGATTTTCTTGCCAGAATCATCATTGACGGAAACCTCTCGATAATGCTCCGGATCATTTTGCGCAAACTGGCTCAGCAGTTTTCTCAGCTCATTGTTTCGTTTAGTGCGAGATTCGTGGGGAATATTCAAAGCTAAAAAGTCATCTGCCGTTGACGGGTAAGGAATTTTGTCCCAACCAGATTCCGGATTCCCTGGGTCTTTAATTTTGCAGAAAAAACCATCCTCATCATTTGGGTCGACGTTTGTAGAACGCGGGGGCATCAACCAGGAGCTTTTATTTCGAGGATTCAATTGCGCAATATGCGTCCCACAATAGAAGCCGTCTTCGTCATAGACGAAAACTGTTTTCATTGTTTTTAATTTTTCAATATTTGCCATGTTGAACTCCAAACAAATCAAGGCGCTAACGCCTAAAAAGCAGCGCTATCAAATTACCGACCAAGCTGGACTAGCGCTCAGAGTCCAGATTTCTGGTGTTAAAAGTTGGGTCGTAAGAGTTCCCCAGAACGGCAGGGTTCTCGACATTACCTTGGGCCACTGGCCAGAGATTTCCTTAATGCAGGCGCGCTCCCTAGCGCGCAGGAAAAGACGGGAGCTTGAACTTGAGCCCTCCGGTTCTTACACCTTGAGGGATGCGTTCAAATTTTGGTGCTCGAAAAAGAAAAACAGAATCGCCAGCTATCGCGACGAAAAATTACGCTTGGAGAAGTACGTGATCTCAAAGCTCGGTTCTCGACAGCTCGATTCAATTACTCCTCCCGTCCTTATTAAGTTGCTTGAGCCAGTCGAGGCTGCGGGCAAACTTTCCACGGTCAAGCGACTTTTAATGCGCGTCCGGGAAATTTATGACTTAGCCGTTAATGCTGGATTCATTCAAGCGAATCCGCTCTCTAAAATTACGAAGGTTTTCCCAGTGCCGGAGGTGAGGCACATGCCCGCGCCCGACTGGAAAGAGCTCCCAATAGTAATTAGCCAGATCGAGCGCCTGGCCCCGCCGAAATATAAAAGTTTGTTCTACTTCTCACTGGCCACCCTACTGCGTCCTGGTGAGGTTGTTTCGGTGCGGCTCGAGTGGATCTCTGAGGAGGCGATCACCGTTCCGGCCGAGGCCATGAAAATGAAACGGACGCATCGAATACCTTTGACGCCCTATCTTATTTCGCTAATAAACGAGGCCAAATCCATCCGGAAAAATAAAAGAAGCCCATATCTTTTCCCGGCAACAAATAAAAACCGCCACATATCCGGACAGGCCTTAGCCAAGTGGCTGCACGACAAACCCGAATTTAGGAATCGGCTCGTAGCGCACGGCCTTCGCTCCATTGGCCGAAGCTGGTTCGCAGACAATGAAGTACCTTTTGAGGTGGCGGAGGCGGCATTAGCGCACCTGGTTGGCTCCCAGGTCGTTCGCGCGTATCAACGAGGTGATTATTTCGCGCCGAGGCAAAAAGTTATGCTGAGCTGGCACGCTTACATCGAGACATGTGCTCGATGTGCTCAAGTTTTAACTCAGAAGCCTGTCGCTTCAGGCTCTCCGAACTAAAAAGTCGTCATTTTTAATCTGTGCCAGGCACAGCAGAAAAGTCGAGCTCCGCTGATAATTCACGGGGCTCGATAAAGACTCAGGAAAATTCCCGAATATTACCCGGCAACTTCTCTCACCTACGAGAACAAGGACAACCTGACCCCGACGGCGCTTTTCAAAGCTATGGCGGTGTTTATGGGGATGAGATCGTCCGCAAAACACCGGATAAGAGACCGTACGCTTGGGAAACAGTGGGATTTCTTGCGAGCCGAGCTTCAAGTATTTATTCGGATTCAGTGGCCACCGTCCAACCCGCTGGTATCTACGGGCTCTCACTGATACGCGCGTATTAAGCACATCCCGTACATCGCACTTGGCTGCACTGTTTCCGAGGCTCCATAGAGCGGATTGAACGCTTGAGCGTTCATGTTAAAACCACCATACCCGGGATCTACAGAAGAATTTTCTTGATAACCGTTTGCGGTTTGCTTCGACAAATAACCAGCCGAAGAAAACGCACCTCTAGCATTTCCAGCGAAGTAGTAACCGTTCGCGGCTGTTAGCCAGCTCTGGATATTCGGTTCCGAATAGCTCAGGCATTTTGCGAGTTATCGACGGACAGTACGGAATCTTTTCTCCTGAATCAACAGGCGTTTTCAAGGTCGAACCAGGAACAAACAAAATTAACGTGACAGTTGCACAAAATTATCAGGGCGACAATCATGCGTTTTTTGATCTTTCCGGAGGGAACGCCATTTACGGAGCCTCAAGCACCGTACAACCTGCCGGACTGTACGGAATGTTTTTAATACGCTTTCAATAACAGGAGCCCATAAATTCCTGCTGGTTGGACAGTTCCGGACAGCCCATACAGGTGATTTGAATTGCCAGCGTCAAACTGAATGCTAGAGGCGTTTGTCCCGTCGGTAGATATTTGCAGAGACGAAACCCACCTCGTCATAGCAGAAAAAGCACCAGTCCCAAGGACATCAACATTGGGCGAGGCATAACCTACAACGTTAGAACCTCCATAGATATTCGGTCAAGAAACACCTTGCCCCAGCCGGCTAATAACCAACTGGGGCATTTACTCAGGCGCTCTTATCGCGACCACATCATCAGCACTAGCGCGACGATCACTTTAGGTAACCACCGCTTAAGGGCCTTTGATATAATCAGAGCAGAAGATGTTTTTAATCGCATGACAATCTTCCATTTGAGCGGCTCGGAATTGGTACTTCCGGGCCGTTTGCTTTGGTTTTTGCTTCAAAGATTGAGCGGGTGACCAGAGCGAAACCGTCCAATTCCGTCACGGCCATGCGAAAACCGATGAGGATGGAGGCATTCTAGCAAACTCGCGGAAACAGCTTTCCGAATAGTCAGGGCAAAATTTTTGATTTAGTCTCGACCTCTCCGGATCGAAAAACGAGCTTTACAGGCTCTATGGGCTGGTCTATCCGAGACGACATTAACACCTGTGGTTACTTGCAATACGTCGAGGCTAGTACCAAGGGCTATCAATGTGATCCCTTTTCGGATTTATCGAAAGGTAATGCTATTTTTGGGGCGTCAGACACCGTGCAAACGGCGTCAATGCGAGCGCTTTACTTAATAAGAGCGTATCAAGCATAAAAACCTTATCGAAGCAGGCTGAACAGTACTAGAAGCCCCAAATATGGCAGTGCCACTGTGTAAATCTAATGAAACGTTTCGATATTTGGCTGCTGGAGGCGTCCCTGTTTCGTAGTTTCTATCTGCGAAACCGTCTGCCCACGCCAATGCGCCTAGGCCTTCTTGATTTGTGCCAGTCGCGACGCCTGTAATTTTTCCCGCGCTATTCGGTCTTTCCGAATATTTCAGGTACTTTCGGTGTTAGACCCTATGTCGATTGGAGCGGTTGCACTGGTGCTTTCTCGCAATGGCGTGATGGAGGGAATCAAGACAAAGGAGTTTCCTTGGTTCAGGAAATCACATCTAACAGAATTACGGATTTCGACGCTTCAAGCGTTTCGTCGCTCTATCAAAATGACCTTACAGAGGTGCGGGTCAATGCTCTTTTCGGAATGTACTTAATACGCTCGTATGAGGTTTAAACCGAATAACGCATTAACCCTAATTTCCGATAATCCATCCTGATACAGAGCGCTCGCATAAGAGGCGTTAAACCGGTTTATCAACGGCAAGTCAAACGAAACAGACGGATCTTTCATGGCGAGATTTTGAGTGACAACTTGCTCACCATGAAGCGCGCCATCAAAACGTTGAATCGCGGTTCTGTTTTGAATGTTCTCAAACTTGAAGCTGATATTCGGTTAGAAAGCTCGAATGAGATTCATGCCGAATAGGGCATTGACTCGGACTTCGGCTAAACCATTCTGATACAAAGACGATGACCTAGAAGCGTCAATCGCAGGATCGGCAGGGATTTTATTTTCTGCGTTGTAGTCATATTGTGTTTTCACTGCCTGATCGGAATATGCGTAGTACAGAGCACTAGTCCCATCATAGCTGCTTGCTCTAGGATCATTAGCGGCTGAATATGTAATTCGGCCCGTAATATTCGGTTAAGCCCGCCTCGACGTACTTACCGACCTCAGAAAGCACCGTGGTGCCTTCGAAAACTCTATGATGAGTGTCCGGGAGCTTAAATGTGCTGGAAGAATCGCTTCCCCAGCGATCGCCGATTGCTGCGAAAAGCTCTGGATACTCGGTTCTGCTTAGGCTTGCGCCATTGCAGAGCAGAAAACCTTCGGGAACTTCACCGCCGGCATACGGCAACATTGTTCCGATTGGCACAGTAGCCAAACACGCAGCAGCAATTTCAGCTCGTAGGAGCGTTTTCAGAGACTCAATCGCGCTGGCAACGTAATTTTTAACGAAGTTCCAAACACCCATCGGGGTGCATGCTTTTGTGGTATTGGTTCCTGCAGTAATTTCATCAAGGGATGCGAGCTTAACGACGCCAGCGGTTGTCGTAGTTGCAGGAGGATTAAAGAAATTTGTACCTCCTGAAACGGTTACTCCAGCCGTTCCGCCCTGCAGCACTAGGTCAAGAGAAAGCAATGCTTGAGATCCAGCTGCTTTTTGCAAAATTGCGCCGACTGGCTGCGAGCTCAAGGCAAAGAGCGTTCCATCTTCGAGATAAACACCAACTTCGTTTGCCGTGTAGGCGTCGGACGAAGCGTCGGTCATTGTGACGTGGATAACGTTATCCCCGACCGCACCTCCGGATAATGCCGTGATCTCTTTGAATTTCGACTGCAGTGCCGTTTTATCTGCAGTCGGCGTGTAATTTCCGGTTCCTAAACCGAATTTGGCAATTTTGACGGGAAGGGTGCCGTTCTGCTCGGCATTTAAGAGCGCGGCAAGGCCTGCCGACGTTACAACAACGCTAGGCATAGTTTTCTCCTAAATTTTGAGTGGATTAAATGTGTGTGTAAGAAACGGGACGGATGAGACCAGTTACGGACAAAGATTCAGAAAGAGGAGGCGGTTCGCAAGAACAACGCGAAAACGTTGCAGAGCGCAGGGTTCCAGAAACGGAAACCTGCCCCAGCAAGGATTGAACTAATTTGAATGTGTAGTGCGACCGGACAGGCTTAGCCTCATCTAATAGTCGAAAAAAATCCTCCTGGGCTTCCCCGGGCAGACCCCCGGAAATTTGGCTGACCGACGCAATGACTTCGAACGTGTGCGGCGTGCCTTTAGGAGTTTTCTGCCACCACTCCGTGATGGAAACCGCGGAACCCAAAGATTCAAGGACTTTTTTGACGGCGCTCAGGGTTCCCATTCGGCATTTTTGAGCGACCACGGTTTTTGCAATTAGACGTTTCTGGCTTAGTGGCCATGAATCGCGCCATGTCGTAAGGTCAAAGCAATATGCCAAATGATCCAGCTGCGTACTGGTGAGCTTGTCCACATTTGCGTAAATTGCGCCAACATACAAAGACCCGGAAACTGATTTCAGTTCCGGGTCTATTGCTGTCGCAGAGTTTTGAACTTGTCGGTCCTCGGCAATGCTTGATGGAAGCAGGTCACTGAGGACGACGTCATCTATTTTTTTCATTAGCCATCCTCCAATCCTTTAAAGGTGACCGTAACTGAAGAGCATTGAGCGACTTCGCTCTTCGTTAATGTTTTAAACACGGGCGTAAGGGTCGAATGAACGACGCGGCTGGCCCCTGCATCGCGGACCCGTTTGATCAATTCGTCCGGGTTAATGTCACGGCCGATTTTTGACTGCTGCCAGGAGACGTAATCATTCACAGCTGCCTGAACTGCTGTCTGGATCGAATCTAGTTTTACGGCGTCGGAGTTGAGTACGTAGTAATCGACATTGACGCTGTAGGAGGAGGCTGTAGGAGCCAGTGCATGAACCTCATCGGTGAGCGGACGTACCTCCTCGCTGGCAAGATAGTTCTCGACTTCGGTCAAAAATGCCGCTTTAGGCAACTCCCCGCCTGTAAGCAATGTATAAACATTGACAACGCCCGGAGTCGGAGAATCAATCGCGACATCAATAATTGCCGGGGAAACTGAACGCGTATGAAATATGTAGGCTTTTTCAGGACCGGCAACGGAGAATGAATTCGGCCTAAGTCGTAATCGTTCTGCGTAACTCTCATCATCTTCTTCATCCGATCCTCCGGATGATTCGGACGTATTCACTGCAGTGGCCAGGAATGCCATGGGACTGACAATAGTTGAAATCTGTCCGGCTAAATATCCGTTACCAACAGTTCCAGCCTCCAAACACTGCGCCTGTGCTGTTGCCTGCAGGGAGCCTGCAGCAATTGTTGTTTGTGAAATAGTTTCGAACGTGACATCGCCGTTCGTTACTTGAAATCCTGCCGGGATAACAAAGGCGGATGCCAGGGCCTGGGATAGCGTAAATTGAATTTCGGTAACGGCATGAGAGGCAGGCTGACGTTCACAAGCCAGCATCGTCCCTTGTGCATCTAAATATTGGCCTTGGGCGTAACTCAAAAGGTTCTGTTGCGCTCCGTGGTTAAAAACCTGCCTGAGCTGGATGATTTCGGAAGCAATCGACAATAGAAATTGCCGAACAGGATCGCCCATAGCAAGAGACCGCCCGGAGGCGGTCTCATAGCGATTGATGATTGAGGCTTTAATTTTGTCCGGATCGGTCTCAACGAAATTGACGTCCGGCAGCCCCCATCGGGGGAATGTTTCACTCATATCATTCCTCTATATCAATTTTGATTTTTGGTTTGGTAACGCCCTGAACAACGTCAGCATCGTCTAAATATTCAATACTCAGAAAACGAGCTCGGGGCTCGTAGCGAGCCAGCGCACGAATGACTTCCGATTGAAAGAGGGCCTGGGCAATTGAAATCGGACGGTCAAGCATATCCACTGACATTCCGAAATCCCTATCCAGAGGGACCGTTCCAACAATCGTTGCGCAAATTGTTCTGACGTTCTGGATCACCTCTTCAATTACGGACTCCGGAGCAAAGTTGATTGAAGTTTGCTCAGATAAGTCGATTGAGAATGCTGTCACTTCCTACCTCCGAAAACCAAACAGAAACTTCTGCAACAATGCAGCCGCCTCCTTTGCCAAAAAACTTATGCTTAACATCGTATTTATCCATGACCATCATGCCCACATAACCGCCTCCAATGATTAGAGGAAAAGCCAAATGCTGATCGATCAATTTCTCTAATTGCGGCAGTCCGACCATTGGAGAAATTCCCCGTGAGGCGTCAAAACGCAAAGTGAAAGACACCTCCAAAGGAGAAAATCCCAGAAATTCTTTAATCGTTTTGCCGAGATATACGGCGTGCTCAGCCCATCTAACTTGCTTCGAAGTCTTCAGATCTTTGTAGTTAAAAATTGCGTCTTCGGAACAATAAAAAGGCATAGGACCGTAGCAACCTAAAACATTAGGCATAACCACTCCTAAGAATTAAAGTCCGGGGCTGTAACAGGACCCTGGAAAGTTCCTGTCCCGGAAACATCCAAACTCCCGGTAATCGAGACATTGCCGGTGAATGTCAAATCCTGAGAGGCAATCGTGGCGTTACTGCCTGTCAATTTCATAGTGGTTCCTCCAACGGTAAGCTGAAGGACCGGAGTTTCGATGCTGACCTGAGCCGCGCCTTCAATTTTTACGTTGGCAGCAGACTTGATCGATACCAGTTGAGAAGTCTCGACCGAGACCTGATTTTTCTGCAGCTCAATTTTTGTTGTCCCAATGGAGACCTCAAAAATTGATCCGGATCGATCAAATTTAAAGTAAGAGCCGTCGGAAAATTTCACCATCCGGACGTCTGTCGAGCTATCAGGAGGCTCAATTTCTCCGGCATAAATCGATCCGATAATGTACCCATCTTCCATACCAGCAGATCCGAAAAAGCAAAGCACGTCTTCACCGATATCCGGCAAATGAAAGTCTTTGTTTTCCATTGAATTAAAAACGACGATCGGCAGGGGATCACTGACAATTGAATCGTCATCGTCAAACACAACCCGAGCTTTATGCTCTCCCGGCAAAACCTCGACGACCTCTCCGAGTTTGAGAACAGCCATGTTTCGATCGTTCTGATCAGTATCAAAAATCATGTTTTCACTCTGTGTAGATTCAAAGATGTGGTGTATCCGCTGCCCAAAGAATGGGTCACGTCATCGATGTAAAAATTACCGTCAAAGGATCCAAATCCTTCCAGTCGGACTACTTCTCCGGCACAAAACAAAGGGTTCCCGACTAGCGAAATATCTGCAGTAATGCTTTTAGAGTTGAGCGAGCGGAGCTTGGCTTCAGCCAGTCGTTTTGCCTCAGAAACGGAAGCAGCACGTTTTTTCCACTGGTATTCCTGTGCAGAGTCGTCGGCGTCAGGATTCGTGGCTGTGTACTCCATGACAGCTGGATTTGCCTTTTTTTTGTTGATTAAGCGGCCATGCTCATCAAACATCCCCGATCGAGCGGCGACAGCGGCTTTGGTTGGACGTCCGTATTTATCAAACATCTCGCCACCAGCCGAATTCTTCTTTTTAACTTTTGGATTCCTGTAGCTAACAGTCACGCTTCGATAAGTTTCGCTGTGGGACTGAGAAAAACGGAACGAGAGGAGCTCGGCCTGGCCGACAGCAATCGTTGCAACAGGATCTTTCTTTTCGTACTTTTCTTTACTGAAAACGACTAATTGAGTATCGGTAACTTTTACCGACAGACCGTTTTCGGAACAAAGACGGGACAGAAATTTCAAATCGCTCTCACGACTTTGATCCTGACGATCAAAGACCGGATCGTCATCTGAATCAAAGAACAATTCCAATTTGGCTGCGTCTGCAATTTTCTTTGCAATCGCGGAAATATTCTGTTTTTCCCATGCCCGCGACTTCACTAGGCGACGTATCGATTTGTTTAGAGGAATCGAAACTGCCCGGATCGAAACGGTGCGTGGAGGTCCGGAGAAGTCGATTGAATCAACGAAAAAGGTCCCGCAAAACAGCTGAGGACCTTTAACCAGTGGCGTTCCGGTCGCAATGTATGCCTGCAGCACCATTCCTCCGTCCGGAGACCAGCTGCCAGCCCATTTTCCAGTCTCATCCTTCAATGAAATACTGATTTCGTCAGCCTCATCTCCATCCTTATCGTGATAAGAAAACGAGAGAAGGTCCGGATTGATGTATCCGGACATATTTTCTCTGTCGGGGCCCCAAAGGACTCGCAAATATGCCTGACGTGCCTGAAAATCGGACATTTTTATCTCCTTTTCCAAGGCGGGAGGCCGGTCAGGACATCGGCCGGAACCTCGATTTCAGGCGTTTTCACCTGAACTCCTGCAGGAAAAATCACGATTTCAGAGAGCTCCGGATTTTCCTGCATCAGATGGGTCATGTATTTTTCAGTTCCGTAGACCTTTTTGCTGATAATGTCCCACGTATCTCCCTGGACAGTTTTGTACATATCAACCTCAGTAAGCTAAACGGCGTTGATCAGCCAAAAGGCGCTCCAGCTCGCGTTTCAGATTAAATGCTGCCGCAGAGGCAGCCTGCTGAATATCCGCACCCGGGTTGCCGGAACCGTTAACACTAATATTCAAGTTCACATTGACCGAAGGAGCGGCAGGCTCCGGGGAAAGCATTGCGTTCAATCGAGAAAGCGGTAAAACGGCTTCAGGCTCGGAGCCCTCACCGATTTGCGCAATCGTTGATCGGGTAGCCACGCCGCCGGATGCTAGGGCCGGTATCGGGTTCAGCTGGAAACCGAGAGATTCACCGCCGACTCCCGGAACCCATGAAGGGACCTTAACGTTTGCGTACTCGTTAATTGTCGCAATGACAGAGTTAATCATCGAGATCATTGCGTTAATAGGCGTTTTTACTCCGCTGGCAGCAGTTTCAAAACAACCGCTGACGTAGTCGCCCACGCCCCCAAACGCAGCCTGCAGGCCTTCCCAAAGCTCTCCGGCTTCTGTTTTAAGTTCATCCCAGTTTTCATAAAGCAAATATCCGGCTGCGATCGCTGCCGCAATGCCCATTACGATCAACCCAATAGGGTTTGCTGACAAAACGGTGTTGAAAGCTGCTACTCCAACCTGGGCCGCTCCTATTGCAGTTTTTAATGTTCCAATAGCGAAGGCCCCGGTTTTCATTAATGTAAAAACCGGCAAAGCTACAGCCGCTAATAATCCGAGCGCCCCGGCTGTATATCCAATGGCCGCTGATAAATTCGGATATTCCTTAATGGCGTCACCAAGCCAACTTAACCCTTCAGTTCCAAGCTGTGTAATCGATCTAAGAGCAGGCTCGAGATTTTCGTAAAAAGCAATACTTGCTCCTTCCGCGGCACTAGTCAGAGCCTTATAGTCCCCGATCAAGTTGTCGTTTTGTTTCCTGGCAACCTCTGAGGCGGAACCCGTTTTTTTGACGTTATTGGCAAACTCCTGAAGTGCTCCGGAACCAGCTTGCTCCATGAGAACAAAAGCTCCGGACATTGCTTCGGTATCAAAAATTGCTTTTGTATAAGCAGAACGCTGAGAGTCGGTCATCTTGGCCATTGCTCGGTTGAGATCGGCCAAGATGTCCGGGATCTTTCTCATATTGCCCGCAACATCGGTCGTTTTAACTCCCAACGCGTCAAGGGCGTCTGCACCCTGTTTGCTCGGCGCTGACAATCGGAGCATTACTGCTCGGAGGGTGGTACCCGCCATGGAGCCCTGAATACCAGCGTCACCCAATTTTCCAGCCATTGCTGCGGCTTCTTCGATAGAAACACCGAGAGATTTAGCCACTGGGGCGGAATACTTCATTGTTTCGCCGAGCATGGTCAAGTTAGTGTTGGACTTGGTAAACGTGTTCACCAAGACGTCACCGACTCTACCCATTTCGCTGGCGTCCAACCCCATACCAGTCAGAATATTCGACCCAATATCAGCTGCAGATCCGAGATCGATTCCACCAGCCGAGGCTAAGTCCAGCATCCCGGGCATCGATTTCAAAATTTGTTCTTTACTAAAACCGGCCATGGCCAGAAATTGCTGGCCAGAAGCCGCTTCAGACGAAGACCAAACAGTAGACTTGCCAAGCTCTTTTGCCTGTTCTCGAAGCGCTAAAAGGTCTTCTCCGGAAGCTCCGGAAACAGCGCCAACTCTCGCCATAGCCGAGTCGAACCCGGCTCCGGTTTGAATTAATGACGTCATTTTTGCGCCCAACGCCAGGCCAGTCGTGGAAGCATAACCAACGCTGTTGCCCATCATGGAGCGCCCTTCACGATAAAGCTCCAGGCCGCGATTTGCTTTCCTGGAAATTTTGGATAATCGCTCTTGCTTGGCTATTAGCTGCCCCATTGTCATTCCTGCCGTTTTTGCGGAATTTTCAAAGGCAACAAGAGCGTTTTTTTGTTCTAACCATGCCTGTTTTGACTTTATCGAAGCAGTATTTAGGCGCTCAAACTCTTTGACCAATCGCTCGGACGGGCTGGACATTCCGAGAAGTCGCTGGCGAAACTTTTCAGCCTGAGCAGCCGATTCAACCCAGGCCTTTTTAGCAGCCTCTGTTGCATTCCGGCGGGCGACCGCCCCCTTAACGTCCGCGGTCATCTGATCCAGAGCCTTAACGGAACGGGTCAGTGAATCCGTTTTCTTTTGGGCCTTGTCCATCACCGTCGCGAAATTCGACTGGAGAGCCGCGCCGACAATGAATGCCATCTCGAAAGTCTTATTAAATGGCATGATTTAATCCATAAAAAAACCGCCATGAAGGCGGTTTCTGTAAAAGGTTCTTAATTATTCTTTCAATTCTGGGAGGCGGTAGATATGCCGTCTAAACCAATTAATATGCGAGGTCTTTATCACTGCAATCAGCAACAAGATCCAGAAAAAAGCACAATAGGCCAAATCCCGATAAAAAGGAGCATCAATCGATCCTATAGCCTCCCAAATCAGTACCAAAACGACCAATGGGATCAGGATCAGTAAGGGAGCAGCAACTAATCCGAGGATTAGAAAAATAATGAATCCCGATGTACTAGCGATTATGCTTTGACCAATGCTCATAAGGCACCTCCTATAAGTTCATTATAGGGGTTACCTCTTTCGATTAAAAGCCTTTTTTTGCTCTTTTTGGATTTCAGAAAACGTTTCAACAACAATTTCCCGCCAAGCAATAAAATCTTTAAACGGCATCCGGTACCAATCAAGAAAAGAAAGTCCGGCTTCTAGCATCGATAACCGGACGCATTGTTTTCTTAACTCTCGGACGGAAAACTGAACTCCACCTCCGACTCTATTAAAAAAGATAGGACCTGGCCTTTAATCTGCATATAAGTCCGCAGAGGCAACTTCAGGAAAAATTCCGGAGGGAGACCGCTGGCCCTGGCAGCAATAAATCTCCAGTTCCTATTATCGATTTCTACCGGTGTGAGTTTTTCTTTTGGAATGGAAGCCACAACTTGGGCAATAACTGCTTCAGCAACCTCACCATTCAGAGAATCCAAATCAAGCGTAATGCTGTCATATTCCTTGCCTTCAAAGACTACAGGCTTTTTAAATTTAACCAGCACTTTTCTCTCCTTAACCTAAACCAAGCGCCTTGCGAACGTCACCGAGCTGATCGTTTCCCTGAACCTTGAAAATCATATTCAACTTGTCGATTTCAACCTGTTCTTCGTCGTTTACAAAAACTCGCAGGTAGGTCGTTTCAATCACCGTGGTCTGTTCTGACTTGGCATTAACCTCCGCACTGCCAAGAGCAGAAGACTTGACCAGACCGCGAAGATGGATACGAATTGCCTTGACCTGATTGTTATCGGCAGAGGCATTGATTTCGTTCTGCGCAATCCGGAATGTGAGACTTACCGTGCCGTCCCTTAGGAGATTGAGGCCCTCAGTCGTGATGGCATTCCAGTTAATAGTTGTCTCCATTGACTGGAAATGTCCGGGAATCGGAGTTTCAACTTCACCTGCAATACCGGAGCCGGACAATGTGTCCGTCATTTTTTGAATTTCCGGGAGATCGACCGTACCAACACCCAGGAAGATGTTTCCTTCATCGGCAGTAACGTTGAAATTGATGGTTCGGTCAGGAATGTAATTAGCACCGTTTGTTGCCATTTATTTGCTCCTTTAATTAGCTAAACAATGCAGAAAGTGCGGTCGGGTCGTATTCCACAATGAATTCGATGTCGCGGTTCGGGGACGGAGGTGTGACCTTGACGTGGAATCTGGAAATACCATCAGACAGATCCGTAATCGGGTTTTCGTCCTCTCGGAATTCAATTGTTCCGGCAATGAGGTACTCTCTCGCAACCAAACCATTCAGCCAAACTTGAAGGGTGTTCACAATTGTCTGAACTTGGCGGCGATTGAGAGGTTTATCCAAACGCTGCCAGCAGGTCTGAACGATAGTGTTGGAAATCCAGCACATCATTCTGCGAATCGGAATGAACGCGTCCTTAGGATCGGTGTTGGCCGGGTAGCAGGCAGTTCTATTGCCAAAAGCTCGGAGACCGCCGATAAAATTCAGCCCGGTCACGATGCCCTGGCTGTTCAAATATTCTGCGTTCGGCAGCGTCAACGGAACCTCGGTTCCTCCGGCCAGAACCATTCCGGTAGTGCTGAGAACCTTATTGGAAGGGGACTCGTAGGGAACTCCGCCGTTATCGCCGTCCACCTTGGCCATCAATGCAGCCATCTGGGTGGAGATGTGATAGACCACTCCGTCCTGCTGTAGCATCGGCCAGCACAAGACCTGTGCCGGATCAACAATGTTATTTGTATTTTTCCAGCTCGGAGCGGCAGAGTAGTTCTTTACCGTACCGGTCGGAATGTCGCACAGGCAAATTGCTCGGAAGACCTCGTTAATGCTGACCGACTTGGCCGCCATAATTGTGGCCACGGTAGATGTATCAGAAAATCCCGGGGCCAGGATAAAGCCCGGAACAACACCGAATAAAGGGAATACATCCTCAACGAGCTCAAGGCCTTTTTTAATTTCAAGGCCGTCACTGCCGGTAGAAACACCGCCGATAATGTCGTTTGTTGTGACTTTAGATGGGTCGCATTTTTCTGCAGCAAACGTCAACTCGGTTCCGGTCGGGCAAATGAAATCTCCGTCCTGATCTTTAAGGGACGTGATGACCAATTCGCCGTTATCGTTAAAGGCCGTCAGGAAATCCATTCCTGCCGTTAACGATCCGGACGAGGAGCTCAAGGTGATTGAGCTCAGGATAATTCCGGTTTCAGGGACAGTGACGCTGGCGTTTTTAGTATCCAGAGTAACCTTGGTAGTCGTCGCAGTAGATTTGTGCGTTGCCGGATCGAGAACGTTCACGATCAGGGCCGGGCCAACGCCAAACAGCTGGAACTGAGAGTAAATGAATTCAGAAATCGAATATTCATATTTTTTCAGTCCGGAGGATGCATCCGATTTTGCAGGAACAAATCCGAACTCCTTGACCGCTTCAGCATAATTTTGAACATACTTCACCTTATTGCAGGTTCCATCAGCCATATTGACCGGCGCGGTTCCGACGATAAACGGAATAGCGCTAGGGACAGAAACGACCGGAATCAGACCGGTCTGAATTTCTGAGCTATGCACACGATGCATATAAGCCATTTATTTGCTCCTTACAGAATTAAAAAACAGGTTCAACGGATGTCCTTTTTTGGCCAAATCAACTCGCGCCTGGGCCAAATCGTCCACATAAACAATGAGGCCCGCGACTGCAGGCCTCTTTTCAATGATTTCTTTTACCAACGGAGGAAGGGTTCCGCCATGAAAGACTGTGAATCGATTAAGTCCGGGCAGGCGGGGTCCTATGTAAATTCGAGTTCTATCCATAAAGTGCTCTTTGAAGGGAATTGCCATAGGCTGAGAACGCAGATCCGCTTGAGATATTCGGCAGTCCGGCCGGGACGCACATCGGGAAATCAGAGCCCCAGAGCGTTTTCAATTCCAGCTGCCAATACGGCCACGGCTGATCTTTAATAATCTGCCAATCCAGCTCCGGAACCAGATGGAATTTTTGTTTCAGAGGAAGCTGGGTAAATTCGACGATCGCATTTACAACAGCGTCCAGAACGTTGACCGCGTCTCGATAGCCCACAGAATCCTTCCCATAAGTGCCAACCACAATCGACACTTCAGTTTGCGAACGCTGTGGAGAAAGCTGCGCCGAATTTGCCCGGACTAAAACAAAAGGATAGGGATCTTCTGAATCCTCCTCTTTTGTCGGCAGGTATCCGTCGATAATTTTCAAATTCCTGGCCGGCCCGTCCTTTTCCAGATCAGCGCCTCGGGTCGGTAATTTGATATTTTTTAAAGACGTTTCTAAATGCTCTCGGAGAGCATCACAAAGATCTAATGTCATTTTGTTCCTTTTGATAGGAGTCGTTTGACTTCGTGATCAAGTCGCCGTTCAAAGGTTTCGTCAAAACTCTTTTGAACTGCTTCGACAACATTTTCATTGGCAGCCATACCAGCTACTGATGGGCCAAACACCGGTTCAACTGGAAGCGAAGAAGAAGTTTTTCTTTGCAGAAGTAACCCTTTACTCACAAAACCTCGGTCAACCGGCTTAAGTTCCGATTTCCTAATGCCCAAGCGAACTTCTCTTCGCTTTGATCCGGTAGTGTCGGTTTTGGGGCGTAAGTTGAATGTCTGGGCGAGGAGGTTTGGGCCTTTTACGCTAATTTGAGCGTTCATGTGGCCATTCTTCTTCTGGATTCTTTTGGAAATCGCACTTCTGGCTGTCCGAGCTTTAACAGAATATTCCTTGCGGATTTCTTTGCTAAGAATCGAAGCAGTATGGGAGAGCGCCCGAGAAGCAGAAAAATAAACAGCTTTCCCCAAAGCACCGTCAATATTGGCCAGTAATTTTCGAGCCTTTTCGATGGAATTTTGGTTCATTCATTGTTTTCCTCGCACGTGATAACCAGCATCCCGACCTCATCAGAGATAGCTGCAACACGGTGAAAAGAGCCGTCGACAGACAAGTTTTGATTTACCTCGGGCGTTGGAATATCGCCCTTCTTGACGAAAATTCTCAGCTGGTTAGTGCTGAGGCCGTAATACGGCTCTGACATCAGGCCAGGATTCGGAGTTCCAACGTTTGTATCGATCACGCAGCGGACCGTTCTCGATCCGATTCGGTGCTCCTTGCCGAAATCTCTCAGAAAGGTACTGTCAATGTCGGCATGAAACATTGCGTCGTAATCATTCATCCTTTTTCTGCTCCGGCTGCAAAGGAAGTTCTGCTGTTACATCGGTCTCAGGTGTCTCCGTTGCCTGAGCAGGTTCCGGGGCTGTCTCGGAATTATTCTTCGGTTTTACATACTTTTGTAACGGAGCAGGAAGCGGCTGGTCCTTCGGCCACTCGACAATTTCGCCCGGACAAAAAACCTTACCTTCGTGGTGTAAAATAAAACTGCGGTCGGACAATGCATTTCATAGTGTTTCTCCAAATGAAAAAGGGGCCGGAGCCCCTGAAGAATTAGCTCAAAAGAGCGTCAGAGAAAATGCAGAAGCTCTTCGGATGGCGAACCGCAATGTCAATCGACTGCAGAGCGCGGACTTCAACACCGCCGGATTTCCATTGATCGCCGTAGCGGTTAACGTCGATTTCAAGGAATCCCCATTCGCCAATGAGGAGGTCGGACCAATTACCAAAGAAAATTTCCTGGCAAGTCTTAGAAGTTCCTTTTTCCAGATTGCCACGAACCTGGTTAGAACGAGCAACGCCATAGCCGTTGACCTCGCCCGGGAATCCGTTTCGGACTGCGTCGGCAGGCGACTTCCAGATGTAATCTCCGGATGTATTTTTGATCTTCTTCAAGAATCCGATCGTCGCAGCATTGCACAGGTAATACATGTTTTCCGCGTCGGCATTCGCTGTTGCAACCTGAGTTTCCATATCGATCAATTTATCGAATGTGACGCTGCCGCCGTTTGTGCCGCCTTCGACTGTGCAGATTCCGGTCATGTTGGCGATGCCTGTAGGCTGATTATTGGTGCCTGTACCGCTAAGGGCTGCCAGGTCAATGCCGAGAGCCAAAGACTTGGCCAGTTCGTTTCGAACAAAAGCCTCAACCTGCATGCTGGACTGCAGAAGCAGATTTCTGGAAATCGGCGAAAGGGCACCAATTGTCTTGGGCTTCAGTGCCACTTTATCGAAAGTAGCGTTGCTGGCTGTCGGCGTTCCGTTTTCAGCAATCCAGAATGTGGACGATGCGCCGGTTTGTCTAGGAATTTCGAGATTTCCGACCAGGCCGGAAATGACGGTTGCACCCAGACGAGTGACGATGGCCTTAGAGCGAAGCAGGTCAATGAAAGAGCTGACTCGAAGCTCAGTTGCAACAAGGTTTCCGCCTTGAGTTGCCTCACCAACGACATATCCGGGCGTGGTATCGCGCTGCATTGTGACGTCGCTAGGCATGAAGAATCCGGTTGTTTCGCGACCGCTGCGTTTTGCAAGTGCCAAAGAAACGTCACGTTCAAATCCGGCCTTACTCCAGTCACCGGTCATTGCGGCGTTCAGAGCGCGGACCAGGCTAAATCTGCCTTTTTCTTCGGCTGTGAGACCGATATCTTCGGAAACACCGCGGGAGGCAGCGCCGACCGGGGTGGCGGAACGTTTGCTGAGCAGGTCTAAAACGTGAGAGCGAATGTTATCGATGGATTCATTGGAGCGGATCATGTTTTCACGCTCAGAATCATCGATATTGAACTGGCGGCAGAGAGAATAAATATTCTCAATGCGCTGACGTTCGGATTTGCGGACATTTTCACGTTCTGCCTCCGCGCGTCGGGCCTCTGCGATCGCTGCTTCGCGAATGTTTTCTCTGACCTGCTGGTCGGAGTCTTTGGATTTGTTTTCAGAATTTTCTTGATCTCTGATTGCCATTTTGTTTTCCTTTAAGTTAGTTTCAAAATCTCTGTAAACGCCGACGTTCGAATCGGCGGGAATGGTTACAAGCGATACCTCATAGATCTCCCAGGACGTCGCGATTAGCTGATCGTCATCGGGGTCTTCTCCACGGACCATGTCGTAGTCCAGGATTTCGTATTGGAACGAGCAGTTGACAAGAACTCGTTCATCAACCATCGCCTTGGCCTTTTGGCCTTCCTCGGACGACGAAAAACGGACCGTTGCGTAGGTCCTGTGTTCGTCCTGATCGAGTTTTTCCACAACGCCTAAGAGCTTGTCTCGGTTATGGTTAAAAAGAAGGGGAAGCGTTTTTTGTCGCTCCCCCATAACCATGGCGCCTGGTTTGTGGCTCAGAATTTCTTGCCCGTACCACCGTTGAATCGGCGTATCGGATGCAACCGGGAATCTGATCACACTCGAATCCTGATCGTCCGAACGTTCAAATACTGCAGAACGCACCTGACCGCGAAGCTGATCTGCGGTCAATTCAGTCCTCTTTTTCGTCACTTTTATCCTCCGTACTCTCCTTTTGCTGTTTCAAAACCTGACTGTTTGTTGTTACTCCGTAAAATTCCGCAGTGGCCTTATCCTTTGCCCGCTGCTTGCAAATGTCTTCAAAGTCCTGACCGTTACCCATTGCGGCAACGACGTCGCTATCAGACATAAAGCCGGCGTTGCGGGCATTGATATAGGCGGTAACTTCTTTTGCCGGATCAACCCACGACCATCCGCGAGGTTTAAATCTGACTGTTTGATACCGTTCCTTGTTTTCAAAATATCCGTGCAGATTCAGACGTCTGGACAAAACGGCGTGATCAAGCCAGTCGCAGAAAATAGGCTTTAGGAATTTTTCAATCAGCCAGGTCTGCAGCACTCGCCATTGATCTCGATCATCGAGCAACGCGAGACGGGAGCTGGAATAGTTGCTCTGCGAATAATCACGGGATAACGTTTCGTAGGAAACTCCGACGCCCGCGGCAACTTCTCTCAGCATGTAACGCATAAAAGCATCGATGTTTGAGTTGGGTCGGGACGGCGTGAATCCCTCGAATTTTTCTCCTGGGAGCAGGCGCTGGAACATACCGGGCTCGCTCCGGAGATATTTCGGGATAGGTTTCCCGTCGTTTCCCAGATCTCCATCATCGTCAATCTCGCGCTGCACAAATCCCACGATGTTTGCTGCCGCCCGTGCTGCCACGATTTCGGAATTGACATAGCCGCCCATGTCCTTAAGTTTTTTCAGGACAGAATGCAGCCATGGTGTGCCTCGGGTTTGAGGCCACCTTTCAACCAGATACAAATGGACGATGTCAATTGCCGGAATACAAAGCAGTTGGTTCTGCGTGTAGGCAGAAACGTTGATGTCGCCCGGATGATTCGGCCAAAACCAATACGCCTGCGGACGCATCCATTGATTCACCTCAACACCCAAACGCACCGTATTGCCGCGCTGGCTCGGCGCCAGGGTGCATTCGTTATCGACCAGAAGGTCAGACTCAATGACCTCGAGGCTGAACGGTACGTCGGAGCGGCCAAAGCCCTCGTGAATTTTCCGGACAAGAATTTCACCGTCCTGAAAGACCGAGCCGATGATTAACCTCATCATCTCAGTCATATTCAGCCGGCCGGCGGCGTGACAGTTATCTGCCTCGCACCATTCATACCAAGCGGCCTCAATCAGATCATTAGTTTTTTGATCGGGTTTCCCGTCCTTCGTTTGGACTTGGCACTGGATTCCAATGCCCTGGCCAACAACATTGTTCTGAATCATTCGCCGCAGGTTCAAAGCGTGCGGATTGTCCCGAATCATTTGGCGGCTGCGGGCTCGAAGCGTCCTAAGGTCACCTCGCAACTCAGTGTCCTGAGTCGTATCCCCGGCATTGAGCCAGTCAGCCGTAAGGCGCCCGGTTTTGGCTGACTCAAATGACCGAAGCTCCTTTTTCTTGATTTTTTTCTTTGATTTACTCATCTGAATTCAACCAATAAAGTGTGCGGGTCAACGCCCCGAGCCCTGCATTCCTCCAGGAAAACCTGTTTTTTCCAATATTCGATGAGGGCAAACAGCTCCTGAGGGGAGTTGAAAGTCATGGACCGGGAGCCGATCGTGTAACTTTTGACGTGGCCGTTAGTGCCTGTATAAGTTTCCAATGCGCGCTGAGCTGCCTCCAGGCACTGGCGAGCCCGCGACTTAAAGGAAGCGGGGCGGCTGTTTTCCAGCGATACGATTGAAACCTCTTCAACCAGGAAAGTTTTCCGGAGATTTTTTCCGGACACCTGAAGCAATACATCACCAGATTGTCCGGAGAGCTTTTCAGACACCTCCGGCGGCATGATGATCACGACAAAATCACCAGACTTTTCAACCAACAGAGTCGGCTGATCCTTACCTTCGGCAGGGTTGAAAAACGCCGACCATGATGCGTCCTTCGGAATTTCTCTCGGATTCAAATATCGAACCGGCAGCAGTCGCCAGGTGTGCGAATCGCCTGCAATGATGCTTACCATTCAGTTTCTCCAAAGTAGGGTGGCGGCTCTTCATAGCCGTCAAACAATTGTTGTTTCCGTTTCGGTTTGGGTTTTTCTTCCGGTAGCGGCTGAGGTTCCGGCTGCTGTTCAACCTGCTGCTGTATCGGCTCGGTTTCTGCTTCAAACGAGAGAGATTCCTGAGCCTGCTGCTGGAATTCGAGGAGCCAGCGGGCCGGGGTCCACATGTGCAGTTTCAAACTGCGCGCTGCATGCAATGCATAAACTTCGCAGTCCAGCGCCTCGTTTCGAACCGAGCTCTTTTTCTGCCAGACACGTTTCCGGGAATTTCTGGCAGGCGCCTTTACCTCGCTCACCAGCTGCTCGAAGTAGTCCGGACGGACCTCTTTGTACCAATGCATGCGCCCCGGGCCTTTTCCCTGGAGCTTGATGCGGCCGGCATTAGCGTCAACGCCCAGAATTAAATCTTTCGCTCGGGACGTTCCGACAATGAACGGACGCAGGCCGAACTTGGAAGCCTTCTGTTTGTAATTCAAATCAACGGAAGCCCTCGGAGTCGAGAAGATTTCCCGTGAATCATCGTTGACCGAGGAGCCTTTAATTGCCATCAGGCCGCGGCGTTTTCTTTTCCGGACAAATGTGTAAACAGCGTCCGAGGTTTGACCGTCGGACGAGTCAATAGAAGCCGCCCGGACTTTTAGCTTGCTGCCGTTCGGGGTCGGGAACTCTGAAAGGAGCAGGGCATCCAAATCCTTCCAGGCCCCCGCCTCCGGCACCATTGTCTGTCCGTAAATTTCGCCCCACCAAACCAGCCAAGACTCTTCTCCGACGCCCCAGGCGCGAATAATGACGGCCAGTCGGTCGTGCTGGACGTCGATGCCAGCCGTCAAAACCACACCGTTTACCGGAATGGTCTTTTCCGGATAATCTTCGGCGCGTGCTGCCAGGTCGGCAGTGTCCGGGAGGTCGCTCGCGAACTCGTAGGGAAGGCCGAGCTGATTATTGACGAAGCTCTTCATAAAGCTGTCGTCGCCGGCGTCGAGTTTCGCTTTAGCGCTCAAATACTTTTTGGCGATTTCGGCCAAGCTCGATCCAGGAAACGGGCTGTAAAGCTCGTTAATGTAAAAGCCGGCAATGCCAGTGAAGGCTGCCGTCGCACGCCATTCACCGTTTTTGACCGCCCGATTTTTTAACTCGTTCGACCACTGGGCGCCACAATGCGGGCAGTTATAGACCGCAGTTTCCGGCAGAGCATCGCCGAAGATTTCATGGTTCCGGCCTTCCTCATGCTGCCAGGAGACGTTCTCCCAGGACAGCGTCTGCCACTCCGCGCAGTGCGGACATTTAACAAAAAAATTTCTTTTATCGCTTTCGCGATAGGCGGCCTCGACCTTCGAAATCCCGGAAACGGTCGGCGTTCCGCCGAAGATGATTTTTCTCCGGGGAAACGATTTAGTTCGCTCTTCGAGCAACTTGATCGTATCGCCTTGCTGCTTAACGTCCGAATTACAGTCGTCCGGCTCTTCCACGCAGACCACTGGGGCCGGCGTCGATTTCACTTCGGACGGAGAATTGGAGCTCACGAATTTGAGGAATCCGCCCGGGAAACCCTTGAAGCCCCATTTATTATCCCGGTCACGTTTTGACATGACAGGGATTAAAGCTGCCAGGACCGGCGTCACTTCCACCATCGGCGTGAACTTTTCCTCGTTGAACTTCTTTGCCGAGCCTTCCTTGTCAAACATGATGATCATAGGACAGGGCTCTAGATGTATTCGGTGCCCTATGTAGTTCAACAAGACGCCATCCGTCCACGCCACCTGCGCAGATTTTTGTGCGACGACCTTAAAAATCTTCGGATCATCCAAAGCCTCATGGATTCCGCGAACCCACGGAGTGGTTTCGGCCACATATTTGCCCGGCAGAGCCGTTGATTTCGGACTTAAAAAACGGTAGGTTTCCGCCCAGGCCGTTGTTGAAATTCGGATCGGCGGTCGAACCTCCTCACCGAGAATTTTCAACAGATTTGCTATAGCTAGAGAGGAATTCATAGCAGTCCTTTAGAACGTCTTCGCACTTTTGTGTGTAGGCAAGCTCATCGACTTCCTTTCCGGTGGCAACGTACACGTCGCTCCGGATAAATGCCGGGAGGCCCATTAGCCGTTCTTTGAATCCAGAAAAGACAGTTTTTAAAACGGGCACGAGCTCGGCCACGTCGACCAGCTCACGCTTTTCTTTTTTGAGAGCGATCAAGGCCCGCTCCGTTTCGATTCGTTCCCGGGTGAGTTTGACCCGCATGTATTCGTCATCTTGGCCAGCTGCAGATTTCCGGAGCCGGTCTAAATACGCGAGACGAATTTCGTCGATCGACATGTTTCGCCAGTCGATTCCCATTTTCGCCAGTTGCTTGGAAACTGCCTGCTGACTCAAGCCCAGATGATCTGCGATCTGTTGTTGAGTCGGCATAAAAACTCCTATTAGTTACGTTACAACCCCCTAAAAAATTTCTCCAATAGAGGGAAAGCGGGGGTATCCCACGCGCGGCTTACGGGTTCCGGGGAGGACCCGAGAGCCAAAAGCAGCCGATGAGACCTGGAGAAGAGAGAGGAGGTCGGCTGCCGGATAGTTTTGACCTAAAAAGAACGCCCGGCCTGCTGGCAGACCGAGCGCACCCCATAAAACTTTGGCCCGGTTGTTACGGCACAGCCGGGAAAGCCGTTGCTCATTTATGATCCTTCATGTTTTACGAACAAAAGGAAATCAAAATGAACGTAGACAGAGAGCAGCAGAGGGAAATTCTTAACCTCTTATTCGAACACTATCCCTGGAAAACAAATGCCGTTGCCGCAAGAATTAGCCAGTTGATTCAGGAAGATCGAGAGCGAACCATCGGAAACATCCTATACCTCCAAAAACATGGTCTTATAGATAAGTACATAGAAATACGAGATACGGATGTTTTTGAGGATTGTGAAGCCGTAGACCGTGCGCTCGGTGATCCAATTGGGACTAAAACTCCATACACTATTGTCGCAAGTCATCCGACTATTTCAGCTAAGGGGATTGATTTTCTTTTAGGCGATGAGGGTCTGAGTTCAATTCTCAACACTCACACCGTAAAGATTGAAGCCAACTCTGCGCGGTTAATTGTTGATTACTTTATTTCCCAGTCGGACCTATCTGACGAAAAGAAAAACTCTCTCCTTCAAAAAGTCAAATCAATTCCTTCGGTGGTATTGCAAGAATCCCTAACGAAATTGTTGGTAGAGAAGATTCCATATCAGGCGGTCCTAGACGCTTTAAAGAATATGCTCTAGCAGTTTTTCCATAGAGGAATCTTTGCTTGCTGGTAATCGAAAATTCCGCGGTCCCGATTTCCTCCTTGTCTTCATTCAAGAATCTGAGGCAAAAACCGGGACCGAAGAACTTATCTTCGGTTACCCATACCGTGGCTGTCGTGAACGCACGATAACTAATCTGAAAGTCCACGAAGCCAGAGGAGACTGCCTGAGTCCAATAGTCCGGTTTGAATTTAAATTCCATCTTTAACCTCAGAAATAGAAACTTGAGGGAGGCAATCCCAGTTTTTTTCGGTACTCATCGTGATTGCTTTTTACGAAGTTTTTTAAAACTTCAAGCTCGGACTTGAGAGCATGAAGCTGCTCAAAGAAAGAGTGCAAAGCAATGAAACCGCCCATTAACAAGGCAAAGAATACAAATCCTGCAAAGACTATTAGGAACTCATAAGAAATTTGAACCATACTTTTTGTCCTTAGATTTCAAAAGGATTGATTCTTTCCAAGAGAACTACTGAAAAAAGGCTTTTAATCCCGTCCAAAATCGCTTGTGTGCGTTGAGTTTTAGAGAGGATATGGGAGGATGTAAGGAGAAAAATAAAATCGCTATAAAGGCGTTTTGCGCTCTTTCCGCTGAATTTTACGAAAATATAGCACTTTTTTTGCCAAAATGATGCATAAGTATTTTCCATTAGCATGTTTTTGTCCTTTCTTCGAGCTCGTCTAATGCCTCGGCAATCAGCCTGTCGGCCTCGAATAATCTTCTTTGCAAAGAGCTTCTGTTAATCCTTAACGAATCTGCCGCTCTTTGAGTTCCCTTGACGGCCCTTCCGCCGTAGACCGCAATAATTGCGTCCCTTAATCCAGGACGAAGATTCAGAATAATTCTGTTCAGTCGCAACATCCGGAAATCAACTCCGGCTGCGTTTATCAAATCTTGAGACTGTCTGGTTGTATCGACAACATCATTTTCCATATCCAGAAGACAATGCATCCGGACTCGGTTTCTGTTTCTCCAAAACATCCACCGAATAAGCAGATGTCTAATTCTTGGGATTCTGGCCAATTTGTTGTCCTCTCTAATAAAAAACATTGGATACCGTATGGATATAGTCATGGAACCATTTTGGATATGGTTTATTTTTTGTAATTGGTTGATTTATTGATTGTTTTTCTTATTTGGATAGGGTGGATACCATTATTTCTATTGAAGCTCGCGCGTGAATTTTTTAACACTTGCTCTTTATCCGTTAAACACGTGTGTATAAATTCCTCACGCGCATAAGAGTTTGAATTAACGGTATCCACCGTATCCAATACGGCGCAACTTACTGTATTACTTAATAAATTCCACCAATCGACCCTATCCAAAACCATATCCAAACGGTATCCCAACGGTATCCAGCCTCGATTTGTTGACACAAAACTCCCGTCACCCTCCGCGCGGAATGCGCCTTCGGCTGGAGGGAAGAGGAGGGGTGGATTAAATATGGCCATAATTTCTCTGCCTCCTGTTGGCCTGATACAGGCTTTCTTGAAACTTTCTGAGCTGCTGAGAGAGCTCGATCCTCTCTGGAGGATTTGCGAGCATCTCTTCTTCGGTTTTGTTTGGGAAGTACACCGTCAGACGTTTTTCTTTTATCTGTTTGTCGTTGTCGAAAGTGCTGCCGATGGAATATTCGTGGTCGTAGACAACCGCTCGGATCTTCTCACGCTTGATCATCATGGAAGAAGCTGTCAGACCAAACATCTTTGACGTCATCTGCTGCCTTTCGCCGGCAGAGGGAAGCCAAAGCAAATAAGCTCTGTAAAGATCCTGGCTTGATGCCGGACCGACAAGAAACGGTGTTTCCTCGTTCAGCCATTCGAGTATGAAGCGTCGTCCGGAGTCAGTCCCCAGTTCCTTGAGGTCTCGAGTCGCCTGAGTTTCTATCGGTCGTGTGCTCGGTTCGAATCCTGTCAGGTCGACGTGCATCAAGTAATGGCACAGAGCGTTAACGCCGCCGTTTTCAATTTCCTCGGCAAGTTCCTTGAAATATTGCGGCGGAAGCTCTGCGTTATACCTAATGCACATGTATCGTCTATCGAACCAGTCCAGAGCCAGCGGCTGCATTTCATTGGAAAGATAGACAAAGTTGGTCAAGTTATCCTCTTCGACCACGGGCATATTTTTCTCTTCGAGCTGATGCACGGGACTGGTGATGAGGTTTTTCAGAATGCCTTTCAGCTCCCGGCGCTCTTTACTAGTGACCACTTCGTCAGCGACCACAAACAGTTTGTGGGATAGCCACATATTGAATCGGGAGGTCATCAGTTTTTGGTCGACGTGCCGGGAATATTCACGGCCATAGATACGGGAGACGGCATCGAAAAACATACTTTTACCGGTTCCCTCGCGTTCACCGAAGACCACCAAGGCGGTATGCATTTTTGCACCCGGGTGCTGGATCGGGTACGCCAGCCATTTAAGCACCCAATCAAAGACGTGTTCGTCTTCCTCACAAATTAGGAATAGGTGTGAAATCAGCTTGTCACAGCTGGCATTCGGATCCGGGGTAGTTTTCCATCCCGTAAAAGTATTTACACATCCTGGAGGGACGACGCCGTCCGGACGAAAGACGAGTTGATCTTTCCGGATGCGTTTTAAGTTGCCATAAGCGTTCGTCAAATAAGCGGTCACCAGTTTAGATTCGTAGCATTGACGCAGAACACCGATTTTGACGAGGAGTTTTTCTTTCAGATCCCAGCAAACGTCTTCCGGATAAATATGGATGTACGTTTTGCCCAGTTCCTCGACAATCCGTGCGGCCTGGCTGGCCGCTTTGGCTTTCTCTTTGGCGCGGATTTCTCTTTTTTCTTTTGCCGTCGGAGTCCGCTCCGATGGATTCATTAGTATGGCCAACTGCTCTCTGGCCACATCAATGCCTTCCTCAGAGACCAAATCGTTAAAGTCTGTTCCGAGTTTCGTAGGGTCTTTAAATTTCGGGACAGTCATCAAGCAACGGTGTTTAATGGCAGCCAAGGTGGCTTTCATTACGCCGGTGTTTAAGCCGTTTCGCTGGATCGCCTTTTTTTGCCCGGGAACTTTTTCCGAATAGTAAACGCAGGTTTCACCATCCATGCTGCCCCAATAGGCCTTGACGGTCACCTGTCCGGCAGGGGTTTCAACCAGCTGTGCCGGAGAGCTGCGGGATGCACCGATTTCAAGATCAACACCATACTTTGCCTTGAAATCGTTTTTTAGTTTCGTATGGTAGTGGCAATCATTGTCTGCTGCGATGACGATTCGACGCTTTTCAATCGGTTTGATCGCAGTGATTACGGCGTCAATGTTTCCGGCATCGAATGCAACGTAAACGGGTTTTTGGGTTGCCTGATAAATGCTGCAACCGGTCGCCCAGCCTTCACAAACGTAAACAATGTCCGAGTCCGGAGTTCCGGGAGGAGCCAGTAAGGAGAATGATCCTTTCTTTGGTGTTCCGGTCAGGAATACTTTCTTGATTTCCTTCCCGCCGTCATCGGTCTCAGCTTCAGTAATGATCTGCAGGCTGACCAATGACCGCTCTTCCGGGTGTTCCGGATTGATTTGGTACATCGGGATCAAGAGCTGATTTCTCAGCTGGCGAGCTCCGATGGGTCGGATTCCTTTTTTGACAATGTAGGGGAGGGAGGCCGAGACGCTGTCTGCTGCCGCGTCCCACAATTTGAGAGCTTTATCTTTACAGGCCGTGCGCTGATCGGCCAGCATAGCCTCGATTTTCTTGCGGTTTTCTTCCCGTTTTTCCTCGACTTCCTTTTTTTCATCAGGCGTGAAGGAATTATTGCGGGACATCTCCACGAGATATTGTTCGTCTGCTATGCCGTACTTGCCCGCGTAATAAGTTTTTCCGGACTTAGTTTGGTGTTCAAACAAGACATACCAGACTTCTTTTGAACGCTTCCAACGGGAGTCGGCAGGCTTAAAGCGATCGAACTTGGAGCCGTTACTAACAACCAAATCATAGCCGGGAGGGACGAATATCCCGTGCTCGGCCATTTGCTGTTCTATTTCTCTTAAAGTACGTGCCATATTTCTGACCCTTTGAGACCCTGTAAAGAAAGGAGGTGCACCCGCGGCCCGGGTCTCATGGCAAGTGTTGCAACACTCGGTGCACCTCGGAAAACTATGAAATCCTTATTGGAAGATCCTTCATGCGAAAACTCCCAAAGCCTTCAGAATCAGGTAGACACCCCAAATGAAAAGGGCCACTGGAGTTGCAAATGTCACAACTGCGACAACTACCATCACGCCCACTAGGAAAAGACAACAAAAGATCTCGGCGATTCGGGTTAATTCATATCTCATGACCGTCCCCATTAACGAAGGAAATAAAACGCACAGAACCCGGTCATGGCCAGGAGAACAACCAGAACCCAATCGATCCTGCGAAGGTCGAATTTCCGAAGGCGTTCTGTATCCATCCGGCGCAGCTCTTTTTCAAATCTGTCAGTCGCCCTGAGTCTTTCTTCTTCTGTCATCTGTCTTTTCCTCTTCTGGCGACCAAATCGGTCACGTTTCATTTTCTGTTCCTCTTGGGTGCCGTAGTCAACGGCGTTGTCACGGCATGTTTCGGCAAAATTTCCGGGGATTGTTTATTTGGCGGTTTCCTGCCGTAGCGTTGCCGTATCGACGCCGTGGTGTTCGTAATCCAGAATGCGTAAATTGAGAGCATCACGTTTACGGAGGTCTCTCATGACTTTTTTCTTAGCCCAAGCATCCATCACGTCGCGAACAACAGAGTTCTGGGAACGGTCCGGATCATCTGCAACGATTTGGCGGATAACCGACATCGACAGATCAGTTAACAGCGCTCTAACTTCGTTCGTTCCCTTGTCTCTCATTGCAAAGCTCCTTGGCTTGTTCCGGTGTTATTTTGTTAAGTCGAATAGCTGCACCAATGACTTCGTCTTGCTGACGAATAGTCAAAGTCTCTGGCCAGAAGCCAATCGCTGTTCTTGAGATCCCCAAGGCCCTTCCGAGGGCTGCTCCCGAACCAAATAAAGAGATAGCTGTTTTCTTGTTCATATCGACATGTTAAGCATTCTTCACTCTTTACGCAAGGAGAAGGTAAACCATGCTTTTCATGCACCTTTGTAAACTTTTCTTATGAGTTCGTTGGCAGAAAGAATCCAGTACGCATTAGATTTGCGCGGCATGAAACAAATCGATTTGGCTAATAAGCTGAATCTTTCCCGATCGGCTATTTCCCAGATCATGCTTGGCAAAACTAAGAGCTTTAGTGCAGAAAATGCCCTGAAGATGGCTAAGTGTTTGGATATAAATCCCTATTGGTTAGTTCTCGGCGAGGGCAAGCCAGAAATCACATCTTCTGGCACTCCAACTCCCGAGGCCACTGAGGCTGCTTCTCTGATAGATCAGATGCCTAATCAACAACGAAGAATGACTTTAAATATCATCACACAAATCATGAAACCGATAGATGATATGTGAAGAGAGCTTTACAAAGATAAAAATGTGAAGTAATCTTAACGCATCTAAATGAGGTGCGTTATGTTAAACACTGAAAATTCTCTTCCCGTTTGGATCTTCTTTTCAAACGTCGACGCCATCACCGTCAACAACAGCGCAAGCCAATTGCTAGCCTGGAGCGGTGAATCCTTCGGCCGTCTTTTCGACAGAACCCAAAATCTTCTGAACGTCCTTTTGGACGGAGATCATCGTTTAGTCAAAGAGCACGTGATCGAGCTGATTGCCCTGCTCGGCGCCTGCGTCGCATCAAATCCAACCGCACACCCGAGTGTCCGGGAATTGTTCACGGACTGCGTCATGATTTTGTCCCGAAAACTCGCAGGACTGCCGGAGGAGTAGGCAAATATGAGCGACGGCAAACTTACCCTATATCTCGACCTTGAAGAAGCAGAAATAATTTTTGACTGTCTGAAGCAACGAGAAGATCTTCTCAATAAAGCAATCCATTGTCGCAAGGACGATGCAAAAGGCTACAAGTCGATTATGAAGCAGCTCGATAAAGTTACGCTGGATTTAGGCATTCTCTTTGCGAATGCCCAGAAAGGATCGAGCGTTTACATCGAGGGACGCCTTGAAACTGAAAAATGGGTGGACTCGAACGGCCAGAATCGATACACGACAAAAATCATTGCCGAGAGTATTCAGCTCCTGGATAAGCGTGCCCGGTAACAGACCATGAAAAAAGGCGAGAAATACACAATGCTGATTAGCGAACGGGAGGCCGGCCTGGTTCTGGCTGCTCTTGAGTTCGCATTGAAGCTGAAGGAACTCCTTCCGTTTAGCGAGGAGCAAGAGGAATGGGCGGCAGCTAAGAAACTCTGCGGCCGGATCAAATATGAATGCCGGAAATTTCCGACAGAACTAAAGGGGCTGGATCAATGAATATTGCTTTTATCTGCAGCGAGACAGATGCCAGCAGAATCCAAAAATGCCTCTGGCACGGTTTCTTTGATTACTGCGAAGGCGGATTTAACGGTGAGCAGCAGATCAACGACTGGCAGAAATCAATAATGATTCTAGAAAATGCAATGGTCGCTGCAAAGGAAGGAGCTGCAGAGGCTCCGGTGGAAATCTCCGTCCGCGACGCTTATTGGATCCTGGGCCTAATGAAAAAAGTTGAGGCAATGAGTGAAGGGCTGGCCGAGGACGGCAGTTTCAAATTCCCGGAAAGAGCAGAACAGCTCCGGACAAATTTAAAGCGTTATCTGCAGCAGTTGGAAAAATGTAAAAAAGACCACACGGGAGACGAAAAATGAAGCCTGCGTTTCTTGTAAAACTCCAAGACGGCCGGGCAACGGTGACGCAAACACATATCTGTTTGCCGGATGAGCCGCAGGTTTTAGGTCCGGACGATTTGATCGACTTCGAAATGGATGACCGAATCCTAATTCTCAAAGTTTCCGACCTGGACATCATTCTCAGTGCCAATGATCGATGCGAAAGGTTTGTTTCTGAAATTGAGACAATCCTCAATACAAAAATCTCGACTGGCGCGGTCGATCGGCTTTGGAATCGGGCACTAAAACAGGTTTGGGAGGAATGTAAATGAAGACTCAGAAAGCCAAAAAATTTCTGACGAAGGACCAGGTGGCCAACAGGTGCGGCGTATCCCTAACCACTGTTAATAATTGGATCGCAGGAGGATATGTCAGGAATGGACGGTTTATCGCTCAGGATTATGGATTTCCTCGTCCTGTTAAAAAAGGACGCCTTGTTCGCATCGATGAGGAGGCGTTTGAGGAATGGCTGAACGCAGCCAGTTGAATTACTTTTTTGCGATGGCAGAGAAACAATACTTAGACCAATCTGCCATCAATTCCCGCCTGCGTATCCAGGACTGATTCCTCTCATACGCGCCTTTATATGCATCATCGGCCCGATGATGTAAACAAATTTCAGCAACTCTGGATTCATACCGTCTGTCATTACCTAGCCGGTCATCCTGAGCCCACGTCCTGAAGGACGCCCTGGCAATGCCATGAACGGTTGCCCGGACTTCGCTTTCAAGCATTCTGCTTTGTTCTCTGTCGATCCATTTTCCTGGAACGCGACTAACTACAGACGAAAACATCGTGTCTGTAATGACCCGCCCACGACGTCCGGGAAAAATTAAATCCTGTCCATCAATCCTGGGGAGCTCCTGCAGAAACTGAATGAGCTCATCCGAAAGCGGAACGATTAGGCCGCCGTTTGTTTTTACTTTCAATTGAGACGGCGGAATATCCCAAATTCGTTTTTCAAAGTCGATTTGAGACCATTTTGCTTCCCGGGCGGTTCTGGAGCGTGTCGCTGTCAGAATCGCAAAAAATGCACATTTAGCACCAACACTGATATCCAGATTTTTGTGAAGTGCTGCCATGAAGGCGGGCACATCCAGCGGGTCCAACGCTCCCCGGTTTTTTGTCTGCGGCTTTACAGACGGCAACAGAAATTGAAGCGGTCCGTCCGTGGCGGCCGGATTGTCGTGTTTAGAAAATCCTTTTGCGATTCCCCAGGCGAATATTCTCCTAAGCATCGCTTTGAGACGTTTAACGGTGTGAGGCTTATCCCAGGCCCCTGTCAAAATTTTGGCAACGTCGTCTGGAGAAACTTCATCAAATTGGAGATCACCGATTTGCGGGTTGATATAGTTTTTAAGGCGGCCGAGATAGATTCGATGGTCTTTACATAATTCTTCCCAAACCTTAGTTTCAATTTGCCAGGCGGCAAAACGATCAGCAACCTCGGCAAACGTTAATTTTTTAGACTGTTCGGCTGCGGGCTTTTTGTTGAGTGAATCTAAAAATTCGGAATCGGAAAAGGAACGGAGACGATCCGCCATCGTCCTGGCCTTAGCAACTGGCAACTTAAATGCTGAACCGAGAGCGACTTCTTTTCTCTGATTAGACACTTGCCGCTTAAAAATCCAACTTCGGCTTTTACCATCCCTTCTAACACGCAAATACAGGCCGGGACAGCTTGAGTCGCTGTATAGGCCGTCCGGGGCGCTCTCTATGAATTTTTTATTGAGGTTCATGGAAAATTGACATACGTTTTGCCATACACGAGATTTATATTTTATTGCATATCGTTGTATATCGTTGCATGTCGGAATTTTTCCCACAAACGAAAAAAAGCCCCGCAGTGCGGGGCTTTGGTGCTGATTTTGTATCTTGTTGGATGTTATTAGTTATCGTTGTATGAATATGGTCTGGTGGGGCGGTGAGAATCGAACTATTCAGTGATTATCGGGTGTTAATGTTGCAGATTTGTATAAGACCATCAAAAAGACCATCATAAAATTGCCGCTAGGTAGATACCCTTGGATTCTGTTTCTCTGTTTTGTATTTTTCTATTTTGACACTTTTTCCAATCCCGGTGAAAAATCCCCGCAACTCCCCGCAAACCCCGCAGTTTTCTTTAAATTCAACAAGTTAGCTTGCGGGGATTTTCCGAAAAAGCCCTGCAAATAGAGAGATTTTTCAAAAAATGACTGTTTCTTGTTAGATAATGAGGAGAAAATTCAGACCTTACCCAACAAAATTCAGCCTATGAACCGTGGAAAACTATTTGTAATTTTTGACGGTAAACATTGTATCGTCACAATTGTATGGCTTCATCCCCAAGAGTTTTTTGATCGTGCGACGGTTTTACCGCTGCCTTATGTGACGGCGGGAGATGATGTGCTGGAATATCTTAGGGACAGTATAAGAGAATACTTAGCTCAATCCTATGAGTTAAGGGTTCTGATGCCTGAAAACGAATTGGCAACGATCAGAGAAAAAATTCCGAACGGGGCTGAAAAGGTTTTCCATGAATACTTTGTCTTGCAGGAGGAAAAGAGTCACAGAGCGTTACGCCAGCAATTTACCTATGGAGCAATACCGTTGGCTTACGGCTGTTTGTTTATGATTTTGTGTATGGTTTTCCGTCAGTTTTTCTTTGGATTTCCTGAAGATTCTTTTTTTAATGCCGTTAGAGAGGGACTGTTGGTTATTGGTTGGGTTGCATTATGAAGACCCATAGAGGAGCTGATTTTTAACTGGGTTCCATTTGCGCAGGATAGGAAACTTTGGCTCAAATTGTCCGGTGCAAAAATCAGCCTGAATGCAATTGAACGAGTTTAATTAACAAGGCCCGCTGTTTTAGAGCGGGCCATAGGACTAGATTTTTCTAAAAATCTTAGAAGCTGTATCTGTATTTAGCCTGCAAAGCCTGATCGACTCTGCCGTAACTGCCGCTTCCAATGCCGTAGCTGATACCTAATGAATGATTGCCTTTCACCGCATTCAATCCAAGTTTGGCGTTATACATTGAATTATTGGCAATGCGAGCTTCAAATGAATCCGATGCACTGCTGTCGGTTAATGCTACCTTGTTTGTAACTTTGCGGTCTCCGAAATTCGGAGCAATCGTCAAGTCAATAAACGGCTTGACCTCTGCTCCGCAGGGTGCCTTCAGATTTGCATTGAAGGCAACGCCGAAAGGTACCTCAACCAAATTGGCTTTTTCGCTGTCGTAGTTAAAACCTCCGGCATTAAAGCTGTCCATGTTGATATGCTTGTAGCGGACGCCGACATGAGGCGTAACAGTGATGGATTCATTCAATAAGAGCGGTTTTTCAAGACGGACTCCGGCGGAAACGACTTTCACATCCGGTTTGCCTTTGTATCCCTGAGACTTGATTTCATTCTTAGTCTGAAGATAGCCGACCGAACCGATCATATTGAAGTATTCGTTGGACCAGACACCGTAGAGATTGACTCCGTAGTAATCCACTTCATTCTTGATGCCTGCACCGTTGCCCTGACCGCGCACGGAACCGGTTCCGAAGCTGACGGAAACACCGGTGGCATAGCCGTTGCCAAAAGCGTAATCGCTTCCGATGGTTACTCCGGCCAAATCGCTCTTATATCCGTAGGTTGTGGAACCGGCGGAGAAACGGTTTGCTTTACTGAAAGAGCCGTTCAAGTCTATCCAGAGGTCTGCACCGGATTTTTCGTGCGCGTAGCCCGCAAGTACAGAACCGTGGGAATCGATAACATCAAGCTGGATATTGGCTGCATTTATTGCTGCGGTTTGTGCCCCGGAAGCTGTGCCCATGAGAGCGATGTTGTTCAGAGCAGAAACAGCCTGAGCCGCTGTTGTATCAGTAGTGAGAGCTACTACTCTTTCTGCTCCTAAACCGGAAGCGGTTAAAGCTTCATTAATTACATTGGGAGTAAGAACATTACCGCCTAATGCTGTAGAAGCACTTTGAGAAACAATCTGATTATTCTCAACAACCTTCAAAAGATTGTCTGTGACAAGACTATATTCGGAAGGGGCAGAACCGTCAGAAGTTGCAAAAACAGTTGTTCCGTCAGCAATTTTGACTGCATTAACCAGTTTTACCGTGGAACCGTCTTCTGTAGAGGCTGTACCGACCGTAACAAGAGGAGTACCTTCGGTGTAGTCATCTGTTGCGACAATCGCTAATGTACCGTCTGAAAGTACGGATAAACTGCTTCCGTTTGAAGTGGCTGAAGCTGAGCTTCCGACTGATGTAGAACCGTTTAACGTCGTTCCTGCTTTTACTACCAAAACGGAACCTTGCATTGGATTGAGGGTTTCAGATGCCTCTTCAGCAGTTAAACCGACTGATGCCTTGCCCATTACATTTAAAACGCCTGTAAAGCTGGAAACATCACCGGTCATGTAAAGAGTTCCCTGATCTTCTATAGTGCCGTTAATATTGGCTCCGTTACCGAAATTAATAGTGTTGGAATCTCCGGCAACAATAAAATCGTTGGCATGAAGTACAGAATCAGCGGCTAAGCTTAAATTGCCGCTATCCATATTTAAGACATTGGCAAAGGAATCTCCGGTTGTCTCCCACTTTGCTCCTTTAGCAACAGACAATACTAATCCAGAAACCTGACCAAAGTATTCTCTATTTTCACCTATTTCAGAAGTAACAACAGCAACAGTGCCGTTTGAGGCATCTACATATTTGTATGACTGATAGGATCTTCCGGTCCACGAGGAACCTTCACCAGACAAGTTGATATTGACAAACGCATCAATAAGATTACCACTGAAATTGCCATCTCCTCCCTCGACATTCGGAGTTTCAAATACGATATCTCCTTCCAATACCGTTGTTGCATTTGAATTGTCTCTATTGATATTTACAGAGGCATAGCCACGTGTGTCAATTAAAGCACTGCCCCCTTTAATGGTTGCATTGCCAGTTACGTTGATTTCTCCGTTTGAAAAAGCGACAATTGCTTCTTCTTTTCCTTCAATACTTATTGTTGGAGCTTCTACTGTTATTGAGCTGTGAGATTCCGGGGCCTGAGTAGACTGAGTTCCGTTTTGTGCCCATAAAGCGAAAGTGTCTGAAACAATAGACACAGATTCAGAAGCTTTAACGGAAACAAAAGCCGCTCCCTTTTTCTCAAGATTGACAGCGTTGATGCCGTCAGATGTTGAAGTAATTATGACAGACTTTGTAGAGTCCCCTCCAACGTTAATTACACCCCCATTGTAAGCATATAAGGCAGCATACATATCACTAGAAATTGTAATATTCTCGGCAATTGCGCTGGCTTTCGTTCCAACCGCATATATGCCGATATTTCCAGAAATATTCTCACTGGCGGAGGTAAATCCTTCTTCTGAATTATTCCCTACTACACCTGCTGTTATAGCATTTGCCCCCCCCATGGGAACCCTAACAAAGTAGCGCAAACTAGCGCCGATAACTGTTTTTTGTGTGTTGTGAATTTTGTTTTCATAAATTTTCTCCTTGTTTTTAAGGATGAGTAAAATGCAATAAATACCTTCTTCTCTTTCTGGAAAGACGCAGCAAGCCTCTCGGCATTTGTTGTTCCCAAATTATCCCACATCTTTAAGTAAAACGACCACTAATAGTGTCTGAGAAAGTCCGAAGAGGTTTACCAATGAGTAGGATTTTGAAGTGGCGATTTCAGAAAATTAAAATAAGGAGTGGATTTAGATCAATTGACAATAAGCCCTCATAATCTTGGATGCGGCTTTTTCTCCTCCATTCTTAGTCCGACGCAGAAACCTCTACAAAATACTCGCAGAGTGTTGATTGTTGTTATTTGATTCAACCCTTAGAATACTTCCAACAAAAACTAATAGCGTCCGAAGACGTTTATTAGTAAAAATCCGAAATTTTATAGACGAACTCCCACGATGACAGGAACCAAATCAGCAAAGGTCGGGGGGGGTACGACAACTCCCTTTCGTTAGATAACTTACTCAATAATCTCATACAAGCTTCTTCCGGTACAGAGCGAGACAAGGGGACTCGGTTTGAAACTCTTATTCGGGATTGGTTAACCAAGGAACCGACATATCGCGATTTATTTACTGAAGTCTTAACTTATAAAGATTGGAGCGGGCAACATCCCGAGCTTGTATCTTCCGGTCGCGACATCGGAATTGATTTGGTTGGTGTTAATTCGGATGGAAACGGATACACCGCAATTCAATGTAAGTTTTACGACAAAGAAGCGACTGTTCCTAAAGCAGGAGTGGATTCCTTTATAGCTTCTTCCAACAAGCCGTTTTTCACAAAACGATTTTTAGTAGCTACTAATGAGCACTGGACTGATCCGGTTAAAGAAGAATTCCGACGGCAAACACCTCCCGTTACTTTGATTACGAGGGAGACCCTGGCAAGTTCAACTGTTGATTGGGCTGCTTACCAAAGAGGGGAGTTAAAGGAAGTTGCGAAGCGTACTCCCCGCGACTATCAAAAAGAAGCGATAAAGAAAGTCATTTCCGGTTTTAAAACTGCCTCAAAGGGCAAGCTTATTATGGCTTGCGGCACCGGCAAGACCTACACTTCGCTGAAGATAGCCGAAGAACAAGCCGGCGCCGGAAAGTTGGTTTTATTTTTAGTTCCGTCTTTATCTCTGCTCTCTCAGACACTCACAGATTGGAAACAGCAGTGCATCTACCCCATTAACGCCTTTGCCGTCTGCTCGGATTCATCTACCGGAAAAGCGGGTTTGGAAGATTTGGAATCACTGACCGTGGGCAGTGAATTGGCATATCCGGCAACGACCGATGCGAGGAGTCTTTGCAAGCAAATCAAGGCGGCTAAAGAGAAAAAAGACGCTATGACTGTGGTCTTTTCCACATATCAATCTATTGATGTCATTCATCAGGCGCAAACACAGGAAATCGACCCCATCGGAGAATTTGATTTGGTTATTTGTGACGAAGCGCACCGCACCGCGGGAGGTCATTTTACCGATGAGAAAGAAGCCGTCTTCACTCGCATTCATAACAACGACTATGTTGCGGCTAAAAAACGTCTGTATATGACCGCAACTCCTAAGATTTACGGCAGTGACGCCAAGAAGCAGAATGAGGACGGAGACATTGTTCTTTATTCCATGGACGATGAAGAAGTCTACGGCAAAACCTTTCATTCCATCAATTTCACAGAAGCGGTCAGACTGGGCAGTTTGGTCGATTACAAAGTCATTGTCCTTACGGTTAGTGAGTCCTTGATAGGAGATAAAAACAATCCTGAAGAGTTAATTTTAGGGGCAGAAGGAGGCTTGTCTGTCTCCAATGCAGCAAAAGTTATCGGCTGCTGGCGAGCTCTCTCTAAGAGGGACCTGCAAGGAGAAGTGTCTTTGGGTAATGATTTACAGCCCATGAGACGAGCGGTTGGCTTTGCGCAAGTAATCAATCCATCCGACAAATATGACAAAGTTTCCTCCAAACAGTTCACAGCTGAATTCCAAAATACGATTGAACGATTCAAAGACAAACTCAGGAAAGAAACTAAGTATTTAAATCAAGAGTTTTTCAATGAGCAGAACAGCCTTGTTTGCGACACGCGACATATCGACGGCTCAATGGACGCAACGGAAAAAGCCAATCGCTTAGAGTGGCTTAGAGCAGATACAGAGGAAGGCCATTGCAAGATTCTGTTTAACGTTCGCTGTCTTTCCGAGGGAGTAGATGTTCCGGCATTGGATGCGGTGATTTTTCTTTCCCCACGCAAATCAATGGTCGATGTCGTGCAAACCGTCGGTCGGGTAATGCGTACTTCAAAGGGCACCAAAAAAGAGAGAGGGTACGTCATTATTCCGATTGTTACACCGGCGGGGATTCCGGCGGATTACGTTTTGGATAACAACAAAGACTTTCAAACAGTCTGGCAGGTTCTGCGAGCTTTGAAATCTATCGATGAAGATTTTGGCTCTATGGTGGACGGGCAGTTAAAGACGATCAATTCTGAAAAGCTGGAAGTCATTTGCCTGACTGATAAAAAGTTCACAAGAAAAGCCGCTACAGGCGGAAATGTCGGAGGAATCAAGCGTAGGCATTCCAAAAAGCGAAAGGGAGACGGTCCTAAACAGATGGAACTTTCTTTGGGCCGGGACATGATTTTGGAAGAAGATATCCGAGCCAGAATTGTCAAGAAAGTCGGTAATCGCAAGGAGTGGTCTGACTGGGCTGAAGATGTGGGCAGGATTTGCCAAGAACAGGTTAAGCACATTGAAGCCGTATTAGACAAACCGGAGAACGAAGCATCTAGGAAGAAGTTTGAAGTTTTTTCTACGGAACTTAAGAATACCCTGAACGGAGAATTATCCAGAGAAGAGGTTCTAGACATGCTTGGTCAGCACATTGTGACGAAGCCGGTCATGGACGCTCTGTTTTCCGAATTTCCTTTTACTGAGAAAAATCCCATATCAAGGGCGATGACGCAGATGCTGGATGCCCTTGATAAAGAGGGCCTTAAATCTGCGACTAAATTGCTGGAAGGCTTCTACAACTCGGTAAGGGTGCGAGCCAAGAACATAAAGACGGCAGAAGACCGTCAGACAGTCATCATCGAGTTGTTTGATAAATTCTTTAAATTTGCATTCCCCGAGATGCGGGATAAGTTGGGAATCATCTATACCCCTGTTCCGGTGGTGGATTTTATCAATCACTCGGTTGCAGATATTCTCCAAAAGGAATTTGGCACAACCATTGCTTCTCCTAACGTACACATTCTTGATCCGTTTACAGGGACCGGGACATTCCTGACAAGGTTAATGCAAAGCGGGCTTATTCCAGCAGATAAACTCAGTGAGAAGTTTAAGAACGACATACACGCTCACGAGATTTTGCCGTTGACTTATTACATTGCATCGATAAACCTTGAAGCGACTTACTATGATTTAGTGTCCAATCAGGAGTATGAACCGAATCCGGTAATGATTTGGACGGATACTTTTGCGGATCATGATGCAAAGACTTTATTTAGTACGTCGCTGGCAGAAAATAATGCACGGTTGGCGAAGACGGAGGAGTTGGATATTCGGGTGATTGTAGGAAATCCACCGTATTCCGTAGGGCAGGAGAGGCAAGCGGACAATAATGAAAACGAGCGTTATGACAAATTAGATAGCAGAATTTCTAAAACTTACGCTGGACGCACTGATGTTACATTGAAAAACTCTTTATACGATTCATATATCCGTGCTTACCGCTGGGCTTCTGATCGCATTAAGGACAAGGGTGTTATTGGTTTCGTGACCAATGCCGGATGGATTGAATCCAACAGTGCTGATGGGATGCGCAAGTGCATGTCTGAGGAATTCAATTCTATTTATATCTATCACCTGAAGGGAAATCAAAGAACATCTGGAGAACGCTCCCGTAAAGAAGGAGGTAAAGTTTTCGGAGAGGGTAGTAGAGCGCCGGTTGCGATAGTGTTATTAGTCAAGAATCCAGATGACAAAGAAAAAGGAAAGATTTACTTCCACGCTGTAGATGACTATCTGACAAGAGAGGAAAAACTGAATCAACTTGTCAAAGCAAAATCAATTTCTAATATCCAATGGCAGAGAATCTACCCCGATAAGCATGGAGATTGGCTGAATCAGAGAGATGATTCATTTGCTCACTTTATAAAGATAGATGCGACGAAGTTCAAAAAACAAAAGACAGAAGTAAGTGTATTTCCACCTTCGGTTAATGGAGTTAAGACTGATAGGGACGCTTGGGTCTATAACTCCGCCGTTATTGCCTTATCTGAATCGGTAAGAAGACTAATCAAGGGTTATGAAGAAACTGTAAAATTGTCTAATGATATGTCTGTGGAAGAGGCAGTAAAGCAAGTCAAACTTCCATGGACTCGATTGCTTAAAACCAAATTAGAAAAGAACGCCTTAATAATCTTTGATTCTAAAAAGGTGCGTAACTCCATTTACAGGCCGTTCATTTTGCAAAGACTCTATTATGACAAGAAAGGAGGGGTGATAGAGCAACCTGGAAGATGGGACACTCTTTTCCCTACTGTTGCGTCAGAAAACCTCGCTATCTGTGTGACAGGAATCGGAAATAAAGCTTTCTCGTGTTTAATGACAAATAAAATTATTGATCTAAATGCACTGGAAGCAGGTACTCAATGTTTTCCACGCTACATCTACAAGTCAATAACGGATTCTTTGCAAAATTCCGAGGATGACCTGTTTGCCAATGAAAGCGAAGCTGTCACGACGGATGGTTTTGTCAAAGAAGATGCTATCAACGACGATGCTCTGAAGCATTTTCAAGAAGTTTATTCAGGAAATCCGATTAGTAAGGATGACTTGTTTTACTACATCTACGGGATTCTGCACAGTCAGGACTATCGAACGAAATATGCGAACAACCTGAGTAAGGAGCTTCCTCGAATTCCACGAGTTGCAACTTACGAGGATTTCAAGGCATTTTCTGAGGCAGGAAGAAAATTAGCGGACTTGCACGTGAATTTTGAGAAGCAGCCGCGTTATAAAGGTGTCACAGTACAGAAACGCGAAGGCTGTTCCTTCCGAGTCACTCAGATGAAGTGGGGCAAGATTGCCGGCAAAACAGGGAATGCCGCGAAAGACAAAACTCGACTGATTTATAACGAGGACATTACCATCGAAAATATTCCTCTCGAAGCTCAGGAATATGTCGTAAATAAGAAGAGTGCGTTGGATTGGATCGTGGAAAGATGCCGAATCACTGTAGATAAAGATAGTGGAATCATCAACGACTTTAACAAGTACGGAGAGGAAATGGGCGACCCGACTTATCTGTATGACTTGTTTCTTAAAGTGATTACAGTTAGTCTTGAGACGATGAAAATCGTGAAGGCGTTACCGGCTCTGGAGATTCATCGTCTGGACAAAGAGAGTGATTAAGTTTCGGAGGGTTTATGTCAGGGAGCTTTGAAATTAGGAATTTTTTCCGCAAAATGCCTGCGGACTTAATTCACGAGTATTTTGCCGCAAGGCATGGAATCACTTTTGGAGTGCCTGAGGAAGGTTCGGAGCAAACAGAATTTGATCGCCAGCTGGCTGATTGGAAGAATCTTCCGCAAGAGATCAAAGTTTCTGCGGAAAGAGACTTCATAAAGATTAACGATATGGCAGATGAAGCAGGAATCAGAGCCATATTGGATGAAGCCGAGTTTCAAGACGGAGGCCATGAGAAAATTTTAGCCCAATGGGAGGACTTCCCTTTGAACAGGCGTGTCTTTTATACGTTTTTGCACCGCTCGGAACTATGGGACAATGCCTGCTTATTTCACCATTCGGACAGTCTTCCTCAGAATTGGTGGAAAAAACGCAAAGGGTTTGGACATCTGAAAGCAGAAACGGCGCCGGAAGCAATAGAGGCTTTGGCAAAAAGATTAGGAGACTATTTCTTTGAGCATGACGGTAAGGGAAAGAACTGCCGAGTGGAAGTACTGAGAAGAAGGAATCAGGATTATTTTTTTGCCTATCCCGAGGATTACTCACGAGAAGTCTTAGAGTGGAACGGCAATAAACTTTCAGCCAGAGTTGCCAAACAAGCCTATACCGTTATTTTTATCTATGTCCAGGACGAGGGAACTTTGGACCTGATGTGCAAAGGGAACAAGACCAGAATCTATGAAATTCAGGAGCTGTTTGCACAGACAATTTTAGGCATAGAGAAACTGCCCGAAAACGAGAGGGACAGCAGAATATATGAACTGGCGCCGCTACTGAAACCAAATTTTAAATTTCGATACGAGCCGTCTTCCATTATTCAGAGCGTGGCAATTTCTAAAATACGCTTAACCAGACGATACACATGGGACAGTCGAGTAGTGCTGGAATCTCCGATGTGGAAGAAACAGCCGGAGAAGATTTATGAGATTTTGGAGTCTTTTTCCAAGGCTTGTCCTTTGGATAGTTTCTTTGTCACACAAGCAGAGCTCAAAGTTGTGGTACTTAACGAAGACGGTAAAGAAGTAACAGAAACGATTCGTCTGACAACTCCGAATTTATGCAACCTACATCGAGAGGGAACGCATGCCGTACTCAGAAAAATGCTGATTGACTCAGAAATTGAGCCAAGGGATTTGAGCGATGGCGGGCAGACCTAAGAAGAGAATCGCAGAGCTTCTGAGTAAAGATGATCCGTTATGCGTTTTGTTATCACTTATCAGCGATAAAGAGTCGTTTGTTGCTATTAGCCGGTATGAAGCCTTAAAGTGGGCGCCGGTAAAGTTTGAAGCGCTTTTGCATTCCGAACTTCTCAAAGAGGTGCCTCCAATCAGAGCCGTCCGGTGTGACAAGTGCGAATACTTTTGTTCAGAAGTTCCGGTAGTGCAAAGAGGCGGCAGGTATTGGATTATTTGCCAACAGCGGGAAGATACCGGAAGAATACCCGTTTCTGATGAACAGATGAGGGGTTATCAGTTTTCAGTGGAAAGTGTCAAAGATTATCTATATAAATTACTTGACTGCAAACCTTACTTCGCAGGCCCCAAAGAAGAGACAAACAAGCAACAAGAAGTGATTGGTATTGTTCACTCTGGCAAGTTAAGACTGACTGTACAGTTGCTTTATCAGAACTTTTACTGGCTATTAAAAATTGGAGAGAATACTCTCGAGGTAAAAGATGTGATTGGCTTTGACGGGCACTCCTATGTTTTACAGTCAGCTCAAAAACAATATTTACTTTGTGCAGACAAGTCTGATGAATCACGAGACCGGAGAAGAGCAAGGCTTTTAGCAACGGTGGATTATTACAAACAGATAGGCATCAGTCCGATATATGAGACTATTGCCAAAGAAGAAGGCGTTTCTTTGTACGCTATTAAAAATGAACTGAAAGAAGCCAGGAAGGATCGGACAATACTCAAACTTAAGGAAACTTACCTGAAAGAATTGAGAGAAAGGCATTTCGGACTCTCAGAGTAAAAAAATAAAAATAATTCCCGCAAGCCCCGTCATTACGGGCTTCAAAAAGGCATCTATCGAGAGTAAATTACTCTAGGCTTAATGAAAGCCATGTTAAACAGACTTCCAAAGGAGTCCAAACATGGCTTTAAAGATATTAAGAGCCTCGCAAGCTCAAGAGGCAACCGGCCTTCCCCGATCCAGCTTTTACTCTCAGGTGGCAAAAGGGCTTCTGCCACCCTCGATTCAGCTTGGCCCCCGCAGTGTCGGGTGGGTTGAAACGGAAATCAACGCGGTCAATGTTGCCCGGATTCTGGGCAAAACGGATGAAGAAATCAAATCGCTGGTCATGCGGTTGGTGAAAGAGCGTGTTCATTTGGCAGAAGGAGCGGCAAATGTCTAGTTCCGTCAGCACTCTTTCTCCCGCAATTCTTTCTTCACAACCGATTGAGGTATCTAATCATGAATTTCTTGAGAGCATTTTTTGCAAAGCATCCGAACTTAGTGGAACCGACAGTGCACCTGTGTGCGTTTCTTTTAGTTGTTCTCCCGCAGTTGCTTGTCCTGCTGATTGGTATGGCTTTGCTTGGAACAAGGTAAACGAGCCCAAGGACATTCGGTGCAATTCGTACTTTTCTATTTCAGCTTTCCGGTCGGATGAACACGGAAAGTATCGAAGAAAGAAAAGTCAGTTTGTCGGGCAATTCGCTATTGCTTTTGATGATGTCGTAGCTCAAACGGTAGCCGGCAAAACTAAAGCTCAGATTCCTTGGAGTCAAATTAAGCTTGCTCCTTCATGGGTATTAGAGACATCCGAAGGAAACTTCCAAATCGGCTACATCTTGGCTGAACCGATCACCGATAAGCAAACAGCCGACGTACTGAGCAAGGCAATTATCCGCAAAGGATTAAGTGACCCCGGCGCCGGCGGCCCTTCGACAAGGTTAATGCGTCTTCCCTATGCCTCCAACACCAAAACCGAGCTGCCTTTCCGCTGTCTAATGAGACAATGGGAACCCAAGCTCAAATACAGCCTACGACAGTTTACGGATGCTTACGACATATCTTTGTCTGAAACTAAGAAAGCAAAAGCACCGTTGCCGGCCAAAGCAAAAACGGTGCAGACTGCTTATGACGGTAATGCCGTGTGGAAGCCAAAACCATCGGTCAATATTGTAGTGGAATCTCTCAGATCGCGAGGGCTGATTAAATCAGAGATAGAGTCGGGAAAGTACGACATAACTTGTCCGTGGACAGAAGAACACACCGATCAGGTTGATTCCGGCGCCTGCTATTGGGAGCCCGATGATGAACACCCTATCGGTTCATTTAAGTGTCAGCACGCTCACTGTCAGGAAAGAAATATTTCCGATCTTTTAGAGTTTCTCGGTATCGAGCCGGAAGAAGCCTATATGAAAGATCGAATCTTTCTGAATCCGGGAGAAATCAATAGGATTGTGGAAGCCTCAGAGAGAATTCTTGCGGAAACGGGCTTGTTTTATCAAAGAGCTGGCCGAGTGGTTGCGGTTTATCCGCAGCAGGGAGCTGCGGCACTCAAGGAAGTAAACATCCACGATCTTACGCTCGAGATGGCAAAACTGTCCCGCTGGCAGAGATATGACGGTAGAGCTAAAAGATGTGTTCCGACAGACCCTTCCGCCAAGTGCCTGACTGCATTGTTGGAAAGTCAGAATCATAAATTCTTGCCGGAGATTGAAGCGATTGTAAGACAACCTATCTTGCAAGAGGACGGAAAAATTGATCTTCAAAGGGGGTACCACCCAAAAACGCGGCTTTATTGCTCGTATGACCCTGAGAAATATCAGTTGGAAGAAAAACCATTTTTAGGCGATGCGCTAAAGGCGTTGGCAGAGTTAAGGAAGTTATTGGAAGAGTTTCAGTTTGAAGATTCCAGTGACGAATCGGCGGCACTGTGCGCAATGCTGACGGCCTCGGTGAGAAGCCTGCTTCCGTTTGCACCGATGTTTTTAATCAAGGCGCATCAGCCCGGGACGGGCAAAGGAGTCCTCTCTGAGCTGATCTTTCTTATGGCTACAGCGGAGAAACCCTCTCCCATCGCCTTTCCTAAAGACTCGGCTGAATGCGAGAAACTTCTCTTGGCTGAATTACTTAAGGCACCGTCCGTATTGTTCTTCGATAATCTGACAAGTGATCTTTATCCGCACAAGTATCTGTGCTCGGCTATTACCTCGGAAACATTGACTGGACGAGTATTGGGCGAGTCAAGAACAGCAACGGTAGGAACGAAAACGCTTATCCTGGCTAACGGCAATAATGTAACGCCGGTCGGAGATATGACCAGACGAGTCGTTCCTATATGTATTGATACAAAAGAAGAGATACCGGCTTCTCGAATTTTTAAAAATCCCAATCTGCTGCAACAGGTTAGAGAGAGTCGGGAACATTACGTCAGTTGTGCTTTAACAATTATTTCCGCGTGGATTAACACCGGCAAGCCGCACACAGAGTGTCCGAACCTTAACTCTTTTGAAAAGTGGTCTGAGTGGTGCCGGCAACCATTGCTCTGGCTTGGGTTGCCTGACCCGGTAAAAAAGGTGTTTACAGCTATGAACGATGATCCTGAAAGAATTCAGGTAGGAAGGGTTTTTAACGGAATAAGGCGAGAGTTTGAAACTGCGTTGTTTAGTGTAAAGGAATTGTCAGAGCGAGTCTCACGCTCTGTTGATTCGGAACTGCTTAGAGAACCGCTGGAAGATATCGGATGCTTTGACGGATGCATCGTCAATCGCAATCGCTTGGGTTGGTGGCTAAAGAAAAAAGTAGGATGGACGGTTGATGGTATTCGACTAAACCTGGTCTCGGTAGATGCTCACACCAAGCAGCCTAAATATCAACTTTCTATCTGCAAACATCAGGAGTAATCAATCATGGAAAAGACTTATCAAGTAAGACGCTTAAACGCGGTTAAACATGGAATTCTTTCTAAAGAAGCCGTTCTGCCGCATGAATCCAAAGATGAATTTGAAGATTTGCTGGCACAGTACGAAGCGGACTTTGTGCCTGCTAATGCTACTGAGAATACTCTAGTTGAAGAACTGGCAACTATCGTATGGCGAAAGAAACGACTTCTGAAAGCGGAAAACGCCAAAATCAATAACGGCCTCTCAAGCGCCTTGAATCACTCCCAAAGACTTTTAAACAGCACGGCTCCCCTGTCTTTGCACATTGAGGATGAGAAGATAGAGGTGAGAGAGTTTCTGAAGCTCTCTGCTGAGGAGCTGGAAGAAAAACGAAAAGGGTTGGAAACCGAAGAGCAAAAGAGACGGCAGGCAGAAGAAACCCTTTCGAAAGGCGGAAGGAGCTGTACAAAAAGAGCTGCGGAATGCCTCGGAGACTTTCTGCTTAATCTTTGGTATTCGGATGAATATGCTCAGCACGATAGGTATGGACTGTCGGTTTTCTTATCGGGAAAGGCAAAAACTGCAATTGAACAGACCCTGGCGGTTGTCAATCATGTCTCTGAAATCAAAGAACAGGCATTAGGAAACGCAATAAATCAGGTCAATTTTGAATCATTTGCCAGATATGAAGCACATTTGGACCGTAAATATGAGCGAACACTTGCCATGCTCATCAAGTTAAAGAGTCTTTCTGGGAACGCCCCACAAGCCTCGTAAATCGAGGATGGAGCGTATAGGGACGGCACTGTTGAGTTCGGAAATGACAAAATATTTGGGAGAAAATCGGATGGGCGGATATGGTAGTGGCCGTGTCGGGGAAAGAGAGCTGATTACGAACCTTCGTTTCTTAAATGTTCGATGGCTGAATAAGCAAGGTTTGTTGAAAAGCAAGGGAGTTAAAACGCTCAGTTGGAGCCGCAACGGTAAACCATGGGGAAAAATGGAAGTCCTTGTTGAAGAAGACCGCATCCGGCTGATTTACAAAGTAAGCCGCAATGACGGACCTTGGGAGGATAAGGACGTAGAAATCAAATTATTGAAAACTTCGTGCCGATTCGGAGGGTTTCAGTATTGGTTTGAGTGTCCGGTCTGCCGGCGCCGTGTCTGCTGTGTCTATTTGTCGAATACGTGGTGTTGCAGGCATTGTGGACACTTGGCTTATCCATCGGAGAATGAGGATGAAATTGAGAGGTTGCGCAGTAAGGCTCTTAAGCTCAAAGAAAAACTGCGAGGAGAATACTGGATAAAGCCGAAGGGAATGCATCAGAAAACCTATGATCGCTTGCGAGAGGCTTTCTTAGAGGCTGAAGCGAAAGCCGATGATGCCTTTGATGAAAAGTTGCAACAGTTAGATCAAAGACTGATGTCGTTTGGTAAATTCCACCCGTAGGGCGGGTCAAAAGTAAAACGAGCACTCTTCTGAGACCGCGCCCCCAGCTAAATTTTTGTGCGTGCAAAATGGGAGATTTTTAAAGGTCGGAGATTTTGCGGGGTTTTACTGGAAAAGCCCTGCAAGCTAACTCTTTGAATTTAAAGGAAACCACGGGGTTTGCGGGGTTTTGCGGGGCTTTTTCCTCGGGATTGGAAAACATGTCACGAGTGAAAATATTTATTCAACCTAAAAGCTCTATTTCTAGAATCTGACAAATTTCTAATTTGCTTTAAATAAAGCCCTGCAACTCCCCGCAAATAGTATAAAAACAAGTAAAAACAATAAGTTATGTTGCGGGGCTTTACTTATAAAATCCCCGCAGATAATCATCAAAGCCCCGCAAAAATTTTCACATAGTGAGATTTCGGCTTATTTGTCCAAACGGCTGTAACAGTATTTGCCCCAGCAATCCATTACGAAGCGTCTTTCCTTTTCCAGCTTTGCTCGGTCGTATGCTCCGTTGTAGGCATCGTTCTTTGAATGTAGTAGACACAGCTCTACGGCTTCTTGGTCAAACTTTCGGTTATTGCCCAATTCATCATCTTTAGCCCAAGTGCGAAACGTGGCACGGGCTGTACCGTGGACTGTGATAATACAAGACTTTCCCGTTTTTTTCGTCTTGTGAGGGTCTATCCAGCCGATACCGTCCTCGGTAAATTTCTTCTCATGAAGACCACGTAGAAACATATTAATTCCGCAGTCTGACAGGTGAGAACCCCTGTTGCTTGGGAAAACTAGCTCTGTACTGTTAAATCGCGGTAAATTTTTGAGAAGAGATAGAGCTTGTTCAGAAAGGAAAATTGTTCGGTCCCTGTTGGGTATTTTTATCTTGTCGTGTTCCATAGGGATTACCCAGATTCCTTTCTCCAAATCAAATTCATTCCACTGGGCAAATCTAACCGCTTTAGAGCGGGTAGCTGTCAGAATAGAAAATTCGCAGGCACGCGCAGAAATTGAGTTATAAGAATGAATCTCGGACATTAGCTGAGGAATATCCTTTACAGGACAAGACGCATAATTTTGTTTTTCTTTCTTGTTTTTTTGCAGAGGCTCCATTAGGACGCCTAAGGTTCCGTCCATCTGTGCTGGATTTTCTTTGTCCTTCCTCTTTTTTAATGCGATAGCCCACTGAAAAATCTGTCGAAGATATGTTTTTACTTTCTTTGCTGTACTCGGTTTGGTTTGCCATATTGGCTCAAGAATGGCTCTTACCATTTCGGGACTGATTTCTTCGATGTGAGTCTCACCAATAAAAGGATAGACATTCCTTTCCAAGATTTGAATAGTACACTTTGGCTCTCTAATGTTGTTAACCCAGTAGTCGTGACTTTCTCGATCCTCAATCCATTGTTGAGCAACATTTGAAAAACTTAATTCGTAGCTTTCCTTAGCCAATCTTTTTTCTTCAGCGGCCCTTTGTTTGTTTTTTCTCTCTTCTTCTCTTTCTCTAATTGGGTCCTTTCCGGAATCAATCTGTTGCCAAGTTTCAAATGCTAGTTTCCTAGCTTGAGAAAGAGAAAGTTGAGGATAGCTTCCTAAAGAGAAATCGTGCCTTCCAGAAACGTCGGAGTACCTGAGAAAAAATCTGGTTTGGGTGTCCGTTTTCTTAAAGTAAAGTCCTTTGACTCCTCCAACATTATGGATGCCGTTTTTTAAGTTTTTTAACTGCAAAGCGGTTAGTTCGGGAACCCTTTTTGGCATTGATGTTTCCTCTGTTTATGATGGTCTTTTCGCATTTTACAACTTATAACTCGTAAAAACCATCATAAAAACCATCATAAAAAACAAGATTGCGTTGGACCTTCTTAGACAATATTAGACAATAAGGTGAGTTAACTGTATGATTTAAATAAAAATCCCAGACATTTTTAGATGTTCTGGGAATCTAAAGTGGTGGAGGCGGCGAGAATCGAACTCGCGTCCAGAAGCTATCAATACCAGCCTCTACGTGCGTAGCTAATTCACTTAGTTCTTACCGGCAACCCTGCAAACTAGCGATGCCAGTTGCCGGCCAGTTGCTAAGTTTCGCTCCCGCAGTCACAACTCCTGCAGGAACTAGCTCCTATGATATGTCGCTGCCGTCCATTGCGGGACCCGGCCTAGAAGCGAACCGGTCGCAGCGTCTCACCGGAAATTAAGCGGCGAGAGCGAAACGCTCATCGTTGGCGTTTATATTTTTGTAAGCGGTTTAGCGAGGAACTCACACCTCGGCACGCGTCCAAATATCTCATGGCCCCTGTCGAAACCAGGTCGCCCCCACGAGGATTGGTAATTTTATTAAAGACCGTCCTCCCAGTCAAGATTAATCTTGCAGACCCAAGGCAACGCCTGGCACAACTTGATCGCCGCGCTGAGTCTCGGATGTCGAAATAAACAGTCGATCCGCAGCAACTTTTTCTTTCTGAATCAAGTAGTTCCTTACGGCTGCAGCTCGGCGGTCGGCCAACTGCTTCAGATCGGCAGTGGCTACACGCTGGTTCTTCATGAGGAAGGCTTTCATCTGCTCAATATCGGTATTCTTTGGTTTGTTCGGCGCAGTCGATTCGCTGTAGAGCTGTTTAATCGCTTTATCGATTTGTGCAGCCGTCAAAACCTTCGCATTCGTCGCGGAAGTTGTGTCGCGATAAATGGCATAACGCATATCTCGCATCAGCAGTTGTTCTTTCAAACCTTCGCCGTCTTCCTTTTCAGAAGCCATACCGATGATTTGAATCTTGATGCCCGGACGATCCTGCATAGCTTTCGCCACGATGTTGAGGGCCTTGATCGTCTTTTCATCTAAACGAGCGCTGCCGCTGGCAAACTGCAGGTTGTTCAAATCCATGTCTTCGCCGCCGAACATCGAGCCGATAAGTGCGAACGGAGCAGTAACGGCTTTACTGATCAGGTTTACAATGACTTTGACAATAATGCCGCCGACCGAGAATTCGGGATCATCTAAGGAGCCCGAGACCGGAATATTCAAATCGATCTGTCCCTGACGATCCTGCAGAAGAGAAACCGCCAAGCCGACCGGTAAAGCGTCCTTCGCATCAGGAACCTGCGAACCGAATTCAAGTTTATTGATCACAAGTGCATTTTCGCTGGTGAGTTTATCTTGATTGATGTCAAAGGCGCCCTTGTAAGTTAACAGACCTTTTTCAATCGGATGACCGGTGAATTTAGCCGAGAACGGAGAGAAGGCCGGCAGCGACAGTGAGGTCACTTCGCCTTTCATCGCGAGTTTGAGCTTCGATTCAAACGGATTGATCGTGCCGGAAATATTCATCGGCGTGCCGTTCAACAGACCCTTCACATCCACGGTGGCATTGCCTTTGGTCGTCGTGGAGTAATTGCTCAAAGAGCCGGCAAGGTTGGAGGCATTGAGCTTGAAAGTAGGCTCAATACTGTTGTCCGTGTAGCGTACACGGCCGTCTGTCAGCGTGATCTTTCCGACATTGATGGCCGGAGCAGAAGATGAGCCGGAACTTGCCTGAGCTTTAGACTGGGGCTTAGAAGCGGCCGGCTTGTCCGTCGTAGCTGCAGGCGCCGGAGCGTTGCTCGGAGTGCCTAAGGAAGCCAAGTTAATGCTTCCGTTTTTGTTCATGACGACATTCACGTTAGGCGACGTAAGCGCAATGGTGCCAAGTGAAATTTGCAGTGGAGAAAGTCCCGAAACACTAATACCGCCAACGGCAAGATTCTTAAGCGAAACAGCTGCTGCGCCTTGTTTGTCTGTCACGTTCAGCGATGCAACATCTGCATTGCCGCTGTAAGAGAAGGAAACGTCTTTGGCTAGATTTAGCTTGAGTTCACCCTTGTTGCTGAACGTACCTTGCGTGACGTGGGCGCTGGAATACTGAGAAATATACGGAGTCAGATCAGCAATGGATAATCCGCTGCTCTGCAGATTCAGATCCATGCTGAAGGGCGTGATAACTATCCCGCCGTTTGCTTGGATATGACCGCCGATAGCGCCGACGGAGGCATCGATAGAAGTCCGAGTGCCGTTTTTACCGTTAATCGGGGCGAGCGAGACATTAACGTTCGTAACCGGACGTTTGAAATTATTGGTGGTATCCGTGAAGTTGATCATTCCGTTGCGGACGCTGACCTTATCAATGTTCCAGGTCCAATCGTTCGGCGTCTTCTTTTCGTCTTCTGGAAGGGTTGCTTTTTCCTTAGCTTCCTTCGCGTCTTGTTTAGCCTGGGCCTTTTGTTCCTTAACGATATGCGTCAGCAGTTGGACCAAATTCAGGCTGTCTTTGTCTCTAATAACAACAACTGAAGGATTATGAATCTGGATTTCTCCAATATCCAGATTCTGGCGGAAGAAAGCAAACTCTTTCAAGTTTGCATCGATCTCTTTGACGCCGATGATTTGATAGGCTTTACCGAGCTCGTCTTCGAGGCCCACGTCTTTCATCTTGACGGTGCCTTTTAGACGCAGATAAGCGTTCTCTTCGCCTTGTTTTTTCTCAAAGTCCAGGTTGAAGGCACAGTCCATTGTGCCCTTGGTAACTTTGACATTCAGAGGAATCGGATTAAAGGAAGCCGCATTCTCCAGGTTTAACCCGGTGACGGTGAAGTTCACGCCGGTTTTTTTGCCTGGTGTAAACGGAACACTCTCGGCATTGATGGCGAAAGGCTCGCCGTTGAAATTGAATTTCAGGTCAGGCGTGATAGGAACGTCGACGTCGTTTTGGAAATTAGAGATGAGGGGCAGGGCAAAGTTAAGGTCGGTAACCTTATCAACCTTGTGTCTGAACTTGTCATCAAGCGTGATTGAAGAGTTCGTCAACTTGATGTTGCCGATAGAAAACTGCAGCGGCTTGTCATCCTTCTTCTCTTCTTCCGGTGAAGTCGGCATTTCCTGAATGCGTTGGATGATGTCGCTGAAGTTAAAAGTGTCCAGCCCCGTACGGATTACGGTGCTGTTGAGGCCGTCAATCGTGATGTACTGCACCAAAGGAGACAGTTTGAAAAGAGAATCCCACAGAACTTTGGTTTGCAGAGATCCGACGGAAAGCAAAGCCGGCTCTCCGTCTTTTTGGACGTTCAGTCCCTTAACAGAAAACTGCAGTGTGAAAGGATTGAATTTAACTTCCTGCGTTGTGATCGTGCGCCCGACAATCGGTTCGGCGTATTTTTTAAGCGCCCAGTTCACTCCGTAAGGGACACCAAGGAAGCCGCCGGCTGTGTAGGCGGCTGCCAAGGCTCCGATGATTCCGGTTGTTATCCAAAGTTTTTTGCCCATATCGTTCCCTCGCTTAGCGGAATAAAAAGACTTCCGACATAGGCAAAAGTATGACTACTTTGTAAGCTTGATCTCTAAAATTTCGCTCGGATTGTGCACAATGAGATCTGCGCCCCACAGCTCGACAGGCTGCGGTGAACCGAGATATCCCCATTTCACGGCAACCGAGAAAACGTTAGCTTCGTTGGCTGCATCAATATCTCGTTTGTCGTCGCCGGCATAAATGGCCTCAGAAGCTTTCGCGTCAATGCTTTTCAGAGCAAAAAGAATCGGTTCGGGGTTCGGTTTGGAAACTTTGAGCGTGTCCCCGCACACGACCACAGCTGGTTCGAGCTTATGGAATTTGATTAAAGGATGAACAAAGCGGGCGTGCTTGTTGGTAATGATGCCCCAGCTTGCTCCTTGAGCTTTGATGTTGTCAATCATTTTCGGAACGCCTTCAAAAAGATGAGAGTGCTCTGCCATATGGGCTTCGTAATAGTCCAAAAACTCTTTGACCATTTCAGCGTAGCCAGGATCATCCGGGTGGATGCCGAAAGCCGCACCAAGAAGGACTCGTGCGCCGCTGGATGCGGTTTTGCGAAGCGTCTCAAAGGGGAGGGGCGTCAAACCTCGGACTTCTCGAAGATGATTAGCCGCTGCCGCTAGATCCGGCGCAGAATCCAGCAATGTGCCGTCAAGATCAAATAAATAAACGTTGGGATGTTCGGTCATGACAAAAAGAAAGGGGTCGCAAACGACCCCTTTTTCACAAGTTAATGCAATAGATTACTTGTTGCGTGTGCCCTTAACTTCGATAACGGCACGACGGTTCGGCTGCAGGCATTCGATCAACTGTTTGAATGTCTTGATTTCGCCCTTAGCAGAAGGATTCGGGCAGTTGACGACAGGGTCAGCCTGGCCTTTGCCTTCGGCGTGGATACGAGCAGCAGGAACGCCGTGTTCAGCCAAGAAAGTCTTGACGGCGTCTGCACGACGCTGAGACAGTTTCTGGTTGTAGGCAGCACCGCCGATACGGTCGGCGTAGCCATTGATCATGACAACGTCAAGTGTCAAGCCGGACATACGGCTTGTGAGTTCTGTCAACTTGGCGATGCCTTCGGGTTTCAGAACGGCTTTGTTGAAGGCGAAGAGTGTGTCGGCAGAAAGAGTAACTCTTTCTGCGCCGGCTTCGCACTTAATAATGTCTGTGTCGCACTGGCAGTTCTGGCCAAGAGCGCCCTGGGCTTCTGCCAGAGCAGGAGTCCAATAGCCGGTGCGGACGCACAGGCCGAAATTAGTCATCAATGTTTGGCCGGCTGCCTGAACATAAGGATTAGCAGGGGCATCAGCTGCGCAAACAGCACCGGAAGCAGCTAACGCTACAGAAGCGATAAGCATTCCGAATTTTGTCTTTGTATTCATCATTTTCCTCTTTTGATGCAGTAAAACCACACAACATACGGCAAATTCAGGGATCGGCCGCTATGCATTCCGAGTGTATAACCACCGGTCCGCTAATTAAAATCGTCCCGTAGTATCTCACACACCCTATTCTGCCACGACATGATATTACTTTTTGTAAGTAACTTGCCCCGATCAGGCCTAAGTAATTTTTCCTGTTGTATATTTGCAACAAGGGAACCGCTCACCCAAACCTGATGTACGCATTGTGCTTCAACCGCGTAAATAACGTTTGATAACACATCCAAAACGGGCATAGTTACAAGCTGTGACATGTCAATGACGGCTAGGTCCGCGAGCTTCCCAACTGCAAGGGAGCCCACGTCACAATGCAATTTTAACGCGTTAGCTCCGTTTATTGTTGCCATACGAATAATTTGATTGACCGTGAGCTCCGTCGGGTCTTGAGAAAATCCCTTAGCGATGAGACCTGCCGTCCGCATTTGCTCGAACATGCTCAGAGAGCAGGCGCTCGCTGCACCGTCGGTTCCCAAGGCAACGTTGATGCCGGCCTTTAAAAGTTTGACGACGGGACTTGCGCCGCAGCCGAGCCGCATATTGCTCACGGGACAGTGGACGACGGATGCGCCGCTTTCGGCGAGCAGTCCGATGTCGCGGTCGGAAAGAGCAACACAGTGCACGGCAATCGTCCGTTCATTCAGGCAGCCTAATTTGGCCAAATATTCCACCGGAGAGCACCCGAATTCTTTTATGGCGTTCTGTCTTTCTTCTTCGGTCTCGGAGAGATGAATCTGCCAGGTTGTGTCCAGCTCTTCGGCTAACCGCATGGATGCCTGCAAAGCTTCCGCAGTGACGGAATAGGGAGCATGCGGTGCAATATTGATAGAAAGGCCGGGATCGTCTTTGTGACGTGCAGCGAGTGCTCGGGCGCCCCCAAAAGCATCTTCTTCTCCTTTGTACTCAGCATTCGGGTACTTGATTACAAACGCACCCTGAACGACACGCAGTCCGACTTCTCTCAGCGCTTTGGCAGCAGAATCCGGGAAGAAATACATGTCATGGCACGTCGTTGTACCTCCTCGGAGCATTTCAGCGCCTCCGAGCAGGGCACCGTCATAGACGAATTCCGGACTCATCAGCTGCCCTTCAATGGGCCAAATGCATTTGGTGAGCCAGTTCGGCGTTGTGAGATCAGGGCCCATGCAGCGGAGAAGATTCATGGAAGCATGGGTATGGCAGTTCACAAAGCCTGGCATAACCACGTTATCGGGGAGCTCAAAGACTTCTTTGGCTTCAACGTTCTTGAGATCTGCAGGCGGGATCAGCGCGGCAATTCTTCCGTTTTCAATCGCCAGGCCATAGTTCTCCAGAACTTCAGTGTCGCCCTCAAGCGGAATGATCCAGCGGGGAAGAAGGAGTTTTTCGGTCTGCATATTCTTCTCCTATTAGAAATTAGAGGTTTTTCGGTTGAAACGGCTGAATGGCGTCCAACTCTTCCTTCATTAGTGCCTTTTGCTTTGCCAAATCATAGACCGCCTGCAGCTCGAGCCAAAAGATTTCTTCTAGGTCGAAGTATTTCGAAAGCCGCAGCGCAGTGTCCGGTGTGATAGCGCGCTCTCCGGCAATAATTTGACTCAGGCGCGTCTGAGGAACGTGAATGTCTTTTGCGACTCGGTAAACGGAAAGTTTTAGAGGCTCAAGAAACATGGTCTTGAGAACCATGCCGGGGTGCAATGCTTCCAGATTTTTCATAGTAACGCCTCTCGATAGTATCGGATTACGATAGTACACTAAAAACGATTTATAAGCGTTTTGAGGCACAGAGCTGTTAAGTCCACTAAAATTGACGGGTTATTTTTACAGTCCGTTAGCCCGGACGCATTAAGAAGGATTTGTTAGATGGCTGACAACGACCACAACAACGAAAACGAAAAAGACAAAGAAGAGCAGGAGCAGGACATCTCTGATGAGACCGGTTCTGAGACACTCGAGAATCAGGCTGAAGAGTCCGGCGACGCCGGGGAGGGCGAGAAAAAGAAAAGTCGCTCCCGCAGCCGCCGCGAGAACACGCCTGACTGGAATCTCATTCGCCAGCAGGTAAATAAGGCCGAGCCGATTTCTCTGGAAGATGAAATGAAGCGCTCCTACCTTGATTACGCGATGAGCGTGATCATGGGTCGAGCACTGCCCGACGTGCGTGACGGTTTAAAACCCGTTCACCGTCGTGTGCTCTTCGCGATGTTCGAATTGAACAACATGTGGAACACACAGCATAAGAAGTCTGCTCGTGTGGTCGGTGACGTGATCGGTAAGTACCATCCTCACGGTGACGCCGCAGCTTACGAAACAATCGTTCGTATGGCTCAGGACTTTTCCATGCGTTATCCGTTGGTCGACGGCCAGGGCAACTTCGGTTCTGTCGACGGTGACGGCGCCGCTGCTATGCGTTACACCGAAGTTCGTTTGAAGAAGCTTTCTTCCGAAATGCTCCGCGGTCTGGATGAAGACGCAGTTGATTTCGCTCCGAACTACGACGGCACGCAGAAAGAGCCGACCGTTCTTCCGACAGTGTTCCCAGAGCTTCTGATCAACGGCTCCGCCGGTATCGCGGTCGGTATGGCAACGAACATTCCTCCGCACAACCTGCGTGAAACCGTGAACGCCTGCTTGCTGGTGCTTCGTAACCCTGAATGCACCATCGACGAAATTATTAAAGTCATGCCGGCTCCGGACTTCCCCACAGGCGGCATTCTTTACGGTTTGTCCGATGTCCATGAGGCCTATCGCACCGGCCGAGGCAAAGCGATTATTCGTGCCAAGACCCACATTGAAGAATGGGATAACGGCAACCGCGAATCCATCATCATCGACGAGATTCCGTATCAGGTCAACAAGCGTCTGCTCCTTGAGAAGATCGCTCAGCTCGTCGCTGAAAAGAAAATTGACGGCATGTCCTTCGTTCGCGACGAATCCGATAAGAACGGTATGCGCGGCGTGATCGAACTGAAGCGCGGCGCCAATGCCAATGTCGTTCTGAACCTTCTTTATAAGAACACCCAGCTGCAGGACAGCTTCGGTATCAACCTGGTGGCGCTTGTCAACGGCCAGCCGAAACAGCTCAACATCAAAGAAATCCTGGTTGAGTTCTTAAGCTTCCGCCGTGAAGTCGTGACTCGCGTCACGATGTTCCGCCGCGATAAAGCTCGCGCCCGCGTGTACCTGGTTGAAGGTCAGGCAATCGCGCTGGCGAACCTTGATGACTTCATCAACATCATCCGTACTTCTGCCAACGCCAAGATTGCCGAGGAAAGACTGCTGGAGCGCGAATGGCCGGCTCATGAAGCCGCCGAGATGATCAAGCGCGCCAACCTTGATAAGAAATTCCTGCGCCCCGAAGACGAAGACATGACGCTCGGCCTCACGGATCAGGAAACCTACCGCTTAAGTTCCATGCAGGCTAAGAACATTCTTCAGATGCGCCTGCAGAGCCTGACCGGCTTGGAACAGGAAAAGATTCACGCAGAATATAAAGAACTCGTGGACACTATTATTGATTTGACCGACATTCTGGCGAAGCCCGAACGCGTCACCGCGATCATTGCCGACAGCCTTGAAACCGTTGCAGCCGAATTCGGCGACGAAAGAAAGACTCAGATTGTTGCCAATGCAGAAAACGTCAAGACAAAAGACCTGATCCCGCTGAGAGAAATGGTCGTAACCCTGACGGATACCGGCTACATCAAGAGCCAGGCTTCGATCGAATACCGCGCTCAGAAACGCGGCGGTCAGGGCAAACGCGCCGCCCAAATGAAGGAAGGCGACATTATTAATCAGCTGTTTGTGGCTACAACGCACGACGTGCTGCTGTGCTTCACCAACAAGGGCCGTCTGCACTGGCTCAACGTTTGGGATGTGCCCGAGGGCTCTTCCTCTTCCAAGGGTCGTCCGATCGTCAATATGCTTGAACTCACGGATGACGAAAAAGTCACTGCCGTTCTGCCGATCTCCGATGAGGATTACGCCAAAGATCTCTATATCTTCATGGCCACTGCTGACGGTACGGTCAAGAAGACACCGATCGGCGACTTCAAGAACCAGAGAAGAGCCGGTATCAACGCCATCAATCTGCTTGAAGGCGACGTTCTGGTCGGTGCTGCCGTGACCGACGGCAAGCATGATGTCATGCTCTTTAGCGACAACGGCAAAGTTGTCCGCTTCTCCGAAGATGAAGTTCGCGCCATGGGCCGTGCCGCAACCGGCGTTCGCGGTATGAGACTCGATGAAGGCCAGAAGGTCATTTCCATGCTGGTCTGCGGCGATGACGAAGACGTGACGGTTCTGACCGCTACTGAGTTCGGCTACGGCAAACGTTCTCCGCTGGCTGAGTACACACGCCACGGCCGCGGCACGAAGGGCATTATTTCGATCCAGACGACCGAGAGAAACGGCAAGGTCGTTTCCGCACTCCTCGTAAAAGAAAACGACGAAATCATTCTGCTGACCTCTACCGGCAAGCTGGTTCGTACCCGTGTCAACGAGATCCGCGTTCTCGGCCGCAACACTCAGGGCGTGACACTCATCTCGATGGAAGAAGGCACCAAGCTCGTAGGTCTTGAGCGCGTGACCGAAAACGATGACGGAGACAATGCTTCCGATAATGCAGCGGTTGAAACCGAAGTGGTCTCGGAAACGGAGGCAGAAGAAGCCGAACTCGAAGCAAAAGACGAGGCCATCCTCAAGGAAGAAGAAAATGACGAGAATCTTTAATTTTGCGGCCGGCCCTTCGGCCATGCCTTTGCCTGTGCTTGAACAGGCAGCCTCGGAAATGACCGACTGGCACGGTGTCGGATACTCCATTCTGGAGATGAGCCACCGCAGCAAAGAATTCATGGGCATTTATCGCGAAACCGTGGAAATGCTTCGTGAGCTCTACGGTATTCCCGAAGAATATGAAGTCATGTTCGTTCAGGGCGGCGGCCATCTGCAGTTTGCCATGATCCCGCTGAATTTTGCAGTGGGCGGAATCGGTAACTACGCCGTGGACGGCGTTTGGAGCCGCAAAGCTTTTAACGAAGCACAGAAGATCGGCGAGGCTGCCGAAGTTGCCTGCACTGAACTCAGAGCCCCTCGTCAGGACGAACTCGCAGTCACCGACGGCGCTGCTTATCTGTATTACTGCTCCAACGAAACGGTCAACGGCATTCGTTACTGGTATCGCCCGGAAGTCAATGTTCCCTTGATTGCCGATATGTCCAGTGACTTCCTGTCTCAGCCGGTCGATATTTCTAAGTACGGTCTGATCTTTGCCGGTGCTCAGAAGAACTTCGGTCCAGCCGGTCTCACGGTCGTGATCGCCCGAAAGGATCTTTTAGGCCGCGCCGAGTCGACAACGCCGACCATGCTCGACTATCAGACCTATGCGAACTTCGAATCGATGTACAACACACCGCCGACCTTTGCGATCTACATTTCGCACTTGGTCTGCAAGTGGCTGCTTGCCGAAGGCGGCGTCAAGGAAATGGAGAGACGCTCCATTCTGAAGAGTCAGAAGATTTACGACGCGATCGATAACTCGGACGGTTTCTACTACAACAACATTGAAAAGCGGTCCCGCTCCCGCATGAACGTGGTCTTCAATCTGAAGAACGAAGAGCTCAATCAGCTCTTCATTGAAGAAGCGCTTCAGAAGGGCCTGGCCAACATCAAGGGCCATAGAATCGTCGGCGGCATGCGTGCTTCGCTCTACAACGCGGTCAGCGTGGAAGCCGCAGAAGCTCTGGCCGATTACATGAAGGCTTTTGCCGAACGTCACAGCTAAGAGCCGAGCCATGCCTGTCAACGAAGAACTGCTTCCTCTTCGTAATAAGATCGACGGGCTCGATTCCGAGCTCGTCCGCCTGCTCAACGAGCGGGCGGAGGTCGCCAAAGAAATCGGCGAGATCAAGGCTCGGGCCGGTCTCCCGGTTTACCGACCCGAACGCGAAGCGGAAGTTTTAAGAAAGATCTGCGGTAAAAACGAAGGGCCTCTGCCCAATGAATCTTTAGTGGCCATCTGGCGTGAGGTCATGTGCGCCTGCCGCGGCCTTGAGTCCGAACTGAAAGTGGCTTACCTCGGTCCTCGCGGAACGTTCAGCGAACAGGCGATGATTCGTCAGTTCGGCTCCGGTGTGGTCGGAATGCCCTCTGGCAGTATCGAAGAGGTCTTTAGAAAGGTTGAGTCCGGTGATGCCGCCTACGGTATTGTTCCGATAGAGAACTCCACCGAAGGGGCGGTCAACCGCACCATGGACTATCTGCTGAAGACATCGCTCTTCATCGTAGGCGAATGTTCCATTCCGATTCAGCACAACTTGATGACGCGCTCCGGCACGATGGAAGGCATCACTCGCGTCTATTCGCACCATCAGTCTCTCGGACAATGCGTCCAGTGGCTCAATCGCAATGTGCCTTCTTTAGAAAGACTGACTGCTGAGAGCAACGGAGAGGCTGCGCGTTTGGCTTCCGAGAATCCGGCTTATGCGGCGATTGCCGGTGAAGTCGCGGCAAAGATTTTCGGGCTGCAGATTGTGGCGGCCAATATTCAGGACTCCAACACCAATCGTACGCGTTTCCTGATCTTAGGCCGCGAGCCTGCCGAGCCTTCCGCTAATCCGCAGGAAGATAAGACCTCCCTGATTTTCTCCGTGCCGCATCGAGCCGGTTCGCTTTATCAGGCTTTAAAGCCGTTCGATGATTTCGGTGTGTCCATGATGAGACTGGACTCACGCCCTGCTAAGCGCGGAACGTGGGAATATTTCTTCTACACCGACATTGAGGGCAACATGAGCGAGCCCAAGATTCGAGAAGCTCTGGAGATTTTCCGTGAAGGCTGTGCCTCTCTGAAATGTCTGGGTTCTTATCCGACGGAGAAGAATTTTCGCCGAGCAGATACTAAAGGATCAAATTTATGACCGAAACAACAATTACCACACCTTCTTGGGTGCAGGCTTTAGATAAATATGTTGCAAGCAAACCGATTGAAGACGTTGCGGCTGATTTAGGTCTAAAACCCGAAGAAATCATCATGCTGGTCGCCAACGAGAACCCGAACGGTATGAGTTCTAAGGTTAAAGAGGCGGTTGCAACTGCCGCGTTGAATCTCAACCGTTATCCGGATGCCGACGCCTATCATCTTCAGAAAGCCATCGCAGAAAGATACGGCGTGCCGCAGGATTGGGTTGTGATCGGCAGCGGCTCGAGCGAATTGTTGGGTTTGGCCGCCGAGACCGTTTTGTCCGAAGGTACAACGGCGATTTATCCGCAGTATTCTTTCTCGCTGTATCCGATGGTTGCTCGCTTGTGCGGAGCCGAGACGATTGAAATTCCGTCAACGGGAGACTTCAACGCCGACCTCGACGCAATGGCCGACGCCGTGGATGAGCGCACCCGTTTGATCTTCTTAACGAATCCGAACAACCCGACGGGAACCTACCTTGCCGAGAAAGACATTCTCGACTTCCTGGATAAGATTCCGCCGACGGTGATGGTCTTGTTTGACGAAGCTTATGTCGAGTTTCTCGAGCCCGCACTGCGCTGTGACTCAATGGAAATCGTTCGTCTGCACCCGAATGTGATGGTCGCACGCACTTTCTCCAAGGCTTACGGTTTGGCAGGTGCTCGCGTCGGTTACGGTATCGCTCAGCCGGGACTGCTTTCCATGCTGAACCGCGTTCGTCATCCGTTCAACGTGAATGATCTTTCTCAGATTGCGGCTCTGGCTGCCCTGCAGGATCAGGAGTTTGTCGAGAAGACTCTGGAGGTCAACCGCAAAGGCATCAAGTTCCTTTCCGAGGCTTTTGATGCACTGGGACTCCCGTACATGGGCCTGCACGCTAACTTCATTACCGTCAAAGTCGGACCGCATGCCGACGATATCGTTCAGTACCTGCTGAAAAAAGGCATTATCGTTCGCCGCATGAAGTCTTATGACTTGCCGGAATGGATCCGCGTGTCTGTCGGGACGCCCGAACAGAACGAACGCTTCCTGGAAGTTCTGAAAGAAGCATTAGCTAAGTTCGAGGAGACATCTGCATGAAAATGGCAGTGATCGGCTGCGGCCTCATCGGCGGATCGATGGCGCTCAGCTGGAAAAGAGCCGGGATTGTCGACGAAGTGATTGCTTTCGGACACAATCCGGCCACTCTGCAGAAGGCTTTGGATAAAGGCGCAGCAGATACCGTGACGACTTCGATGGAAGAGGCTGTCAAAGATGCGGACATCGTTGTCAGCGCCGTTCCCGTGGAGGCGATGGAATCCGTTTTTACGGAAATGGCTCCGTTCCTTAAGTCTGATGCCGTGGTTACTGATGTCGGATCTACCCGTCAAACCGTGATTGCGGCTGCGCGCAAAGGACTCGGCGATAAGTTTCATCAGTACGCCCCGGCACATCCCATTGCCGGCGGCGAAATGCCGGGCGTGGATTATGCGTCTGCCGATCTTTTTGACGAAAAAGTCGTCATCTCGACGCCGGATGAAGGAATGGATCCGAAGGTCGTTACCTTCATCGAAGAGGCGTGGCGTAAGGCCGGCGCACGCGTGCAGGCTATGAGCCCGCTTCAGCATGACCTGACGTTTGCCTCTGTCAGCCATTTGCCCCATGTCCTGGCTTATGCCTTGGTGGACATGATCGCGAGAGAAGAAAACGCCCAAGAAAAACTCAAGATGGCCGGCGCCGGTTTCAGAGATTTCACGCGTATTGCTTCGAGTTCTCCGGTGATGTGGCGCGACATCTGCCTGTCCAATCGCGAAGCGTTGTCTCACGAGCTCAAACGCTATCGTGCTTCTTTGGACACACTTCAAAAATATATTGATGAGTCCGACGGAAAGGCTTTGGAAAGCGTTTTTGAAAACGCCGTCAGAAACCGTCGCGGCTTAGTCTTCCCCGGAAAATAAGGATAACAACGATGGAAGAAATTTTAAAACTTGATCCGATTATGAAGGTCGGAGGCTCGGTGGACTTACCGGGCTCTAAAAGCATCTCTAACCGAGCACTGCTTTTAGCGGCACTGTCCGAAGGGACAACCGAATTAAATAATTTGCTGGTCGCCGAAGATACGGAAATGATGATCGGCGCACTGGAGACGCTCGGTGTCAAACTCGAAGTTTCCAACGACGGCACAGAAGTGAAAGTGGAAGGCTGCGGCGGCAACTTCCCTGTGAAGAAGGCTGATCTTTTTCTCGGGAATGCCGGTACCGCTATGCGTCCGTTGTCTTCCTCTTTAGCGTTCAGTGGCGGCGAATACGTATTGGACGGCGTCGCTAGAATGCGTCAGCGCCCGATCGCCCATCTTGTAGAAGCATTGAATTCTGTCGGCGGCCGCCTCTCTTATCTTGGAGAGCCGGGATTCCCGCCGATCAAGATTGAACCGGCAACCAGGATTAATAGCGACATTGTCCATGTTCGCGGCGATGTTTCCAGTCAGTTCGTTTCCGGTCTGCTGATGGCCGCTCCGCTGATTGCTCCGGAACAGGGTTTGAGAATCCGCATTGACGGAGAGCTGATCAGCTCTCCGTACGTCTCACTGACGTGCCGCCTGATGGAACGCTTCGGTGTTGAGGTAAAAACTTCCGAAAAAGACTTCCTTGTGCCTCGTACTCTGCACAAAGCACCCAGCGTTTTTGAAGTAGAAGCCGATGCTTCGAGTGCTTCATACTTCCTGGCTCTCGGTGCGCTCGTCGGTCCCCTCAAAATTAACGGTATCGGAGCCGACAGCGTCCAGGGCGATGCGGCCTTCGTCGAATATCTTGTGAAGATGGGCGCCGCGGTGACCCGCGGAGAGAACTGGATCAAGACCGGTCCGAGCCGCTACGGTCATAAACTGCACGGTCTGCAGGCCGATGTTCGTCCGATTCCGGATGCAGCGATGACGTTTGCCGCCATGGCACCGATGTGCGAAGGTCCGACAATCCTTCGAGGCATCTCCAGCTGGAGAGTCAAAGAGACCGATCGTATTGCCGCAATGCACAACGAGCTTACCAAAGTCGGCTGCAGAGTGGAAAGCACGGACGACATGATCAAAATTACGCCGCCTGTAAAACTCAGAAGCGCTGTTTTTGATACCTACAAGGACCATCGCATGGCGATGTGTATGTCCCTGATTGCTGCAGGAGGCGTGCCCGTTGAGATTCGTGATCCGAACTGCGTGAGAAAAACATTCCCCGATTACTTTGAACGTCTGGCCGGCGTTGTGGAGAAATAATGAGTCAAGTTGATGTCATCGCGATTGACGGACCGGTAGCTTCCGGAAAAGGAAGCGTTTCTTCCGGCGTTGCCAAGGCTTTGGATTTTCATGTGCTGGACAGCGGCGCGCTCTATCGTCTGACGGCTCTGGCCTGCATGAACCAGTGTGTGGATTTGAGCGACGCTGCTGCGGCGGAAAAGGTCGCCCAGTCACTTAACCCGTTGTTTAAGGACGGAAAAATCTATCTGGAAGGCAAAGAGGTTACCGATGCAATCCGTACGGAAGAAGTCGGATTGAATGCAAGCAAAATTGCTGCTTATCCAGGCGTCAGAAAAGCTTTATTTGAACTGCAGAGAAGATCTGCAGTTGCACCCGGCCTTGTGGCTGACGGCCGCGACATGGGAAGCGTGGTTTTTCCCGAAGCTCGGCTGAAAATCTTTTTAACAGCATCGGCTGAGTCGCGTGCAAAAAGACGCTATAACCAGTTGAAAGAAAAAGGAATCTCAAGTAATATTGACGACCTCGTTTCCGACTTGAAGGATCGTGACAGACGTGATATGGAGCGATCTGTGGCACCTTTGAAGCCGGCAGAGGGCGCGCGAATCCTCGATTCGTCCGGCCTTACTCTGCAGGAAACGATCGATCTGGTTCTCGCCTGGTACCGCGAGAGCAAGGCTTGAAAAAGCCTCTTTACCGTGCCCCTGACGCCCATCCGGTCGTCGGGAATTTTTAACCCGTTCTGATTATTTTTATCAGAGCAAACAGTTATTTACATGACCAACACTACTACCAAGCCTACCGAATCCTTTGCCGATTTGTTCGCAGAAAGCCTTGCTAAACAAGAAATGAAGCAGGGTGAAGTTATCCCCGCAGAAGTCGTCCGCGTTGACTACAACTACGTCGTTGTTAACGCCGGCCTCAAGAGCGAATCCTTCATTCCTATCGAAGAATTCAAGAACGACCGCGGCGAAGTCGACGTTAAGGTTGGCGATTTCGTTTCCGTTGCTATCGAAAGCCTCGAAAACGGATATGGCGACACAGTCCTGTCCCGCGATAAGGCCAAGCGCCTGGCTGCCTGGATGAACCTCGAGAAAGCCCTCGAAACCGGCGAACTCGTTACTGGTACTGTTACCGGCAAGGTTAAGGGCGGCTTGACTGTGATGACCAACGGCATCCGTGCATTCCTGCCGGGTTCTCTGGTTGACACACGTCCCGTTAAGGACACAACGCCCTACGAAGGCAAGACCATGGAATTCAAGGTCATCAAGCTTGACCGCAAACGCAACAACGTCGTTCTTTCTCGTCGCGCTGTTGTCGAAGCTTCCATGGGCGAAGAAAGAGCCAAACTCCTTGAAACACTCAAGGAAGGCGCTATCGTCAAGGGTATCGTTAAGAACATCACTGACTACGGTGCATTCGTTGACCTCGGCGGTATCGACGGTCTTCTGCACATCACCGACCTCGCATGGCGCCGCGTTCGTCATCCGAGCGAAGTCCTCGAACAGGGGCAGGAAATCACCGCTAAGGTTCTGAAGTTCGATCAGGAAAAGAACCGTGTTTCTCTCGGTATCAAACAGCTCGGCGAAGATCCTTGGATTGGCATCGCCCGCCGTTACCCGCAGGGCACACGTCTCTTCGGTAAGGTCACCAACATCACCGACTACGGTGCTTTCGTTGAAATCGAAGCCGGTATCGAAGGTCTTGTCCACGTTTCCGAAATGGATTGGACAAACAAGAACGTTGATCCGAAGAAAGTCGTTCAGCTTGGCGAAGAAGTTGAAGTCATGGTCCTCGAAATCGACGAAGAACGTCGTCGTATCTCCCTCGGCATGAAGCAGTGCAAACCCAATCCTTGGGAAGAATTTGCCGCTACACACCAGAAGGGCGACACAGTTAAAGGCCAGATCAAGTCCATCACCGACTTCGGTGTTTTCATCGGCCTTGAAGGCGGCATCGACGGTCTCGTTCACCTCTCCGACCTGTCCTGGACAGAACCCGGTGAAGAAGCCGTTCGCAAGTACAAGAAGGGCGAAGAACTCGAAGCAGTTGTTCTCTCTATCGACGTGGAACGTGAACGTATCTCCCTCGGTGTTAAGCAGATGAGCGGTGACCCGTTCAACAACTTCTGCTCCACACACGAAAAGGGCTCCGTTGTCACCGGTAAAGTGAAGTCCGTTGAAGCCAAGGGTGCTGTTATCGACCTCGGTAACGACACAGAAGGCTATCTGCGCGCCAGCGAAATCGGTCCGGACCGTGTTGAAGACGCTCGCAATGTTCTGAAAGAAGGCGATGAAGTTACAGCCGCGATCACCAACATCGATCGCAAAGCTCGCTCCATCCAGCTGTCCATTCGTGCTAAAGACCAGGCTGAAACTCGTGAAGCCATGGCTAAGATGGAAGAAGACGCCCAGGCCGGTACAACCAACCTCGGCGCTCTCCTGAGAGCTAAGCTCGAACAGAACAAATAATTTATAGCGAGGTTGCAATGACTAAGTCAGAACTCATTGCGCTGCTTGCCGCTGATCCGGCAGTCATCGGAAATCATCTGACCGCTCGCGATGTTGACGATGCTGTTAATTCGATTCTGAATGCTATGACTGCCGCGTTAGCACAAGGCAGCCGGATTGAAATCCGTGGCTTTGGAAGCTTTTCGCTCAATTACCGTCCGCCTCGCGTGGGCCGTAATCCGAAGAGCGGAGATACTGTCGAAGTTCCCGCCAAGATCGTGCCTCACTTCAAGGCCGGTAAGGAAATGCGTGAACGCGTAGACAAGTTGGCTGACGATTAGTCTCGGCTCGGCATAAGTTAGTTGCCCAGGCCCGGTTGTGTAAGCAACCGGGCCGCTTTTTTTTCGGTTCTGACGCAATGAGTTGTTCTAGGACAAGGCATTTGCGAATACAATGGATTATTTTTAGAGAAAGCTGCAGGTTATCCTATGGATTTTGAGCTTTGGTACCTTATATTGGTTCCGCTTCTTTTCGCGGCCGGCTGGTTTGCCCGTTCATTCGACATCAAAGAAAAACAGACGATCGCCAACGAAAAAGACACGCTGTACAAAGGCGTGGACCTTCTTCTCAGCAATAAACAGGACCAGGCCATTGATGCCTTTATCAATCTGGTCAAACTCGATCCGGATACGGTTGAAATGCATTTTTCTCTTGCGGGGCTTTTCCGCCGCCGCGGAGAATTTGACCGCGCAATCAAGATTCATAACGTCTTGGTTAACCGTGAAGATCTGCCGAAGAAGATTCGTTCCAGAGCCCTCTATGAATTGGGCGAAGACTACCTGAAGGCCGGTCTTTGGGATCGCGCCGAAGAGTGCTTCTTAAAGCTTTCTGACACCAGTGAGAGCTATAAAACGATTGCTCGCAAGGAACTTCTGCATATCTACGAAACGGAAAAAGAATGGCAGAAGGCCATTGACGAGGCCAACATTATTCAGCGTCAAAGCGGTGAAGATCAAAGCACGCGTATCGCACAGCTTTACTGCGAACTGACGCAGCAAAATCTCTACTTTAAGAATTTCAAGGGTGCGGCTGAAGCACTCGAAAAAGCCCTTAAAGTAGATCCCAACAATAAGCGCGCCCTGATTATCAAGGGCAAGATGCTCAAGGCAAAGGGCGACATCGACGGTGCCCTGGCGACATGGAAACAAGTCGGTCAGATTTCTCCTGTCTATGGAACGCTTGTTGTCGAACAGATTGCTTCTCTGCTTCTTGAAGCCGGACGCAAAGAAGAGGCCGTTAAATATTTGGAAGACTTGTTTAAGGACGGCTCTACCACCGATGAAGTCGATACCGCAGGTATTCTGCTCGGTAAAGCCGGCAACTCTAAGGAAGCCATTACGCTGATCCAGGAACATCTGAAGACTCAGCCGACCTTGGTAGCCTTTTACCGTTTAATCGATCTGCGTTTGGCCAATGAGCCTGAAAACGAATCGCTAAAGCAGCTGCATGGTTTATTGAAGAATATGCTCAGTAAAGCGGTTCGTTACAAGTGCACAAAATGCGGCTTTGCGACCCGTAAATTCCTGTGGAGATGCCCCGGATGTCATCAGTGGGAAACCTTCCCGCCGGTCCGTCAGGAAAACCTTTCAGGAAAGTAACAGGCTCGCTTGCAACCGCATAATTTGAAACAATTTCATCCAAATTTTGCGGAGCATGGCAGTATGCAATAAATGATAATTAGAGATGAAATAACAACATTTATCCAGGGATTGATCAGTAGATATGTTTAAAAGAATAGGTTTATTCCTCCTGACCAACGTAGCCGTTTTGGTTGTACTCGGAGTTGTTCTCAACATTGTTTCTGCCGTTTTCGGAATCAACTTCTCTAACGTTGCCGGGAAAGGCCAGAGCTATGGGACACTTCTGATATTTGCGGGGATTGTCGGTTTCAGCGGTTCCATCATCTCTTTGCTCATGAGCAAGACGATTGCCAAATCGACGATGGGCGTGCAGATGATTGACGTCAATCATCCGAGCACCAAACTCGAGGCTTGGCTCGTTGACACCGTTCACCATCACTCTCAGAAAGCCGGTATCCCGATGCCGGAAGTCGGTATCTATGAAGGCGAAGCCAATGCTTTCGCAACCGGCGCAACAAAGAATTCTTCCATGGTGGCTGTTTCCACAGGTCTTCTTTCCAGCATGAACAAAGAAGAAGTGGAGGCTGTCCTGGCACATGAGATCGCTCACGTTGCTAACGGTGACATGGTGACCATGACATTGATTCAGGGTGTCACCAACACCTTCGTCGTTTTCCTGTCTCGTATTATCGGTAACTTCGTGGACCGCGGCATTCTCCGCAACGAGGATGATGCTCCCGGTGTCGGTTACTACGTGACTTCCTTCATCCTTGACTTGGTTCTTGGTTTCCTGGCTTCCATGGTTGTGGCCGCTTTCTCCCGTCATCGCGAATTCAGAGCCGATGCCGGTGCCGCAAAGATCATGGGCAGCTCGACTCCGATGATCAACGCCCTGGCTCGTTTGGGCGGTGTTCCGACCGAAGAGCTTCCGGGGGCTGTCAAGGGTTTCGGTATCGCCGGTTCTATCGGCCAGCTGCTCGCTACGCATCCTTCCATTGAAGATCGTATCGCAGCTCTGCGCACACAGAACGCTCATTAATTGACAGACTGATTTCCAATCAAAAAGCCGCCGCAAGGCGGTTTTTTGTTACCCGTGTTGTCTCGTAGAGAACGAAATCGGGCTTTTTAGCAATCGTCGGAATGCTCAAAATTTGCCAATGGAACGACGATCTTTTCTCCTGAAGGAAGATCAACTTGCAGCGAGAGCTTTCCGTCAAGAATGTTCACGTATCTCACGAGATCGGACAATTTGACGTCCAAGGCGTTTCTTTCAATTTTGCTCACGGCAGACTGAGAGAGCTGAAGCTTCCTTGCGACTTCTTGTTGAGTCAAGTTCTGCTCGTATCGAAGTCTTGAGACGGCACACTGCAAAGACATCTGTCTAAATTCTGCTTTAACTTTCTTTCGGAAGGCCGGAGTTTGTGCGGAGAGATATTCTTCTAATGTAGTCATGTTCGATGCTGGCGGCAAATGAATTTTCGATAGCACATGCGAACTGAGGTGCTCATAAGAAAACAGCTCACAAATCGTGAGCTGTTTTCAAAGAGAAAGATCGGATTAACGTAGCCAGACTTTATGACCGTGTGCAAAAGCTCTGGCAACGTAAACGGCGCAAAGCCCGACAATGATACCCGAAAGTGTCAGGCCGATCGTAATGGCAGTCCAGTAACCTGCAGCGCCCATCGGAGCGGGACTTAAATAATCAGTAAAGGTAAGGATGCTTCCTAAACCCAGACCCAAGCCCCAAAGGAAGACACCGTAAATGATCATCGGCAGGAATGTGATTCGGTAGCCGCGCATGGAGAAGCTGCCGACACAGTTAACCGCGTCAAAAACGTGATAGATGGACGCAAAACCGATGAGGTAGGTACTGACCTTAATGACGTCTAAATCGCTCGTGTAGAGGCCTACAAAGAAGTATTTGCAGAAATAGAGCAGGGCAGAAACAAATACCGCTAAGCAAATGCAGAACTTAAGACATTTGTAGGTCGCCATTCTGGCGGTCTCAGGTGAATTGGCACCTAAAGACTGAGAAACCAAGACAGAAGAGGTCACACCGATGGCAAGAGGAGCCATGTAAAAGAGCGAGGTTAAGTTCGCAACGATCTGGTGCGCGGAAACGACGTCGGCGCCTAAACGAGAAATGAAAATCGTCATGAAGGTAAACGATGTCACTTCAAAGAAGGCGGAAAGACCGATCGGAATTCCGAGCTTAAGCAGGTTGGTTAAAGCCTTGCGGTTGGGCATGGAAATTCGCTTCTGGCGCATCTTGGCGTAGAAGCTGTCATAGTGCCAAATGACCCAGTAAAGGAACAAGCTCAGGAACGCATTGATGGTAGAAGAGATCGCACATCCTGCGCCTCCGAAACTCGGAATAAAGGCCGAGCCGAAGATAAAGATGTAATTGGTGACGGCTTTGACGGCCAGCATAGAGAGCGCAATCCACATTGCCACTTTGGGACGGGAAACAGCCGCGTTCATCGCCATATAAGCGCGTCCTGCCATGGCAGCCGGCAGACCGATAGCGTTGATCAGCAGGAAGTTTGTCGCAATTTCTGCAACACGACCGGTGGAGTTTGTCAGCGTCATCCACATCGGCGTATAGCACATCAGGCCCATACCGATGATGGCAAGAAGAATGGCGAGCCAAATAGTTTGGTGAAGCTCGAAGCCGATTCTTTCGTGATGTCCTGCACCGTAGTGGTGGCCGGCGATCGGAGAAAGCCCCTGCATGACGCCGACTAAAGCAACAAAGACCGAGACGGAAACGGCTAAGCCGATGGCAACAGCGGCCAAGTCGGTAGAACCAAGATGGCCGGTCATTAAAGTATCGAGTGTGGCTCCGCCGACAATGGCAACGTTGGAGATCCAAACGGGGAGCGAGAGCTTAATAATTGCCCAATAGGAAGTATCCGGCGGTTGAAGCCGGCTCAAAATTCGAGTTGACATACCAAAAAGGCAGAAACTACTTTCTGCGAATTAAGAGGAACTTTTCGCTGCTTCTCGGACGGCCTTGGAAAACATCAACAACTTCGTAGCGAAGGTCAAGCGTGTTTTCATCGTAATCTCGGTCAACGGCACGCAGAATCCAAGGTGCGTCTGCCTGCTTATCAAAGTTGACACCGCCCCAGTAATTAAAAGCAGCGATATTGCTCAAAGTTAAATGAGAAGCACCGATCTTGTCGAGCGGAATTTTGTTTTCAACGACAACTGCTTTGAAGTTGTCGACAATCGGCTTCATAGAACGAGCTCCGTCAATCAAGTTGACGAATAAGCTCATGACGATGATCCATACCGCAGTCAGGCCGGTTCCGGCCATCCATGCGCCTCTCCAGGAGAAAACCGGGTGTTTGAACAAGCGCCAGAAGACGATTGCAATCCAAAGGACCGTGGCGGTAACGGCAAGGAAGAAGAGGAAAACGGAAGTTCCGTGCGGCTCAACCTCCGGGGCTAAACGAGTAAGGGAGAAAGCCATTTTGGCCGGAACGCCTTCTGTCCAGGCGAAGAAGTAAATCCAGACGGCAATTACGGCAAGTGTATAAATAATGCCGGAATACAAGTCCAGGAAGTTCTCGCGGCTGCGTTTAAGACTGACGACGCCGAGTGCGGCTAAAACAGACAGCGAAGGAACTAAAAAGAGCAGGGTGCTGTACAGCTCGGTTCCGGTGAAGATCACGGAGCAAAGTGCAACAACCGAGAAGGAAAGCGGAATAATCAGCGGAGCCTGACGAATCTGGTCTCTCCAGGCGTAGATGCCCCACAAAGCCAAAGGCCAAAGGGGGAAGGGCAGCCAGGAAATGTTTTTAAGCAGCCAAAGGTATTCGTCAGCCGGCAGCGGAGAAAGCACGGCAAGACTGGTAGAGATCCAGCTCTTGAACCATTCTGCGGCTTCTGCGGGGAAACAGGCAAAGACCAGGATCGGCCACAGCATTGCTGTTGCAAAGGCTATCGATAAAGTCAGCACGGCGCGTTTGGAACGGCTGGTGTAGTCGGGCGTCAGGAAAATCGCGACCCAAGCGCCGAAAAAGCACCAAAGGCCGGCTCCGGGACTGCTGGCTAAGGCAATTGCGCCGATAGAAAGTCCGGCAATAATGGAACCGCGCCACAGATATTGAAGACTTAATACGATGCCGTAGAAAGCCAAGGCAGAAAAAGCGAGCAGACAGGTAACCGGTGTCAGTTCGTGGAAAGCGGAAATGATGCCGTAGGTGCCGACAGTTAAGAGAACGGCAATATCGGCGACTAAGCGGCCGTAGTCTTTGCGAGCGGCTTCACCGCCGAAGGCAAAGCTCACGGGCTGAGCTTCATCGCGTCGGGAAAGAAGATAAGTGGAATACCAAATCGCGGCCGTGGTCACTGAAAACCACAAACCTGCGGTGATATGAAATGCCTCTACGTTTCCGAAAAGAGGTCCGAAAACCTTGATGCTGAGTGCTGCAAACCAGAAGGAAAGCGGTCCGACGTCGGAAGCCGGGAATCCGTTGACGTTCGGAAGAAGCCAGTCGGCAAAGGAACCGTTGGCCATGTTCCACGCAACACCGAACGAAATAAGCGACTTTCCGCTCCAGACATCCGTAGAAAAGAACAACGGCAGCACGAAGGCAACTAAAAGTGCAATCAATGCAGCTCTCGGAAGCTTACCGGCAGCCGAAGCGCTGACGACGGCCGGAGAGGAATGGTTACTTAACATCGAAGCAGTGTGGTTGTAGACCTGAAAGGTGCGATTTTACTAAAGAAAAGGGCAGCCCAAAAAGCTGCCCTTCGGATCAGTATGAAACTGAAAAATTATTTTTTAGCCTTAGCAGCCTTGGCAGCTTCAGCAGAAGCGTTAAGGGCAGCAGACTTAGCAGCGAATTTCTGACGGAATTTTTCAACACGGCCGGCTTCGACGATACGTGTCTGAGCGCCAGTGTAGAAAGGATGAGATTCGCTGGAGGTATCAAGCTTAACCTGCGGATAGGTAACGCCGTCGATTTCGATGGTGTCACGAGCGTCGGCAGTAGAGCGAATAATGAAGGTCTTGCCGATGGACATATCGGTGAAGGCAACTTCACGATACTGCGGATGAATATTCGGTTTCATGTGTATTCCAAAAAATGTCGGTCGCCACCAACCTTGCGAGACCGCTCACCGTTGTGAGTCTTACGTCCGGCATGTCAGAACGTGCCTAAGTTAATAAAAACAAGGGCAAAATTATACCCAAATTTCCTTGTAAAGCAAACAGATGCCTGATTATCGGCGCATCATGGCAAAGAACTCAGCATTGTTCTTTGTCGGGCGCATCTTATCAAGCAGGAATTCCATTGCCTGGATTTCGTCCATGTCGTAGAGGAACTTTCTAAGAATCCAAATGTTCTGAAGTTCCTGCGGAGCTAGAAGCAGTTCTTCCTTACGGGTTCCGCTCTTGGCAACGTTAATGGCCGGGTAGACGCGCTTTTCAGCAAGACGTCGGTCCAGATGGATTTCCATGTTGCCGGTACCCTTGAATTCTTCATAAATCACATCGTCCATACGGCTGCCGGTTTCTACCAGAGCAGTGCCGATGATCGTGAGCGAGCCGCCTTCTTCCAGATTGCGGGCTGCACCGAGAATGCGTTTCGGGCGCTGCAGGGCGTTGGAGTCCACGCCGCCGGTGAGCACTTTGCCGGAAGTCGGGACGACAGTGTTGTAGGCGCGGGCCAGACGAGTAATGGAGTCAAGAAGGATGACAACGTCTTTCTTGCTTTCAGCCAGGCGTTTGGCTTTTTCGATGACCATTTCTGCAACCTGAACATGGCGGGTAGCCGGTTCATCGAAGGTAGAGGCAATGACTTCACCTTTGACGGAACGTTCCATTTCCGTCACTTCTTCCGGACGTTCGTCGATCAGAAGGACCATCAAGATAACGTCCGGATAGTTGGCTGTAATCGCGTGAGCGATGTGTTGCATTAAAACGGTCTTACCGGACTTCGGAGAGGCAACCAGCAGAGCACGCTGACCTTTACCGATCGGAGCGAGGATGTCGATCAAACGACCGGTGAGGTTCTCGTCGCCCGAGATATTGCGTTCGAGTTTGAGCGGCTGGTTCGGGAAAAGCGGAGTCAGGTTTTCGAAGAGAATGCGGTGTTTAAGAGCTTCGGGAGGAAGACCGTTAACTTTGTCGACTTTGACTAAAGCAAAATAACGCTCGCCGTCTTTCGGAATGCGGACTTCACCTTCAACTGTGTCACCGGTATGAAGATTGAAGCGGCGGATCTGAGACGGAGAAATGTAAATATCTTCCGTGCTGGCTAAATAAGAAGAAACTGGAGAGCGAAGGAAACCGAATCCGTCAGGAAGGATTTCCAAAGTTCCGTCACCGAAAATCTGTTCGCCGGCTTTCGCACGCTTCTTCAAGATAGCGAACATGAGTTCCTGCTTGCGAAGGCGGCTGGCGTTATCAACGTCGAGCTCTAAAGCAATATCGAGAAGCTCGGAGACGTGCTTGGATTTAAGGTCGGATAAATGCATAGGAAATGAAGCTCTTGCAAATAAGGATTACACAATAATCCCAAGCGAAGAGATTTAAACAAAAGAGGAAAGAAGAATTAAGGGAGGAAGGAAGCAACGGTTCGATAAAGAGGAAATCGAACCGTTGTAGAGCAAAATTAGATGAAGTTCTTGAGAAATTCAGAGAACTGAGCGGAATTCATAGCGCCGGCCTGCTGAGCCTGGAGCTGACCGTCTTTGTAAACGGCAAGAGTCGGAATACCGCGAACGCCTAGCTGAGAAGCAACATCCTGGCACTCATCAACGTTGTATTTAACGATCTGAACGCCGTCGGGAAGGGTTTCGGCAGCTTTTTCAAGAACCGGTCCGAGCATGCGGCAGGGACCGCACCAGGGAGCCCAGAAGTCAACGACCACCACACCTTTTTGATTCAGGACGTCGTCAACAAAGCTGGCGTCTGTAACTTGTTTCAAGGCCATTTTTTAAATTACCTCCAATTATTGATTCCCTGGAACCGAAATCGGCTCCAACGGATGATGGGATACTATCACCGAGAGCTTTCAGGGCTTAACTAACAACCCCAAAAAGGTGAAACTCATGCTGGATTTTTGTAACTATACACATTTGAAGCAACCTTGAGGGCGTGTGTGCGCAACGTTAGATATTAACAATGTGTGAAAACTTCTTAGAACGTTGAGCGGACAAGGAAGGAAAAGCTAAGCGGGTGCAGGCCGGAGTTTTGAAAACGATCCAAATAAGCAGAACTAAAAAGCGCCGCGCAGAAACTACTTTCCGGAGCGACGCTCGTTTGACTATTGGACAAGGTTAATTTTTAGCAAACGTATACCCTTTTCGGAAAATCTTTCCTGTGTAATCGACTTTCACAAGAATGTGTTTGCTTTCAATCTGAATTTTTTCAACAACAGGTTCTTTCTGAACAAAGGCTGTTTTTTGAATTTCAAATTTACCCTGGGCGTAGGCGGCAGGATCCCAACGACCAATAAATTTAGCATTGGCCGTGCCGGAGAACGCGAGCATAAGGGCGATGAATGGAACGCTGAATCTAATCATTTTCTCCTCCTTTTCTTATAGTTAGTTCATCTTACCACTCTGAATCGTGAAAAAGGCTCTCTATTTCAGTTTCATCAGGGGCTACGCATGAATTTATTTGTTAATTAGCGTGGTCAACGCTTCCAGAGCA